>ENA-OWYN01000006-OWYN01000006.1-human-gut-metagenome-genome-assembly--contig:-NODE-6-length-321821-cov-24.7839_pt1 | contig 321821 bp, 243 predicted proteins | sample MGYA00249750_ERZ652086 | MGnify/ENA primary metagenome ERZ652086 (study PRJEB26925, sample SAMN05827237) | human gut metagenome | biome: ENVO:2100002; feature: ENVO:00000062; material: ENVO:00002003...
GATGGTACTGCGTAACAGTGGGAGAGTAGGTAGTCGCCGTTTTTTTCAGATGGTTTATCCCCTTTGGTCGAAAGATCGGAGGGGATGACTTGTTTTATACCATACCCTGTTTAACAAGGATTCCTGACCACCTCTTTCTTGGTTCATCCGGTATATTCCAGATTCAACCTTCAGTTTTCCGGCTTCAGTATCTTTACTCCCCTATTGAATTATCCGATTATCTATTTTTGTCGAAAATTTAAAAGATAAGATATGAAGATAAGTGTATTATTAGCTGCTCTCCTGTTGCTATTTTCTTGCACGGATAAAGACAGTAAGCAGAGTCAGGACTTAATTGTCAAGACAGCACAAGCAGTTTCGGCCTCTGGGATCAAGACAACGGAGTTCCCGTTTATCGCACAACCTTTTCGTACCTCTGAGCTATCGTTTCGTGTCGGAGGCCCTATTGATCGTTTGGATGTATATGCCGGTAACCATTACAAACAAGGCAGTATTATTGCTGAAATAGACCCGCGTGATTTCCATATTCGCAAAGAACGGGCTGAAGCCATCTATCACCAAGCTAAAGCTGAATTTGAACGGATAGAGAAGCTGTATGAGAAGAATAATGTTTCGGCGAGTACATATGAAAAGACTAAGGCGGATTATACTACTGCCAAAACTGCTTTCGATACGGCTTCCAATGAACTGGGAGACACTCGTCTGACAGCTCCTTTTGATGGTTATGTGGGAGAAGTTTATATAGAAAAATACCAGGATGTGAAGCCAGCTCAGCCTGTTATATCCTTTATTGACATAAATCGGTTGAAGATAGAGATTTATGTTACTCAGAATATTGCGTTTGCCTCACACCCCACAGATAGTGTCCGGATCTATTTTGATGCCCAGCCCGATAAGTATTATAAGGCACAGATTGTGGAAGTATCGAAGGGGACAACCCGCAATAATCTTTCTTATTTACTAACGGCTGTTTTACCTAATAAAGAAGGGAAATTATTGGCGGGTATGTCGGGAAAAGCAATCTTTGATGCTCCCGGAACAACGGATCTGACAGGTGTTTCCATTCCCCAAACGGCATTATGTTATCGTCCCTCGGAAGGTGAATATGTGTGGGTTATTGATACGAATACCCGACAAGTGAATCGACGGACAGTGAAAAAAGGAAATCTGCTTCCCGGTGGCTATGTTACCATAACCGAAGGATTGAGGGCCAGTGAAACGGTAGCTACGAGCGGACTTCGTTTTTTATCGGATGGTATGAAAGTGGAAATCTCTACTAAGACAAACTCATTATGAAGCTGGTGAAGTATTTTTTGCAGAAAAGAGCCGTCACTATTTTATTATTGGTGTTGGTGCTGGCAGGAGGTCTGTTTTCTTATTTTAAAATGGGAAAGCTGGAGGATGCTCCCTTTACTATCAAACAAGCATTGGTACTGACTTCCTATCCGGGGGCTTCTCCCGCAGAGGTGCAGTCGCAAGTAACTGATATTTTAGAGGAAGCCATACAGTCGCTAGGAGAACTTTATTATCTGAAAACCGAGAATCGTGCCGGGCTTTCTAAGATCACGGTTTATGTGAAAAAAGAGATCCGTGCCGAAGAGATGCAGCAATTATGGGATAAACTACGTCGGAAAGTAAATGATGTACAAGATAAATTGCCTGCCGGGGCTGGAACTTCTATCGTAAATGATGACTTTGGAGATGTACTCGGTGTATTTTACGGACTGACCGGTGATGGGCATACATATAGGGAACTGGAAGACCAGGCTAAATTTATAAAGAATGAATTATTAAAAGTTAAGGATGTAGCGAAAATTGAGATTTATGGTGTACAAACACCGACAATTGATGTCTTGATCAGTCCTTCTGTTATGGCACAAAGTGGAGTTACGACTGCGGATATGATGCGAGCTTTCGAAACCCAGAATAAAATGGTCGATGCCGGTGGTATCAATGCCGGCACCAATCGCATCCGTATAGAATCTACCGGCAATTTCTATTCGCTGGATGATATTCGTGATCTGACCATTGTTTCGCGTACCGGAGAGCATTTCCGTCTGGCCGATATTGCACAGATAGAGGAAGGATATCAGACTCCTCCGGCTAATCAAATGCGCATAAATGGTAGTCCGGCAGTTGGGATCGCCATTTCTACCGTACCTACAGGAAATGTAGTGGACATGGCTGAAGATATTAAAATGCGTATCGGTGAATTGTCGCAATCGATGCCTGATGGCTACGAACTGATTTCTATCTACGATCAGGGCTATGAATCGGCGGTAGCAAATCAGGGATTTATCCTGAACCTGATCATATCAGTTATTACTGTTGTTGCGATTCTGCTGTTCTTTATCGGATTCAAAAATGGGCTCTTGATAGGTAGCGGGCTGGTGTTCTCCATTTTTGCTACTCTAATTGTTATGATGGCATGTGATATTGCCCTTCAACGGATGTCGCTTGCTGCAATTATCATTGCTATGGGAATGTTGGTTGACAACGCCATTGTCGTGTCCGATTCTGCTCTGATTAATATGGAACGGGGAATGCGTAAACGGGTTGCTATCATGCGTGCATGTTCGTCTACTGCTTTACCTTTATTGGCGGCAACGGTTATTGCTATTCTCACGTTCCTTCCGATTTACTATTCACCCCATATCACAGGTGAGCTGTTGTCCTCACTGGTGGTAGTGATCGGTGTTTCGTTAATGTTCAGTTGGGTATTTGCGTTAACGCAGACTCCGTTCTTCATTCAGGAGTTTGTAAGACGTCCCCGTCCTGAAGAGCTGAAAGCATCTCTGTTTGATGGAAAATATTATCATCTTTTCAGGAAATCATTGCGTTGGGTACTTCGGCATCGCACGGTGACTATAGCTTCGTTGGCTGTTCTATTGTTGCTTTCGGCATGGAGTTTCAAATTTATTCCGAAGGTTTTTGTACCCGCTCTGGATAAGCAATACTTTACTGTCGATATGTGGCTGCCTGAGGGAACAACAATCGGGGAGACGGACCGGATAGCCGGTGAAATATCCAATTATATCCGTACTCATGAAGAGACCGAAATGGTTTCGTCTTATATCGGCCGTACTCCGCCTCGCTATTATCTTTCAAATATATCTTTCGGTCCTCAATCCAACTATGCCCAGTTGCTAGTGAAATGTAAAAGTTCCAAAGAGTCGCGGGCACTGAATGCTCTGTTGCAGGATTCCATTCGTTTGAAATATCCGGAACCGCTGATTAAGGTGAATAAGTTCGAATTAAGCCCGCTGACGGAAGCCATGATAGAAGCCCGCTTTCTGGGGCCCGATCCGGCTGTTCTAGACTCTTTGGCAGGTGAGACGATCGAGATTATGCGTCGTAACCCAAAAGTCGCAGATGCACGCAATGAATGGGGAAATATGTCGATGGTGATGCGGCCGGTTTATGATCCCGTGAAGGCAGGTGCTCTCGGTATAACCAAATCACAGATGATGGAGTCTGTGAAATCGATCAGCGACGGAACCAGGGTAGGTGTTTATCGCAATGATGAGAAAAAGGTTCCTGTACTATTGAAGTCGGAAGGAGCTAACATTACAGATGCCCGTTCTTTAGGTAATTTCTCTGTATGGAACGGTGAGCATTCGGCACCTTTGTCGCAAGTGACCGAACGAATCGAGACGACATGGGAGTGGCCTCAGATGCGTACTTATAACCGTCAATTGTCTATGGCTGCCATGTGTGGAGTAAAATCCGGGTATACCATGGCAGAAGTGCATGGGGAAATTCGTAAAGAGATTGAAGCGATGAAGTTGCCCGAAGGTTATACTTTCTTTTGGGACTCACAATACAAAGATCAGAGAGAGGCGATGCAGGCAATCGGTAAATTCTTTCCGCTGGCTTTTCTGGTACTGGTCGTTATTCTGGTTGCCTTGTTTGGTAACTTTCGCGATCCGGTCATTATTCTATGTGTTCTTCCGCTGTCCATTATCGGAGTGGCTGTCGGTATGCTCTTGACGGGATTTGATTTCGGATTCTTCCCGATTGCCGGTTGGTTGGGATTATTGGGTATGGTTATTAAGAATGTGATTGTACTGTTGGACGAAATAGATGTGCAGCGCCGGGAAGGAGTCGTTCCTTATACGGCCGTGATCGAATCTACGGTTTCAAGAACCCGTCCGGTGCTGATGGCAGCCACAACCACCATACTGGGGATGGTCCCCTTACTGTTTGACATAGCATTTGGCGGGATGGCGGCTACTATCATTTTCGGGTTGACATTCGCTACCTTGCTGACTTTGTTTGTGACTCCGGCATTATATGCAATATTTTATAAGATAAAAGAGAAATGATGATGAAGAAAATAAATAGATGGCTTATCTTTTTGCTGTGTGTGCCGACAGTCGCTTTTGCTCAGCAAAATAGTTTGCTGCAAAAGTACAGGTCGATGGCTTTAGATTATAACCATGACCTGAAAGCCGCGGACAAAAATATAGCTGCAAGTATCGAATTGGAGAAAGCGGCACAGAAGGATCTACGCCCTAAACTGTCGGGAGAGGCGAATTTTCAGTATACCGGTAATCCTCTTCAGTTGAATATCGACTTGCCTTCGATGCAGACTCCGTTGGCTTTTGAAGGAAGAAATATGAAATACGGTGCTTCCCTCTCTTTGTTACAACCGGTTTATACGGGTGGGCGGTTATTGGAAAGTATCCGGATGGCTAAACATCAGCAAAGTCTGGCAATACATCAGGCAGATTATTTCCGTTCCGCAGTATCCTATCAGACGGATATGCAATATTGGAACACCGTTGCGCGTGCAGAAATAGTCCGTGTAACTACGGAATATCGCAATTCGGTTGCCACCTTCTCCCAAACCATACGGGAGCGGGTGGAAGCAGGATTGGTTGATCCACAGGACTTGCTGATGGCGGAGGTAAAACTGAATGAAGCGGAATACCAACTGTTGCAAGCAAAAAGAAATCTGGAAACAGGACGTATGGCACTAAATTCTCTGATTGGCGTGGAACTTCATGCTCCGACTGAAATAGAAGATACGATTTCTGCCGTTAGGGCGGATAAAGATCTGTGGGGTGAGGGTGAAATAGATCGTCCGGAACTTAAGATGGCCTATGCCCGGATTAAAATAGCAGAAAGTTCGAAAAAATTAACGGATGCTAAGTATAAGCCACAGTTTTATATAGGTGTAGATGGAAGCTATTCTGCTCCCGGTTATGATTTCCGTTCCGATTTGGATCCCAATTATGCCATTTATGCCAAAGTATCCGTTCCCTTGTTTGAGTGGGGAAAAAGACGTGATGAAAAGCGAGCCTCTTCTTTCAAAGTAGGAATGGCTACTGATTATTTGAATCAGGTCACCGATCAGGTGAAACTGGAAGTGGAGACAGCCCGTGTTTCATTGTCGCAGACTATGGAACAGGTGCGCCTCACCGAAGGCTCACTGAGTAAAGCCTTCGAAAATGAGCGTATGGCATTGGAGCGGTATACTGAAGGGAAGGCCTCTGTAATAGAGGTGATTGAGGCCCAAACGTACCGGCAAGCTTCCCAACTGAACCATGTACAGGCAAAAGTCTCGGCACAAGGGGCTTATTCGGAATTGATCAGAGCTTTGAATAAATATTAAATAGTTTATGATAATTACCCGAAATATGATAGCTTTGTTCGCATGAAATGGAATGTCCTGTTATATGGTCTGTTATTCTCGGGATTAGGTATCTTTTCCTATCTCCTGCTTGTCAACTATACGGAGCTGACTCCTAAAGTAGCGGATGTTCTCTATTCAAAGGGAGCATTCGTCTTCTTTATTACCGCTTTCAATGTGCTTGGTTATTCTACGCTTCGGATCAGTTCGTGGATAAACACTCAGTATGCACTCAATATCCGCCATCGTTGGAAGATAATAGTTATTTATGTTGCCGTTATCTTGTTATTCCTGTTGTTGAACTATAGCCTGCTGATTGCTGCTAAGCTATTGGCAGGCATTGACAACCTATTTACTTTCTCCAATGGAGGCTGGCGTATCCTGATCGTGGTATGGCTCGTAGAGCTTGTCATTGTGGGCTTATTATTGGCAAATCGTTCCATTCAGAATAACCTGAAACTGCAACAGGAGGCCGCAAAACTACAAACAGAGAACGACACTGCACGTTATGCGGCTTTACAAAGTCAACTGAATCCCCATTTTCTGTTTAATAGTCTCAATACACTGATTGCTGAAATAGAATATAACCCGGGTAATGCTGTTCATTTCACCAAGCATTTGTCCAGTGTATACCGTTATGTTTTGCAATGTCAGGATAAAACATTGGTAACGTTGACGGAAGAACTGGAATTCCTGCAATCTTATCTCTTTCTGCATAAAGTTCGTTTGGGAGATTGCATTAGTTGTAACTGTTGTATAGCTTCCGGCTATACTAGTTGTATGCTGCCTCCGCTGACTTTGCAGTTACTGGCAGAGAATGTCATCAATCATAATTCTATTACTCTCAGCAAGCCTATGAAGATAGATATTCGGTTAGAGGAAGGATATCTTGCGGTGAGTAACCCCATACAGCCTAAAAAAAGTCATGAATCGCCGGGTGTAGGGTTGAAGAACCTGTCCAATCGTTGCCAGTTGATGCTCGGCAAAGAGATAATTGTCCACAACGATGAAAAAGTATTTATCGTAAAAGTACCTTTACTGTATGAATAAAATAAATGTAGCCATTATAGAAGATGAAATTCCGGCAGCCCGTTTGCTACATTCCATGGTATCCGGACTTCGCCCTCAATGGGAGCTTACTCTGATACCGGGGAGTGTAGACGAAGCCGTTGCCTGGTTTGACGAGCATCCGCATCCCGATCTGATCTTTCTCGATATACATCTGGCAGATGGCAATGCTTTTGACTTCCTTTCTGCCGCACACCCTTCTTCCGTCATAATTTTCACTACGGCGTATGATCAGTACGCCATTCGTGCATTTACGGTCAATAGTATCGATTACATACTTAAGCCGATAGACGAAAAACGCCTGTCGGATGCAATCACTAAATATGAGAGCTTGCTGACCAATGCTGTTCCCAGACCGGAAGATTACTTAGGCACTCTGCTTGAGGCACTTCAATACAAAGAGAAACGTTACCGTACCCGTTTTCTTATTTCCGGAGTAGATCGTTTCTGGTCGTTACAAGTGGCAGATATTGCCTATTTTTATTCCGAGAACAAAGTAACGTTTGCTGTTACCCGCAAAGGTCAGGAACACATTCTAGATTTGTCTTTAAACAAACTGATGGAACAACTCGATCCGGAGCGTTTCTTTCGCGCCAACCGCCAGGTTCTTGTCTGCATTGATGCCATTGACCATGCCGAGCCTTTCTTTAACGGAAAGATAGTGGTAACTGTGCGCCCTCCTTATAAACAGAAAATTACGATAAGCGAGGAGAAACTTTCAGCTTTTAAACTATGGCTGAATCATTGAAAAAAATGTTTGGAGTATATATAAAACGAAATCGACTATAAATCATTTGATCTATAGTCGATTTCAGTGGGCCAACTAGGGCTTGAACCTAGGACCTCCAGATTATGAGTCTGTTGCTCTAACCAACTGAGCTATAAGCCCGATGTATCCTTTCTATCGGATGCGGGGACAAAATTAATGCTTTCTGATGAATTATGCAAGCATTTTAGTCAAAAAACTGACTCTTTCCCGTATGTCTCAGAACTTGTATGTTCGTTTAGGATTCTTAGGAAACCAACCTTTTTTCACCCTCTCTTCTTGCTCAAAGACTTCTTTGATGGTCCAGAAAGAAGAGAAAGCGAATACGCCCAATAAAGACGAAACGAGTATATTGTCTGTGCTCAACGAAGCAGCTACTCCCGCGATACCTAATATCAGGAAAATCCACCAGCATTTTGTTCCCCAGTAATATTCAGCTTTTACCACAACGGGGTGGAATAAGCCGATAATCAGGAACGTGCAAATACCAATGAGCAACCCTGACAGGTGATATTCATTCAACCACTCCATCGGCTACTTATCTGCGTGAATAGGAATTTCTTTCTTGATGCTTTGCTCCAGAGAAATCAGGGTTTCGGTGGCGGTTACTCCCGGTATCTCTTGCATTTTGTTGTTCAGTAGGTCCATCAAGTGTTCGTTGTCGCGTGCATATACTTTGGTCAGCATGGTGTAAGGGCCGGTTGTGAAGTGGCACTCTACGATCTCGGGAATTTTCTGTAATTCGGCCACTACAGCTTTATACATAGATCCTTTTTCCAGTTTGATACCGACATAAGTACAGGTACGATATCCCAGAGATTTCGGGTTTACGTGATAACCAGAGCCTACAATGACTCCCAGATCGATCAGTCTCTGCACGCGTTGATGGATGGCCGCACGTGAAACGCCGCATTCTGCTGCCACGTCTTTAAAAGGGATACGGGCGTTCTGAGAAATAATCTCCAGAATCTGCCTGTCAAGGTTGTCTATTTTTTCCATAATAATAAATGTAAATTCCAATTGTTATCAAATAGTAAGCAAATATAGAGATTTATTTTAATTTCTCTATATAAAAGTCAGAAAAAACAGATAAATCGTATACTTTCTATTTTTATTATCCGGATAAAAAAGATGCCGGACGATTACGTCCGGCATCTCTCCTGTTCTTTTTAAATAAGGCCTGTTAATTTCTTATTTCTCAATATCCAGCAATTCTATTTCGAATATCAGTGTAGAGAACGGTTTGATCTGTCCCATGTCTCTTGAGCCATAAGCTAGTTCCTGCGGGATATAAAGTTCCCATTTTGAACCGACAGGCATCATTTTCAGGGCTTCAGTCCAACCTTTGATAACTCCGCCGACGTTAGTCACGAACGGTTCCTTACGTTCGTAAGTGCTTTCGAATTCTGTTCCGTCGATCAGTTTACCTCTGTAGTTTACTTTCACTTTGCAAGTATCGTTAGGAATTTCACCTTTACCTTCAGTAATCACCTTGTACTGTAATCCGCTTGCAGTGGTTTTTACTCCTTCTTTAGTTTTATTCTCAGCAAGGAACTTCTCACCGGCAGCTTTGTTATCAGCATATTTCTTTTCGGCAGCTTTTCCTTTGATGCTTTCCATCATTTTCTGAATCAATACCTGAGCTTCTTCGGGACGCATCTTCATATCTTTATTGAGTACGCCTGCAAATACGCCTGCAAGAATATCGCCCTTGTTAACAGTCATAGTTGAATCATCAGCAAATAACTGGTGGTTCATGCCTTTGATAGCCTGAGGACCTGCCATTTGTGATCCGATCTGGAGACCGAGTACATAAGCTTCGTCTTTTTTGCTTGTTTTATTGGCAGCGTCGTTTACGCCTTTCAAAAATTCGGCAATATATGCTGTATCCATGCGTTGTGCTAAGAAATCTTTCAGACCTTGAGTCTGGCTGATGCCAATAGCGTATGACAATGAATCTACATCTGTTTTCAGAGTGGCTTTAGGAGCCTGAGCTGTGCATGAAGCCAAGCCTGTTGCCATGGCTACAGCAGCCAAAATACTTACTTTTTTCATTTTGCTTTACAATTTTATTTTTATAATACTTCGATTAATTCTACTTCGAACACGAGTGTGCTGTGAGGAGGGATCATTTCACCGGCTCCCTGTGCGCCGTAAGCCAGTTCAGAAGGGATGAAAAGTTTCCATTTTGAACCTTCCGGCATCAGTTGCAAAGCCTCTACCCATCCCGGGATTACTTGGTTTACACCGAATACGGCAGGCTGTCCACGTTTGATAGAGCTGTCGAACAGGGTTCCGTCAATCAGGGTACCTTCGTAGTGGCATTTTACCTGGTCGGTAGCCTGTGCTTTCTTGCCTGTACCTTCAGTGATTACTTCGTATTGTAGTCCACTTGGCAGGGTAACAACGTTCGGTCTTTTTTTGTTTTCTTCGAGGAATGCTTTTCCTTGTTCGATGTTCGCTGCATTCATTTTGGTTTCCAGCTCTTCGAAATACTTGTTTACGATTTCTCGAGCCTCCTGATGGCTGATGGCTGTCTGATTTCCTTCGAGCACATCTTTTATAGCTTGAGCAAAGTCATCTACTGCGATGCCTTTAGCACCCATTCCTAACAAATTCTGGCCGATTCCGAGACCAATTGCATAACTAAATTTATCCATATATTTTTTTGTTGGAGACTGAATGTTCTATTTCACTTTCAGTCAGTTGCAAATTAACAAGCGGCAAAAGTAAGTGTTTTATTTGAATGATTTTACTTTTTGGTTTTAAAAATTCTTATTATCGACTAACTTCGTTACTGTGATAGATAAGGTTCCTTAAAAGCATCGTTTGTATTTCTTTCTGTCTTTTTTCGCTTTTTCCGTGAAGAGAGAACGATTGACATCCCCTGTTTGGACGTTAAATCTCTCCGTGTCAGTATGTCATACGGCCTCATTGTGTGTTAGCGTATGATATCTGACTGTACAGCCAAGGACGGAAAGTGATGAAAGGTAGGTTAAGGGATGATGGAATGTTGGACGATATATTCGTTTATTCAAGGATTTTGGTTAAATTTGTAAGGCCTTCTTTCACGTTTCTTTTGAGAGGTGGGGAGTGAGGCCGGTTTACTTAAAAATAAAAGCTAGTATGAAAAATCTGGTTGTATTGTCAGGCGCCGGAATGAGCGCTGAGAGTGGCATCAGTACCTTTCGTGATGCAGGAGGATTGTGGGATCGTTATCCGGTAGAACAAGTAGCCACTCCCGAAGGTTATGCACGCGACCCCGAACTGGTGACCCATTTCTATAATGAACGCCGCAAGCAGTTGCTGGAAGTGGAACCGAATCGCGGGCATGAACTGCTGGCCGAACTGGAGAAAGATTTCCAGGTAACAATTGTGACCCAAAACATTGACAACTTGCACGAACGGGCCGGTAGCAGTCATATTATTCATTTGCATGGAGAGTTGACAAAGGTCTGCTCAAGCCGCGACCCAAACAATCCGCATTACATTAAAGAACTGAAACCCGAAGAATTTGAAGTGAAGATAGGTGACCTTGCCGGAGATGGTTCGCAACTCCGCCCGTTTATTGTCTGGTTCGGTGAGTCCGTACCGGAGATAGAGACGGCTATCGATTGGGTGGAGAAAGCTGATGTTTTTGTTATCATCGGTACGTCCATGAATGTGTATCCGGCGGCGGGGCTGCTTAACTACGTTCCCCGAAACGCGGAAATCTATCTGATTGATCCGAAGCCGGTGGATGTACATAGCTCCCGTCCGATACATGTCATTCAGAAGGGTGCATCGGAAGGAGTAGCTGAGTTGCGGGAGAAACTTCTTACCACAAACCATGCGTGATGTGCGAGGGTACTTAGCAGGCCATAGTGGCGGGTCATGATGCGGAATCGTTCCAAAAGCGATGCCTTATGATTTTGTGTCGTCATGCCTTCTGCCAGATAATCAATCAGGATAAGGTGAGTATTGTGAAAAGTACGTGCTTTTTTCATGATGCGGATACACCAATCGAAATCCGCCGAGAAACGATATTGCAGATCATAAGGCTCGATAAGTGTATGGCGGGGGAAAAAAGCCTGATGGCACACAAGCATTCCCTGCTTGAAACTTTTCCAGTTCAGTGTCTCCGGTGCCGATAACCGACGCATACGGAGGAAATGCCTCTCGGCATCCACTAAGGCTGTTTCGCCATACAGTATGTCGGGCAACTCATTTCCATTGATGGAGTGAACCATCTTTTGCAAAGTGTCGTCTTCGTGGAAACTGTCTCCGGCATTCAGAAAGCAGAGATAGTCGCCCGTTGCCAGGGCGATTCCTTTGTTCATTGCGTCATAAAGTCCTTTGTCCGGTTCGCTCACCAATTGGTTGATGCGGTTGCGGTATCGGTTGACAATCTCTAAAGTCCCGTCTTTCGATGCACCGTCGATGATGATATACTCTACATGATGATAGGTCTGCGAAATTACGCTTTGCACAGTATCTTCCAATACCTTTTCGGCATTGTAGGTCACTGTGATCACGGAGAATTTGGGACTGGGATGGCTATGCATATCTTCCTGTTATTTTATTGTAGACATCAATGTATCTTTTGGCAATAATGCCTTCCGAGTAGTTGGCGATTACTTTTCGGTTGGCCTGTTCCGAGAGAGACGGATAATCCGGGTCGGTCAGTGCCCAATAGATGCCGTTGGCAAAATCTTCGGATGATTTGTATTGTGCCACATACCCGTTGTGCAGATGGTCTATCATTTCCGGGATGCCGCCGACATTGAAGCCGATACAAGGCACTCCGCATGCCATAGCTTCCATGATGGTATTGGGCAGGTTCTCTTCCAGTGAGGGAGTAACGAAAAGGTCGACCGCATTGTAAACATCTACCAGTTCATGCTCGTTACTCACGTAGTTGAGTGGATATACTTTAAAAGGAAGCAACGGCTTGAGTTGTTCCGATTGCTTGCCAAAAACGACTACACTTAGAGAATCTTTCAGTTCAGGATGCTTCTCAGCCAGTAATTTACACGATTCAATCAGATAATCGATGCCTTTCCGTTTATCCGTGATTTTGGCCGAACCGAAAAGAATCAGTTTTCCGTTTTGGGGTAAATGGCATTTGCTACGTGCCTCTTTCTTGTTTCTGGGTTTAAATAGATTGGTGTTAATGGGGTTAGGTATACTGATTACCGTTTCTCCTGTCAGCAAAGCACTCTTTTCAGCTTGTCCCTTCAGCCATTGGCTACAAGTGACGAAGGTAATGGGTGCTTCTTTGTAGAGTTGTTGTTTTTTACGGAAGATACGGTTGGACAGATCTTTCTTACTTCCCCCTCCATACAGGTATGGACAGTGGTTACACTCCTGATGGTAGTTGGTACACTCACGGGCGTGATGGCAGATGCCTGTACAGGGCCACATATCGTGCATGGTCCACACTACCGGTTTACCGGATTTCAGAATCTTCCGGATATCGTTCAGTGACAACATTCCTTGATTCACCCAATGCAGGTGGATGACATCTGCCTGCTGAAACTCCGGCAGGCTTGTAATGTCTGTGCCTGTATTGGCTATATCGACTGCGAAAAGATTGTTCTTCTTAAAGCGGTTGGCTTTCCAGATGACAATGCGTTCCCACACAAACCTCCATACTTGCCACCAGTTACGTTGCAGACCTACTACGCTGATCTGGTCGGTTTGCTTGTCGCGCACCAACATTTTGGCTTTGATACCGTTGTTTTTCAACGATTCCATCAAGCGGCTTGCTGCGACGGCCGCTCCGCCCAAACGTTCGGAAGTATTGATTATTAAAACTCTCATTCGATCGAAATGTTTTGGCAAAAGTAGTGGTTTTCGGTGAGAAACCGTACAAAGTCACATATTATTTGTACTTTTGCGGCACTTATAGATAAGGAGATATACGTATGAAAAAGGTTGTTTTTTTAGGATTAGGCTATATCGGACTTCCTACTGCTGCCGTGGCCGCCGGACATGGTTATGAAGTTGTAGGTGTGGATGTTAATCCTTCGGTAGTAGAAACCATCAATCAGGGTAAAATACATATTGTGGAACCGGAACTGGATCAGATTGTAAAAGAGGTGGTGCGAACAGGTAATCTCCGTGCCGTTTCGAAACCTGAGCAGGCAGATGCTTTTTTTGTGGTAGTACCTACCCCTTTCAAACAAAACCACCGTGCAGATATCACCTATGTGGAATCGGCTACCCGCTCCGTAATTCCTTATCTGAGAGAAGGAAACCTGTTTGTTATCGAGTCCACTTCACCGGTATTTACGACCGAACGTATGGCTGAAGTCATTTATAAAGAGCGCCCGGAACTGAAAGACAAAATATACATAGCCTATTGTCCCGAACGTGTATTGCCGGGTAATACGCTTTATGAACTAGTTCATAACGATCGGGTGATCGGTGGCGTCAATCCCGAGTCGACCGCTAAAGCCATAGAGTTTTATTCTGCCTTTGTACAGGGTAAACTCCACCCGACGAATGCTCGTACGGCAGAAATGTGTAAGTTGACCGAGAACTCTTCGCGCGACTCTCAGATTGCGTTTGCCAACGAATTGTCCATGATTTGTGACAAAGCGGGTATCAACGTCTGGGAACTGATAGAATTGGCTAACAAACATCCGCGTGTGAACATCCTGCAACCCGGCTGCGGAGTGGGAGGACACTGTATAGCCGTAGATCCCTGGTTTATTGTTTCGGACTATCCCGAACAGGCACAAATCATCAAACGTGCCCGTGAGACGAACGATTATAAAGCTGATTGGTGTGCCAACAAAGTAATGGAAGCTTGTCAGCAATTTGTCGAGAAGAACGATCGTGAACCGGTAGTGGCTTGCATGGGACTTGCCTTTAAACCCAATATTGATGATTTGCGTGAATCTCCTGCTAAATATATTGCTTCCCGCATTGTATCTGAGTCGCGTGCAGAGGTGCTGATTGTAGAACCCAATGTCGCTTCACATGCCAGTTTCCATCTGACTGACTATCGGGAGGCTTATCAGAAAGCGGATATCGTGGTATGGCTGGTACGTCACACTCCGTTTGTGGAGTTGCCCCGTGAAGAAAGTAAATTGGAGTTGGACTTCTGCGGAGTAAGAAAGTAGAAAGAGAACTGGCATATCGTCTTAATGAACCATCGTAAATAGTCTGATCGCATAATGAAAAAGATATTACTTGTTTTCGGTACCCGTCCTGAGGCCATTAAGATGGCCCCGTTGGTGAAAGCCTTGCAAAGAGATACTGAACACTTTGAAACGAAAGTGTGTGTGACGGCACAACATCGTCAGATGTTGGACCAGGTACTTGAAGTGTTCGACATCATTCCTGACTACGATCTGAATATTATGGCACCCAACCAAGACTTGTACGACATCACCACTAAAGTTCTTCTGGGCCTGCGCGATGTGCTGAAAGATTTCTGTCCGGATACGGTGCTGGTACACGGAGATACCACTACGTCGATGGCCGCTTCACTGGCTGCATTCTATCGGCAGGTTGCCGTGGGACATGTTGAGGCCGGTTTGCGTACCTATGATATGCTGTCTCCCTGGCCGGAAGAGATGAATCGTCAGGTGACCGACCGTATTTGTACCTACTATTTTGCTCCTACCGGGAAATCGAAACAGAATCTGTTACAGGAAAACATCGACGCAAAGAAGATATTTGTTACTGGTAATACGGTTATCGATGCTTTGTTGATGGCTGTTGACATTATTTCGAAGAAGCCGGGAATCAAAGAAAAGTTGCATCAGGAACTTCGTGACAAAGGTTACGAAGTGGGACAACGTGAATATATTCTGGTTACCGGGCATCGTCGTGAGAACTTTGGGGAAGGATTTTTACATATTTGTAAAGCGATTAGAGAATTAGCCGCGTTGCATCCCGAGATGGATATTGTATATCCGGTACATCTGAACCCGAATGTACAGAAACCCGTATACGAACTTCTGTCAGGAGTAGACAATGTATATCTTATTTCGCCGTTGGATTATCTGCCGTTTATTTACGCTATGCAGCACTCCACTTTGCTGCTGACCGATAGCGGTGGAGTACAAGAGGAGGCTCCTTCACTTGGCAAGCCGGTGTTGGTGATGCGAAATACCACGGAACGTCCTGAAGCAGTAGAGGCGGGAACTGTAAAACTGGTGGGGACGGATGCTGAGGCGATTGTCAGTAATGTGACTGAGCTGCTCCGTAATAAGGAGTTATACCGTCGTATGTCCGAAACACATAATCCTTATGGTGACGGGCATGCTTGTGAACGCATCCTGTCGGCATTAACCCGTTAAAGCTCACATGATTCGTTTATAGGCTGTACGGGCAAGAGGAAGAGGGGAAGTTCATTCTCCTTTCAGTTCCGTGCTGTTGTCCTTGTAGGCAGCAAATCCTTTGATTCTTACTCGTTCTTTCTTTTCCATATCCGGCATTCCGTTACCCAATTGTTTCAGGTTTTCTTTAATAGTATTGTGGGTAGTGAAAAAACTGTCCAGCAGGTCGGTGAAACTTTTTTCCGGCTCCTCTTCTTCGGGAGCGAAGAGCATATGGCATTTACTGTGGATACCAAATGTTTTTTCATCCTCGTCCAGCGCATAGACAGTAGTCACTAATGAGTTCATATTGACCGCATTGATAATTTCTTTCAGATAGGGTAATGCCTGATTGTCGATACTGATGGACGCCCACCAAGGATTCCATACAATGATTAACCGGAGACCGTCTTCGGCTGCGACAAGGAAATCGTCTCCCTGATACTTGAAGCTGATATGATTTTCTTCATTCACTTCCGGTTGGCAACCGAGCTGTTGAAGGATGCTCATGATCAGTGCGGAGGTAGTCATTTCCTCTGTCACTTCTTCCGTTTCGGCAGAGGCAGTGTCACCTGATGGCTTCGCACGTTTGTTCCGCTCGTGCAGGATACGTGATATCAGGAATACAATTGACCATAACGCCAATGCGATGACTGCGATGAGAATGGTAAGATCGGTCATAGTAGTAGAGCTATTAAATGATTAATGTCTGCCTAAAGATAATCATTCTTTTTGGTCGTACTCCATTTTTACTGCATAAAAGTTCGGAAAGCTTGCAAATAACGTTTGCTGACCGTTTCAATGTTGATTTTCTCGCGGATGATTCGTTCTGACTCACGTCCCATAGAGGCACAACGTTCGGGAGAGGCAAACAGTTTGTTGAGCTTGTCGCTCAAGCTGTCGGCATTGTCTTCTTTGAAGAAAAGTCCGTTCACTCCGTCCGTTACCAGGTCACGTTCGGTGCTGTCGCATACCGAACAAACCACGGGCAGTCCGTAGGTCATGGCATCATTGATGGATAATCCTCCCATGCCCGCGAGTACATAGACAGTCGATTCATTCATATAGGCTCCCAGTTCTTTGGGACTGTATACTGCACCGATGAATCGAACCTGTTCTGTCAGATTCAGGTCGGCTGCCTGTTTTTTCAGGTTATCCAGCTCCGGTCCATCGCCTACCACTACCAGTTCCGCGTCCGGATGACTGGCAATAACCTTTGTAAATGCATCGATCAGCAGATCCACCCTTTTCCATTTCACTAATCGGCCGATGTGTAGCGCTCTTTTGGAGGAAGGAGGAAGAAGCGGTGGCGAGGTGAGTACGGCTTCTTTCTCCTTCAGTAAGGCATCTGTGTCCGTAGAGTTGTAAGTGACATGTATTTGCTCCTGCTTCACTCCGTAGGAAGGAAGAATATCGTATGCAGCGGTCGAGTAATTCAGCGTTCCGGTAATGCGTGCGTAGCAGTATTTACGTATTTTCGCTGTCAGCCATTGTTTAAGATAAAAGCCGGTTCCGGTACTGACTAGCCGCATGTTTTCATCATACATCGGGTTTTCATGGAAATATTCTTTTATTTTCCCGTAGGGAGGGGTCTGGAAGGGAATTTCACGGATAACCAACCGTGTCCGGCACTCTTTCATAGCCTTTCTCAATCGGGGTTGAAAGAACACTTGCAGGAAATAGGGCCATCCCATTATCAGAATATCCGGTTTCTCTTCACGTACTATTTCCGGCAGGGAGAAATAGGCGCTTTTTCCGTAGAATGCTTTCTTCTCAATGGCGGTGAGGTGCCTGTATGTTCCTCCTTCTACCATTTTTACACCTTTACCGATAGTGGCATTTCCTTTTTGAGGAGTGATAACGGTGATTTCCACTCCTTTGTTATGAAGTTTGTTGAGCATGGCATTCAGATAATGGGGCATGCCGCCGAATGTATAGAGTACTTTCATTACTGTATTATTTTCTGAAGTAAATTTTGAAACTTTTTGCCGAATTCGTTCCAGCTATGTGCATTGAGGAACCGGTTGTAACCGGCTATATCTGTTGCTTCGTTTGCTTTGCCAACGAGTTCCTGTATATCATCGAACGTATGGAAAATATATACGTTAAGCAAGGGTTCGGCGGCGTAGTCCCTGAAAGAGCCTACAGCCGGTCCGATGACTTTGGCTCCGAATGAGAGAGAGTCCATCAGTATGCCGGAACTTAAGATAGACTCGGCAGCATAAGGTACCAGTACGAAACGTGATCTGCGGATCTCTTGTTTTAGCTCTTCGAAAGGAATACTACGGTCCTCTATGCTGATCATCTCATTACTTTCTTTGCGTAGTTCTTCCAGGAGTTCCTGCGAACTGCATTTCCCGATGATTTTAGTCTTCAGTTTTAATGAATGCTGAGTAGCAAAACGTACGAATTCCGGTACCCCTTTGTATCGGGAGATATTTCCCCAGATCAGCAGGTCGGTTTCCGGTGGTTGAGGGATGTATTCTTCTATCCGGTTTTTAGTAGGGTGATGCAAGAATACCGTTTTGGCTACAGCCTTCGGATATTGATCCTGAACCACTTTGATACCTTCTGTAGCATGTGTCACTATCAAATCGGCTTTGCGGAGGAGCAGATGTATCAATAACTTTTTCGACCATCGGTGTTTCATCACATGGGGCTGCTTATTGTGCAAGAACCAGATGATCTTCTTATGGTGGCATTTAATTTTGAAAAGAAGCCAGATAGCAGCAAGAGTCTGCAACATTCCATATTTGTAGTCGGGTACATTCTCCGGCCAATGAAAGATATAAGCATCGCTATCTGCTTTTCTTGGGATGAGGCTGAATAACGGATTCTTGTGTGGGGGATTGGCTATTGTGATTCCGTTCTGTTGCAGTGCATGGATGAAGTCGCTGATATACGGATTAACGCGTATATCACCTTTGTTGATAGAGTATGGATATATCGTGACCTTCATTGTGTTCTCCTATTTAATTAATCCATGTTTACGGAAAGTTTCCATCCACAGTGGTCCTACCTGTTCTATGTCATATCTGTTTTTCCGCTTTTGAGCTTTGTAGGCTATCTGGCAGCGGAGTGTGTCATCTTGTGCCAACCGTAGAATGGTTTCTGCATATTGTTCATAATTGTTGTCGGGAATAATGAATCCGTCTATGCCGTCATCTATCATGTCATAGATCGCATTGAAAGAATCGAATCCGATAGGAATCACCCCCAGTGACATTGCTTCTGTAAATACGGTGGGTAGTCCTTCTATGACGGAAGTCAGACAAAGAATCCGGGCACGGTCTATATAGGGGATCGACATCTGATGGCCGGTCAGGCAGACCCGTTTCAATTTTTTCTCGGCAATAATTTGCCGGCACGTGCCGAATTGGGGACCATCTCCTACAAGGGTGAGTTTCCAGTCCGGTAGTTTATCCTGAACCATGCCCCATATCTTTAGTAATTTGGGTAATGCCTTTTCGGTTGCCATTCTGCCAACAAAGATGATTTCTTTGTCCTTCTTCTCAATCGGGATGTTACTATGCACAGGTTTTATGGCATTAGGGATGGCAGATAACTTCCATGCGTCTTTTTTGCCTATAAGTTTCTTGAATTCGGGTATATAAGCGGGTGACAGCAGTACCACTTCGTCGAGCGTGTCGTATGCCGAACGGTTTTGATGGCTGACCACTTTTTTTAATAAGCTGATGTAGAGTTGTGGCAGCATCCACTGAAAAAGTTTCTTGGGTCCATGCACGTCTTTGAACCGGAGTGTAGATAACTCGTATTGTTTTAACTGTGTCGTATGGCTGGGACAGTTGTGGATCATCGTGCATATTTTGATTCCGGGATTTCTTTTTTTGATTTCGAGGTAATATTTGCGTGTATCTCCGGTGATGACATGGGAGTAATCGAGAATCACGTCTATCTGTTTGTCGATAATGAAGCGACAGATTGCTTCGATGTTGCGGGGAGTATAGAATTGAGAATAATGATCGGGCAACAGGAGGCCGTTCTCAAATTCGCTGTCAGCCAGTTCCAGGTACGAAAAGTAAAGCTTACTGTCCACTCCGTGTGCAGTCAGCCATTCGGTCAGTTGCGCATAGAACCAATAAAAGCTATTGGCACGATGAGGAAATGCTTTGGTTTGTTGGATCAGGATGTTCATGACTTATTTCAAGAGTTTTTTCCGGATAAATTGTACACTTTCAAAAAAGATCACCGATTTGCCGATCCACATGATGAACACATAAAGGCTTACGGCTATTCCTATTTTAAGAATCAGCAATACATATAGGTTATGGAAGCCGATCGTGAGGAAATAGCTGGTTCCTATGACTCCTCCGGATATAAGTAGGTACGGAGTGATATCTTTCATGACTTCCCATAGGGTGATGTGAATCTGCTTGTTTACGAAATAATGCCATATCAGCAGCCAACCGATGTTGATAACCGTGTAAATCACGGCCATGACGAGTATGCCTTGTGAGATCGTACAAAGAAGCATTGTGAGTTGAACCAGGCTCTGTGCAATGGTATTCCACATAAAAAGATTCGACTTTCCTTTACTGATCAGAAGATTGGAGTACATATAAGTAATGGGGACAAATGCTCCCCAGATGCAAAGAATCTGCATGATGGGTACACATGCCTGCCATTTGGCGGTGACGGCAATTACGATGAACTCGTTGGCTATCAATGCCAGTCCGAACATGGCCGGGAAAGAGATAAAGGCGGTGAAGCGCAACATCTTCCGAAATATATTTTTCTGTCGCATGGCATCGGAAGAGGTTTCGACCAGGACAGGCTGAGACACTCCGTTGATCATGTTACTGATCAGTGAGAAGCCCATATTGGTCCATTTGTTGGCCTGAGTATAGTAACCTACATCCTGACTGGTATAAAAGCGCCCCAGCAGAACAGAAAATATGTTATCATTGATGTAATGAAATACATTGGTGATAAGCAGTTTACTGCTGAACGGAAGCATCTCCCTGATAGGTTTGAAATTGAACGAAAAAGTAGGACGCCACGGAGAAAAGTACCATAACAGCGCATTAGCGATGAAAATATAGGTGATTTGCTGTACGGCCAGCCCCCAGAAAGCCATTCCATTGTATGCCATGACAATTCCTATGGTGCCTGAACACAATAGTGCGGTAATGGTTGCTTTCGCTTTTTCTTTCACCATTAGTTTTTTAAATAATACCGCATTATGGGCAGTTCCGCAACTTGAAATCAGAAACCCCAGGAAAAGGAAGCGGGATAGAGGAATAAGCTGTGGAGTCTTATAGAATGCTGCGATAAACGGGGCACAAAAAAAGAGCAGCAGGTAAAGCGATGCACCCATTAGAAAACTGAACCAGAACACCGCATTGTAGTCTTCATGACGGAACGTTTGTTTATTGGCCAAAGCGGCCGTAAATCCGCTCTCTTGTATAGAGTTGGCTACGGCGGTAAATATAGCCAGCATACCAATCATACCGTAGTCTGTCGAATCCAGCATACGGGTGATGATAATTCCGAACAGCAGGTTCAGTAATTGCTGGATGCCATTGCTGAATCCACCCCAGAATAATCCTTTGGCTGTTTTTTCTTTTAGCGACTGTTCTGCCATATTATATTTCCGCTCCTGACCGTTAGTAAAAATAAAGGGTGTATCCGGTCTCCTTTCATAGAGTCCTGAATACACCCTTACTTTAGTTATTTATTTCACTTCACTTCCCGGCTTCACTTCCCGTCCGGGCATAACAACGGCCAGGCTGCCGTCATTATTTTCGGCACTCAGGATCATACCTTCGCTGACGATGCCTTTCAGCTTTCGTGGAGCCAGATTGGCGATGAAGCAAACTTGCTTGCCTACTAGCTCTTCCGGTTTGTAATGTTGTGCAATGCCGCTGACGATGGTGCGTGTTTCCAGTCCGTCGTCTATTTTAAACTGTAATAATTTGTCGGCCTTAGGCACTTTCTGACATTCGAGAACAGTACCTACGCGAATATCGAGTTTCATGAAGTCGTCAAATTCGATATTGGCGCGGATCGGTTTGGCTTTGTAATTAGCCTCTTCGTTTGCTTTCTTTGTATCGAGCAACTTTTGTACTTGTGCTTCAATTGTGGCATCTTCTATCTTTTCGAACAATAATTCCGGCTTATTCAGTTGATGTCCGGCAGGAAGCAGGTCGTTCCGTCCCAGTTCTGCCCAGTCGAAGCTATCCATGTTCAGCATCTGGCGTAAGCGTTCCGAACTGAACGGAAGGAATGGTTCGAAAGCGATGGCCAGGTTGGCTACCAATTGCAGAGATATATTCAGGATAGTACCTACACGTTCCATATCCGTCTTTGCCAGTTTCCAGGGTTCTGTATCGGCCAGGTATTTGTTTCCGATACGAGCCAGATTCATGGCTTCTTTCTGTGCATCACGGAACTTGAATACATTGAGCAGCTTTTCCACTTCGGCTTTAACATCGGAGAATTCTTTCAGTGTCTCTTTGTCATAATCTGTAAGTTCGCCCGCAGCGGGTACTTTACCTTCGAAGTACTTCTGTGTCAATACCATCGCACGGTTCACAAAGTTACCGTAGACCGCTACCAATTCGTTGTTATTGCGTGCCTGGAAGTCTTTCCAGGTAAAGTCGTTGTCCTTGGTTTCGGGTGCATTGGCTGTCAATACATAACGCAATACGTCCTGTTTCCCGGGGAAGTCTTCCAGATACTCGTGTAACCACACTGCCCAGTTGCGTGAAGTGGATATTTTGTCTCCTTCCAGATTCAGAAATTCGTTGCTCGGTACATTATCCGGCAAGATATAGCTGCCTTCAGCTTTCAGCATAGCCGGAAATACGATGCAGTGAAATACGATATTATCTTTTCCGATAAAGTGAACCAGACGGGTTTCGGGATCTTTCCACCAGGTTTCCCATGAATCGGGAAGCAGTTCTTTTGTATTGGATATGTAACCGATTGGTGCATCGAACCATACGTAGAGAACTTTACCTTCAGCACCCTCTACCGGAACAGGAATCCCCCAGTCGAGGTCACGGCTGACCGCACGCGGCTGCAAACCCATATCGAGCCAGCTTTTACACTGTCCGTACACGTTCGGACGCCATTCTTTGTGTTCTTCCAATATCCACTGGCGCAGCCATGTTTCATGTTTGTCAAGTGGCAGATACCAGTGTTTGGTTTCTTTCATGACCGGTTTGCTTCCGCTGATGGCACTTTTCGGATTAATCAGGTCAGTGGGCGACAGTGAAGTTCCGCACTTTTCGCATTGGTCACCATAGGCACCTTCCGAATGACAGTGAGGACATTCACCGGTGATGTAGCGGTCGGCCAGAAACTGGTGTGCTTCTTCATCATAATATTGTTCCGAAGTTTTTTCGATAAACTCTCCTTTTTCGTATAGCTTCTTGAAGAAGTCTGAAGCCAGTTCGTGGTGTGTTTTGGACGATGTACGGCTGTATACGTCAAACGAGATACCGAATTCTTCGAATGATTTCTTAATCAGGAAGTGATAGCGGTCTACTACATCCTGCGGAGTGATACCTTCCTTTTTGGCACGGATGGTGATGGGTACCCCATGTTCGTCGGAACCTCCGATGAAAAGTACATCTTCTTTTTTCAGTCGCAGATAGCGGACATAGATGTCTGCCGGTACATATACACCGGCCAAATGGCCGATATGGACGGGGCCGTTCGCATACGGCAGTGCCGATGTGACGGTAGTTCTTTTAAAGTTCTTTTCCATTGATATATTGCGTGTATTTATTGTTATCTACTTGGGAACGTGCAAAGATAACGACTTTCTGAGGAATTCTTTATAAATAAGATGGATGATTTGAATAATAACCCCATACTCTTCGTTGAATTCAATGCAGAGTATGGGGCTGTTATATGAAGAAGAAAAGCCGTTAGGGAAACTGGTCCAGTAGTTCTTTGATGTTGTATCGAACAAGCATGTCATCTGCAGTTACAGCATACATGGTTTGGTTTCTTTCGTCTATGCTGAAAGAGGAAACCCATTTGTCCAGATGGGCTTTACATAGATAATTGCCTTTCCAGTCAAAGATATCCAGGCGAGAGCGGAATGTTGAAGGGTCTTCCCCCTCTATTGCCATGGCCCAGATATATGCATTATTGCAGTGTACTTTGGTATAATAAGGTTTGGGAGTGCCTTCTATTACCTGTTCCCAATTTAATTTATTTCCATCAGTGAATAGGTTATTAATTTCCTCCTTTTCAATATTTACTATACTTATCATATTGAGGAATCTGTATGCAATGACCATCTTCTTGCAATCATTGCTGATTGCAATATCTTTTTGGAAAGCTTGATCTCTTCCGTGATGTTCTAGCAACTCCTTGGGGAAATTGGAGGCGTAGAAACTGCGCAGGATGCTGTCGTTTTTGTAATCGTAAACTTCAAAAAAATCATTTTGATTGTCTTGTGGACGCATTATGATACTCCTGTTTATGAGAAATATGGAATCTCCTAAAAGATATGAAACGCTGGACTGTTGAAAACTATTCTTTCCTTTGGGAGCATTATAGGTATATTTGTTATCATAAATAGCCTTATTTTCTATCAAAGACTTGGATATATTTAATAAACCTGTGAATTTTTGATAGGATCTCATTACAAGTTGTATCTGCCCGTCCTTGTTAAACCATTGTGTAAAAGCACTAGGGAGTATAACTTCATCCGGTCCGTTTCCTATTTTCTGAAAACTTCCAAGAAATTGCAGATGGGGAAGGTTGTATACATGCAGCATATTCTCCTCTTTATTTAGAGCTAATATTAGAAATGTATCGGTGACAATAATATCGCCTATGCCGATTGGGTCAATGGATAAAGGTTCGTGATTAAAAGATAATGTCTGTTGTGCATCCGTTGCAATTGTTTCTATTGTTCTAGCTTTTTCTGGTTTGGATGATTGGCTACAGGAGGTGATGTACAGACACAATGTAAAGGAAATAACGGTTAGAAGTGCTTTTCTCATAATGTTTGTTTTAAGGTTAATGTTCTATGCATATTAGACAAGTGCCTTTTACATAGCCAAATGTTGGCTTTTTATTATTTATTACGCCGCAAGATGTCATTCCTGCTTGTCCACTCGAACCATTGCACTCATAATGTGGTTCATTATCATGTTCCTCTGAGAAACTATAGTAACACGTTTGTTCTATCCATCTAATACATGCCCCTTCTTCACCGGCGGCTATTGCTTCCAGATTTTGTAACTGTACATTGGTTAAAACCGGTTGCTTATGATTCCAGGCGTACAATGCTGTGCATGCTATAATTATAGTTACTACAGCTTTGGATAAAGTTTGTTTCATACTATTTTTATTAAAGGTTATTATTTGCAAATATAGTTTATATTTACTTCTTATTTTAAAAAAAAACAGTGTTAACATACGTGTTTATCAAAAATTTTATCTTTTTTGGGCTTGTGTGGCTATTTTTTTGTATATTTAGCCTCGGGTTTCGTGGCTTGTGTAAAATGCTTGTTGCTTATGAGGGCTATATTTATTTTTGTATGTATCCTGCTTTTTGTATCTTGTCAAAATTCTGATAAATCTCGGATTGCTCATATGATTGATGAGTGGGATGGAAAGGAAATTATTTATCCTGATGATTTGGTATTTACTACTATGGGAGAAGATACGGTAAAATGGTTTCTTAAAGATAGCCGATATACAATAGTGACTTATGCCGATTCCATTGGTTGTATGGGGTGTAAACTTAAGTTGCCCGCTTGGAAAGACTTTATTTCTTACCTTGATTCTGTATCGGATCATACGGTAAAAGTTATATTCATTCTTCATCCTCGAGATAAAAAAGAGATGGTTCATCTTTTGGAGTATAATGATTTTTCGTATCCTGTGTGTCTTGATATAAAAGGCTCTTTCGATAAAATAAATAAAATCCCATCCAATTTGGCTTTTCAAACTTTTCTACTTGATAATAGAAATAAAGTGATTGCTATCGGAAACCCGATTCATAATCCTAATGTGAGGACTCTGTATTTAAACTTGATTTTATCTGATAGTATATGTGAAAGTCGAGATTTGATTCAGACGAAAATAAGCTTACCCGAAACGATTGATATGGGAGTCTTCGATTGGAGTGAAGAAAAAGAAGCAATGTTGATTATAAAAAATCTTGGAGTGGTTTCCTTGACGGTTGAAAATATAGTTACTTCTTGTGGCTGTACTTCGGTAGAATATAGTCGGAGGCCTGTCTCTCTGAAAGATAGCTTGGTGATTAAAATAAAGTATAAAGCTGAATCTCCGGGATATTTTAATAAAGATATTGCTATTTATTGTAATGTCCCGTCATCTCCTGTTTATGTGAAATTATCAGGGAAAGCTCAATAACTCTAAAGGAACATCCTGGTTATGTAATATCTTTGGTATAAGAATATTAGGTGATATTATATGTTCTTTACCTCGTCCCGCATACCTGGGCTCATCAGCCTGCATATACGGGACAAGATACAGAACAGACCGTTTCCGCTAAAGATAGTAAGGAAGATGAAATGCTTTCAAGGACATAAATGGATAAGAAAGCAATCCTATCTTGCTGCTTTTCAGATTTCTATTCCCGATTTACCTTCTAAAACAGAGGGTGGAAGATCGAAATGCTTTTTTGGGGGCTTCTTCAAATTTGGTGATCAATTCTTTATTTCTTTATTTTCAAGTTGATAATTGTCCTTTTTGCTTGCTTTAATAAGAAAAAACAGACACCGGCTGAATAAGATAACTCAAGTTTCGGAAGTGAGTTTACACCGTCTGAACCGGTATCTTCATCCTTATACCTTTCTTCAATTAACATTGTTAACGTCCTTTGCAGGTTGTCAGGTTCTTGTGCGCAGATAACAAGTCTTTTGCATTTAAAGAACTTTTTATTCACATCCAAAGAACAAGTTTTAACTCTGTGTTAAAACAAAGCTTTTAAGGACAGAAGTCTTACTTTTTAAAGATATTGATTTTCAATGGTTTAGTCTAAGATTCGCTTCTTTACCTCACGGATGGACTCTGCGGGTGAAAGCCGGGATACTTGCTTTTTTGTCAACTATAAAAGAGGGCTTACACTTCCGAAAACTGAATTAGATTCCATGAGTAAAAGAAAACTTACCACCAAATTTGAAGAAGAACCATTTTTTGTATGGAAGCACAAAAACGATGATGCCAATTTTTCTGCCAGGATAAAAAAGGCTGTATTTTCTCCGGATAATTGCAAAAAACGATATATCTTTGGAAGAGATCATTTTATTAACCTTAAAAGACTAAAGACTGATTCCTGATGAAGCATTTTACCGGCATATTATTTTTACTTCTTCTCTGTTTCTCTTGCACCCCGGTACATGATGCGCCATTGGAGCAGGCTCTCACATTGGCGGGAGACAATCGGAAGGAACTTCAACAAGTATTAGGGCATTACGAAGGCGATTCGTTGAAACATAAAGCTGCCTGCTTTTTGATTGAAAATATGATTGGTAAAGGAACTATCCGTTATTTGCTTCGGGAGAGTGATAGTTGTTATATACAACAAGAACCCGAGCCGGACTTAACGTGTATAACAGCCGACTATTTGATAGAAAACATAGATCTGGCTTTTGAAGTCTGGCAAAAGTATCCTTGGTGCAAACAATTATCTTTTAGAGAGTTTTGTCGGAATATATTGCCTTATCGGTTAAAGCAGGAGCCTTTGGACCGATGGCGTTCTTACTATTATACACGTTATAAAATGACGGTCGACTCGTTGGCACGAGCAGGGGCTACCATGAGAGAGATTGTTTTCTTCTTTAACTCACAGCATGGAAAGAAATATCTTCATGATGCTGCCAAAATACCGGGGGACTTCTCTATCGAGTTGATAGAAAAGCTGGGAGGGGGCACCTGTGATCATCTGGCGTTGAATGCTGTACAGTTGATGCGTGCTGTCGGTATCCCCCTGAATCTTGATATTCTTCCATATCATGGCAAAGTGAATGGAGGACATGCTTATAACAGCTTTACCGATGAAAATGGAAAATTTTTCTATTTTTCTCCTTATGAGCGCGAACCGGAACGGAATCAATGGATTGCTCCTTTGGTACAGCGTGTCTGCTATGAACGTCAGCCAGAGCCGAAAATAGGGCGTAACCGTTGGAATACACAATTGGTCAATCGTTTACTGAAAGAGGTAACTGACGAATATTATTTGTCCGATAGTGTCCGGTTACTTGTACATACATCGGATACGGTGGCTTATATAGCTACTTTTAACCGTGGAGCTTTCAAAGTAGTGTCGCAGGGAAGAGTAGAAAGCAACAGTGTGCTGCACCGTGTGTTACCTTACGGATTACTTTATTTTCAGATGGCGGATAAGAAAGGAAAGTTGGTTCCGACAGGGAATCCGTTTGTGATGACTCCGGATAGCATTCACTTCATTACTCCGATCCGGCAGACCACTGTGCTGAATGGTATTCTTACGTATGATGTAAAGCGGGTTTTAGAGTTGGGTGATGAAGCATATACTTTGTATTATTGGAAAGACGGCTGGCAACCGGTTAAAGAAGTGACTTCTAAAGACTCTCGTACGCTCGACTTTGGAGAGGTACCTGTCCGGTCTTTGTTTCTTGTATGTGGAAATACTTATATGGGCCGTATGCAGCGTCCTTTCTTGTTGGAGGATGGAAAGCCGGTGTATTATTGACAGATGAGGCTTTTGCTAATATCTGTTTTTTATGAGATATATAAGGATAGTAGTGGAAAAAACAGTCATTTTCTGATAATATTGCCAGTTCGGAGATCTTCTTGCTTTGTATCTTTTAGGTGAGATTTGTTTGTCGGTTGTTTCTAAAACAATATATTTGTGAATGAATAATCGTATAATATGCAATCTATGATTACAACTCAGTTACTCTGTCCCCAGAGTATTGTCGTAGTGGGGGCTTCGAACAATACACATAAGCCGGGCGGCGCTATTCTGAAGAATCTGATTAACGGTGGTTATCAGGGAGAACTTCGGGCTGTCAATCCCAAAGAAACAGAAGTGCAGGGAGTGCCTTCCTTTGCCGATGCAAAGGAGTTACCCGATACAGATCTTGCTATTCTTGCTATTCCTGCAGTTCTTTGTCCGGAGGTGGTGGAAACACTGGCCGCAGAGAAGCAGACGCGGGCTTTCATAATTCTTTCGGCCGGATTTGGAGAAGAAACGCAGGAAGGCGCTTTATTGGAAGAGCGCATTCTTGAAACTGTTAATAAATATGGAGCGTCATTAATTGGCCCGAATTGCATCGGATTAATGAATACCTGGCATCACAGTGTGTTTACGCAACCCATTCCCAATCTGAATCCACATGGAGTAGATCTAATTTCCAGTTCCGGCGCTACTGCGGTGTTTATTCTTGAATCGGCAGTGACAAAAGGACTTCAGTTTAATTCTGTGTGGTCGGTGGGTAATGCTAAGCAAATAGGTGTAGAAGATGTATTGCAATATATGGACGAAAATTTTGATGTCCGGAAAGACTCCAAGATCAAGTTGATTTATATAGAAAGCATCAAGAATCCGGATCGTCTGCTGTTCCATGCCTCTTCATTGATTCGTAAGGGGTGTAAAATCGCGGCTATTAAAGCAGGGAGCTCGGAAAGCGGAAGTCGCGCTGCATCATCTCATACGGGCGCTATAGCCAGTTCTGATTCAGCTGTGGAAGCTTTGTTTCGTAAAGCCGGTATAGTGCGATGCTATTCGCGGGGTGAATTGACAACCGTCGGTTGTATTTTTACTTTGCCTGAGTTAAAAGGAAAGAATTTCGCTATTGTCACTCATGCTGGTGGACCGGGGGTGATGCTGACTGATGCTCTTTCGAAAGGTGGACTCAATGTACCTAAACTGGAGGGTCCGGTCGCTGAAGAGTTGAAGAACAAGCTTTTTCCCGGGGCTTCCGTAGGCAATCCGATTGATATTTTGGCAACCGGAACCCCCGAGCACTTAAGTATTGCCATTGATTATTGTGAAGAAAAGTTCGAAAATATAGATGCGATTCTCGCCATATTCGGCACACCGGGGTTAGTGACTATGTTTGAGACTTATGAGGTATTGCATCAAAAGATGCTGACTTGTAAAAAGCCACTTTTCCCGGTTCTTCCTTCTGTGCGTACGGCCGGTGAAGAGGTTGCCTTTTTTTTAGAGAAAGGTCATGTCAACTTTGCTGATGAAGTGATGTTGGGAACTGCTTTGTCACGTATCATAAATGCTCCAAAACCTGCTGTTCCGGAAATTGAACTTTTTGGTGTAGATGTACCCCGCATTCGTAGGATTATTGATTCTATTCCGCAGAACGGCTATATCGAACCCCATTATGTTCAGGCGTTGCTTCATTCTGCCGGTATTCCGGTAGTCGAAGAATTTGTATCGGGTAATAAAGACGAAGTACTTGCTTTCGCGCGACGCTGTGGATTTCCGGTGGTGGCCAAGGTTGTGGGGCCGGTTCATAAATCGGATGTAGGAGGAGTGGTACTCAATATTAAAGGTGAACAGCATTTGGCGTTTGAGTTTGACCGCATGATGCAGATACCTGAGGCACGTGCTATCATGGTGCAGCCTATGCTGAAGGGAACGGAGTTGTTTATCGGGGCTAAATATGAAGAAAAGTTCGGGCACGTGGTGCTCTGTGGACTGGGTGGCATCTTTGTGGAAGTTTTGAAAGATGTTTCGTCCGGTTTGGCTCCTTTATCTTATGAAGAGGCTTATTCGATGATTCATTCCCTCAGGGCCTATAAAATAATACAGGGAACTCGTGGGCAAAAAGGAGTAAACGAGGATAAATTTGCAGAAATTATTGTACGCTTATCCACACTGCTTCGTTTTGCGACAGAAATCAAAGAAATGGATATAAATCCGTTGCTGGCAACAGAAAAGGAGGTTGTTGCCGTTGATGCCCGTATTCGCATAGAAAAATAAACATTACTTTCGGAATAAAAAAGAAGGATATCAGATGCAGTATTACACTTACTTCTGCGTTTATTAAAATGAGATGGACTTTAAACGCGAATTCTATATATGAAAAAGAAAAACGAACAATGGCTACGATACAGTAATCGGGCGCTTTCAGGATTACTTATGTTGTTTGGATTTGTGTCTTGTGACAATGGAGGTGGAGATATACCTGTAGAATATGGGATGCCTTCTGCTAAATATCGGGTGAAGGGCAAAGTGATTGATGCGGATACGCAGGAACCTGTACCGGGTATAGAAGTGGTCACCGGAGCTGTGCATACGGGCGATGGCAAAGAATGGCTCAGTTATCCGGATACGTTGATCACTGATAAAGATGGAGCTTTTGCTACTGAAAGGACGGAGTTTCCATCTAAAAAATATCGTTTTATCGTTCGCGATGTGGATGGTGATGCCAATGGTACTTATTCTAAGGATAGTGTCGAGGTAGAAGCCGGTGGATTTACAGGTGGCAGCCATTGGTACCGTGGAGAAACAAGTATTGATAAAACAATTGAAATCAAGAAGGAGACAGCAAAAGACAATGAAAAATAATTCTGGACGATTGTCACTTCGCAAACGCCTGGGGTTGGAAATAGCCTTAAAGATAAGAAATAACCTCAGGGAATTGCATCCGTTGCGTCAACTTTTCTGGGAATGTACATTACAGTGTAACTTGGCTTGTAAGCATTGTGGCAGTGATTGTCGGAAAATGTCGGAGCAGAAGGATATGCCTGCAGCGGATTTTCTTCAAGTCGTAGATTCGATTACGCCGCACGTCAATCCTAATGAGGTTAATATCATCATAACCGGAGGTGAACCGCTGATGCGGGATGATCTTGAAGAGGTGGGGATGGCTCTTTATCGCAAAGGTTATCCATGGGGGATTGTGTCCAATGGGTTGTATTTGACCCGCGAACGGCTCGATAGTCTGATGGCTGCCGGCCTGCATGCTGTTACGATCAGTCTGGATGGATTTGCGGAGGAACATAACTGGTTGCGTGGCAATCCGGATAGTTATGAAAAAGCGTTGGAAGCTATCAAGATGTTAGTGCATGAACCGGAACTGACATGGGATGTCGTGACTTGTGTCAATCGGAAAAACTACTCTTATCTGGAAGAGCTGAAAGCCTATCTGTACACTATAGGAGTACGTAATTGGCGTATTTTTACTATTTTTCCGGTAGGGCGTGCAGCCAATCATCCGGAATTCCAGCTAACAGACGAGGAGTTTACCGGAGTCCTGGAATTCATTAAGAAGGTACGGAAAGAGGGACGTGTCCACTTGAGTTATGGTTGTGAAGGTTTTCTCGGTAAATATGAAAGTGAAGTACGTGATCATTTTTATTCCTGTAATGCAGGTATCAGTGTAGCTTCTGTTCTGGCAGATGGTTCGATCTCGTCGTGTCCCAGCATTCGCAGTAATTTCCATCAGGGCAATATTTATGAAGATGATTTTATGGAAGTGTGGGAAAAACGTTTTCAGGTATTTCGTAATCGTGAGTGGGCCCGTAAGGGAGGGTGTGCTGATTGTAGCTTTTTCCGTTATTGTGAGGGCAATGGTATGCATTTGCACAATGACAATGGAGACCTCTTGTTTTGTCATCAGAAAAGGATTGTAGAACTTTAAGAGACTATTTAGGACTATTTTTTCATAGATTGGGATAATTATTCTATTTTTCGGACTCCATTTGGCCTATATTTGTAGAGTTGTAATCCTTTCACTCCATCATGAAGAATACATTCTGCGTTTTAGCCTGTTTTTTCATTACAATCTTTTGCCAGGCGCAATCGGTTGAAGAACATTATTATTTTAAGAACCTGAGTATCCGAAACGGTTTGTCACAGAATACGGTTAATGCGATTCTGCAGGATCGGAAGGGGTTCATGTGGCTTGGTACCAAAGATGGCTTGAACAGGTATGATGGATTGTCTTTTCGTAAGTTTAAGCATGATGCTGCTAATCCACGTAGCATTGGAAACAGTTTTATCACTTCGCTTTACGAAGATTTCAATGGTAACATTTGGGTCGGTACTGATGCAGGAGTATATATTTACTATCCTGAGAAGGAGGCTTTTGAGGAATTCGATTGCCAGAGCTTGGAGAAGACAAGGATAGAACGTTCTGTTTCAATGATTGCAGGGGATAAGCAAGGCAGGGTTTGGATAGCTGTGGAGGCTCAGGGAATGTTCTGTTACGATGCTCGTCAAAAACTACTTCGCAATTATCCGTTAAGTGAGATTTCTTCCAATATCAAATGTTTTACTTTCGATAGCGGTGGAACTCTTTGGCTCGGATTTTATGGTGACGGTCTTTATTACTCCAAAGATAATCTGGCAACTGTGCATCCTTATGGATCGCCAGAAGATGGTAAAAGAGAATTTGAAGGAGGAGTAATCACCAAAATAGTTCAAGGAAACTATAATTGTTTGTATATTGGTTCTGTGAAGGAAGGTGTGAGTGAGTTGAATCTGACTTCGGGGCAAGTGCGTAACCTGTTGGCTATCGATGAGAGTGGTGAATCTATTTTTTGTCGTGATCTGCTGCCATATTCTGATAATGAATTGTGGATAGGGACTGAGTCCGGGATTTATATTTATAATTTGCGTACAGCGCAATTCATTCATTTACGTGCTTCTCTTTATGACTCTTATTCTTTGTCAGACAATGCTATCTATGCTTTATATAAAGATCGTGAAGAAGGGCTCTGGATCGGTTCTTATTTCGGAGGAGTGGATTATTATCCCAGACAATATACCTATTTTGCAAAATATTATCCTAAGAATATAGCAAATAGTCTGCATGGTAAGCGGGTACGTGAATTCTGTCGGGCGGATGACGGTACTTTGTGGATAGGAACGGAAGACGGCGGATTAAATCACTTTAATCCGAAAACGAAAGAATTTCACTTTTTTGAGCCAAGTGCCGGATTTACTAATATCCATGGTTTGTGCATGGATGGCAGTCATTTGTGGGTGGGAACATTCTCTAAAGGACTTCGGGTGATTGATACACGGACGGGAGTGGTTCTGAGGACGTATACGGAAGGTCATACTCCACATTCGTTGAACGATAATAGCATTTTCTCTATTTGTCGGACTTCTGCCGGAGAAATTTATCTGGGTACACTGTTTGGTTTACTGCGTTACAACCGTACTCAGGATAATTTTGACCGCATTCCGGAGTTGAATGGTAAGTTTGTTTATGATATTAAAGAAGATTCTTATGGAAATCTTTGGTTGGCAACTTATGCCAATGGAGCTTATTGTTATGACGTAAGTGCACGAAGATGGAAAAACTATGTATTTGATGCCGAGGATGAAAAGAGTCTGCCATATGATAAAGTGCTGAGTGTTTTTGAGGACTCGTATCGCCAGATATGGCTAACTACACAAGGTGGGGGATTTTGCCTATTTCATCCTGATACGGAAACATTTACACGCTATGGGCTGAAAGATGGACTTCCCAATGATGTGGTTTACCAGATTGTGGAAGATGATGATCGTTTTTTGTGGCTTACTACAAATAATGGGTTGGTCCGTTTTGATCCCAAAACCATGGAAATGAAAGTATTCTCTACTGCTAATGGCTTACCGACCAACCAGTTTAATTACCGTTCGGGATTTAAAGATGAGGCCGGTAACATTTATTTGGGTAGTATTAACGGATTTGTAGCATTTGATCCCCGAACTTTCGCTGAAAACAGGCAGGTGCCGGCAGTAGCTATTACTGATTTCTTGCTGTTTAATAAAGAGGTGCCGGTTGGAGAAACCGATTCACCCTTGAAGAGCAGTATTACGTTTTCTGACAAAGTGGTACTCACTGCCGATCAAAATTCTTTTTCTTTTCGTATCGCTGCTCTAAGTTATCAGGCTCCAAGGATGAATAAACTGATGTATAAGCTTGAGGGCTTTGACGAAGGCTGGTTGACAATAGGAGAAAGCCCTTTGGTGACTTATTCCAATTTAGGCTATGGAGATTATGTGTTTAAAGTAAAGGCCTCTAATAGTGACGGAGTGTGGAATGAACAGGAGACTTCACTTCATCTTTCTATTCTTCCTCCATTCTACTTGTCCGGATGGGCATATTGTTTCTATGTATTATTTTTCATGGGGTGTCTGGTCTGTGTCATCTTCTACTTTAAAAGACGGAATTATCGGAAGCAACATCGTCAAATGGAAATGCTTGAACAAGAGAAAGAACGGGAAGTCTATCATGCTAAGATTGATTTCTTTACCAACGTTGCTCACGAAATACGAACTCCGCTGACCCTGATTAAAGGTCCTTTGGAAAATATTATCCTGAAAAAGGAAGTGGATTCGGAAACGAAAGAGGATTTGTATATCATGAAGCAGAATACGGAGCGTTTGTTGAATCTTACCAATCAGTTGTTGGATTTTCGAAAGACAGAAACACGGGGATTCCGGTTGAACTTTACTGAATGTGACGTTGTTGCAGTGCTTCGTGAAACCTATCTCCGTTTTACTTCTTTGGCCAAGCAAAAAGGATTGGATTTTATATTAGAACTTCCACAGGAGTGCTTTATGGCGGATGTCAATCAGGAAGCTTTGACAAAAATAATCAGTAACTTGCTGAATAATGGAGTGAAATATGCCTCTACTTATCTCCGGATTTCTTTGGAAACAGACGAAAAAGTATTTCACATACGAACTTTTAATGATGGGGAGATGATTCCTGATACAATGAAAGAGGAGATTTTTAAACCTTTCGTACGGTTGGATAAAGAAGATGAAGTAACTACCGGAACAGGTATCGGGTTGGCCCTATCACGTTCTTTGGCAGAATTACATCAAGGTAGTCTGATGATGGAAAAGGGTGAAGAGGTGAATTGCTTTTGCTTGACCTTGCCGGTGAATCAAGATTCTACAATTACTCTCTCGGCTGAAAACGTATCACAGGTTGAGGAGAACTCTTGTGGATGGGAACAGAAAGAAACCGATACGAAAGAAAAGAAACCGATGATTCTAGTGGTAGAAGATAATCCGGATATGTTAGCTTTTATCAGGAAGCAACTTACAACGGAGTATTCGGTTCTAACTGCTATGAATGGAATTGAAGCACTTGCTGTTTTAGATAATCATTATGTTAATCTGGTGGTGAGTGATGTAATGATGCCTCAGATGGATGGTTTTGAACTGTGTAAAACTATTAAGTCAGATTTGAGTTATAGTCATATTCCCGTTGTACTGCTAACTGCCAAGACTAATATTCAATCGAAAATCGAAGGATTGGAACTGGGGGCTGATGCTTATATTGAAAAGCCTTTCTCTGTGGAATATCTGCTCGCAAATATTTCCAGCCTGATTCATAATCGTGAAAAGTTACGTCAGACTTTTGCGAAGTCACCCTTTGTGGCAGCCAATACGATGGCTTTGACCAAAGCCGATGAAGAGTTTATATGGAAGTTGAATGATATTATTCAGGCTAATCTGCATAATCCGGAGTTCAGCATGGAAGATATGGCAGATGCATTGAAGATGAGTCGATCCAGCTTCTATCGAAAAATTAAAGGTGTATTGGACTTAAGCCCGAATGAGTACCTCCGTTTGGAACGCTTAAAGCAAGCGGCACAATTGCTGAAAGAGGGCAAGAGTCGCGTCAATGAAATTTGTTATACAGTGGGATTTAATTCGCCTTCTTATTTCTCTAAATGTTTCTTGAAACAATTCGGGGTACTTCCAAAGGACTTTATAGGGTAATGCTAAAAAAAGGTCGGATATTGTTATGAATCTATGTGTTTAGGACATTTTTGTCATTAATTGGGTTATTTGTTTTATAAAAGAACTGCCGGTTAGGGTAACTTTGTCATCATCATTCGACAAATAGAAATTACTAAAATGAAAAGACCCTTATGAAAATGATTTTAAAGACAATGGTGTGTCTGGCAGTAGCTTTTTCCGGAACTGCAGGGGCAGCTAATTATTCTCCGGAAAAGTCACAAGCTTCTTTGGCACTTAAAGTCCCGGGGAATCCGGCTGTGGAATATCCGCTTACTCTCAGTAAACTATCGGATAGTTATTTCGATTATGAGTGGAAAGCACAAGAGAAAATACCGGTAACTATCTTTCAGCAGATATCAACTGTGGATGATAAACAGCAGGTAACGGTGGTTCTGACGGCTATGGAAGATGTGTACTTCAATTTTGAAGAGCGAATCAGAACGGATTTTCGTCATGATGATTGCCAGTTTTATTTGCCAGGTTTCTGGTATCGTCGTAATTTACGTTCACCTAAAGAGGCTCCATCGTTTCATACTTCCGATAGCTGGGTAGTGCGTGAAGATAGATTGAGCACGCCTTTGACCGGTATTTTTGATGAAAAACAAAAGAAATACATGACTGTGGTCCGCCGGGCAGAATATATTCAGGACGCTTTGAGTACTCATAAGGAAGGTGAGGTGATTCTTTCGGGAACTACTTCACTCGGTTTCACCGGATTTGAAAATCTGGATGGAACGGCTGCTTTGGCATTTGGTTTTCCGTATAAAGAGGCTCCAAAAACCTATATTCGTAAACTTACACTTGCACCTTCAGTCACTGCTTTCCAACTATTAAAGAAAGGAGAGAGTATTTCACTAACCTGGGAAATTCATGAAGGAAAAGGGGAGGATTTTGCCGAGTTTGTAAGTCATACTTGGGAATATTGCTATGATACTTTTCAACCGAAACCTGTGGAAACGGATTATACTCCTGATTATACTAAAGAGATTCTTAGCCATTTTTTTATTGAGAGTTTTGTAGGTGATCGTCCTCTGAACTATAATTCAGGGGTACATATGCGTACTGATGATTGCCAAAATACAGGTTCGGCAGAGGTTGGTTTTGTGGGACGAGTTTTGCTGAACGCATTTAATGCCTGGGAATATGGCTGGAAGAATAATCGGGCTGATTTAAAAGAGAATGCAGCGAAAGTCTTTGATACTTATTTGGTGAATGGGTTTTCTCCTGCAGGTTTTTTCAAAGAGTTCGTTGACTACCGTACCGGTTATGAGGAGACGGTATTTAGCATTCGGCGTCAGTCCGAAGGTATTTATGCTATATTTCATTATCTGGATTTTGAGAAAAGAAACGGACGTAAACATCCTGAGTGGGAAGCGAAGGTACGTAAAATGCTTGATGTATTCCTGCAGTTGCAAAATCCGGAAGGAAGTTTTCCCCGTAAATTTAAGGATGATCTTTCTATTGTAGATAAGAGTGGCGGAAGTACACCATCGGCTACTCTGCCTTTAGTGATGGGGTATAAATATTTCAAGGATAAACGTTATCTGGAAAGTGCTAAACGGACCGCCGAATATCTGGAGAAAGAATTAATCTCTAAATCGGATTATTTTTCGTCTACTCTTGATGCAAACTGTGAGGATAAAGAGGCCTCTTTATATGCGGCTACAGCTACTTATTATTTAGCTTTGGTAAGTCAGGGCAAAGAACGTGAACACTATACAGGATTGACAAAAAAAGCAGCTTATTTTGCTTTGTCATGGTATTATTTGTGGGATGTACCTTTTGCGCCCGGACAGATGTTGGGAGATATTGGGCTCAAGACGCGCGGATGGGGCAATGTATCTGTGGAAAACAATCACATCGATGTGTTTATCTTTGAATTTGCTTCTATACTAAATTGGCTTTCCAAAGAGTATAGCGAACCTCGTTTCTCACAGTTTGCCGAAGTAATCAGTACTTCAATGCGTCAGTTACTCCCTTATGAAGGGCATCTGTGTGGAGTGGCTAAGTGCGGATATTATCCTGAGGTAGTGCAACATACCAATTGGGATTATGGCAAAAACGGGAAAGGATATTATAATGATATATTTGCTCCGGGTTGGACAGTAGCTTCTTTATGGGAACTATTTTCACCGGGACGTGCAGAACAGTTTTTTCGGAAATAAAGAGTAATAAGTGAAACGATCAGAGGCCGGTAACGTTCTATTAGGAATATTACCGGTCTTCTGTATCTAAAAATAAAAATTCTTCTATAGGGAGATTTTTCTATAAACCATCTTGTTATTGTTTCAGTTTGGCGAACATTACAATATTATTGTCATTGTCATTTAACGTCTTGATCAAGTTCTGTACCTTTTTCTTTTTATCTGCGGTCAGTCCTTTTTTGTTTACTTCTTTCTCTAGTATCTCTTTCAATGCCATAGGCTCCATATTAGTGACATAATATCCATTGTTGAACGAAGGATAGATCGTCTGACTCGGGGTACTGATAAAATCGTTGTAAAGCCGCACATAATTGCCATGCAATGTTTTTTTGTCAACCATGTAATAAGCCGGTTTAGAGCCGGAGAATGTACTTTCGTCTATTTGTATTGGGAAAGAGACATCACCGATGAAATATTTAGGGATTTCATAATATGCATGCCAGGGGATTTTATCATTTGAAGGATACTTGACGGTGAAACGTCCTTCCAGTTTGTTGCTGGCGGCATTATAATGGTAGAGGGTATCTACACTTGGTTGTGGCATGATTTTCATTAACATCACATCGTAGGCAGCTGTGTTATTCCCCATTGACACTTCGTTACTGAAGTCTTGTGGCATGGCAAGGCTTCCCGGTGCTACAAAGTTTTTACGTTTACCCTTTAAATCTTGTGTCCAGACTACTGCCGGCCATTTAGGGAATGGCAGGACTGTGACTGTGACTTCTGACTTAGCTGTGTTTACCCGGAATTTTCCTTTAGGAACTCTCAGGCACAGGGGGATAGGATCCAATGCATTACCTTTCAAGTCGAATACCAATATCTTGCTGCTTTGCCAGGGTAGGATATAGATGCGATTATTGGCTTCGTCCAGTTGTTCGGCATAAGTGTTTAGATATTCATTCGGGCCTTGTCCATAAGATCCGATATTGGTGATAAATTTACCTGTCCGGTCGAATAGTTTATAAGGAGTTTGTTTGTTATTGCTCACTAAAATATATTTTTCTCCGACGGTTGTTCGTATCCAGCCACCAATAAGTGCTTCGTCCCGATTGTCTAATTTTACAATCTGTAATTCTTCTGTTAACTGGCTCAATGGGAAGTTTACAGTATCTTTTAGTGCCTTCAGATCGCAACTGATTAGCGGACCGTTAGGGGTATTTGTTAGTTTGGCAACAGTAGGCGATTTGATAAATGGGTCGTTTTCACCGGTTGTAAAAGCAAAAGCTGGCAATAGACAACAGATTGCCAAACTGTGATAGATCATTCTTGTTTTCATAAGCATAAATAATTAGATGAATAATCAAACGCGTTTTGTAACAGCAAAATTAGGTGTTAAGGTAAGAGAAGGCAAAAAAACAGGCGGACAAGAATGATTGTATGAATATAGTTTAAATTGTTGTTTTATAAATGGTTATGTAAATATAACCTCTTCGGATAGGCGGACAAATACTATCCGAAGTTTTGAAGAATGGCATCCAGGCTGAGAGTTTCGTCAGAAATATGCATCTTTTCTGTTTTAATTCGGTATTTGCGTTTGGTTATGGCCGCTTTGCTGACGCAATAGATATCCGATAGATCTTGTATGTTCACGTTAATCTTTACCAGGCAACAAAAGCAGATATCTTTTTCATTGAGTTGCGGATAATCTTCTTGCAGACGATCAACAAAATTATTAAATGCGTCATTTACCGCTTGCTTCACTTCACACCATTCTGCATCGCTTACAGTAATTTTCTTCCTATTCGGATTGTCATCTGTAGAGTTCTCGATGTGGAGAGAAGGAAGTTTCTGAAGGAAAGAAATATGACGGAACAAAGCTTCACGCATCTCGCTTTCTTTGTTGCGCATGATAATCTCTTTTTCGCGCAGTGCACTTAATTCGGCTTCTTTATGTAATAGTTCATTTTCATGTTGTAGCCGACGAGCTTCTTCTCCGGCCTGTTCTGCTTGTAGCCTTCGTTCCGATACTAGTCTTTTTTTCTTTTCCTGATGATAGAAAAAGAGTATTAGTAGAGCTATAAGTAATAAAATAACTGCTATTCCCATCATCCACAGCTCTTTTTCTTGTTGGGTAAGGCGTAGTTGATAGAGTTCGTTCTGGAGCTTTACTTCATTATATTTTCTGGTGGTTTCTTTTGCTTTGAGGTTTGATGTGAGGTCTTTATATAGTATATCTTCTGTTTTAGCCAGATAATATGCCTGTTCCGGTTGCTGGGTCGCATTTGTCAGCTGGTATAAACGTGAGGTAGCCTCAATGGCGATATAGGGTGAAGTTGAGGTAGCTGCCTGTTTATAATAATATCCGGCCGAGTCCAATTGATGCAGGGACTGGAATATTTGGCCTCGGATCAATTGGTAGTAAGGTATATCATAGCGATTGCGACGATACAGGCGGAGGTTTTGCACAGATTCCAGTGCCTTGTCGAAGTCTTGCTGTCCTAGATAATAGTTTACGATGTCTTCGGCTATGGTGTAAGTTAGATAATGATATTCTTTGGAAGGAGCAAACCATTCCAACATTTTGTAATACCCTTCTATGACTTCATCGGTCTTTCCCATTTTTCTTAATATTTCCAATTGGGTCCGATGATCATAAAATAAAGAAAGAGTGTCATTAGAAGGGTTATTCAGGGCCAACACCTTATTAGCCAATTTAAGTGCTTCTGGATACTTTTTTTGATTGAAATAGGTGAATTTTTGTATGTTATAGTAATATCTTTGTTGGGTGGGAGTCATATACTCTGTTTTGTCCCGAAGCTCCCGGGCAGAATGTAAAATAGAATCTGGTTGATCTTTATAAAAGAAACTATTGGCCTGTTCCAGTTGGGCTTGCAACCATTGGGCAGTATCTCCAACATGTAGGAAAAGTGGGATACAGACTTTTAATAGTGAATCTTTGGGCTTTTGGGTTTTCCACAATGTGGCTTTATACAATTGAAAGCAGTATTCTGCCCGTTGTTTGTCATTCAGGTGATTGGGGGACTGTATTTGTTGAAGATAAAATAGCATACTGTCTGTAGAAATACCTTCCATTTCTACAGACTTCTTGAGTAAAGTCTGAGTTGAATCTTTACATCCGGTCACACAAGATAGTAAAGCTAAGCAGAGTATAATAAGAAAGCTCTTTTTCATAATGCTTTTATTCTTGACGTTACCCGGCCCAATTTTCCCGATCTAAATTCCGATAACTGATTGCCTCTGCCAAATGGCTGGGTTGTATTTGTTCGCTTTCTTCCAAATCAGCTATTGTGCGGGATACTTTTAAGATACGATCATAGGCACGGGCTGAAAGATTCAGGCGTTCCATGGCATTCTTTAGCAGTAATAGCCCTTTCGTGTCAGGTTGTGCAAAAGAAGAAAGTTGCTTGCTGGTCATCTGGGCATTACAATAAGTTCCCGGATAGCCGGAAAATCTTTCTTCCTGTTTCTGGCGGGCTTTGATTACCCTTTGGCGAATGGCAGCGCTGGATTCTCCCTGTTGCCGGTCTGAAATCTTTTCAAATGGTACGGGAACTATTTCAATTTGGATATCTATTCGGTCCAGCAGGGGGCCGGATATTTTATTCAGGTATTTTTGTACTTGTCCCGGATTGCAGACACATGGTTTTGTCGGGTGATTGTAGTAGCCACAAGGACACGGATTCATGGAGGCTACCAACATGAAGCTGGCCGGATAGTCAATAGTGCTTTTCACTCGTGAAATGGTTATACGCCGGTCTTCAAGGGGTTGACGCAATACTTCGAGCACGCTACGATTAAATTCCGGGAGTTCATCCAGGAAGAGTACCCCGTTATGTGCTAGGCTGATCTCTCCCGGTTGTGGGAAACTGCCTCCTCCTACCATCGCTACTTGTGAGATGGTGTGATGCGGGTCCCTGAAAGGCCGCTGAGATATCAGAGAGGAATTGCGTCCTAATTTACCAGCGACCGAATGTATTTTGGTTGTTTCAAGGCTTTCTCCCAAGGATAAGGGGGGGAGTATGGAAGGTAATCTTTTGGCCATCATTGATTTACCACTTCCGGGGGCTCCTACCATAATTAAATTGTGTCCTCCTGCCGCCGCTACCTCAAGTGCCCGTTTAACGTTCTCTTGGCCTTTTACATCTGCAAAATCGTATTCAAAATCACTCTGACACGCATAAAATTCTTCACGGGTATTGACTATGGTTGGTGTCAGTTCACGTTTACCATTGATGAACTCAATTACTTCCTGTATATTATTTACTCCATATACTGACAGATTATTGACTACCGCCGCTTCCCGTGCATTTTGTGAAGGTACGATTAATCCGTCAAATCCCTCTTCGCGTGCTTTGATGGCTATAGGTAAGGCTCCTTTGATGGGTTGGATAGTTCCGTCAAGACTTAATTCACCCATCATTATGTAACGTGATAGCTTCTGGCATGAGATTGTTTCGCCGGCTGCAAGCATGCCAATGGCCAGGGGGAGATCATAGGATGAACCCTCTTTGCGAATATCTGCCGGAGCCATATTAATGACTATATTGCTGGTTGGCATTTTGTAGCCGGTCACTTGTAAGGCGGACAGAATGCGCTGATGGCTTTCTTTAACGGCTGAATCAGGAAGACCTACCATGTAGAACATGCATCCTCGTGAACTGTTGACTTCTATTGTAATGAGGGTTGCTTCAATGCCTTGTACAGCCGCTCCGAATACTTTTATTAGCACGTGTTTTCAATGATTTTAGGTTAGTAACTCGGTTTAGCGGATAGATTTCCCTGGTTTTTTCTCTTCCGTTTTTAGTAATTCTTTCAGCTTATCGGTAAGCGCTTCTCCCTGGATATCTCTTGCTAGAATTTTGCCGGTGGGAGAGAGCAGTATATTAGTAGGGAGCGTCAGTATGGCATATTGTTTGGCTGTTTCCGAACTAAGTCCTGTAAAATCACATACTTGATCCCAGCTCAAAGTATCCTTCTTAATGGCTGTTTCCCATGCTTCTCTATCTATGTCGAGTGATATTCCCAACATTGCGAAATTTTTGTTTTTCTTATATTCCTTATTCAGTCTTTTTAATTCTGCATTGGCTTCAGGTTGCGGATCACACCATGAAGCCCAGAAATTAAGCAGGAGATATCTATTTCTGAATCTCTCGGCAGAACGTGATAATTTCTCGCCTTTTTCATTGGGTAAACTAAAGTAAGGAGCAGATTTCCCGACAGTCACTTTTTCCAATTGATCGATGTAGTCGCTGATATTCTCGATATACGGGCGGTCGAGGAGTGCACCTGTCATAGCCTCAGTTATTTCTTTTATTTTGATATAGTCTGGTTGCGGAGTCTGTACAAAGTATTTATCCAGCAGATAAACACTTGCCAATGAAGAGTTGTGTTGGCGGATAAATGTTTCGGCCTTCTCCTGCATCATTTTGTCTGATGCACTGCCTAAGCCTCTTTGTTCTTTCATAAAAAGGCTCAAACTCGTATTTGGTTCATTGCCATTTATGTCCAGATAGCTGAGATCATCAATATTTCCTTTGATCGTAATTTGATTTCCTTTATCCAAAAAAACAGGATACTCTACATGACCGTTTATCAGGAGTACGGCTGTAGTCAGTGTGTCAATTACTGTAGAATCGATATTGAGGTTGTAGCTGAACTTGCCTTTCTCTGCATAAATCGTATCTATACGATCGTACAAAGCATCTGTCCCATACAGGTAGAGTGTGTCATTAGTCAATCCCTTGATCTCGCCTTCCAAACTGATCCTGGAACTGTTGTTTTTGCATGCAAGTAAGCAAAATATGGTAATAAATAGAAGCCCTATCTTTCTCATTCTTCATTCTTTTTTGCGAAAGTAAGGGTTTTGTGGATAAAAAAAAAGAATTGTCCGTCATTTGTGTGACGGACAACTCTCTTTTTTATGTTTTGCTCAATGAAGTCTCGCTTATTTTACGATGCTCATGAAATCTGCATTCGTATAATATTTAGCGAACTCAAGATCTGTAGCAGCTTTCTTAGCCAGAGCCGGGTTTTTAGCTACAGCACTCTTCAAGCTGCTTGTCAGCATAGAAGTGTTGTTAGTTCTTGCACCCAAAACAGCCATCAGGTAGTCTGTGTAAGCATCCGGAGTTGCGATACCGGCCAATGTGTTTTTAGCTTTGTTGTAGTCCTTAGCAAGGATCTGTGCCAAAGCAGCACTGTTTGTTTTAGTATCACCAAATGCGTTAACTGCTCTTTCGTATTGTCCCTGAGCTACGTACAGGTTACCCAGTGTTTCGTTCAGTTCTTTTGCACCGGCAGCCTTGCCTAAGTAAGATTCAGCAGCAGCTTTGTCACCTTTAGCAAGAGCGATCAGACCTAAGTTCATGTTTACTTCAGGTGCAGATTTAATGCTTTCTGCTTTCTTCACGTATGATTGAGCTTTGTCCAGATCACCTGCCTGATAAGCCAGTTTACCCAAGTTGTTGAATGCACGATAGTCATTCGGGAACTGCTGAGAAGCTTTAGTATAGATGTCAGCTTTCTTAGCCGGGTCGTTAGTCAGTGTAGCAGCGTACAGAATTTCCTCTACGTTCAACTGTTTCGGATCTGTTGCAGCCAGATTAGCGATTTCTTCGTCAGACTTACCGATGATTTCATAGTTCAAAGTCAAACGAGAACGACGCAACTGAGGAAGAATAGTGTTAGCCAATTCTTTGTATACAGCGGAGATGTTTTTGATTTCGCTTTCTCTTTGAGCAGGATCTTGGTACATTGCAATAACGCGGAGGATCAACTCTTTGTCTTGGATGTTAGATTTAGAAACCAGTTCTTGGAAACCTTCCCAGTCCTGTGCAGTATATTTAGCATCAACCGGAACTTCAATTTTAGCTTTCTTCAGGTCTTTGTTGATCAGTTTGGTTGTGTTACCTTCACGGTTTTCAGCCAACCCTGTATTCAACTTCACACCACCATCGGGAGAAGCGTAAGCAGAAATTTCGATATTGCTGATCTTCTTGTTTTCAGCATCGTTTACATTAGCAACTTCTTTGTTGAATTCCTTAGCAGTCTTCAATTCGCTTGAGCGGATGTTAGCCTGTTGGATAAGGAACATAATGTTAGCGTTGTGTGCTTCTTTGATGATACGTTGGAAAGCGTCGTCACCCAAAGCCGGATTAGCACTGCTCAAAGTGTTGTTAATCAATTCAGAAGTAGAGATCACACCGTCTGCGATTTTTACAGCAGGGATAGCGATTGTTTTCTTTCCGACTTTTGCGTTGAACTCAAGGTAAAGTTCAGATTTTGCCATTTCAGGAACGTAGTCGAATGTAGTTTTCATCGTGTAATTACCACCCATCTTGTAAGAGATAGTCTGGTCGTTACCTTCTACTTTTTCACCCTGGAATACGGCAGGCTGTCCTTTAACTTGTCCACCCTCCCATTTCAGAACCGGAGTTACTTCAACAACTGCGTTCTTTTTGAAATACTTTTCAGGGAACTTTCCGTTGATAGTCACAGGAACTTTACCACCTACAGCTTCCAGTACCTGAGGAGTCGTAGTGAAGTAATCAGATGACAGTGCACCCATTTTGTTGCTACATGATGACAATGCAACAACCAATGCCATAAGTAAAGGCAAATACAACTTCTTGATCATTTTAGGTATAAATTAAATGTTTGTAATTGAAATTTTGTCTATTCAATATGCATCTGTGGATTGCCCATAAATGCCACGCAAAGATATTAATTCTTATACATTTAGGCAAATACACTCTTAATTTTATTATAATTTAATGAAAACTATCGTGTTTACGGGTTGTTTAGCACTATTTTCCTTCTTAAATAACACCAAATCAGCCTCTATTGTTTACCGAAACGGCTTTTTTTCTTGTCGGTATTTGATGTTGCGTGGATGATGTTCTATGATTTCACTTCGCAACATATTGCGGTCGATGTGGGTGTAGATTTCGGTAGTCGAAATAGACTCATGCCCCAACATGCATTGGATAGCCCGCAGATTGGCGCCTCCTTCAAGTAAGTGTGTCGCAAAGGAGTGGCGGAATGTGTGCGGACTGATATTTTTGGTAATTCCCGCCATATCGGCCAGCTCTTTGATGAGATGAAAGATCATGATTCGTGATAAATGGGTACCTCGCCTGCTTAAAAACAGATAATCTTCATGATCTTTTTTTATATTGATCCGATTTCGATCCAAGAAATAAAGCTTTATTTCCTGGATCGCTTTGGGAGAGATAGGGACTAATCGTTGCTTGCTGCCCTTTCCTTCTACTTTAATGAAACCTTCGTCAAAGTACAAGTCTGATAGTTTTAGTCCGGTTAACTCGGAAACCCGTAATCCACAGCTGTAAAGCGTTTCCAGGATTGCCCGATTTCGTTGCCCTTCGTTCTTACTCAGGTCTATTGTCGAAATAATCCGGTCTATTTCTTCTACGGTCAGTACTTCCGGAAGTTTAAATCCGATTTTGGGACCTTCCAGCAATTCGCTGGGATCGGCTTCTATATAATCAGCTATAATCAAAAAGTGGAAAAAGGATTTAATACCTGAAATGATACGTGCCTGTGAACGGGCGTGGATACCAATATCATGTAATCCGGCAGCAAAGCGTTGAAGATCTGTCAGGCTGACTTCAAGTATCTCCACGCCTTCGGCTGATAGAAAACTTAGTAACTTCTCCAGGTCTGTCAAGTAAGCCTCCAGTGTGTTTTTGGATAAGGACTTTTCCAGTTTCAGATACTGTTGGTACTTTTTGATAATCAGCCCTTGCTCATCCTTCTTTTTTGTTTTTTCCTCTAATTTCATTTCTTTTTTCTACCTTTGCACCTTGAAATATTGTTCTCGAAGACAAAGGTATTAAAAATAGCAGGATTGTGTTATGAGGATACAAATTATTAATGGTCCCAATATTAATCTTTTGGGCAAGCGTGAACCTTCTATATATGGAAGCGTTACATTTGAAGAGTATTTGGCTGAACTTCGTAAAAAATATCCCGATGTGGAATTGGGCTATTTCCAGTCGAATGTTGAAGGGGAAATCATAGATATTATTCAGCAAACCGGATTCGATGTGGATGGGATCATATTGAACGCAGGAGCTTATACACACACTTCCATTGCTTTGCAGGACGCTATCCGCTCCGTAACCTCTCCTGTAGTTGAAGTTCATATATCCAATGTTCATACCCGTGAGCAGTTCCGCCATGTATCTATGATTGCTTGTGCTTGTAAAGGTGTTATTTGTGGATTTGGATTGAACTCATATCGTCTGGCACTCGAAGCTTTATTAGATAAATAGGTATAAATATAAATAGGTAGATAGATTATGTTGCTGAAACAGACTAAAATCGTAGCTTCCATCTCAGACAGACGTTGCGATGTAGATTTTATAAAAGAGTTGTTTGATGCAGGGATGAATGTGGTTCGTATGAACACAGCCCACGCCAGTCGTGAAGGTTTTGAGGCGTTGATTGCCAATGTGCGTGCCGTATCCAATCGCATTGCCATCCTTATGGATACCAAGGGACCGGAAGTGCGTACCACTGCCAATGCGGACCCCATACTTTATCAGATCGGTGAGAAAGTTAAAATCGTAGGAGATCCCGATCGTGAGACTACCCGTGAATGCATTGCCGTTTCATATCCGAATTTTGTGCATGACCTGAATGTAGGGGGGACTATTTTGATAGATGATGGTGACCTTGAATTGCGAGTTATTGATAAAACAACCGAATACTTACTTTGTGAAGTCCAGAACGAGGCAACTTTGGGGAGCCGTAAGAGTGTAAACGTTCCGGGTGTTCGTATCAATCTCCCCTCTTTAACCGAGAAAGATCGTAATAACATCCTTTATGCCATAGAGAAAGATATCGATTTCATTGCTCATTCTTTTGTGCGTAACCGCCAGGATGTGCTTGATATCCGTGGAATACTGGACGCTCACAATAGTGATATCCGCATTATTGCCAAGATCGAAAATCAGGAAGGTGTCGATAACATTGATGAGATCCTGGAAGTTGCCGATGGAGTAATGGTAGCTCGTGGTGACTTGGGTATTGAAGTACCGCAGGAACGTATTCCGGGAATTCAGCGTATGTTGATACGCAAATGTATCCTTGCCAAAAAACCGGTAATCGTGGCAACACAAATGTTGCATACGATGATTAATAATCCACGTCCGACTCGTGCGGAAGTAACCGATATTGCCAATGCGATCTATTACCGTACAGACGCTTTGATGTTGAGTGGTGAGACTGCCTATGGCAAATATCCTGTAGAGGCCGTGAAAACGATGACTAAGATTGCTGCACAAGCTGAGAAGGACAAGTTGGAGGAGAATGACATTCGCATTCCTTTGGACGAAAACAGCAATGACGTCACAGCTTTCCTTGCTAAACAAGCTGTAAAAGCAACTACCAAGCTAAAGATACGTGCCATCATTACGGATAGCTATCAGGGGCGTACTGCACGCAATTTAGCAGCTTTCCGTGGTAAATATCCGGTACTTGCAATTTGTTATAAGGAGAAGACTATGCGTCACCTTGCACTTTCTTATGGTGTGGAAGCGATTTATATGCCTGAACTTGCCAACGGGCAGGAGTACTATTTTGCAGCTCTGCGCCGTTTGTTGAAAGAAGGACGTTTGCATCCAACTGATATGGTGGGTTATCTGAGTAGCGGTAAAGCCGGAACGCAGACTTCTTTCCTCGAAATCAATGTCGTGGAAGATGCTTTGAAGCATGCCGGTGATAGTGTGTTGCCTAATAGCAACCGTTATTTATAAGAGACGAGATGAAAGAGACCGATCTTTTAGACAAATATATCTTGCAGCATATCGATGAGGAAGGTGAATACCTGAAATCTCTTTATCGGGATACGCATGTTAAACTCCTGCGTCCTCGTATGGCTTCCGGTCATCTGCAGGGACGTATGTTGAAGATGTTTGTTCGTATGATACGGCCTCGCCAAATATTGGAAATAGGGACTTATAGTGGCTATTCCGCTCTTTGTCTGGCCGAGGGGCTTGAGGAGGGCGGAATGCTTCACACATTCGAGATTAATGATGAACAAGAAGACTTTACCCGTCCCTGGCTCGAAAACTCAGCTTATGCTGATAAAATTAAATTTTATATTGGGGATGCTCTCCGGTTAATACCTGCATTGGGCATTACGTTTGATCTTGCTTTTGTGGATGGTGACAAACGTAAGTATATTGAATATTATGAAATGACTCTTGCACATCTTTCTGTAGGAGGTTATATCATAGCTGATAACACTTTGTGGGATGGTCATGTGCTTGAAGAACCACATAGCAATGATCACCAGACGATCGGAATCAAGGCTTTCAATGAGTTGGTGGCACATGATGAACGGGTAGAAAAAGTAATTCTGCCTTTACGTGACGGGTTGACTATAATTCGTAAAAAGTAGAATGATTTTTCGTTGTTTGGGCTGTGATAAGTGATTGTAATAGCTGGCTGTCCATCTTCTTGTATTCGTTGATAATTGCTTTAAATCTTTTCTGTAGAGTCGGTTTATTTCAGACCGACATTTTATTTCAAAAGTGTATGTTTTCTTGTAACGTCTGCTTATGTGCTTTCCGTGAAGATCGTTTTTTGAATAATAATTCAATAATGAAAATTAAAAATAACATATTATTGGCCTATCAAACGATATATTTCTATAACTTTGTGTTCTATTGTAACAAGTACTAATTGCTTGTTTGATAAAATAATTACGTAGAAAAATTTATGGAAACAACGAGACAAAACAAGATATCACGTCTGTTACAGAAAGAACTCAGTGAGATTTTCCTGTTGCAGACTAAAGCTATGCCCGGTGTACTGGTATCAGTAAGTGCTGTACGTATCAGTCCCGACATGAGTATAGCTCGTGTATATCTTAGTATCTTCCCTTCTGAAAAGAGTGAAGAAATGGTAAAGAATATCAATAATAATATGAAGTCCATTCGTTTCGAACTCGGTACTCGTGTTCGTCATCAGTTACGTATCATTCCTGAATTGAAGTTTTTCGTGGATGATTCGTTGGACTACATTGAAAAGATAGATGCTTTGTTGAAGTGAACCTCCCCTTCTACATAGCCCGGCGATATCTTTTCTCAAAGAAAAAGCACAATGCCATCAATATCATTTCTGCTATTTCTGTGTGTGGAGTGGCATTGGCTACGATGGCGATGGTGTGTACACTTTCCGTATTCAACGGTTTTCAGGATACAGTGGCCGATCTGTTTACTGTATTTGATCCGGAACTGAAAGTGACGATTGCCGAAGGGAAAGTTTTTGATGCACAGGACCCTCGTATTCAAGCTATCCGGCAGATGCCGGAAGTAGATGTGCTGACTGAAACACTTGAAGAGAATGCGATGGTACAATATAAGGACCGCCAGACGATGGCCGTCATAAAGGGAGTACAAAACAATTTTGAGCAGTTGACTGCGATAGATAGTATCCTTTATGGTGCAGGTGAGTTTTTGCTGAATGATTCTATTGTTGATTACGGGGTGATGGGAATAGAGCTTGTCTCTACGTTGGGGACTGGAATCAGATTTGTTGATCCGTTGCAGATATATATTCCTAAAAGGAGCGGAAAGGTTAATATGGCGAATCCGGCTGCTTCCTTTAATATGGATTATTTGTATTCGTCCGGTGTTGTGTTTGTGGTCAATCAGCAGAAATATGACGGACAGTATATTCTTACTTCGTTGGATTTTGCCCGACGTTTGCTTGACTATACTACCGAAGTGTCTGCAATAGAACTAAAGTTAAAACCCGGCTCTGATCTTTCCTTCGTCAAAGCAAAGATTAAGAAAGAACTGGGAGATGATTTTGTTATTCGTAACCGCTACGAACAACAGGAAGATGTATTTCGTATCATGGAGATAGAGAAACTGGTTTCATATTTGTTTCTCACTTTTATCTTAGTGATTGCCTGTTTTAATGTGATAGGTTCGTTGTCGATGCTTATTCTGGATAAAAAGGAAGATGTGGATACGCTTCGCAAGCTTGGAGCTAACGATCGGTTGGTTTCGCGTATTTTCCTTTTTGAAGGATGTATGATTTCCTTTTATGGAGCCATAATTGGAATTGTACTCGGATTGCTGTTGTGCTGGGTTCAGATGACGTACGGGGTTATTTCATTGGGTGGAGGTAGTGCTGCAGGAAATTTTGTAGTTGATGCTTATCCGGTCAGTGTACATTTGTGGGATGTCATCGTGATATTTATTACCGTTTTTGCTGTCGGATTCTTGTCCGTCTGGTATCCGGTAAGGTATCTAAGTAAACGTTTACTAAAAATGTAGAGAACATTTTTATCGGCATAATTGTTCTATTAGTCGATTTCCATTTCTTATTTTTATAGAAATGTTTATTTTTGATTTATTAATGAAAATCATCATGTTTATATATAGTGTTAATAGTATCTCTGTGAAGAGAGAATTGTTATGTAAGTGTAATACCTCTCTATGAAAGAAAGTTTCGTTTTTCATAAAAAACTGATGATCGGCGCTGTTCTGTCCCAACGGGGAAGAGCAGCGCTACTTCATTTATAATGAAAGGAACAGTAAATAGAGTTTGATGTTTTTTCGTAGAAACTTTAGGGCATCGGAGATGTGGTGTTCCACTGTTCTTTCTGATATTTGTAGTCTTTCTGCAATTTCGCGATAAGAAAGTTCCTCATCCCTGCTTAAACGAAACACTTCCTGCTGCCGGGGAGGCAGCATTGAGATCAGTGCTGAGATATGTGTGCGCAGATTGGCTGCGTCCAATTCTTCTTCTATATCGTATGATTCTTCGACAGCTTCTATCACTGATAGTTGGTAGAAGGGTTCATTCAGATTCTTACGGGAACGGTTGAAAACAAGGTTGCGCATCGTGATAAATAAGTATCCGGCAAAATTTTGTTCTTCATCCAAAGCTTCCCGATTCTCCCAAATTTTAATAAAAACTTCTTGAACGATTTCTTCCACATCGACCGCAGAGGTGATGTAAAGTCGCGTAAAATTGTAAACCTTAGCCCAATAAGAGCGATAGAGGAATGCAAAGGCGGCTTTATCATTGCAGGTCTTTAGTTTAATAATTGCTTCTTTTTCGTTCATTAAGCGTTACGTTTGAATTACAAATATAGCATACTCAATTTATAAAACAGAAAAAAAGCCGAAAACATATAGGGGGGAATTTTATAAATAGTGTATTTATGGATAGATTTATAAATATAGCTTGGATTTTTGGAAAGAAATATAAAGAATATGAAGATTTCTAATAAATATGATAGGCTTGTCCGCAAATTGATTGCAGGTGAGTCTTCTTCGGAAGAAATGGAAGAGCTGGCACATTGGAATGTTGTGGAGACGAAAATGAAAAAACAATTCGATGCGGCAAAAAATATAGTGGAAAATGGTGCTATTGAAAGAAGGATCTGGGATAAGATTGACTCCAGATGCCAGGCCCCTGTTGAGCGTAGTCAGAAACTTCAACTCAGATATTGGAGGGTTGCACTAGCTGCATGTATTACGGCTTTATTGATTATCGGAGGTGGTATTTTCTTTTTTGATAAAGGGCATACAGCTTCACAGCGTATAACTGAGTATACTGAAGTTGTTTCTTCAAATAGCCGGTTGTATATACTTCCCGACAGTTCAAAAGTCTGGATGCAGGCTGGGAGCCGTCTTCGTTTTTCACAGGATTTTATGAGTAACCGGGAAGTATGGCTGGAGGGAGTGTCTACTTTTGAAGTAACTAAGCGTAAAGGCCATAATTTTAAAGTATATATCGATCAGGCATTTGTCGAAGTCAAAGGAACGGTCTTTCGTGTGCAGTCTACCTGTCAGGATGGTGCGGAGGTGACTCTTTTTAGTGGAAAGGTTGACTTCAATGTGAAGGCTTCACAGAGAAAAGTTGAAATGAAACCTTTGCAGCAGATTGTTTTTCATCCCGAGAAAGATGAAGTGATATTAAAGAACATAGGTAATATCAGTTGGGATGAAGGGCGTTATAAGTTTGTCGACATGCGTATGGATGATTTAATAGAAGCTATTCATGATATTTACCACATTCCGGTAGAACTCGATAGGAAAGTAGCTCGCAATGACTTGTTCACGGGTTATATGGGCTATGATGACCCTGCCTCTAAAGTCATCGAAAAGATTTGTATTAATATGAATTTGAAATTTAAAAAAGAAACACAGAAAATCATTATTTATAAATAATCGCTTTTATCAATCACTAATTAATCGTATAATCAAAAAATGAAAGACATGAGACTATGTTTTAGCGTCTGTAACAGGCGTTTTCTGACAGGCGTAATTATGTTTATGCTCCTGTATCCTATGTCCGTTTTTGCCGTGCAAGGACAGATAGCCGTGCAAGGAAAAGCAATGAGCATTAAACAGGCTATTCAAGTTATTGAGAAGAACAGTAAATATACGTTCTTCTACAAGGCGGCCGATTTGAGCAATGCAAAGATCCGTGACATCCATTGTGAAGGTTCCATAGAGGAAGTGCTGAATGTTTTGTTTAAAGATAGCGGTATCAGCTATGTTATCAAAGACAATGAGGTTATTCTGAAGAGTACCCCGGTAGTGGTTGCAACGCCACAACAGAGTAATAAGATCGTTGTGAAAGGCAATATCAGGGATACTTTGGGTGAATCGGTCATTGGAGCTACCATTATGGAGAAAAATAATGCTCAAAATGGTTCTATCAGTGATATAAATGGAGATTTCTCCTTGTCGGTAAGTCCGGGTGCTGTTATTGTTATCTCTTACATTGGTTATGTAACGCAAGAATTGAAAGCCATAGCGGGGGCCCCTCTGAAAGTAGTACTGAAGGATGATTCCCGTACTTTGGATGAAGTGGTGGTAGTTGGTTTCGGTTCACAAAAGAAAGCGAACCTGACGGGGGCCGTTTCATCTATTAAAATGGACGAAATTATTGGCGATCGTCCCATAATGACGGCTTCTGATGCATTGCAAGGTACAGTTCCGGGACTGCTGGTTTCTAATAGTGGAAATGCTCCGGGTAGCGGAAAGTCATTCCAGTTGCGTGGTGCCTATTCGGTGGGTATCAAGAATAGCGACGGATCTTATGGTGCCAATGTCGCTCCCCTTATCTTGATTGATAACGTAGAGGGGAGTCTCGATATGTTGAATCCGGAAGATATTGAGACCGTAACTGTATTGAAAGATGCCGCTTCGGCAGCTATTTATGGTGCACGTGCAGCCGGCGGTGTTGTCTTAGTGACTACCAAGCGTCCGAAAGAAGCTACGGCCTTTCGTCTGAATTATAACAATAATTTTGGTTTTGCTACTGCAACCAATCTGCCTAAACAGGCATCTTTGATGGATTATCTGCAGGCTTATCAGGACGGGGGATATTCTGATGCTTATTGGTCGTATGGTTCACCCAGCGTTTCAAAGTGGAAAGAATACCTCACACAATATAGGCAGGATCCTTCATCTATCAAAACTGTAGGTGACGGTATTTTCGCAGATACGGATGGAGCTTTGTATTATTTGAATGAGCATGATCCCTATAAGAATTTTATGGAGACCAGCTTCCAGATGAACCACAATCTTTCTGTATCCGGTGGTACGGATAAATTGCGTTATCGTATGTCGGCGGGATATGTATCGACGGACGGTGTGCTGATCACCGATAAAGACACCTATGAGCGCTTGAACATCAATTCCTATATTTCTGCTGATATAACCAAATGGTTTACCCAGGAGTTGACTATGAGTTATGCACGTACCAATCAGTCGCAACCTAATTCCGGTTTGGGAAGTATGTTTGGCAGTAATCAGGTTTCTTATCAGCCGGAAGGTAATATGCCTTCGGATGTTTGTTCTACAATTTCTCAGGATTTGCCTTTCAACACACCGCGCAACCAGGTATTGTTAGCAAATAAATGGAAAAAGTCGTATGATAATCCGCGTGTTTTCGTGAAATCTATTCTGAAACCGTTCAAAGGTTTTGAGGCAGTATTCGAGTATACATTTGACAAGAACATGTATGATTATAATTTCTATACCGGAAAAACTCAGTATACAGATATTCAGGGAGGTAATAACATCTGGAATGCAGCAAAAGATTATTTGCAGAAAGAGAAGCAATTTACCGACTACAATGCTTTCAATATTTACGGAACATACAAATTCGATCTCAACAAAGATCATCATTTCAGTGTAATGGCCGGTTTCAACCAGGAGTCCAAGTATACAGAAGGTGTAAATGTATTGTCTTATAATCAGGCTGTTGTTGAAGTACCGGCATTGGGTTCGGGTACAGGTGACCTAAAAGCGACAGACAGTTATAATGAATACTCTGTTCGAGGAGGATTTTTCCGGGTCAATTACAACTATATGGATAAGTATTTGCTGGAAGTGAACGGTCGTTACGATGGTTCATCCAAGTTCCCGAAAGATTCCCGTTTTGGTTTCTTCCCATCTGTATCTTTGGGTTGGAACGTAGCTCAGGAAAAGTTTATGGAAGTTACGCGCAATTATATTGACGGTCTGAAGATTCGGGCATCTTACGGTGTGATCGGTAACCAGAATGTAGTGAACTATGCATACTTCCCAACTATGAGCGTTAGCAATAAATACAACGGTTGGCTGTCTGGAGGTGATTATGTAACTGCTATCAACTCTTTACCGAATCTGGTAAGTACAAGCTTTACTTGGGAAAAAGTGGCCACTACGGATATCGGACTCGACTTGAATATGTTCGGTAATCGTATGAATGTTGTGTTCGACTGGTATCAGCGTGATACAAAAGGAATGTTGGCTCCGGGTATGCAGCTTCCTGCTGTGGTAGGTGCAAGTTCTCCTTTCCAGAATACAGCCGATATGCGTACTCGTGGTTGGGAACTGGCAGTGAACTGGAGAGACCGTATCGGTAAGTTCAACTATCGTGTCGGATTCAATCTTTCTGATAGCTATTCTGAAATTACTAAGTACGATGACAATGCTGCTTCTAAGCTGCTGAGTAATTTTTATCCGGGACAGAGACTGGGAGAAATCTGGGGATATGAAGTGGACGGATTCTATACGGTAGATGATTTTGTAGATACTAATAGTTGGAAACTTAAAGATGGAGTGGCCTCTATTAAAGGTGTCAGTCCACGTCCTGGTGACTTGAAGTTCAAAAATCTCCGTGATGATGACAAAAGTACAAATCAGATTGATAGCGGAGACGGTACATTAGATAATCCCGGCGACCAGAAAGTAATAGGCAATAGCTTGCCTAAATATCTGTATGGTATTACTCTCGGTGCTAATTATAAGGGTTTCGACTTGAATATTATGATGCAGGGAACCGGCCAGCGTGATGCATGGATTGCCAATAACCTGGTATTCCCGATGTATATTTATTCAGTAAACGATATCAAATACCAACCGCTGTTTGATGGTTTGACTGACTATTGGAGGCCGGTAGATGCAGCCAATGGAGATTACACTGCCGTAAATCCGAATGCCAAATATCCGCGTATGTATGGACAAAATCCTACAGTCGGCTCCAATTACGGACGTAAGACAGATAAATATTTATCTAATGCCGCTTACTTCCGCATCAAGAACGTTACTTTGTCGTATACCGTTCCTAAAACATGGATATCCCGAATCGGCTTAAATCAGTTAAAGGGTTTTGTCAGTGTAGAAAATCTGGCAACTTTCTCTTCATTACCTTCAGGTATCGATCCCGAAACTCTGAGCTGGAACTATCCGGCATTCCGTACCGTTTCGTTTGGTATCAACTTTACATTATAAACGCATAATCAAGAATTAAAAATGAAAAAGATATATCTATCATTGGCTATTTTAGCCGGAATCGGACTGGCCGGATGTAATGACAGCTTTCTGGAGCATGCGCCTGTCACCAGTCTGACAGAAAATAATGCTTTTAGATCTTATGATAACTTTAAGTCGTTTGCATGGCCTTGTTATGAGATATTCAAGGATAATAATATAGCCAATACCATTAACGGAACCGGACAAGGTTCCTGCTATGCAGGTGATATGAATGCCGGATACTTGGAAAGCCGTGCCAATGAGTCGGGCAATGACTATGCTTTCGGAAGAGTTCAGAGTGTAGCTTCGGGCAATGGTTGGGGCTTTTCCGGCACATTCCGTCGTGCCAATATTTTGCTTGCTAACATCGATAAGTCGGAAATGACCGATGCCGAAAAGGACCATTGGCGTGCAGTAGGGTATTTTTTCCATTCATACTGGTACATGGAGCTTATCAATCGTTTTGGGGCGGTGCCTTGGGTTAATACGGCCCTTAACGAAAATTCTCCTGAGGCTTACGGTCCCCGTGTTGACCGCGAAATTGTGGCCGATTCCGTATTGAACCGTTTGAAATGGGCTGAAGCGAATATTGGAGATTTTGAGAAGCAAGATGGTGCAAATACCATTAATCGCGATTGTATTCGTGCGGCTATCTCACGATTTGCGTTGCGTGAAGCCACTTGGCGCAAATATCACGGAATAGACGGAGCTCAGAAGTTCTTTGACGAATGTATTCGGGTGTCTCGTCTGTTGATGAATGATTACCCTACTCTTTATTACGGAACAGACGGTCAGCCCGCAGCCGGATATGGAGAGATGTGGACAACAGAAGATTTGGGCAAAGTGCCGGGTGTCATCTTGTATATGGAGTTTGTTCAAGACATCAAGATGGCCAATTTTAGTGCATTGGAACATATGGATAGCCACAATGTAGAGATGAATCAGCATACTGTTGACCTTTATCTGTGTAAAGATGGCAAGCCGATTGCTACTTCTGCAAATTATCATGGAGATAAAACTCCCTATGCTACTTTCCGTGACCGTGATCCGCGTTTATATCACGTAGTAATGCCACCGTATAAAGTGAAAGCAAAGGTGAAGACGAAAGAAGATCCCAGAACATGGGATTATACCGATGATCCGGCAGATCGTGAATATATCGATATTATGGGTCCTAACGAATCCTGTGATAATCCCGGTATTGGTATGAAACGCCTTCCCGGACAGAACTGGAGTGCTTCATTGGTACCTTCTTCACCAAACTTTATGGGGGGTATCGGAGCTACAGGTTTTGTGAGAAGCCGCTCGGGATATTATTTCTGGAAGAATTGGAGCAACTGGGAAACGAACCGTAACGGAGGTGTCACTCTGAACACATCGGATAAGCCTATCTTTAAGATCGAAGAGGTTTTATTGAATTATGCCGAAGCCATGTGTGAGACCGGACAGTTCACTCAGGCAGTGGCCGACGAATCTATTAATAAGTTGCGTAGACGCGCCGGTGTGGCCGATATGAAGGTTGCCGATATTGATGATAGTTTTGATCCGAACCGTGGACGCTATTATCCGAAAGGAAATGAACAAGGTGTTCTGGTAGATCCTGTTTTATGGGAAGTGCGCCGTGAACGTATTGTCGAGCTAATGGGTGAAGGCTTCGGATTCTACGATATCCGCCGTTGGAGAATGGCGCCCTGGTTCCTTAACCGCCAGTTTAAAGGAATGTGGATGACGAAAGATAAGTTCAGACATGGTGCCCAGTTCTTATTGAATGAAACGACCGGTGGACCGGACCCTGCCGACGGAGCCATGACAGAAGGATATATTTATTTACAACCGGACCCTATCAAAGCAGGTGAAGGCTGGCAGGAGAGATATTATCTTTATGAGGTTCCTACTCAAGAAATTATCTTGAATCCGGCACTTGCACCTAACAATCCGGGGTGGGAATAATTGAAACGGAATAGCAATGAACCTGTTTCACCACAGATAACACAGATTTTCACAGATTAATAATTTATTTTATTGATAACAAGATTAGAAGTTCTGTGAAAATCTGTGTTATCTGTGGTGAAGTTAAAACCAAATGAACTCGAAACAAACCCAAGAATGAATCAAAAAATTATTTATAGTAGTGCATTACTTGTCGGATTAGGCAGCCCGCAAGCATTTGCCCATAAAGAAAAGGCCCATACCCCTCAAAAACCGAATATCATCTTTATTATGTGTGATGATATGGGGTATGGAGATCTGGGTTGCTATGGACAGCCATACATCAGCACCCCTAATATTGACAACATGGCCCGTGAAGGCATGCGCTTTACGCAAGCCTATGCCGGAAGTCCGGTGAGTGCACCTTCGCGCGCATCGTTGATGACCGGACAACATACCGGACATTGCGAAGTGCGTGGTAATAAAGAGTATTGGACTCAGGCGTCTACAGTGATGTATGGCGATAATAAAGAATTTTCAGTTGTCGGACAACATCCCTATGATCCGGAACATGTCATTCTGCCCGAAATAATGAAAGATAACGGATATACAACCGGTATGTTTGGTAAATGGGCGGGGGGATACGAAGGCTCGGCGTCCACTCCGGATAAAAGAGGAATCGATGAATATTACGGATATATCTGTCAATTTCAGGCACATCTCTATTATCCCAATTTTCTGAATCGTTATAGTCCGTCGTTGGGTGATACAGGTGTTGTACGTGTTGTGATGGAAGAGAATATCAAATATCCGATGTACGGTCCAGATTATCATAAACGTACTCAATACTCAGCTGATCTGATTCATCAGAAAGCGATGGAATGGATCGAGAAACAGGATGGTGAACAACCTTTCTTCGGAATCTTTACCTATACCTTGCCGCATGCAGAGTTAGTGCAACCGGAAGACTCTATTTTGAATCATTATAAGACACAGTTTGCTGATGACAAAGCTTTTGGTGGTCAAAAAGGATCCAGATATAACGCCATTACCCATGTGCATGCACAGTTTGCGGGTATGATCACCCGTTTGGACTATTATGTGGGCGAAGTTCTGAAGAAGTTGGAAGAGAAAGGATTTGATGAGAATACGATTGTCATCTTTACCAGTGATAATGGGCCCCATGAGGAAGGCGGAGCCGATCCTACTTTCTTCGGGCGTGACGGAAAGTTACGTGGCTTGAAGCGCCAGTGTTACGAGGGAGGTATCCGTGTTCCGTTTATTGTCCGTTGGCCCGGTCAGGTTGCTGCCGGAACAGTGAATGATCATCAATGTGCTTTCTACGATGTCATGCCTACCTTGTGTGATTTGACAGGCGTGAAGAACTTCACGAAAAAATATGTGAATAAGAAAAAGGAAGCGGATTATTTTGATGGTATCTCTTTTGCTCCGACCATACTGGGTAAAAAGAACCAGAAGAAACATGATTTTCTCTATTGGGAGTTTAATGAAACGAACCAGATCGGTGTACGTATGGGAGACTGGAAAATGGTTGTCAAGAAAGGTACTCCTTTCCTTTATAATCTGGCGACAGATATCCATGAAGATCATAATGTAGCTGCCGAAAATCCTGATATTGTGAAGAAAATGGTTGGGATTATTCATCAGCAACATACGGAAAATCCAAATTTCAAGGTAACATTACCTGCTACTATGTAAGAAGATTCTTAGTGATAGATCAAGCGCTGTCTTTTACCCTCTATTCAGAGGAAGGATAGCGCTTTTTATTTGATAGCTTAGAGCGCTGTTCGGTATTAAAATGTTTGCTGTTTTATTTTTCTGCTGGCATCTGCTTTGGCGAAATGTTGCGAAATAGAAGAGGAATCATCAGATATTTCTTTTCAGATCACTTGTTACCGGGAAATTATGTGAGAGGTATCGGAAGGAAGTTAACTTCCTGTCGGCAAATAACTAACTTCCTGCCGACAGAGAATTAATTTCCTGAGAGTAGGAAGTTAACTTCTTATGAATAAGAAGTCTGTATTCTGATGAAAGCATCGGTTTTCCTTCTCGAAACATCCCTTAATTTAGGGAAAAAGAACTGCTTTTTCTTCTAGAACAGAGTTTGGAGGACTCTTTTTAAAAGTGTTATTCCGAATGTTTATGAGATTTCCAGGTTTCTTCCTAAGAGTAAATGCCCTTGGTATCTTGTCTTTATGGTAGCATTTCACTGTATTTTCCGACTCTCTGACTTCCTGGAAAAGGGTATTCCTGCGTTTTTTACTCTCTTCTTGTTTCCAGGGCACAAAGAATTGATTCTGAGGAATCTCAAAATACATTTTGACAGAATGCTAAAAGAAGATTTCCTGTGTAATGTTGGTTTTGATGTATAACCTCCATCCGGAACATCCAATTATCATATACTTTTGCTTGAAGATTATTGTGAACTTCCTTTGTCTATTATAATCCTTGTCGTTATTATATTAAAACAATAAAGAGGGATGTGTCAAAACTCGTATTCACCATAGATTACACTGATTTACACAGATAAATATCATTGGCTATCAGTGTATTAAAAACGTTTTTGTGTAAATCCGTGTAATCTGTGGTGAGTTATGAAACACCCTCTTTCATCATTTAATTAATGATTATTTGCTGTTTTCACTATATTTTTTTCGATAGATCCATATCAGGATTATTACTCCTACCAGCAATAACGCCATCGCTCCGTATGCAATACCTTCTGTAATATGCAGGCTTTGCGGATCAAAACGCATTTCGATGGTGTGTTTACCTGCCGGGACATTCATAGCACGTAAAATGTAGTCTGCACGGGCAATATCGGCGGGCTTGCCATCAATGGTTGCCGTCCACCCCGGATAATATATTTCGGAGAAAACCACTATACCGTCTTGGGGTGAGGAAGTCTCGTATACTAATTGGTTAGGTTCATAACTGGTCAAACGAATCGTAGACAGTGAGTCTTTGTACCCCTCGTTCACTCCTTTCAGTGCCTCTTTAAACTTAGAGTCTACTATAGCGGTTTGTTGCAGGTCGACTTGCCCGATGGCATCGATTTCTTCGTTTGCATTGTTCACGTATTGTATTTTATCTATGAACCATGCATTTCCGAAAGTATATGGGTTCTCAATGGGGACTGTTTGACCTTGCTGTCCGGCAGGGAATATAAAGTATTTCGTATTCAGCATATTCAATACAGGAAACTTAGCAGCGTTTACGCTATCCATTTGTCCACCGGCTGTAGCTACTTCCTGATAGGCTGCCTGCATTTCTTTAGCGATGTGATGGTCTATCATTTCCTGATAACGGCGAAGCTTTGCAGCATGATAACCGCCTACGCTCTTGTGCCAATAAGAGGTATTGTTTTCTTCAAATGTATTGCCCGCAAAGTTCAGTACACGATAATCCAGTGATGGGTCTTGCAGGATTAGTTCATCTGTCTGTGTTTTCCGGAATGTAGCAGTCTGCTCTGATTTCGGGATAAACTGTTCGTCGTACAGATAACGTTTATTTACGCTCCACATGTCTCCTAGGCATAATAGAGCAATAGCGGCAACAGTCCAGGTTGCTTTCAGCTTTTTGGCGTTATAGGCCAGTAAAAGCAGGGTGCCGATGGTGACGATAAAGAAACTTCGCCAAGCATCAGAGGTGAAAAGGTGTACACGCATTTCCTCAAGATTGGCAATAATGGGCGATAGTTGGTCGGCAGGCAGGGCATTTTGCAGAGCTGCCATTTCGTTACCTGGAATATAGGTAGGAAAGAACAGACGGGGCGCAATGGCAAAGAGCAGTGCCAATCCCCCGGTTAATCCGAAACTGATATAGATGTATTTCAGTTTCTCTTTCAATAATTCCGGCTTGGTGAGTATTTCCTTCAGGGTAAGGATGGCGAGCAAAGGAATAGTAAACTCGGCAATTACCAAAATAGAGGATACAGCCCGGAACTTATTGTACATTGGGATATAATCGATGAAAAAGTCTGTCAATCCCATGAAGTTTTTACCCCATGAAAGTAGGATAGAGAAGATGGTAGCTCCCAGTAGTGCCCATTTCATAGGACCTTTTACAATGAAACATCCCAAAATGAAAAGCATTAGTACGAATGCGCCTACATAGACCGGACCACTTGTCATCGGCTGATCGCCAAAATATTGAGTTAGCTGTGAGTAGAGGCTGCTATACATCGGATTAGCCTTTTCCATTGCTTTCTCACTTCGTGACAGCGGTACGGAAGCGCCTCCTTTGACATTGGGGACCAGCAGGGAGAATGTTTCACCGATACCATAACTCCATTGAGTGATGTAATCGCGGTTGAGGCCGCTGCTAGTCTGTTTGGCGGCAGCTCCTTCATATTTCAGTTCACTTTTACCACGCATCGTTTCTTTACTATATTCGTAAGTGTGGTATAGGTTTGAGAGGTTGATGGATACTCCAATCAGTCCTGCAACAATCAGCACGCCGGTAGCTTTGAAGAATTGGGGGAGTTCTTTTTTTCGCCAGGCGTCTTCGAAGAATGCGCCTACCATGAAAAGAATAACAAACAAGAAATAATAAGTCATCTGCACATGGTTGGACAATATCTGCATAGCCATGAATAAAGCGGTGATAATACCTCCTAACAGATATTTCTTTCGGTAAGCAAGTACTATACCTGCTATCGTAGGTGGAATATAGGCCAAAGTAATAAATTTCCAGATATGTCCGGCAGCTATCAAAATGAAGAAATAGGACGAAAATCCCCAAATGATTCCTCCTAACCCTGCGAGCCATGCCGGTATGCCGAATGCCCTTAGCAGGATATAGAACCCGAGCATCATGATAAATGTGAGCCATACGTAGTTCGGAAGAAAAAGGTGATATACTTTCTGTACAAATGTCAGCGGCTCGGTAGAATCGTAACTCGGGGACATCTGGTAGGTAGGCATACCTCCGAAGAGTGCATTGGTCCAGCGGGTACGTTCACCTGTTCTCTCATAATATTCTTTGGCTTCTTGTCCGGCTCCGGCTCCGGCCACGGTGTCGTGCTGGAAGAGAATCCTGTCTTCGGTGATAGCAGGGAAGAAGTAGATGAAAGAGATAACTATAAATGCCAGAATGGCAATCAGGTCAGGAAGAAATTTTTTCATTTACGATTAGACGATTTACAATTTACAATTGAAGTTTGACTTAGGATTAGACGATTTACTATCCTGAAGTGAGAAAAAGTAATTTCAGTCGTTATTTGTAAATCGTCCAATCGTAACTTTTTTAATATCTGTAATGATCCGCTTTGTAAGGACCGTCAACAGACACACCGATGTAGGCAGCCTGCTCCGGAGTCAACTTGGTCAGCTTCACACCAATTTTTTCAAGGTGTAGGCGGGCTACTTCTTCATCCAGATGTTTAGGTAAACGATATACATTGATATCGTATTTCTTGTTGAACAACTCGATTTGGGCCAATGTCTGATTGGTGAATGAATTACTCATTACGAATGACGGGTGTCCTGTGGCACATCCCAGGTTTACCAACCGACCGTCTGCCAACAGAATGATACTGTGACCGTCAGGGAAATAATAGCGGTCTACCTGTGGCTTGATATTGACACGTTTGATACCCGGATAATGTTTCAGTGCATCTACCTGGATTTCATTGTCAAAATGGCCGATGTTGCAAACGATAGCCTGATCTTTCATTTGTTCCATGTGATCGATACGGATGATATCGATATTACCGGTAGTAGTGACAAAGATGTTACCTTCTTTGCAGGCGTCTTCCATGGTTACTACTTCAAAACCTTCCATGGCAGCCTGCAGTGCACAGATAGGATCGACCTCTGTAACCAGCACCCGGGCTCCGTAGGAACGCATAGAGTGTGAACAGCCTTTACCTACATCGCCATAACCGCATACCACAACTACTTTGCCGGCAATCATTACGTCTGTGGCACGTTTAATGCCGTCTGCCAATGATTCGCGGCAACCATACAGGTTGTCGAATTTAGATTTGGTAACCGAGTCGTTTACGTTGAAGGCAGGGAACAACAACTTGCCTTCTTCCTGCATCTGGTATAGACGATGCACGCCGGTCGTTGTCTCTTCCGAAACTCCGCGCACTTCAGCCGCTACCCGGTGCCAGCGTTCTTTGTCTTCTGCCAGCACTTTTTTCAGTATAGCATTCAATTCTATTTCGTCTTCGGCATGTACTTCTTTGTCCAATACAGCAGCATTGTTTTCTGCTTCGTAACCTACATGGATCATCATAGTGGCATCCCCGCCATCGTCGACAATCACTGTCGGTCCTTTGCCCCCCTCAAAGTTCAGGGCCTGCAAGGTACACCACCAATAGTCTGCCAATGTTTCTCCTTTCCAGGCAAATACGGCAACACCTGAAGCTGCGATAGCTGCTGCAGCATGATCTTGAGTTGAATATATATTGCAAGAGCACCAACGCACTTCAGCTCCCAGGGCTACCAGTGTTTCGATCAGGACGGCAGTCTGGATAGTCATGTGCAGTGATCCCATGATACGGGCACCTTTCAATGGTTTGGATTCTCCATATTTTTCGCGAAGAGCCATAAGGCCGGGCATCTCTTTTTCTGCCAAGTCGATTTCCTTGCGACCGAAGTCGGCAAGCGTGATGTCTGCCACTTTGTAGGGCAGGGTAGAGAATAATTCTGTGGACATAAATGTAAATTGTTTAAAATATAAAGTGGTGCAAAGATAGAACATTCTGAGTAGTAGGGCAAAAGCTATCGACTTTTTTAATCAATAATAACTTCGATTTGTAGGATATTTTTTGGATATATGTATTATATTTGCAAGTAATGTGATGCTATATACAACAAAACAGATTTAAATAGACTCAAATCCATGGGACATTACGAGCATAAAACGAAAGAGGAACTACTGGAAATTGTATGTAAATTGGAAAAGAAGGTGGAAGGCCTCTCTTCCGAACTCGACTCTCTGAAAAAAGGGCGATTCCGTGAACGGTACAGTACTCGGATTTTAGATGCATTGCCTGATATGCTGACTGTTTTTGACCATAATGCGAACATTGTGGAGTTGGCTTCATCTCCTACAACAAATCATGTGGAAGGTACCACCTCCGATAGTATTATTAATTCAAATGTAAAAGATATTGTTCCCGAAGAAGCGTATGAAAGTGTTCGTCACAACATGGATAAAGTCATCCATACCGGTAAGAGTTCGACAGCTGAACATTCATTAATGCTGGACGGGGTACTCCATCATTATGAAAATCGTATTTTTCCGCTGGATGATCAGTATTTGTTATGTATGTGTCGCGATGTCTCGCAGGAGACTGAGATGGCTAAGATCAATGAGACCCAGCGAAGTGAGATTGTACGTCTCAATTCGTTGATGAATGACATTTTGAACAATATTCCCGTCTATTTATTTGTGAAGGATACCGGAAATGATTTTCGTTATCTTTATTGGAATAAAGCTTTTGCCGAGCATTCCGGAATCTCTGTCCAGAGGGCTGTCGGTAGTACGGATGCAGATATATTTCCGGACAAGAAAGATGCTGAACATTTCCGGGAAGACGATTTGAAGGTGATGAAGTTGGGACGTATTGAATATCTGGAGAATTATACAACTATGAGCGGTGAGGTCCGTACGGTCACTACAATGAAAACAGTTGTCCCTTCGGGAGGTCAGCATCCTTATATTATCGGAGTATCGTGGGATGTAACCGAAATCAAGAAGACGGAAAAGGAGCTTATAGCTGCCCGGATTAAGGCAGAAGAGGCCGACCGGATGAAATCTTCGTTTTTGGCTAATATGAGCCACGAAATCCGTACTCCTCTGAATGCGATTGTAGGTTTTTCCAAACTGATTATTGAAGCGGACAATGAGTGTGAAAAGCGACAGTATGCCGATATTGTGGAACACAACTCGACTGTTCTGTTGAATCTCTTTAATGATATTCTTGATCTTTCGGCACTTGAAGCCGGTTCCTTGGAGCTTTCTTATCACCCGGTGAGGCTGAAAGATATCTGTTTACAGTTATATGAATTACATGTGAAATCGGTTAAGCCGGAAGTTCGGCTTGTGCTGGACGAGGTAGATTCGCAACTTTGCATACAAGGAGACTGGGAACGTATTTCTCAGGTTTTGGTTAATCTGATTACCAATGCCATTAAATTTACTTCTGTCGGAGAAATTCATTTTGGATTTCAGAAGAAGGCGGATATGGTACAGTTTTACATATCTGATACGGGGAAAGGTATTCCGGCAGAAAGGGTGGCCACCATCTTTCAGCGTTTCGGAAAAATAGATGATTTTGTGCAAGGGACCGGATTGGGACTGACTATCTGCCGGATGCTTGTCGAAAAGATGGGCGGGCGTATCTGGGTACGTTCCAAACAGGGAGAAGGAACTGTTTTCTATTTTACTCTGCCTATGGCAAAATAGTGACAGTGATAAGTGATTAGCGTCAGACGCTAATCACTTATCATGCATATCTGCTTTATATAATCTGGATACCTTGCTCCTCACAGAGCTTCAGTCCTAAATCCTTCAGTTTGAATTTTTGTATCTTACCGCTCCCGGTCATGGGAAATTCGTCAATGAAGAAAATGTATTTAGGGATTTTGTAGCGGGAGATTTTATTCCGGCAGAAGTCTTGTACGTCCGAAGCCTGCATAGTTACTCCTTCGTGCAAAATGATGAAAGCCCCTACTGCCTCTCCATATTTTTTAGATGGGATGCCCGATACCTGTACGTCCTTCACTCCGTCGAGCTTATAGAGGAATTCCTCTATCTCACGGGGATAGATATTCTCTCCACCACGGATGATCATATCTTTGATACGTCCTGTGATACGATAATTCCCATCTTCGTCCTTGATTCCCAAGTCTCCTGAGTGTAGGAAATTGTTTTTGTCTATCACTTCAGCCGTAGCTTGTGGATTCTTGTAATATCCTTTCATGGTGTTATATCCCCGGTTGCACATTTCCCCCTGTACGCCGACCGGGCATTCTTCACCAGTTTCAGGATCGAGCACTTTTACCTCCGTAAATTCAAAGTCACGCCCTACGGTGTTACAACGTACGTCAAACGGATCGTCAATGCGTGTAGCAGTCATTCCAGGGGCTGCTTCTGTCAGTCCGTATACACTGGTAACCTTCATATACATTTTCTCTTCCACTTGCTTCATCAATTCTACCGGGCAGAGTGAGCCGGCCATGATACCGGTGCGGAGGCTCGACATATCGAACATATCGAACATCGGATGGTTCAGCTCGGCAATAAACATAGTGGGTACTCCATAAAGTGCTGTACATCTCTCTTTATGGATAGAGGCTAATACGATCAGCGGGTCAAAACGTTCCACCATCACTTGAGTACAACCATGAGTCAGACAGTTCATGGTGGCCAGCACTACACCGAAGCAATGGAACAATGGAACACAACAGCAGAGTTTATCATTGCCCGTGAATTTCATGTGTTCTCCGGTCAGGAAACCATTATTGCTGATATTGTAATGTGTCAGCATAACCCCTTTGGGAAATCCGGTTGTTCCTGATGTATATTGCATGTTTACCACATCGTGGCAATCGACCTGCGACTTGAGTTCGTTGAGCTCGGTGTCTTCTATGTTATCGCCTAGCAACAGGATCTCCTGTGTGTTGTACATTCCGCGATGTTTCTCCTGTCCTACGTAGATTACGTTCTTCATATAAGGAAAACGCTCGCTTTTCAGATGTCCTCGTTCGCAGGTTTTCAGCTCCGGAAGCATGGTGTAGGTCATCTGTACAAAGTCGCTGTCTTTTTCGCCGTTGACAATGCAGAGCGTATGCATATCCGAGTTCTCGCACAAGTATTCCAGTTCGGCCTGTTTATAGTTGGTGTTTACCGTTACGTAGACTGCACCTATCTTCGCGCAGGCATATAATAAGGTAAGCCAGTCCGGTACGTTTGCTGCCCAGATTCCGACGTGGGTACCTCTTTCCACTCCGATGGCAATCAATCCTTTCGCCATATCGTCTACCCGCTTGTTGAATTGCTTCCAGGTGAAGCGCAAATTGCGGTCGGAGTATACAATATATTCTTTGTCCGGTGTTGTTTCGGCCCAATGTTCAAGCCATTGTCCGAGTGTTCTTTCGTATAGTTGCATGTTTTTAGTAATGTGTAGAGCGATCATTGCTGATCATTAAATGGGTGTATAGATTACTGCCAGGATTTTGGCGGCTTGTCCTTCATAAGCATGAACGTGATGGGGGACGATGGAATCATAGTAGATACTGTCACCTTCTTCGAGCAGGTAAGTGCTTTTTCCGTAACTGATTTCCATGACACCTTCCATGACCATGATGAATTCTTCTCCTTCGTGAGAAGAAAGTACAAAATCACTGTCTTGTGTAGGGGCTACATCGATGATGAACGGCTCCATATGGCGGTCGGCTTTTGACTTGGACAGTGAATGATACTGCATGTGTTTGCGCGAATGGATGGCGTTGTTTGAGAAGCTGATCGTGTCTGTAGCTTCCATCTTGCGTGAGACTACCGGACCTGTTTCGTCCTGGTCATCGAGGAAAGTGCCCAGACGTACGCCCAATACGCGGGCTATTTTGATAAGTGGAGCCAATGAAGGCAAGTCAATATTGTTTTCGATACGTTCTATTTGTTCAATGGCCAATCCTGAGCGTTCGGCAAGTTCTTCTATTAAGATTCCTTTGTTCTCACGGAGTGATTTAATTTTTTCTCCTACGATTTTGCTTGTATCCATAATGTTGAATGTATTTTCCCGGTAAAAGGTTATAATTTAATTCGTTTTGCTGCAAAATTAATGAAATTTTATATCCAAGCAAGGGAGAAAGATAAAAAATAAAAGCCGTTTCCTCCATAGAGAGGAAACGGCTTTTAAATTTTGTTCGCAGTAAGTGATTACTTACGCAAGCCGAGCTCTTTGATGATATCACGATATCTGGTGATATCTTTTGCTTTCAGGTAGTCGAGCAAAGCACGACGTTTACCTACCAACATAGTCAAAGCTCTTTCTGTACTATAATCTTTTCTGTTGAGCTTCATGTGCTCAGTCAGGTGAGTAATACGGTATGAAAACAAAGCTATCTGGGCCTCAGCTGAGCCAGTATCAGTGTTAGACTTTCCGTACTTACTGAAGATTTCTTGCTTTTTAGCAGCGTCTAAATACATAATTAATAAAATTATTGATCTATAAAATGTTTCTTTGAGCGTGCAAAGATAGGCATTATCTTTTATCCCACAATGAATTGCAGGAAATATTTTCTATAGTATCCCTTTTTTCTAATCCAATTTTTGTACCTTTGTCGCCAAATAATAGGTATTATATGCAAAATATTCGAAACATTGCAATTATTGCCCATGTTGACCATGGGAAAACGACTCTCGTCGATAAAATGCTTTTAGCCGGAAACTTGTTTCGCGGCAACCAAACAAGCGGAGAATTAATTCTGGATAACAACGACTTGGAGCGTGAACGAGGGATAACGATCCTCTCTAAAAACGTTTCTATCAATTACAACGGAACTAAGATTAATATTATTGATACTCCGGGACACAGCGACTTCGGTGGCGAAGTAGAGCGTGTGCTCAACATGGCCGACGGATGCATTCTGTTGGTTGATGCTTTTGAAGGCCCGATGCCGCAAACGCGCTTTGTGCTGCAGAAAGCTTTGGAAATCGGATTGAAACCGATTGTTGTTATTAATAAGGTAGACAAACCGAACTGTCGTCCGGACGAAGTACACGAGATGGTCTTCGACCTGATGTTCAGCCTGGATGCTACCGAAGAGCAACTTGATTTTCCGACAATCTATGGTTCGGCCAAGAATAACTGGATGAGTACGGACTGGAAAGAGCAGACGGACAGTATTGTGCCTTTGCTGGATTGTATTGTAGAGAACATTCCTGCTCCGGAGCAATTGGAGGGTACTCCTCAGATGCTGATCACTTCACTTGACTATTCTTCATATACAGGCCGTATTGCTGTAGGGCGTGTTCATCGTGGTACACTGAAAGAAGGTATGAACGTGTCTTTGGCTAAGCGTGACGGCAGCATTGTGAAATCTAAGATTAAAGAGGTTCATGTATTCGAAGGACTGGGTCGTGTGAAGACGACTGAGGTCTCTTCGGGAGATATTTGCGCTTTGGTAGGTATTGACGGATTCGAGATCGGAGATACGATCTGTGATTATGAAAATCCGGAAGCATTGCCACCTATTGCTATCGATGAACCGACTATGAGTATGCTGTTTGCCATCAACGACTCTCCGTTCTATGGTAAAGATGGTAAATTTGTAACTTCACGTCATATCCATGATCGCCTGACCAAGGAATTGGATAAGAATCTGGCTTTGCGCGTACGTAAGAGCGAAGAAGACGGTAAATGGGTTGTATCAGGCCGTGGTGTGCTTCACCTTTCTGTCTTGATCGAAACCATGCGTCGCGAAGGTTACGAGTTACAGGTCGGACAGCCGCAAGTAATCTATAAAGAAATAGATGGAGTAAAATGTGAACCGATTGAGGAGCTTACGATTAACGTACCTGAAGAATATTCAAGTAAGATCATCGATATGGTAACCCGCCGTAAAGGTGAGATGACTATGATGGAGAATACCGGTGAACGCATCAACCTTGAGTTTGATATGCCTTCGCGTGGTATCATCGGTCTTCGTACGAATGTTCTGACGGCTTCGGCGGGTGAGGCTATCATGGCACACCGCTTTAAGGAATATCAGCCGTTCAAAGGAGACATAGAACGTCGTACCAATGGTTCGATTATCGCTATGGAGAGTGGTACTGCATTTGCTTATGCTATCGACAAATTGCAGGATCGTGGTAAATTCTTTATTTTCCCTCAGGAAGAGGTGTATGCAGGTCAGGTAGTGGGTGAGCATGCTCACGAAAAAGATTTGGTTGTAAATGTGACTAAGTCGAAGAAGTTGACTAATATGCGTGCTTCCGGTTCTGACGAGAAAGCCCGTTTGATTCCTCCTGTACAGTTCTCTCTTGAAGAGGCCTTGGAATACATTAAGGAAGACGAATATGTAGAAGTTACTCCGAAAGCAATGCGTATGCGTAAGGTTATTCTGGATGAAACTGAACGTAAACGCGCCAATAAGAGCTAATATTTGCGGATATCTATCTAACGAAAGGCTGTGTAATTTTGCACAGCCTTTTCTGTTTATATATGCTTTTTTTTCCTATATAATAATATAAAAAAGGACATCCTCACGGATGCCCTTTTCCCAATTTTCCTTTTTCAAATTTGTGTAGCTGCTATAAATCTCTTACCACAACAACTTTATTATATACTAAAAATCAATACTTTTTATATTTTAGTTCCTATTGGAAAACTATTATTCGATAGCAGGTTCGCTTGTTTTGCTTGGCCAGTATGGATTCTGGTAAAGCACAGAATTGTTGACTGAACGGTCCGGAGACAAAAGCTCCATTTGCCGTATCGGCACCGGATACAAGTAGTATGCCTTAGCGAATGTATAACCGTCAAATACAGCGTTGTTTGCTTTGACGATTGAGTACGGACGTACATATTTACCCAATTCTTTGGCTGACATATTGGCCGTTGAGCTACCGTCTGATACAATTTTGTATTTGGGCTCGCCTTTGTCATTCTTCATTGCCACATAGTCATCATAAGCTTCATCCCAGAAGTTGAATCCTTCCGGAATATATTTGGTTGTGAGCAACTGATCCATAGCTCTCCAACGCATCAGGTCGTCCCAACGCATACCCTCGCCGATGAATTCGCAACGACGTTCGCGGCGGATATTGAATAAAGTTGCGTCTACCAATGTAGAACCGGAGTATTTTGCCCAGTCTACTTCCTTGCTCATATCCGTATTGCGGATGGTCTTTTCGTAGTCTGTGTCCACTCCGCCACGTTTGCGGATAGCGGTCCAGTATTGGGCTGCTTTTCCGTCGACCTTACCGTTTCTCAGGTAATATGCCTCCAGATAGTTAAGGTAAGCTTCCACACCACGATAGATGATGCATCCTGTGGTCGACTGGTCGGAACCGGAGATGATCTGGTCTTTCTTATAAGTCAGGCACTTGCGGATGCGATATCCCGTCAAGTCTCTGACTTCCTGCAATTCAAAGAGAGCAGGTTCGCCGAACTCGGGCATAGTGCCGTCACCATCGGCTCTCGGAGCCTGTTTGTCTTTCTCACCGAATAAGAAAAGTTGCAGGCGCTGGTCACGTCCTTCCTTTTCTTCCTGAATTCTGCTGTCACCTTTAAATCCGCTGTTGCTGGCATACCAGGGCAATCCGTTCTCCATCAGGAAAGTCTGTACATAGCTTCTCAACATTCCATTGTTTCCACCTGAATAGATATAGTTGGGAGCACCGTGGCTGATGTTGATACTTCCCGAACGAAGATAATCTTTCCAGAAAAGAACTTCGGAATAACCACTCATGTCTTCGGCAGAGAACATTTCAAAGTAAGGATTCCAACCGGAATATTCGCTGTCGCTGAGCGGATTGAATACCCCTGTGTTTTCAGTCAGTGTGATAGCGTCCGCTACTTGTGAGGCTGCATCCATACACTGGTCGAGGAAGAAGTTGATTTCGGCTGTTACATCAAGTGAGAAATTCGGATGTACGCTCTTTCCCGGCCATGTTTCGTCACCCGGCACGCGGCCTGTTCCCTGATGATATTTCTCAAATGTAGCTTCGTATAATGCCACACGTGATTTGATCAGCAATGCACATTGCTTGTTCAGGCGATTGTTGTTCATGAAGCCTTGGTTTTTCATTAACCCGATGGCTTTGTCGAGATCTTCGAGAATGAAGCGGGCCACTTTATTGCGTGGCTGACGTACACTCTTTTCAATCAGTATCGCTTCATCATCCGGAAGTACCTCAGTGATGATAGGATAATCTCCGTATTTACGTAGCTGGTTGTAATATATCAAGGCACGCATGAAATACATTTCACCGATGTAGTGTTTGAGATCATCTTCTGCCCCCGAAATTTTTCCGGCTTCATATTTAGGCAGCACCTGTTCGAAAAAGTAGTTGCAATAACGGGCCAGTGACAATCCGTTGGACCAGTTGTCATTGTTTGAAGGTACTTTCCAGATTCCTTTTTCATAGTAGGTAGAGTTATAACCACCCACTACCATGTTGTCTGTACCGCCATCATTGTTTACCGTACCGGCATTCCATCCGCTATGTGTTGAGAACATAGAGTTGTATTTTGAAATGGTATATGCTGCCAGGTGGTCTGCAGTCTGGAAATACTCTTGCGGGGTGACCTGATCCAGCGGCTCTCTGTCCAGAAAGTCGTTGCACGAAGTCAGAGCTATGGATGCTCCCGCTACGAGGCAAGCCTGCGCCACGATATATTTCATTTTAATTTTCATAATCTTGGTGTTTTTTAGAAGTTAACATTTAAACCGACTGAAATGACTCTCTGCAACGGATACAGTTTACCGTTGTTCGCATCATATGTACTTCCGATTGCTTCCGGGTCGAAGATGCCTGTGATATCAGAGAAAGTAAGCAGGTTGTCTCCGGATACATAGACACGTACAGACGACATACCTGCTTTTTCTGTCCATGTTTTAGGCAAAGTATAGCCTATCTGGATATTTTTCAGACGGCAATAAGCTGCATTCTGCAAATAACGGCTCTGTACATTCGTATTCTTACCGCCGTTTCTTGCTACACGTGGGTAGTAAGCATTGGTGTTTGCTCCCAGAGGGTCACCTTCCGGACGCCAGAAGTCCCAATGTTCCTTGAAGCCGGCAGCCTGCCATTGTCCAAGACCGGTTGATCCCCAGAAGTACGGGCCCTGCAGCCAATAGTCACGTTTACCGATGCCCTGGAAGAATGCGCGGAAGTCGATTCCTTTCCAGCTTGCATCGATAGTCAGACCGTAGTTAAAGCGCGGTGTACTGTTACCCAAGATAACGCGGTCACCTGTATCTCCCAGCTTATTGCTTCCTGTGCTGATCTTGCCATCACCGTCGAGGTCGGCATACATGATGTCGCCTGCTCCCCATTTACTACCCAAGGCCGATTGGTCTACTTTTGCCAGATGGGCGTCCATTTCTTCCTGGCTTTGTGCGATACCGATTGTCTTGTATCCCCAGATATTATTGAGTTTCTGGCCTTTGTAATAAGTACCGATGTTGTAGTCTTCATTCGGATATTTCAGGATTTTCTGCTGAGAATCAGACAGAACGAATTTCACGCCATAAGAGAAATCCCGGATACGGTCTCTCCAACCCAGTTCAAGTTCAAAACCGTAGGACTTCATATCCGCATTATTGATCTTTGGCACTCCTGTACCCAGAGATGCTGCCAATTCGGGAGCCGGACCGATCATATCGTAAGTATAACGAACGAAGTAGTCGAACGAACCGGTCAAGCGGTTGTTAAACAATCCCCAGTCCAAACCGACATCCCATGTTTCGATGGTTTCCCATGTTTTCTTCATGCTGACAATGCCCGGATTGTTGGCATAGTTGGGTAATGCTCCGTTCAGCAACCAGCCATAGTTGGAGCCTGTCGGCATAGTCTGATAGAAAGGATACCATGCGTCTTTGGTATCTGTATTACCTAATTGTCCCCAAGAAGCGCGGAGTTTCAATGTACCGATGCTGCATTTTTCGGCGATTCTTTCAAAGAATGGTTCTTGTGCAACGTTCCATCCGGCAGAGAATGAAGGGAAGAATCCCCAGCGTTTGTCACCTATAAAACGTGACGAACCGTCGTAACGTCCGTTAGCTTCCACCATGTATCGGTCTTTATAATTGTAGTTGATACGTCCGAAGAAACCGGCTACGGCATTGTGGGCATATCCTCCCCATGCTTTCGGGTCTTCGGTGGCTGTGTTGATGGTAGGCACCGAACTTGAAATCAGTGTGCTCTTTTGAGCCTGGACATAACGGGTTTTATAAAGCTCACTGTTGAAACCGGCCATAACTTTGAAGTAGTGTCCACTGTCAAACTGTTTAAAGTAGTCCGAGTAGATGTTGGTCGTGTAGTAGTTTTCTTTATATGAATACTCGTTTACCTGAGAGAGGCCGAGTGCGCCGCCGTTCCATGAAATCAGGTACGGTTCGTTATCTGCGTTGTATGCATATACCGGCAATACATCCCAATGTTCGTTCGTGTTCGTTGTGCGTAAACTACCTTCCACGTTGATTCTCCAGTTTTTGATGGGTTCGAAAATGAACTGTAGCTGTTGCGTGTTCAGGTCTTTCTGATTGATCTGTTTTCCACCGTTTTCCAACTGTTCGATTTCCATGCCGTCTACCGGATGTCCGTTCGGGTCGTAAGCAGGATTGGTCGGCCAGCGACGGGCGATGTTATGGAAGAAGAGACCTGTCAGATAGGACGGACGGTCAAAGTCTTCGCGTGTCCATTTGGTTGAGTAAGTGACAGTGAACCAGTCAGCAATCTGGCTTGTGATTTTACCGTTCATCGTATAGCGTTGGAAATTATCGCTACCATGGCGAAGCAGACCGTTCTGATCGAGGAAGCTTCCGCTGATGGTATACTGCGTTTTCTCCGAACCTCCACTGATGCTCAGGCTGTGCTCTTGTGACGGAACCCAGTCATTATAGAATTCTTTGAACCAGTCGGTGTTGGCATTAGCACCGCCATAAGCCTGCCATTTACGGGTTTGTTCGTTCATGGTCATTGTCTCTTTCAGGGTTCCGGCTTGGTAGGCAAGAATACGGTCGAGCGCTTCTTGGCTGAATGGGCCTGAGTCACCGGCATTTTCGGCTGCACGGTTAAAGTAGAGTGCGAATTGATAAGAGTCCATCATTTCCGGAACACAAAGCGCATCGGAGAAACGTACGTTACCGTTATAGCTGACTTTTGCTTTGCCGCTCTTACCACTTTTGGTTGTAACGAGGATTACACCGAATGCGGCACGGGCACCATAGATAGAAGCAGAGGCTGCATCCTTCAGTACGGATACATTTTCGATGTCGTTCGGGTTAACCGAGTTCAGGTCACCTTCGATGCCATCGATCAAAATAAGGGGAGAAGATCCGGAGCCGTCGCCAATGGTACCGGCACCACGGATATTGATACTCATTGAGCTATCCAGTGCACCGCCGGAGTTACCCACCGAGAGGTTCAGACCCGGTACTACACCCTGCAATGCCTGTGATACATTTTGTACCGGACGGGCTTCGAGTACTTCGGAGTTTACCATACCGACAGCACCGGTTACGTTCACCTTCTTTTGTGAACCATAACCCACGATAACAACCTCATCCAGTACCTCGGCGTCTTCTTTCATCGTAATGTGGAGAGCTGTACCTTCTGCTTTGACTGTAACGGTTTTATAGCCAATGTAGGAGATCTCGAGTGTAGCGCCTTTGGGTGCATCGATAGAGAATTTTCCCTCCAGGTCAGTGATGGTACCCATAGTGGCATTGTCTTTCACTTTGACGGATACGCCGATCATGGCTTCTCCGTTCTGGTCCAGTACCGTACCTGTTGTTTTCACTTTCTGCTGCTGTACGGAGGCGATTTCGTGTTTTTCGTAAGTATCGGCTGCCGCTTGCTGAGGTGTAGCACACCATAGCATGATAGAAGCAGCGATTGCCATTTTCAGGCGATTTGTTTCTCGAAACCGGATTAGGTTCGGAAACAGGTTAGTTTTTTCTGTCATACACTAAATTGTTCGGTTAAACATTAATTTGATAGTTTGTTTTAGGATTCCGGATTTTATTTTGTTTCCGGAATAAGGTTTGTAAAGGATTCGTTTTTTCTACTTCATAAGCATAATTATTAGAGGTTACTGTATGTATGTCATTCTTTTCTTGCTCCTTTCTGAACCATGCTGATTTGTTTATTAAATTTGTTTGTCCAAAGGTGATTTAGTTCTCACGGAACTTGGAAAAAAGTGATAAATCGGCTTTTATATAACTTCGAACCTTCTGATTCGTCCTTTTTCTTTATTATTTCACCTGTACGGGTAGTCGTATTGGTCCGGGAAGCTGATTATGTTAAATGATACAGGAACTACTAAGTCCCGCTGATTAACCTTTTGCAAATAGAGAGAGGCTTATTTTTCTACCACCTTCCTCTGAGGCGGCACGTTTTATTCATTATCTGCTGCTTTTTAATAAAATAGTGGTGCAAAGAGCAGTGATAAAGAAAATTATTATTATAAATTCTTGCATATTATTAAAAGTTATCGCATCTTTGCCGAGAGATATTGTGATTTTATAAACACAAGTTAGCCTAAGTTAACAAAAAAGTATTAATACAAGAACAGGCCAAAGGTTAAGACACATTTGCAGAAACACTTGAATAACGATAAGTTCCGTGAGAACTATACCTCACTTTTATTCCACTCATAATATATAGGTGAGCATTATTTAATATTAATAATGAGCACCTCTTTCCTGAGAAGAATTTTTTGTCTTTTTGTTTTGAGGCTTTACATTAAGGTTTTGTCTTTTCGTTCCGGTTTTCTATCCGGTTCTGTTTAATAGTGTTTATATTTAGGAATGTTGGAGTTGAGAAATACCAAAATGTTAAATAGGATACTTTTTGGATTTTACAATAAAGATAGTAGAACGTTAGTAGTAAGATCCGGATGGCAGTAACATTAGGTTTGGATATCTCTGTATGATGAATATACTTCTCCGGATGGAGTGAACTCTGTGTAATAAAGCAAAAATATCCCCGGAAAAAATACTTTTCTTCCGGGGATATTTTTATTTGATAGAATTATAATAAAGTATTATTTGATGACCAGTCGGTCTGCATCTAAAGCCAATTTATAAACTTTTCCTTTACTTGTTTTGAAAGAGAGAGTTTTATCTCCGTATCTCACCGTACAAGGTTCGCCTGCTTTTGAGAAGATGGTTGCTTCTGCAAGCTGTCCGTTTTTCCATGACAAGTCTACCTCAAAGTTCCCTTTGGCGCAGATTCCACTGATGCTTCCGTCTTTCCAGGCATCCGGAAGTGCGGGCAATAGTTGGATGAAGCCCATGTGACTTTGCAGCAGCATCTCTGTGATACCGGCGGTACCTCCAAAGTTTCCGTCGATCTGGAAAGGCGGGTGAGTATCCCACAGATTGTCCAGTGTACCGTTTTTCAGCAGATTACCGAAAAGTTTGTAGGCGTGGTTACCGTCTTGCAGACGTGCCCATTGGTTAAGTTTCCATCCCATACTCCATCCGGTTGCTCCGTCGCCGCGATGCTCAAGTACCACTCTGGCAGCTTTGGCAAGGTCGGGTGTGGTGATGGGTGAGAGCGTATGTCCCGGGTGCAGTCCGAAGAGGTGGTTGACGTGGCGGTGCTCGTCTTTCGGGTCATCGATGTCTTTCGACCATTCCATCAGCTGACCGTAACGGCCCACTTTGTAGGGAGCCAGATGTGTCAGCACTTCTTGCCATTGTTTACGTTCCTTGCTGTCCACTCCGAGCACTTTGCTTGCTTCGATGGCATCCTGCAGAATTTCGCGGATTACGGCGTGAACGAAAGTGGTTCCTTCGTCAATCGGTCCGTGTTCGGGTGAGGTAGACGGAGCTGCGGTGTAAGTTCCATCCGGTTTGCGCCATAAAAAGTCTGTGGCAAACTGGGCGCTGCTTTTGATCAGGTCGTATCCGGTCTCTTTCAGGAATTTCTTGTCGCGGGTGTAATCATAATACTCCCAGACATGCGTTGCCAACCAGGGGCCTGCCATTGGATTGAAGTTCCAGGCCATCTCTTCACTTTCAAGCGGCGTGGTGAATCCAAAGATATTGGCTGAGATCGATGCTGTCCATCCTCTTGTTCCGAAGTAAGCCTGCGCTGTTTTCTGTCCCGGTTTTACCAGCGTACGGATAAAGTCGATCAGCGGCAATGTACATTCGTAGAGGTTGGTCGAGCAAGCCGGCCAGTAGTTCATCTGTATGTTGATGTTGTTATGGTAGTCCACTCTCCACGGACCGTCTACGTTGTTGTGCCAGATGCCTTGCAGGTTGGCAGGCATGTTACCCGGTCTTGAGCTGGCTATGAGCAGATAACGTCCGAACTGATAATAGAGTTCTTCCAGATAAAAGTCCGGTTGTCCTTTCCGGTAGTTTTGCAAGCGTTTGCCGGTGGGCAGGTTGGCGCTTTGTGCGTCCGGGTTCAGTTGTAGTTTTACCCGGTTGAACAGAGCGGCGTAGTCGTCGTAATGCTGTTTGAAGAGTACATCATATCCCATGGCTACGGCATTGTCCATCCATTGACGGGTGGTTTCGGCAGGATTTACTCCCACATATGCTTTAGGGTCTTTGAAGTCCGGGTCGAAATTGATCTTATAATCGGTATCCGCAGTGACAAGGAATACTACTTCGTCAGCGTCTTTTACGGTGATTTTTCCATTTGCGTTCGATAGTGTTCCGCCTTTGGCAATGGCATGAATGCGCACTACATATTGCATGCCGTTATTGTCGAGGTGGGCAGTGTATGTGAGGCCGTTGGCACCGTCTGCCGACATGCTTCCTGTCGATACCGGATTGGGGGAGTAACTGAAAGTAAGGTTCTGCTTGCCCGGCCGGTCGGCTTTGAAGCGGATTGCCATCACGTTGGCAGGATAGGAAATGAAGTAATCGCGTTCGTAGGCTACATCATCTTTCTTGAATTGTACAACGGCCAATGCCGAATCTAAAGAGAGAATACGTTTATAGTCACTCATGTTCACTGTACTGAGTCCGGTTTCTATATAAAACTCTCCCATTGTGGTGAAGTTACCAAAACGGAAAGGTTTTTCTCGGTTCGACTCATAAGGTACTTCGCTGTTAAAGTTCTTGCGTGTCAGCATTTCGGCCTTTTTCTGGTCTCCGTCGGTAAAGGCCTGGCGTATTTCTTTCAGTACATGTGCCGACTGTTTGTTTACATTCCAGTAGGCATCGGCTCCTCTCGAAGTATTAGGTCCTCCTCTCCAGAGAGTTTTCTCGTTGAAGGTGATGCGTTCCGCTTCTATCGAGCCCATGATGTTGGCTCCGATGCTTCCGTTTCCAATGGGCAATGATTGCGACTCCCAGTTGGCATCGGGGTTCCGGGCAGTGTCTCCTGCGCTCTCCGGTTTGCTTTCTCCTTTCCAGAGATCGGGGCGGCTGCCATACCAGATGGCTCTGCCTTGTAGTGTATTCGGTATGTCGAACCAGATGGAGAGCCCTTGCGTGTAGTCGGTGGCATGGACATGCGCCGCCGGCAAGGCAAACAGGGCGGTGAGGAGAAGTGAATAAAGTTTCTTCATGTTTGGGTGTTATTAGAGTTAGTATTGGTTTGTCATAGTCTGCACAAAGATAAAGAAAAACCTTGAATCTTGTGCAGACTATGTGACGTTTACTCGGAGGTAAGATAAATTATCCAACCTTTCCGGGGGGCTGTCACTATCGGTGTGTCTACATTCCATTCATGCGCCTGTTGCATGTCCGGTATTTCGGGTGTTGTCAGCTTTGCCTTTTGTGGGTTCAGGCCGATCTGTTTCCAGTCTATATTCAGTTTTACGGTTTTCACTTCATCCGAATAATTACCTAAAGACAGCAGTACTTTCTCCGGTTTGCGATAGACAGTGACTTTGACAGCTTCGTCCGATGTGCTTACAGCCGGATGTTCTTCCCAGAACCCGAGCATGGTGGCTTCCGCAATGCCGAATGAATCCCATATCTTCCATACCTGGCGCGGATCGCAGTTGACTCCTTCGGTGTACCATGGATAACGGACGGTCATTCCATATTGCATCCCCAACCATGCGTTCCCACCTCTGTACAGCATGTCGCCACTCAGTCCGAAAGGAATGCCCGATGACTCGACCAGCCAGTTGGCCGGTGTCATTTTATCATAAAGGAAGCTTTCGCCGAACCACAGCTTATCTACATACGGGAAAAACTCCGTATATTGATTGGCGGGTCCCCTTGAGAATCCCGTATTCGAGTGTAAATCGATGAGGCATCCCGGCTTAACGCTTTCCATAGCCCGGCGCATTCGTTTCAGGATACGGCGGTCGAAGGAAACGTCGTCCAGATAGATACCGTCGATGTCCATGTTCTGCACCATCCAGCGCAATCCTTCTATATAATAGTTGTACCATCGGGAGTCTCCTTCGGCTGTCAGGATAGATGCATCGGCAGTGATACCCTGCTTGTCAGCATTGTCAAAGTGTTCGTACCATTGCGGTGTGTAGTTCGTCACGAAGTGCTCGCGGCACCATGGGAATCCCCCGCCGTTTCCGCCTCTCAGGATTTCGTTTCCCAGGCTGCGGATGGCCCATATCTCGGCGGTGGCATTACTCAGTTCGCGCAGCGTATAGTATATCTTTATTTTACATCCCCGGGCATGCCACTCTTTGGTGAACTCTTTCATTTTGTCTACCGTCAGGAAGGGGTAGTTGATAAACGGATTGTAGTCATTGCCTTGATGGACATTGATGATGCGTACTCCTGCTTCGATGTCGGCTTGTGAAGGTGTGGGTTTGGGGCCATTGTGGTAATAGCGGTCTGTAAACTGGCTTTTCATATCCAGCATTTTCACCGGAGTGATGATCATGGCAAAATCAAATGTAATGGAACTGCCCGCTTCGAGCATGCGCTCTCCGCTGTATGCCACAGCTTTCACTCCGTCTGCCTCTTTCCGTATGGCGAATCCGCCTTTACCCCCGTTGAACCAGCTTTCCGGATAGGCCGGACGGTACAGATTCAATAGCGGACCGCTGTAGGTGCTTCCCCTGAATTCGCAGTGGATACCTGCATGCTCGTTCCCGATCCAGAAACTGTCGAACGGCCACAGCCATTGTTGCTCTTTGGAGGTGGGGATGGACACTCCGAAGTTGTTCACCGTTTTCTCGGGGGCATCCCATTTACCGTCATACTGTTGAGGAGTAGGTTGCCCCGGAAGCCCCATGCCCAGAAAATAAGTTCCTATTTCATTCCTGACCGGTAATATCAGACGGACGTCTTTCACCTGTATCTGCTTTTTTGGGGTGATGGTATATATGTAGTTTATCCATCCGTCGAACTCCATGATTGCTTTGCAGCTGACTGTCATATCTTCGTCTTCGGCTTTCCAGTTGCCTGCTACATGGCCTTCTGTCCGCTCCGTCAGTTCGGGGACAGCTTTCAGGCTTTTCACTCCACCGGCGGTTTGGATGACAAACTCTATGGGACTGCTCAGCACGTCGTTGTTCCATGAACGGATTTGTGCGGGCAGTCCTGTGCCTTCGTCTATCGTTATGCTACGCCCGAGACAACCGATACGGTTCTCGTTCACAGTCATGGCTGTGTAGGGTGCGGTAGGTGTATCGGCTATGCCCAATGTCGAGTTAAGCCATCTCAGGCGGCTGCATCTCCATAATTCACTGTCACCTCTGTCGGGCAATGCCTTTCCTGCAATCCGTATACTCAAGGGGATCGAGCTTTGTGCTCCGTCGGCATCGCTGAGGGTGATGGTGCCTGTATAGATGCCTTCCTTCTGCCCGTCGGGTATATCTATTCCGAACCAGAGAGCCTGTACCTCTCCTTTGGGGACGTTTACTTCTTTTTTGAACGCTTTTCCGTAAGGATCGGTACCTTCGACATTAAAACAGGTAATGGCCGTTGCCGGTATTATTTCCCGGCCGCACTTCAGGGAAGAAGCCCGGTAAGCAATCTTGTCTGCTTGGTTCACGGCTGCCCAAAGCCCGATCTGGAAAGTATAGTATTCATTGGGGGCTGCTTCTCCCCGAAACAGTTTTCCCTGTTTGTCTGCCAGCCATTTGGTGGGGAGGTTGCTGCGCATCCGGATGGGGAACCTGCGATCTTCGGCAAAGAGGTAGAGGGAGGCTTTGTGCCGGTTGATGTAGTTCTCTTTCTCCCGGGCCGTTGCGGCAACTTCCATCGGGTAAAAACTGTCGAAAGCCTGCCGCGACTCTACTCTGACCACTTTGGCCCGAGTGCTTTTCAGGGTTGACACGCCTTGAGCCTGCCAGGCTGCATCCGGTTCGTTTTCTTTCGGAAGGTATCCGCCACTGTAGAATCCGTATCCCTTTTGCACTTGGTAGGGGAGGTAGTAGAAGTAGTAAGTGCCTTTTTGTTCCACCGGACCGAACTGCAAACGGCAGTGTTCGTCGTTCACCTCTATCCGGCGGATATTCCGGATGGTATCTCCCGTTGCAGCGTGGATGATAAGAAATCGTCTGTGTCCTGCATCTTTGTCCGGACGCCGCCATTGGAAGTCGAGGTTCGCGATTTGTGCCGGCTTTTCTATTTGCAGTACCGCCCGATGATTTCCGAAAGATTCCTCCCAGGGTTCGGAAGGAACACCGTACGGATAGTTTTGTGGCTTTTGGGCTGCGACCGACCCTGTGCCTCCTACTGTAAGCAGCAGGCATGTGAGTGATAGTACATGTAGTCTCATACTTATAAAAAATATCTGTTAAACGTTCTATTTTATTATGCGTGTTCCCCTTCCCGGGATCTCCCGTGAGCAAAGTGTCACTTTGATTATCGGACCTCCTCAGAATCGTTTCTTTCGGACCGACTGGCAGTCCGGGCGAAAAAAACGCGCCCTGCGTGTAAAGTCCGATATCACATTTCCCATCTTTGAGCTTGTTTGCTTTTACTTTGAAGGTGGAATGACGGTTCTGCCGGTAAATGGTTCCTTTCCCGGTCTCCTTCCTGCTTTTCTGTCAGTGTACAACGCTTTGTCTGCAATGGTCAACGGGAGGAAAAATTCTTCCGCCAAGACCCGTTTCGGATAGCAATAGGAGATATTCCGGACAACAATAGGAGATATTTCCGGAACATAAGGACATTTTAGGAAAATGCTTACTTCTTTCCGGGTAAATGCTTACTCCTTTCGGAGTAAATACTTGCTTCTTTTTCCGAAAAGCAAGGCTCTTTTACCCCCGGAGCCCGGCTTTTCACTGCCGAAAGCTGCCGTTCGGCCCTTTTTTTCTCCTGAAGCATCCGAAACGAATAGGAGCTCTGTTAGCGAAAAGTGCTATTCGGTTTCTTTTTGCGCTATGATTCTGCAGATGGCTGACACTTCCGATCTTTCCACTCAGATCTTCAGGAATATCTTCTGCCTGTACATGATCCGTAAGATAAGGAATACAATCAGATAGTTGGCAAAGCTTAACCACACCTGATAATAACCACCCAGGTATTGCTCCAGTCCGTAACTGACGGATGCTGCTATGCAACGGAAGTTAATGACCTCTCCCAAGATATAAGCCGTAATGGAGTTCATGCCGTATATTTTCAACCAGTTCAGCCCGCGGCTGTGTCCTTTGTAGTCTATCCGGTAGTAGAAGGCACCCATCAGCAGGAAGCAAAGTCCGCCGGAAAAAAGCGTCATGCTGCTTGTCCACAACCGTTTGATGATGGGCATTTGCAGGCTCCATATCAGCGAGAAGGCTATCAGGGATATGCCGATTATCAGCAAGGTCTGTACCACTTTCCGGCGATTATCCTTGCCTGCTTTCATTATCTTTCCGGCAAAAGCTCCCAGCATCACGGTAGCCCCGAAAGTGAGGCTGCTCCAGATCCAGGTGTAGTTGTAGTGAGCAGAGAAGCTCCAACTGCCGTCTTCATTCCAGAACACTCCGTCGCGGAAATGCCCCAGTACCAGCCTGTCCACCTTCTCGGCAAAGTTCCCTTCCGGAGTGAAGTCGCCCAGGAAGGTCATCGGTATCCAGTAGATCACTAATAGCAGGGCTGTGACGATCAGCTGCCAGCGGAAGTTGCAATGCAACTGTATGATGGCGGCAATCAGATAGCCTGTGGCAATGGCTTGAAGGGTGTTGGAGTATAAGTACAGATGTTTCGGGTCGAGGCCCAGCAGATTGCCCTGTACAATCATTCCGAAGATGAACAGAAGGATGAAGCGTTTGATGATTTTGCGGTAAACGGGTCCTTTGTCCGGATTGTCTTTAAACTTGGAGAACGAGAACGGCATGGAGGCTCCTGTCATGAAGAGGAAAAGAGGCATTACCAGATCCCAGAAACGGAACCCTTCCCATACTTCATGATCGAACTGGAAAAGAATACTGTTCAGCCATGGGAGGTTGAGCTGATGTGCCAATGTCCACAATACCGGCTGGAAGAAGACCAGCAGGAAAAGGTCGAAACCGCGCAGGATGTCCAGTGAGGCCAGGCGGGGAGAAGGAGTTGATGAAGGCTTTTTCATAAGCGTAAGGGATTATTTGATCGTTGTTTTCAGGTCTTTTCTTTTCATATTCTCTGTTTTTATACTCTGCCGGGGAGTCTCTCCTTCGAATACGGTGCCTTCTATCACTGCCTTCTTGCAGCCGTTCAGATAGAAAACGTACGGATTGCCGGATGCGGCAGGAAAAGTTTCCGTGCGGACGATGGTGTTGTTCCTGAACAAGAGTCCTGCCGTACTCTTGGCGTAGAGCACCGGGTAGTCGAATGTTCTGAACGTGTTATCCTCTATGCGGATGTTCTGGTGTACCGGGCGTTCGGCATCGATGATTTTGTTGGAAGGATGTATGGCGATCACAGCATGGCCGGGGCCTCCATTATAGGCACAGTCTATAAAGGTATTGCCTTTGATCAATACATCTTTGACCGGTCCCGATTCGTACCAGTCTTCGGCGTCGGCCTCAATCAGTATGGCGCTCATGCCCGTCTTGTAATACGTATTGTTCTCTATCACCACCTTTCTTGGAGTGGTGACCAGAGTTCCTCTTGTACTGGTTCGTGTGAAGTAGCAGTTACGTATTTCCACTTCGGGGGTACAGGTCATGTTCTCTACGCAATCGTGATTGAGCTCCAGGCTTGTCGGAATGTCCCGGTCGAAACGTACTTCCACTATTCTGTCCGATATTCGCCTTACGTCCCTGACCGTTGCCGAGGCAAAGCGTTCCATGGTGGCTGCCCGGACAAAGGCGACAGTATCTCCCTTGAAGTAAGCATTGAATCCATAGCTCTGTCCGTGCATGAAGCGTAACTTCAGGGTTTGCGCATCTATTTTCTCAAGGGCGCGCAGGTTGGTTCCATGCACATTGACCGGATCGTCTTGTGCTCCGGCAAAATAACAACTGTCTATGATTACTTTTCCTTTACATCCCGAAAAGTGCATCATATCCGCTGAGGCTGCCAATAACCTGCCGCTATCGGGGCGGGGAGCACACTTGACTCTGTCCATCGTTATGTTTTCGGTATACTGGCTGACGATGCCCAACCCGTGCATGTAGTGCATCTGTAGCCTGCTCAGCGTGATGTTTTTGCTTTCAAGAATGAAAAGCCCCACCTGGTCGCGGATAATATCGCGGACGGTCAGTGTGTTTCCTGCTTTGGGCATAAATTCCGCCGGGGTATTGAAGCGGACGATGCCCGGAGCAATCTCTCTGGCATCGGATGCCGACAGTGTATTCCACCCCTGGCTGTAGGTGAAAGATTCCGTATCCGGGTCGTACTCGATGCAGTGATTCCTGTTGGAACGCCATCCCTCGCCATACAGCCGGATCTTTCCGTTCACAATCTCATAACGCGTATCGCGGTGCAGGGTTACTTCTGTTTCTCCTCCGGTCACTTTCCGGTATTGAATCTCAGAACCTGCGGGACGTTCAAAGTCGATGTGCAGGTTGTTTATTCTCACCCCGTCGCAGTGTTCCAGGGCGATGGTCGTCATTTTCCCATGATACATCAGGGTGGCTCCGTTTCCTTCGATGGTCAGGTCATCGATTTCATGGAGCATCAGTCCCACGGTCTTTACTTTTGAGGGACATTCCTGTTCGGTGGATGTATTCGATATGTAGTATTCTTTGCGGGTGGCTCCTTCGGGCCAGATGTCATAGCGGCCTTCGGGCAGTGATAGCACTTTGGCTCCCGTGCGTTTACATTCGTCGATGGCAGCCTGTATTTGTATAACACAGTTCTCGTACGAGTAGGGGACTGCTCCGAAGTCGGTGACGTAGACAGTATCTTTCTGCTGTGCATGGGCGGCAGCGTAAAATAAAAAACAGGCGGATAGGATGTGCAGATACTTTTTCATGGCATGTAGTCTCTTGCTTTAAATGTATTATTGAATAAGATGAATTGGGTATCCAAAGGTATATGATTTTTTTGTATTAGTGGATCACTTGAGGCTAAATAGAAGCCGCCGGGTTACTATTTATTTCCATAAATATGTTTACCCGACGGCTTCAGAGAACATCTGATAATTAAGCAATACTTACCTATTGAATCTGTGACTTCTACGAGTCATAATCGAGTGGGGGACTTATTTATTCAGAGTAACTTTCACTGTCCAGATTTTCTTTGTACCGTCGGCAGCCATTACGCTGTATTTATGCTCCCGGGTCCAATCGGCAGGAACACCGAATTTGGGTGAACCGTCCAATGGGGTGACGCGGGCGGCGGTAGATACATTGACGTAAACCACGAGGTTACTCAATGACACTTTAGCGCGTTCGGCCTCTGTGAATTTGCCCCCTGCGGCAGGTATTGTAAATACGGCAGTGGCTACACCGTGCTCCGAGTCGATATTGTTTGTACGGTCCAGCTCTTTTTCGGCTACAATGTTTTCTCCCGTGATGGCATCCTTATCACCGGAGTAGAAGCGGTGATAAGCACCTACTTTGGTTATTTCCGCCTCTTCGTAGGCGGGCAGATCTTCTTTACTGCAAGAACTGATGATGGGAACACACATCAGCAGCAGTAACATAAACCATTTAGTATCTGATAATTTGATTCTCTTCATATTATTTTCTTCTTAATTTATTTAATGAATGAACTGTTAGGTTTACCATCCTGGGTTCTGGTCGCTGTCATTGATGGCGGAGTTGGCATTGATGATGCTTTGTGTGATCGGGAACAGGTAGCGTTTCTTGGAGAATGTACGGTCGGCATTGGTATATCCTACAGTACCTACAAACATGCGATGTCTGTCTTGGCTGATCTCAACAAAGGTGGCCGGTGAACTCAATTCCGGAATGATGTCTCCTGCGGGTTTCCCGTGATTGGCTTCGCCGCCGTACATGCCCCAGCGTAACAGACTCCAGTAATAATCGCCTTCCAGAGCCAGATCTACGTGACGTTCAATCTTATAATCGTGCCATGCGTCGGCCAGTGAAGTGGCGATGGAAGGAGGCAGATTGCCGTGAGTGGTACGTGTCCGGTTGAATGTGGCTACCGCACTGCTCACTTTGGAGGCATCGTATTGGGCAAGTCCGAGCAAGGCTTCGGCCTTATTCAACAATGCACGTCCGTAGCGGAAGATGACATAATGGTAGTCGGTCGGATTGTTCCAGAAGATGCGTTCGGCATTGACATAGATATATTTGCGCCAGATGTAGTTCGTTATGGGGATGTATCCGTTGCCCGGTGTCTTACCGTCTACGGCTGTCCTATGCAGGTTTCCGCCCTTATGAAGAGTGATCAGCTCATTGTAGAACATGCACGAATCATACTGAATGGAGTGATAGAAGCGTTGGTCACGGTTCTTGTACATAAAGTCATTGATCTGCACGTCCGGAGCGTTGCTGTTTGTCTGATATGCCAGGCTGTTGTCATCCAGCTCCTTGGCATCTACAGCCATGTCGGCTACGTCGGCATTGGATAATGGTGTCGTGTTGTTCACGAACTGGGTCGACTCATTCCATTTCACTCCTTGGTTGGTAATCTGGTCTATTACTAAATAATCGTCCACCAGATTCTGGGAAGGTGAGTGTTCCAGCCAGCATTCAAACACCAGGTCCTGATTGAAGAACGGACGTCCTCCGTAGTCTTCCAGGCGTTTGTTGCTCTGGTTGGGAAGCATCTCCTGCATAAGTGTACCTGCACCGTTGGTGTTATCCTTGCTGTAATATTGTGCCAGAATGATTTCGGGAGATGTCCTGGCACCATCCTGGTTGAACATACTGCCGTAATTGCTGTCCAGTGTGTATCCTTGTATACCGTCTACTGCAGCTACGGCCTGTTCGAAGAGTGACTTCTTGCGGGTGTCGTCTGTGCTGTAGGCAGCAGCTGTCAGGCATACTTCTGATTTCAGCGCACGGGCTGCATTGGCATTGATACGCCCTTGCAGGGAGGTTTCGGGCAGTCCTGCGATGGCATCATCTATATCTTTCAGGATCAGGTCGTACGTTTTGTCGATAGATTCTGTGAGCGGTAAGTTGAATTCATCCGTTTCAGCCAATACATGGTCTACCCAGATCACACGTCCGCAATGCTTGGCAATATAATAATAGGTCATTGCACGCAGCATCTTTCCTTCGGCTACCAATGCTTTTTTATCTGCATCGGACAAACCTGTAGATGCTTGCGATTTTTCGATGATCAGGTTACATCGGCGGATGGTGCCGAACTGGTTGAATCCCCATGACCAGTCACGGTTCATAAGATCTCTGGCTTCATTCGGGCAGTTCTGGCGCATGACCGAATTCAAGGTCCATTGCTCCTCCGTGCGGATATCGTGATAGAAGGGGAGGACATTGTTGTAGGTTTGCAATACAAAAGCGTCCGCTGTCGATTTTAGGCTCCAGACGAGGTCTTCCGAATAAGATTCCATAGGCTTCGTATCCAGGAAGTGTTCACAGCTCTGGAGTGTCAGTGCTGCGCAAAAGAGCGCAGGAGTGATGTATTTTATGAATTTCATATATTGTCTTCTTTTTAAGTTCATACTATTTAGAATCCTACGTTGACACTGATGGAGTATACTCTTGAAACCGGATAGGTGTAGAGGTTGCCGTCGCCGATTTCCGGGTCGATGTCGAACTTATTCGCTTTGCTGAAAGTCAGTAAGTTATAACCATTCAGAGAAACGTTGCATTTATTCATCCATGCCACTCTTTTGAGTAGTTTATGTTTGAAGTCGTAGCCGATGGATAATGTCTTCAGGCGAAGATAGCCTGTGTTGATCAGCCAGAAGTCTGAGCTGCCGTAGTTGTTACTGCCGTTGTAGCTTGCCGTACTTCTCAAACGTGGATAGCGGGCTCCCGTATTATTCGGAGTCCATACGTCGGTCTGGAAGTCATAGATAACAGGAGGATAACCGCTGCCGCTTTGGCTTCCCTGAATCATACCGCCCATATAAAGGTCGGCCGGAGTAGCTCCCTGCCACAGCATGTTCATGAACCAGCCTTTGTAGTTCAAGTCGGCACTGAAGCCGTATTGGCCGCGGGGCATACTGTTTTTGCCGATGCGGTGCTGGTCGGAACCGTCAATGATACCGTCGCCGTTGAAGTCATTGTATTTCAGGTCGCCTGCACCTAAGTTGACGGAACTCTGACGTTTGGGTGAGTTCATGATGTCTTCCTGATTCTGATAATAGCCCAGGCAGTCGTATCCGATACCCCAATATCCTTTGGCTTGTGTAGTACGTTTGTATGGGTTCTTGGTATCGGTTTCCGCTTCGTTCGGATTGATGTTCCAGTATTGGTCGAAGTAGGTGAAGTTGCCCGAAAGTGTGTATTCAAAATCACCTCTTTTCTCTTTCCATTGCAGGATGAACTCGGCACCTTGGCGGATGAACTCGCCATTTGACTTTACTTTGGGTAATGCGATACCCAACGGGTCGGTATAAGCTACTGCCGACGGAGAGGTCAGATAACCTTTGGTGCTCTTGCGGAAATAGTCTACAGAACCCGAAAGACGGTTGTTGAGCGATCCGAAATCGAATCCGATGTTAAAGTCGCGGGTAGTATACCAGGTAATGTCTTTGCTGACCAAGGCACCTTCGGAAAATCCCGGATACCAACTTCCGTTAAGCAGGTAGCCACGGTCGTTTAGTCCGTATGATTGCAGGTAAGCATAGCGTCCGATGGCGTCTGAACCGATCTCGCCATAAGAAGCTCTTACCTTGAACTGGTCGAAGATATGACGGTCTTTTAATATCTGCCAGAAACTTTCTTCCGAAATGACCCATGCAAGAGAGCCGGCATAGAATGTTCCCCAGCGTTTACCTCGCGGGAAATTGTCGCTACCGTCGTAACGGAGGCTGGCCTCGGCCACATATTTGCTGGCATAGTCATATTTCAGTCGGGCTACTACACCGGCACGCGCTTCTTCACCTTCCGAAGAACTGTTTTTGGCTGTAGATACAGGACCTGCACCGATTTGGTCTACGTCCAGCAAATATTCTTCGCGGGATAATGAGGCATCGTCTTTAAAGAGTTTATAGGCTTCGATACCGGCTGTGGCGCTGATTGTGTGTACCTGATTGAAAGTACGGTCATAATTGGCAAAGCCTTGCACGGTGTACGATGACCAGTTTGAATAAGACTTGCTCAGTGAAGGTTTGCCGGGATCGTTGGGGTTGCCATCCCAATCGTATGCTAAAGGTGATTTTTTCCAACTTTTTGACTTGTCGTTGTTGATGCGGTAGTTACCCAGTGCTTTCAATCGTAGGCCCGGTACATAAGGTACGCTCCACTCCAGTGCGAGGTTTGCTATGGCACTGAGGTTTTCGTTTTTAGTGTATCCGGCGTCGGGGGAGATCTCCATCAATGGGTTATCCGGTGTGTTGAATATTTGTCCGTTCGGATTGTATGCTATTTCCCAGGGGGCTTTATTCTGGATGTGTCCCCAGGTGTGATAATAGCTGTCTCCCGATTTGGCATTAGGCGATCTTAAGTCCGTTTTGTAAGCTTCGATACTGGAAGTTACTTTCAAACCTATTTCTTTGAAATCTGCTACGATATTTGTGCGGAAGTTGTAGCGTTTGAAACTGTTTACATCGAACTTATAGAGTGACTTCTGATCGTAGAACCCCAAAGAGGTATATGCTTTTATCTTTTCGCTACCACCGGTGACAGTCAGGGTATGTTGCATTTCCGGTGCGAAGTTCTTCAAACAGAGTTTTTGCCAGTCCGTATTAGGATATCTGCGTGGATCTGATCCGTTGCGGAACAGTTCCAGTTCATCGTCCGTATAGGCCGGTGCCAATCCGTCATTGGTCATACTCATGTTCTTGTAGAAGGCTGCATCGTGGGCATCCAGCTTATTGGGCATATTGGCAGGTTGGCTCCAGTTATAGTTAAAGTTATAATTGACGCTCATTTTCCCTGCTTTGCCTTGCTTGGTTACTATCATTACGATACCGTTGGCGGCACGTGCTCCGTAAACGGCGGTAGAAGCGGCGTCCTTCAGGATTGTGATCTGATCGATGTCTTCAGCATTCAGATTGCGGAAATCCCGCTCTTCGGAAATCACATCGTCTATTACATAAAGCGGAGTGCCCCCTCCACGGATAGAGACACTGGAAAAGTTATTCAGACCGCCTCCGCTAGTTGTGACCAACAGACCGGGAGCACGTCCTGCCAGGCTTTGGGTGATGTTTGCCGTCGGTGCTTTGATAATGTCTTCTGTATTGACACTGGCAATGGCGGCGGTTGTTTTACGTTTAGAAGTCGTACCGTAACCTACTACGATGACTTCATCCAGCGTTTTAGTGTCTTCTTCCATCGTGATGCGTAAATCTTTGGATTTTCCGACAGCGACTTCTAAGGGCTTGTATCCGATGTAGCTGATTTCGAGTACGGCCTTGTTGGGGACATTCGGTATCATAAACTCTCCTTCCATATTGGTGATGGTACCGATAGTGCTTCCTTGTACTTTTACCGAGGCACCGATGATGGCCTCTCCGCTCTCATCGACTATTTTACCTGTTATTTTCTCTGTTTTACTCTGCTGTGTGGCTGTGACAGCATTTTTTTCATAACTGTCTGCTACGGCAATTTGTGATGTCGTGCAGAATAGCAGGAGACTGATACCTGCTATCTTCAAAAAGTTGATTTCTCGAAGGCATGTGTGCTTCGGAAATTGGCAAGTTCTTTTTGTCATACATTAAATTATTCGGTTAAACATAAAATGTGATTTGGAGGATATAGATCAGACTGTCTAATCTACATCGGTTTGAGGGGATTTTTTCAGGTTCTCATAGGCATTAGCTTTTGGTTTATAATATTAAGTCTGTTCAATAACCTTGCTGAACTATGCTGATTGCTATCTGGAAAAAATAGAGCTACATGAGATAGGTTCTTTCAGTACTTAGGAATTATACGAAAAGACAACAGATAGCTCTTAGGACCAGTTAACCATTGCATTTGCAATTATTAGTATTTATTATGGGGTCAAAGATAATAAGAAGTTAATATCCCCGCAACTTTTTACTATATTTTTTTATACCAACATAATTTATATAATAAAGATTTAATGGCATTAAGATTTTCATTTATCCGGTTAGCACTGAGATGGCAGAAGAAACATGCGGATAGCGTTCACAACTCCTCCCATAAACAATAATCAACTATATTTCAGATGCATATATAAGTAAAAGGTAGAAAATAGGTATTATACCTCCCACTCAGAAGCATTAAAATATTCGACCAAGCATCTTCACCGTTTTACACTCCGTTTAGTACACCATTAATAATCAATCTAATACAGATGGTAAAAGTACTGAAAGAACTTGGAAAAAATCACAAGCTATTTTGCTAATAATTTGAAAAGGCACGGAAACACAATCGGATTCCCCCATACCCTCTCCAAGGAAGAAATATAAAAATAGAAATATTAGATTGATGGAGTCACCGGTCATGCACTTGAATGTAACTGAAAGTGGAGCTGAACGGTGTGACTTTATAGTGTTTCCGATACACCATATTTTACCATCCCATTCTTGTCTCTGATAAAAGCTATAATAAGGAATAACCCAAATGGCACTTAATACCATTTAAAAACAACTTACCCAAGAATACGCTGAACTGCGTAAACTTGGGTAAGATTTTTTAGCTTAGTGAGACCTTAGGATTCGATTTCCTTTTACAGGCCTCACGTAGTAGCGATAAATCGCTTATTGAAAATAACCTATTGAAAAATGTTAGGTTTTTCTTTATCCTTAATTCGGTAATTCCAATGCTGAAGCACCATCCTCAATAGGCCATCCCGGATTCTGATAAATAGGTGAGTTGTTCACATCACCATCAGGAGATGAAAGCATGAAATCACTGAATACGATTGGATACAAGTAGCAAGCCGGTGTCCATGTATATCCATTATACATTGTATTGTTTTTTTCTGTCATTCTGTAAGGGCACAAGTTATTGCCGCTTGCAGCCTGACTTGAAACATTTGCTTGATCACCGGTTGTAATCAACCGACTTTCACCTTTATCGTCTTTATAAAGTTCAGCAGCACCGCCTCCCCACAGGTTGAATCCTTCGATAACATAATTCTTCACTTGGTCGAGCGCACGCCAACGTTTCAAATCCCACATTCGCATGCCATCTGCAATGAACTCACATCTACGTTCACGACGGATATTATACAATGTTTTATCTACCGGCTGACCTGCTGAATAAATAGCCCAGTCATCTTCTTTAGTATAATCAGTAGCAGCAATTGTTTTGTTGAAATCCGGATCTACACCTGCACGTGTACGAATTGCTTTCCAGTAACTTTCTGCGGTAGCATCCAGGTTGCTGTTCTTTTCGTAACAAGCTTCCATGTAATTCAACATAGCTTCTACACCACGGAATACAACACAGCCGTAATCAGACAAGAAGTGAGTATCACCACCGCTTCCCTGAGCTATTTCGTATGACATGGCTTTACGGATGTGGTAACCGGTTACGTTTCTTCCTTCCGGTAATTCCAGGATCTTAGGTACGTTCCATGTCGTCGGATCACTCTCTACCGGCTCTTGTTTCATTTGCAGTCTATCCAACTCCGAAGCCGAGAACAGTCTCAAACGGTAGTCTCTGTTCTGAAACTCTTTATAGATATGGTCATCTCCTTGATATTGGCTGTTCGAAGCATACCATGGCAAACCGTTCTCCATCAGGAACGTCTTGACATATCCCTTTGTAAAACCATAATTACCACCTCCACGAGAAGTGTAATAAGTAGCATTGTGGTTTACACTGAGTGCTTTATCATAAGCCTTCCAGAATACAACTTCTGACAGATCTTCCAAATTTTTAGAATTATACATTTCAAAGAACGGATTCCATCCCGAAGCTGAAGAGGTAGGATTCACCTCTTTACTGTTCACAGTCAATGTGATCTGATCTCCTACTTCTTTGGCAGCAGCCATGGCTTCTGTTAAGAAGAAGTCAATTTCTTGATTGACGTTAATGGTAAAGTCCTTCAAGTAATCTTTTTGTTTTCCCGGCCACGTATCGTCACCCGGCACACGTCCGGTACCTCTATGATATTTCAACCAGGTAGCTTCAGATAAAGCAACTCTTGACTTCACCAGTAATGCCGCGTTACGTGTCAGGCGATTTTTTCCACCTACGGGGCTGTTAGTCATCAGTTCGGCAGCCTTATCCAGGTCGCTAAGGATGAAACGTGCCACTTCGTTGCGCGGGCGACGCTTACTTGCTTCGATAAGATCTTCTTTCTTATCAGATAATACCTTAGTGAGGATAGGGAAGTCTCCAAGATTCTGTAGCTTGCTGAAATACTCCCATGCTCTGAGGAAATATATCTCGCCGATATATTGTTTAATGTTCTTTTCAACACCTTCGATTTCTCCTGCTTCCCAACGCGGAATCACGATTTCCAGGAAATAGTTCAGGTTACGGATAGTGCCGAATCCCCATGCGTCATAAGTACCTACACGCCACTGTCCCGGTTCCCAATAAGTCGTATTGGGTGATGCAGTAGCTTGATTGTCAGTGCCATTGTCTGATACGATCGGACCTCCATTATATCCACTATGAATATTGAAACTGTATGCATTGATAGCATAGGCAGCCAATTGACTTTCATTCTTAAGATATGTATCCGGAGTAACCGAATCCAACGGCTCTCTGTCCAGAAAATCTTCGCAAGAGGTCAGTAAAGACGCTCCGGCCAACAGAGATAGAGTTATATATTTGAATGTTATTTTCATAAAAAGTATCAATTAAAAGTTTACGTTAAGACCAACAGACCACACTCTTGCCAAAGGATATGCTTTTCCTGCATCACCGGTGCTACCCAGTACTTCAGGGTCGAATACCCTCATCTTTGTACCTGTCCATAAGTTATCTCCCGAAACATATACACGAAGTGAATTTACAGCAAATTTCTTTGTGATAGTGCTTGGTAAGGTATAACCCAGTTGTAAGTTCTTCAAACGAATATAAGCACCATTCTGTACGTAACGTGACTGTGTCAGAGTATTCTTTCCACCTTCACTGCTGCCACCGCCAAAGATGACTCTCGGATAATAGGCATCTACATTCGGTCCAAATACACTTTCTGTATCTTCCGGACGGAAATAATCCATGTGGTCTTTGAAAGCAGCAGCCTGCCACATTCCTTGTCCGTTAGCTCCCCAGAAATACGGTCCTCCGACAACAACATCACGCTTGCCTACTCCTTGGAAGAAAGCACTGAAATCGAAACCTTTCCAGGATGCATCTAGTGTCAAACCATATTTAAATCGTAATTGAGTATTGGCTACCACCTTCAAGTCGCCGAGATCATTCAAAGTACCGTCTCCCGAAGAAATTTTACCATCTCCGTTCAGGTCTTTGTACATGATGTCACCGGCAGCCCACTTACTACCTAGCTGGCTTTGTCCTCCATTGGGTAATGAAGCCAAGTGTGCTTCCATTTCCGCATCTGTCTTGGCAATACCTACTGTCTCATATCCCCAAACCAGACCATCCATTCTTCCTGCATACCACTGGTTTCTATTCAGTTCTTCGTTCGGATAGCGTGTTACCTTTCTCTGGTCATCGGAAAGAACGAATTTCACTCCGTAATTAAAATCTTTAATACGGTCTCTCCAAGAAACTTCCACTTCAAAACCCCATGCTTTCATATCCGCATTGTTTACCTTAGGAACCGTAGCACCCAGTGTTGCCGGTAATTGTGGAGCCGGACCAATCATATCAAGTGTGTTACGAACGAAATAGTCAAATGAACCCGTCAAACGATTGTTGAGTAAACCGAAGTCAAAACCGATATTCCATGAACGAACGGTTTCCCATGTCATTTCAGCACTCACAATGCCCGGTGCAGAAGCTGTATTCGGTTTCTTTCCATTGATCAGCCAACCGCTGTTTTCAACACCTGTAGGCATTGTCTGATAGAAAGGATAGAAAGCAGTTGTGTTACAGTTACCCAATTCACCCCATGAACCTCTGATCTTGAAATTATTCACAATGTGTTCCAGATCTCTCCAGAAGGGTTCGCGAGAAACATTCCAACCGGCAGAGAATGATGGGAAGAAGCCCCAACGTTTGTCTCCGATGAAACGGGAAGATCCGTCATAGCGACCATTGATTTCCAACAAATAACGTTCTTTATAGTTATAGTTGATACGACCGAAGAAACCGGCATTTGCCCAGTGGGAGTAACCACCATTTGCTTTCTGTTCAGTAGTACCGGTATTCAATGTCGGAACATCCGGAGTGATCAACTCATCACGCTGTCCTGATAAGTTTGTCCGTTTATACAATTCGGCATTAAAACCTCCCATCACTTTAAAGTAATGATCACCGATCTGCTTGAAATAATCAGTATACAGGTTTAGAGAATAATTGTTGTCTTTCCAATAACTTTGGTTGACACGTGACATTCCCGGAGTATATCCGTCGAACCATGCCATGGCAACAGGGCTTCCCTCGCCATCGTGATAATATACAGGCAATACTTCCCACTGATTCTGATTATTGACAATCTTCATGTTACCCTCAGCATGGATCAACCAGTCTTTCAAAGGCTCAACAACCAACTGAATCTGTTGATAGAATTGATCTTTTTGAGTCACATCACGTCCACCTTCTTCCATCTGAATAATTTCACTATGATCCAGATAATATCCATTGGCGTCTTTTACCGGATTGGTCGGCCAGCGGCGAGCGATATTGTGGTAGAAATTACTCGTCAGGTAAGAGGGACGGTCATAATCCTCACGAATAAATTTGGTGTTATACATTAACTTCACATATTTAGAAAGTGTTGCGTTGATTTTACCTGAAAGGTTATAACGAGTCAGGCGGTCATCTCCATGGCGAGTCAGTCCCTTATCGCCCATGTAACCGGCTGAAACCATATAAGTCACTTTATCTGTACCTCCATTCACTGATATGTTGTGCTCATTGGATACGATACTGTGATACTGTTCTTTAAACCAGTCTGTATTGGCCCATGCACCGGCATATTTCTTCCACTCACCGTCTTGCCAGGAAATTCCGGCAGCATCCGGTCCTGTTAAGGTTCCCTGCTGGAATGCCAGAATCTTATCCATTACATCCTGAGTGAACTTGATATTACCGTTCTGGTTGATACCGGCCTCGTTCCAATAGTTGGCAAAACTCCATGAGTCCATCATTTCCGGCATCGACATAGGAGATTTGAAACGGACATTAGTGCTATAATTAACGCTTGTGCGGCCTGCTTTACCACTCTTGGTAGTGATCAGGATAACACCAAACGGGGCACGTGAACCATAGATAGAAGATGCGGCAGCATCTTTCAATACAGAAATATTTTCGATATCGTTAGGATTAATACTGTTCATATCTCCTTCCATACCATCGATAAGGATTAAAGGAGAAGAACTGGATCCGTCACCGATCGTACCCGCACCACGGATACTGATATTCATTCCTGCATCCAATGCGCCACCGGCAGTAGGAACTGTCAAGTTCAAACCCGGAACCACACCTTGCAAAGCCTGTGATACGTTAGAGACCGGACGTGACTCGATTACCTTAGAGTCTACCATACTTACAGCACCGGTTACGTTCACTTTTTTCTGTGAACCATAGCCCACGATCACAACTTCATCCAATACTTCGGCATCCTCTTGCATCGTAATGTTGAGAGCTGTACCTTCTGCTTTGACTGTAACGGTTTTATAACCAATGTAGGAGATTTCGAGTGTAGCGCCTTTAGGGGTGTCGATAGAGAACTTTCCTTCCAGGTCAGTAATGGCACCCATGGTAGCATTGTCTTTTACTTTGACGGATACACCGATCATGGCTTCTCCGTTCTGGTCCACTACCGTACCTGTCGTTTTCACTTTCTGCTGTTGTACGGAGGCGATTTCGTGTTTTTCGTAAGTATCGGCTGCCGCTTGCTGAGGTGTAGCACACCATAGCATAATAGAAGCAGCGATTGCCATTTTCAGGCGATTTGTTTCTCGAAACCGGATTAGGCTCGGAAACAGGTTAGTTTTTTCTGTCATACACTAAATTGTTCGGTTAAACATTCGTTTGTTAATTCTTTCAAGATTTGATTGTACAGATGGAAATGTGTTCCTCCGTATCATTTAGTTTTTTGTGTCTTTACTTTGTCATAGGCATTTCTTAAAAATTATATTTTAGTTATTTAAAGGGGGCATTTGGATTATTTTGTCATGTTTTATAATAGTGTATATATATTTCGTTTATTTGCAATATAGGTATAAATGCTATCTCAGTTCTAACTGAACTTGGATAGAAGGAATATATATGGTTGATTATCACACGAAATGTGATATGAAAAGATAGATATGCGTAAATATGCAATAGACAAATGGTTAGTTTTACGGAAAATATTACAGAAAAAAGTAATAATATAAGCGAATAATCAATTCAAAGTTTCTACCCAAAAAGATTTATTCTTTCATTTTTTTACAAGGGACACTCTATATATCAAAAATAAAATAGTAAATGTGAACCTATATTTTTTAATATTTTATTAATATCTCTTGCTTCTTATTAAAATTCGTTTTATTTTTGTCCCATATAAGGATTTAGAGGCGAATCTGTATTCCATCGGTAGTAGATGGAATTTTGAGAAAACTGATTTAGAACAAACAATATATAGGACAAAGAATAAGTCCAGTTAGAACTTAGCCGACTTTTCCGTTGAAATGTTTATCACTACTTTTATTATATCGTTTATCAGGTTGTTGATTTTGCCAATGGGCTGATTGTATTCTGGGAAATTAAATAATTCCATTCTTTACGCAAATTTCATTCTTTGTATGATTTATTTCGTCTCCGTACCGGGAAATTGTATCGTTCGGTTGATTTTTTCTTTTGATCTCGAAGCGAGAGGTACTTATCAGAATGATAATTATGTCTTTGAAGAACAAATGGATGATATCTTTCAGGAATAGGGCTCTTTTCTATCTGACATATTGAAAATCAGCAAGATGAAGAATGTGCATTGGGTTGTTGAAATACTTGTTTTAACATGGTCTTAAAATAAGTGTTTTGATGACAGATAACAAATCTTTTAGGCGCAAAAGACTTGTTGTTTGCATATAGGAAGAAAGTGATATGCAAGCGGCATTAACAATGTTAATTGAGAAGAGATTTTTTAGCCGGTAGGTTCTTGTGCGGTACAGGACAAAAAAGAAAGGCGACCCTTTGCAGAGTCGCCTTTCGATTATTTAAAGTTGTTAACTTTGTTTGATTAGAGTTTCGGACCAGCAGCAACCAACTTCTTACCAGCTTCGTTTCCAGTGAACTTAGCGAAGTTCTTGATGAAGCGACCGGCAAGGTCTTTTGCTTTTTCATTCCACTGTGCAGGATCAGCGTAAGTATCACGAGGATCAAGGATCTTCGGATCAACACCCGGAAGTTCTGTAGGAACAACAAAGTCGAAGAAAGGAATAACCTTAGTAGGAGCTTTGTCAATAGAACCATCAAGGATAGCATCGATGATACCACGAGTATCTTTGATAGAGATACGTTTGCCGGAACCATTCCATCCAGTGTTAACCAAGTATGCTTTAGCACCAGTCATCTCCATCTTCTTAACCAGTTCTTCTGCATATTTAGTCGGATGCAATGACAAGAAAGCAGCACCGAAGCAAGCAGAGAATGTCGGAGTCGGTTCAGTGATACCACGTTCTGTACCAGCCAATTTAGCTGTAAATCCAGACAGGAAGTAGTACTGAGCTTGTTCCGGGTTCAAGATAGATACCGGAGGCAATACACCGAAGGCATCAGCTGACAAGAAGATAACTTGTTTAGCGTGAGGACCTTTAGACACCGGTTTAACGATGTTTTCGATGTGGTAGATAGGATAAGAAACACGAGTGTTTTCTGTTACTGATTTGTCAGCGAAATTGATTTTGCCATCAGCAGCTACTGTTACGTTCTCCAACAGAGCGTCACGTTTGATAGCGTTGAAGATATCCGGTTCGCTTTCTTTATCCAGGTTGATAACTTTAGCGTAGCAACCACCTTCGTAGTTGAATACACCTTCGTTGTCCCATCCGTGTTCGTCGTCACCGATCAATTTACGTTTCGGGTCAGTAGATAAAGTAGTCTTACCTGTACCAGACAAACCGAAGAAGATAGCAGAGCTAGTTCCTTCCATATCTGTGTTAGCAGAGCAGTGCATAGAAGCGATACCACGAAGCGGGTTCATATAGTTCATGATTGAGAACATACCTTTCTTCATTTCACCACCGTACCAAGTATTCAGGATAACTTGTTCTTTAGTCTTCAGGTTGAAAACTGTAGCAGTTTCTGAGTTCAGACCCAGTTCTTTGTAGTTATCAACTTTTGCTTTAGAAGCGTTGAAGCATACGAAATCAGGTTCTCCGTAGTTAGCAAGTTCTTCAGCTGTCGGGCGGATGAACATATTAGTTACGAAGTGTGCCTGCCAAGCTACTTCCATGATGAAACGTACTTTCATGCGAGTACCTTCGTTAGCACCACAGAAAGTATCAACAACGAACAGGCGTTTGTTAGAAAGTTCTTTAACGGCTTTAGCTTTCAGGTCAGCCCAAGCTTCTTCTGAACAAGGTTTGTTGTCGTTCTTGTATTCTTCAGAAGTCCACCATACTGAATTTTCAGAAGCTTCATTCTTAACGAAGAATTTATCTTTAGGAGAACGGCCTGTGTAAACGCCAGTCATTACGTTTACAGCACCCAATTCTGTTACTTGACCTTTTTCAAAGCCTTCCAGACCTGGTTTTGTTTCTTCAGCGAACAAAACATCGTAAGACGGGTTGTGCAGGATTTCAGTTACACCTGTAATACCGTACTTGCTTAAATCTAAATTTGCCATTTTCTTTTGAATTAATTAAAATTGGTATATTGTTTATTATCTCTTTCTGGCGTTCGGAATGGAATGTTTTTAAACATCCCCTTGTAAATCGACTACAAAAGTAATGCTTTCTTTGGAAACAAAGAATATATTAGAGAAATTTTTCTTTAATAGAAACCGTTTTATGTTTACGTAACAATATCTGCAAACTGAACGTTGCAAATTGAAAGATTATCACTTACTTTGCACCGTATAAAACCTGAATATTAAAACGCAGTTGAAAAGATGAAGATTATTAATTTAAGTGAGACAGACTCAATATTGAATCAGTATGTATCAGAGATAAGGAACGTTGAGGTTCAGAACGACCGTTTGCGTTTTCGTCGCAACATTGAACGTATCGGCGAGGTGATGGCTTATGAAATGAGCAAGACGTTTGCTTATTCGGTGAAGGAGATACAAACTCCATTGGGGATAGCACCTGTCAGAACACCGGACAATCCATTGGTTATTAGTACGATTCTTCGTGCCGGGTTACCTTTCCACCAAGGATTCCTGAGCTATTTCGATTATGCCGAGAACGCTTTTGTTTCTGCTTATCGTAAGTACAAGGATACGTTGAAATTCGACATACATATTGAATACATCGCTTCACCGCGTATCGACGGGAAAACTCTTATCATTACAGATCCGATGCTTGCCACCGGCGGAAGTATGGAACTGAGTTATCAGGCCATGTTGACGAAGGGACATCCGTCTGAAATTCATGTTGCTTCGATTATTGCCAGCCAAAGGGCTGTCGATCATATAGCCAGTATTCTGCCGGAGGATAAAACTACAATCTGGTGTGCAGCTATCGATCCTGAGATAAATGAACACTCTTATATTGTTCCCGGATTGGGTGATGCGGGTGATCTTGCTTTTGGCGAGAAAGAATAAACCGGTCAGATAACTGATTGTAAGACAACCTGTCTTTTTGCTCCCGGAATGTGGATTGGGGAGAAAAAAGGCAGGTTGTTTTTTATAAAATGCTTTCTGAAGGTAAACAAGCAAGGAGAGATTTGTGTATCTTTGCCGCTACTATTATAAAACATTGATAGAGTATAGTCAGAGTGGAAAAAAGATTTTCTAAGATATTTTCAATAGTCGTTTATGCATTCTTAGCTTTATGGATGGGAGCATGTAAGAGTGAACCTATCCGCTTGCCGGAACTGAGCGGACACCGGGGAGCGGACTGTATTGCTCCGGAGAATACGCTGGCTTCGGCGGATTCATGTATAAAGTATAAGATTGACTTCATGGAATGTGATATTTGTATCAGTAAGGACAGCGTATTCTATTTATTGCATGATTCTACCTTGGATCGTACGACGAATGGAACCGGGCTGATTAGAGAGTGGCTTTCGGCAGACATCGATACATTGGATGCAGGTTCATGGTTTGGCGAAAAGTTCAGCGGACAGTGTGTTCCCCGGTTGGACGTTTTATTGCGGAAGGCTAAACAGAACGGTCTGAAGCTGACGCTCGATTATCGTACGGGAGACTTTGGACAGTTGCTGGATCTGGTTCGCAGGGAAGGAATGTTAGAGAATTGTACATTTACTTTCTGGTCGGACAAGGAGGCAAAAGCTTTTCGCCAAGTGGCTCCTGAAATTCGGACATTACAGGCGTATGTAGGAGGTGGTGCCGAACTTGATAAGGTTATAGCTGAAATAAATCCCAATATTGCGGTTATTCGGATCGATTCACTGGATAAGCTCCTGGTGGAACGGTGCCATAAGAAAGGATTGAAGGTGCTTGCATTGGCACTGGGTACTGACGATGTAGAAGAGTCTGACCGGAAAGCTATTGAACTCGGGGTGGATGTGCTGGCCACGGACAGACCGGAGCTGTTTGTAAAGAAATACAGACCAGAGCATACATGGACAAAATGATCCGGGTATTCCGGCATATACAGAATAGAAACAATGCGCTTCCCTTCTCTGATAATTGAAAGGGCATCTTACTCTTTTGCGCATATCATTGGGGGGCTTGTCGTATTCATAAAGACCGAATGTGGAGTTATCTTGGATTTTGACCGTACTCCTTTTTTATAGGATGCTATCATGCGGAATCGGATTTTTCCGCCTCGATAAAGTGAGGCGTTTACTACAAAGCAGATCGGGCACCACCTTATATATCAACAACTTTATCCTAAGGCGGATAAGAATCATATCGAAGTTTGCAGAGAATCCGGATACTTTCTAAAATATAGATTAGCAGAAATATATTTCCCTGTTTATTTCTGTATCTTTGCTTCACTAACTTGTTACCTCAGTGAGACGCTTTCTTTTTTGTTAATATGGTATGGGCGTTATATTTAAAGACAGGAAAATATCATGGATAATAAAAGAAAAAATATGAGTATATATTTAACAGTCCTGTTATGGATTTTGATTCCATTATTAATAATTAACGGGCTTATTTTCTTAACTGGTGATATGCTCAGTGTTTTTGTCGGGGGGATGTTATCCTTAAAGTTGCTATGTTATAGCCTTTTCTTTTCATATAGTTTCTTGCTTGGATATAAGGCACAAACAGGGGGTGGCATTATTATTCTTGTACTTTTGCTGATTTTAGGGCTTTTTTTATGGCAATCATTTATTAGTTGGGTTGAACCCGGGACGTTGTGGCGGGAAGCAGTGGGTGCCATTATATTCTTGGGAGTAATTCTCTCTGTCGGGATTTTATGCCGCTATGGCATTAAAGCCGGTGGACTTCTTCGTTTAAGTTCGATTTTGGCATTTGCCATCGTAGCGTTTGTTTATATTACAGTCTGTTTGTCGACAGTATGTGGCGCTTATTCTCCTATACCTGAAGAACTCTTCTGGAAAGATGCGTATCCGGAGAAGGGGAAAAATGGTACTGTCTTTTTTCATCATTCGAAACTGCATATAAATCCCTTCGATTCGAGAGTAATAGGTGTTTTTCGTTTCAATGATAAAAAAGAGTATGTCGGTTATACTGCCAGCATGTATGAGAGTCATGAAATAGTCAATTCGGGATTTAAAGTGGATGACACGATAAAAGCTTCAACATGTGACTTTATACACAGTAGTTATGAGCCATTATTGAGTAACTTTATGTCCGATTGCCAAGATGCACTCTATATGAAAGAAGGAGATTATTGCGTGTTTCTATATACTGAAAAAGGAGCGCTGTACAGAAAAGAGTTTGATTATCATCGAAATGGGATTGTGAAACAAGCACGTACTTATACGTATGACCGGGAAACCGGATTTCATATTGAAAGAGAGAAAACAATAGAATTTGACGAACTAGGTTTCTGCGATAAATCAGGCCGGGTAAGATGGAATATAAAAGATTTCCATCAAACAGATACAGTGATAGATATGGAATCTCGTTATGGGCAGGCATACGATCCGGCGGCAAGAAATAGAAAATACGCTTTACCCCAACAACTCATAATAGACTCTTTTGTTACTGTTGAAAGTAAGACTGCTTCTCCCGATTCATTGAGAAAATATAGTAGCCTGGATTTTCCGCTGGATGAATACTATAAATTAGGTGGTGTGAATGGGCATGCAATATCGGTATATGTAAATACGGACGAATATAAATGGCGTAAGATATATTTGTCTGATTTTACTCAGTTAGGGAACGTGGAGCAAATGTATTCTTTTATAGATGCTTTGGAATTGAGTTGTTTGGATACCGGGATGTGGGTGAGAATTGGCGAGCAATCAATGGTTGTGGGTGAAGACGATGAATGTTGCAGCTTTGTACTGAAAGAAGTTGTCAAAGGTGGCAAGGCTCTGGCATTGTATTTCTTTGATGACTATGCGGTTACGGCAGATTCGAGATTCTGCTTTTATTTTAATCCCTCTATTCATAAAGACATGGAGATACAGAAAAGAGCCGGGGTGGCTTGGAATGAAATGAAAAAGATCTTTATGGAATATAAAGAAAAAAAGAATTAACTCTCTATTCTTCAATTGTAATCGCTTTTTCTGCCAATGTTGTAATGTGTTCATTTTCCTAATCCCAACGTAGCAAGATCATTCAGACAGGGGGTATCTGAGAAAGATTTTTGTCGAAGTTATTGTTAATTACCGGTCATTTTCCGCGATACGGATTAGAGCTGAATTAAAAAAGAAAGGAGTGCCACAAACGTTATATGACACTCCTTCTTACTTTATAGGGATTAACAGGGGGATTTTATTTTACTTCCCATGTTTCATTGGTCATCAGCAATTCCTGGAAGTTATGATACTTCTTTTTGGCTTTCACTTCATCAATCTGCTCGGCGACTGCATCGTTATAGGTAGGAGCTTCCACATCACGGATCACACCGAGTGCGATTGGGAAATCCGGTCCTTCCATTAATGCCAGTTTCAGTTGCAACGTATTATCCATGCTGTGAGCATTGTGGATAAGAATGTCTTTTTCTGTCACGCCGTTCTCACCTAATTTTACCACTTTCAAGCCGAAACCTTCCTGCATCAGGCCGAACTCTTTGTTTTCGCCGAATAACATCGGTTTGCCGTGTTCCAGATAGATTGCGTTTTTAGAACGTCCTTCTTTCGTTGCGACCGATTCGTGTGTGCCGTCATTAAAGATGACGCAGTTTTGCAGAACTTCCACAACCGATGCTCCTTTATGGTTGGCTGCGGCTTTCAATACTTCGACAGAAGCCGGTCCGTCTACCGCAACACAACGTGCGAAGAAACGGCCACGCGCGCCGAAACAGAGTTCTGCCGGGTGGAATGGATCTTCTACGGTACCGTAAGGAGATGATTTGCTGACGAATCCGCGGTCGGAAGTCGGGGAATACTGACCTTTGGTCAACCCGTAGATGCGGTTGTTCAATAAGATCATATTCAAGTCGATGTTACGGCGTACCGCATGGATGAAATGATTACCGCCAATGGCCAGACCATCACCGTCACCGGAGATTTGCCAGATGGTTAAATCCGGATTAGCTACCTTGGCACCTGTCGCAACAGCGGCGGCACGCCCGTGGATGGTGTGGAAGCCGTATGTGTTGACATAATAAGGTAGGCGGGAAGAACAGCCGATACCGGAGATCACGGCAATGTTGTGCGGAGCTACTCCCAGTTCGGCCATAGCCTTGTGCAAGGAGTTCAGGAAAGCATGGTCACCGCATCCCGGACACCAGCGAGGCTGACCTGATTTATAATCTTTTGCTGTATATACTGTTTCGCTCATCTCTTATTCCTCCAATAATTTAGTGAATGCTTCTACAAGTTCTCTCGTAACGAACGGTTGGCCTTTTACCTGGTTGAACTGGCTGATATTCAGTCCGGGTACTTTCATGCGCAGATATCCTGCGAATTGTCCCAAGTTCTGTTCGGCTACTACAATCTTTTTATACTTTTTCAGTATTTCGGCTGTGTTCCTAGGCAGCGGGTTGATGTACTGGAAGTGAGCGAGTGCCACTTTCTTTCCATTTTTGCGCATATGCTCTACAGCCGAATAAAGATGGCCGTAAGTACCACCCCAGCCTACTACCAGCAGGTCGGCATCAGCATCGCCTTGTACTTCCTGTTCAGGAATACTGTCAGCTATCTTGTCGACTTTGGCCTGACGCAGAAGTGTCATTTTCTGGTGATTTTCCGGTTCTGTGGAAATAACGCCTGTTTCACTGCTCTTCTCGAGCCCACCGATGCGATGCATGAATCCTTCGGTCCCGGGAACGGCCCAATAGCGTACGCCGGTCTTTTCGTTACGTTGGAACGGGGTCCATGTGCCAATCATATTCGGTGTTACATACGGCGGATTTATAGCCGGATACTCATCCATGTTGGGTAATTTCCATGCGGCAGAACCGTTTGCGATAAAGGCATCGGTCAGCAGTACTACCGGAGTCATGTGTTCAAGAGCTATTTTAGCAGCCATATAAGCAGCATCAAAACAGTTGGTGGGTGAAGTAGCTGCAATGACAGGCATCGGACTTTCACCGTTACGTCCATAAAGGGCTTGCAACAGGTCTGTTTGTTCCGACTTGGTCGGCATACCGGTAGAAGGGCCTCCACGCTGTACGTTGACCACAACCAATGGTAATTCGGCGATGACAGCTAGGTTCATGGCTTCACTTTTCAGGCAGACACCCGGTCCTGAAGTAGTCGTTACAGCCAGATCGCCTGCAAATGCTGCACCTACAGCTGAAGCGCATCCGGCGATTTCATCTTCACATTGAACGGTTTTCACGCCCAGCGATTTATGTTTGGCGAGCTCGTGCAGGATATCGGTAGCCGGAGTGATGGGGTAAGATCCCAGATAAAGTTCCAATCCCGCTTTTTCGGCAGCGGCGATCAAACCGTATGAAGTGGCTTTGTTACCATTAATATCGGTATAGAGTCCTGCGGCTTTCGGCGTTTTACTTTCAATCTTGTAAGTGGAAGTAGAGGCATGTGTGTTGGCTCCATAGTTGTAGCCGTCATTTAGCACTTTGATGTTGGCAGCGGCAATTTCCGGTTTTTTTGCGAATTTCTCGTTCAGCATTTTTTCGGCAGCAGACAGGTTGCGGTTGAATAACCAGCATACTAAACCGAGAGCGAACATGTTTTTGCAACGCAACATGGCTTTGTTGTCCAGCCCTGAATCTTTGAGGCTTTCTTTACACATCGACGAGATGGGGACTTCAAGCACTTGCTGTGTGATTCCCATTTCTTCGAAAGGATTGCCTGTCTTGAACTGTGCTTTTTCCAAGTCTTTTTCTCCGAAAGAGTCGGAATCTGTGATGACCAGCCCCTGCGGTTTGCAGAATTTAATTTGTGTTTTCAGTGCGGCGGGATTCATAGCTACCAATACGTGGCAATGATCACCCGGAGTGAATATCTTACTTGCACCGACGTGTACCTGAAAACCTGATACGCCCGTCAGTGACCCTTGCGGAGCACGGATATCTGCCGGATAATCGGGAAATGTACAGATGTCATTTCCAACCGTAGCCGACACGTTCGAGAAGATGTTGCCGGCCAACTGCATACCGTCGCCGGAATCGCCGGAGAAGCGGACAACCACTTCTTCCAATTCTTTAACCATCATTTCGTCTGCCATAATTCTATTTATATATTTAAATTTAGGATTAACATGAACCGGTGTTAGTGTGTTCTTTGAATATTAACCACCAGCGTGTCTTTTTTGTTTGTCACTTTCCTGTATATGTGGCAGGCAAAGTTCGCAAAGTTAAGTGACTTAACAAAATCTTTTCTGATTTATCTGTGGGCCTTTGTTAAAAGAGAGCTGTTTTATTGCAATTTTGTTCTCTGGAGTAAGCAAATTGTCTACATTTTGTTCAGATATGGGCTCTGACTACAACAGTTTGATATCTCTGTTTAGATCGTTTTTTGACTTATTGCTTTCTAATTCGTTTAATAGATAGATATCTGTCTGTATTTTATTTGAATTTTCTTTCACTTTTGGCGTCTCTTACCCTATTCTACTATCTCTCTTCTATCTTATGGATTAAATGAATGTGTTTGCTTCTTCTTCTTTTATAAATCTGTTCTTTCGGGTTTGCCAAATCAGGAGAATACGCTATCTTTGCAGCCGATATCTATCATGGCCCTGTAGTTCAACGGATAGAATAGATGTTTCCTAAACATTAGATAGGGGTTCGATTCTCCTCGGGGCTACAATGATAGAAACGCAGTTAATCAATAGCGATTAACTGCGTTTTTTGTTTGGATCCACTTTCCTTTTTGTGATGACGGACTAGATGTGATTTATACCTTATTATATATGTATAGCCGATTTATATTGATGTGTGTCGTGTTCTACAATACAAGGGTATTCTCAGTTTGGAGATTTCTCAACTTTTCAAATGATAATAAGGATGATACATATCATTCCTTAGATTCGATACCCGATTATGATATGCTATTTATTCATTTTATGTTAATTCAGTTCTTATCTATAATTCTAATTCATCTATTTTCTTTTTTATTTGTTATAGGGACGTTGAGAATTTCTATTTTTGCATTTTATATTTAATATAATGAATCTATAAATAATAATTTATTTTGGAGAAGAAAATTGGAAAGTTAAGTATCAGGGTGTTGTTGAATACCCATCGTAGAAATGATTGTGAGATTTATCCTCTGATTATCCGTGTGGTTTATCACAGGCGTAAAAGTGAGTATTCTCTTGGGTGGAAGATTCATACTTCTAATTTCTCTGCAGATCGTGAGCGTGTTGTCTATTCATCAACCGGTAATCTTAAGCGCAAGGATCTGGGACTTATCAATGATGCCATTTCTCAGGAGCGTGAACGATTGCTGAAGATTTTTGCTTTTCTTCAACAGAATATGCCGGGGTTCAGCTTATCTCAGTTGATGGATAAGTATCGTATGGAGCGCAATTTGCGTTATGTCGATGCTTTTATTGTGCGTGAGATAGAGAGGCTTCGGCAGGAGGGGCGTTCCGGTACTGCCGGCCTGTACCTTAGCGGATTGTACTCTTTACGACGTTTTTTGCGTGGTCAGAAGATTACGTTTCGCGAGTTGACTTATTGTTTTCTTACGGATTATATTCATTTTCTACGTATGCGCGGTATCTCTGAAAATACTGTGAATATGTATATTCGCAATCTCCGCGCTGTCTATAACAAAGCCCAAAAGCAGGGGATAAATATGGGTTGTGAGTCTCCCTTCCGGGAGCTTAAGCTTCAAACTCAGGAGACTGCGAAGCGTGCGTTGTGTAAGCATGATATTGCCCGTATAGTATCTGTTGATCTTTCCTCCGAACCTTTATTGGATCGTGCCCGGGATCTTTTTATGTTTAGTTTCTATGCCCGTGGTATGCCTTTTGTCGATATTGTCTTTCTTAAACATGACTCGATAATCAATGGAATCATTTATTATGAGCGTAATAAAACGGGGCAACGCATGCAAGTCCGTGTGATTCCTCCTCTCGCAGCTCTGATTGAGAAATATCGGAGTTCTTATCCGTATGTATTGCCGTATATAACGTCTTTTTCGGACCGTACGTCTTATATGCAGTATCGTTATGCATTGGGTAATGTTAACCGCCTACTCAAACGGTTGGGCAGGCGATTGCACCTGCCTCTTGTACTGACTACCTATGTTGCCCGCCATAGCTGGGCGACTATTGCCAAAGAGGAGGGATTTTCTATCGCATCTATCAGCGAAGGGCTTGGGCATACTTCTGAGGCAACGACCCAGATTTATCTTCAGTCTTTTAATAGTGAGGTCATTGATAAGATTAACGAGCAAGTCGTAGCCTCCATAGGAAGGCATATCTGATTGCTTTTTGAAAAGGTATATCGTGTGTAAGCAGGTATTTTAAATGATTTGTCCCGTTTGGGACCTCTGCTGTTCCATCTATCTCAATAGGATAGATAACGAGGGTAAAACCCTGACAAAACATGCTTTCTGCTCTTTCAACTACAAAACTCTACTTTAGTGATTCTTGTTTGACAGGGCAAAGATAATGCACCTGCAAAAAGAATCACTTATCCAAAGCAACCATTTACTTCACCTTTTCCGAGATTATATTTTAAGATTCTGATTATCAATATGCTTGTCTTTGAGCTGCCTGACCAACTCTCTTGGGGAATTACCGAAATTCTTTTTGCAGTATTTATTGAAACTGGCCGCTGAAGAGAAGCCGAATTCATACACAATCTCTTTTACACTGGCTCCGGGTTGCGCCAACCGATAAATAATTTTCTTGTTTTTTTGTTTCAGCAACCATGAATATACTGATTCGCCAAATTCTACCTTGAACTTTCTGGCAAGATCGGTAATACTCATTCCCATTGCCTGTGCTAATTCCTCACGATTGTTCACGCGATCAACATGCAGTAAAACAGCAGCTTTGAAGCTCATATTCGTTCCTATGATTTCATGAAATAAATTTACTATTTCCTGTTTGCTATAGCTTGTTCTCAAAATAATAAAGAGTTCTTTCTCCTTAATGGAGTGCAAATGCTTACAGTTGACTCCGGCTCTCAGGTAGGCATCCATTAATTCCAGAAATAAGTTCAGCGGGTGGCGTACCGATAGTATTCCGACCTCTTCAGATGCTTCTCTCACTTCTTTTAGATAGCTCTCTAACATGTGTTTCTCACATAGTTTAATGTCATTGTATAGGAAGCTCATATAAATGTAGCGTCCGGGGACTCGTACCTGTATCTCGTAAGTGGATAATGCCGAGATGAAAAAGAATTCCTGGGCTATTACCCTTTTTATTTTGCCTTCTTTGGGAATAATCTCCACTTCACCTTCAAGAATGAAGATCAGGAAATTAGTTTTAACAGATAAGGTCTGACTATTGAAGTTACTGCCGCTTGTAAGCGTTCCAATCCCGAATCCCTCATACGATTCACTTTTATAATTGGTGCATGAGATGTGCTCTTTTTTGTAATGTAGTTTCATTTTTAGTTTTGTAAATTATAGCTTGATATATTTATGTTTTTATTAAAATGTTTCATAATATGTTTCGCCGGATTTTGATATAATATATTATTATACAGCGATCTATTTAAAATCGACATGTGCCTATCGCATAGAAAAACATTTGCTGAAACAATATTATGTATATAACGCTGATAATCAGGAGTACTTTCTATCACTATCTATCCTATTGAGATAGATGAACTTGATCTGTGTAAGAAGATTAAAATAGATGTTCTATGGTTTTTGTAACCGTAACAATTGAATCTTGATGTGGTTCGGTGGAGGAGTATAAGATATTGCGGATTTTATGTATCCGATAAGTTTAATGTTTTTTTAAGCAAAACAAGTTGAATAATAGTTATGGCGTTTAAGCGATCTGTGTTTCTCTTTCTGTTGGTTGTTTCTTCTACGTTTTTAGGGGTCGAAATAGCTCGTGGGCAGGTTTATTCTTTGCAAACTAATGTTTTGGGTTGGGGTACTACCAATATGAATCTTGAGTTCGGGCTGAAGTTTTCCCATCGTTGGACCTTCCACTTTCCTCTTCAATATAATCCCTTCTCTTTTGGAGATGCGAGGCTTCGCAATTTGTCTGCTTCTCCCGGAGTGCGTTATTGGATCCGTGAATCTTATGGGCGTTCTTATTTCCTTGGAATTCACGGAGTGAGCACCATGTATAATGTCGGTGGAGTTTTTGGCGATAAATATCGTTACGAAGGCTACGGTTTTGGAGGTGGACTTTCTTTGGGGTACAATCGTCCTCTTTCTCCTCATTGGAATTTAGAGTTTGAGGCAGGTCTTGGGGTCTTGTGGACCCATTATGATAAATATGTTTGTAAGGCATGCGGGCAGAAAGTGGCTACTTTTAAGGGAGCACGTCTGATTCCGACCAAGTTGGCAGTGAATATAGTCTATTTATTCTAATTCTATTAATCTCATTTCTTATTCTGTTGTAAGATGATACATCAAAAAAAGTTCGTCACTATATCGATAGGGTATCGTATCTATAAAATGTTAGGGGTGCTCTGTCTCTGTGTGCTGGTATATTCATGCGGTTCAAAATCTCCTTTGACTATGCGTTTGTTTATGCAGGCTGGCGGAGCTACTGTCGGGCTGCCGAATACTTCTTCTGCGGATAGCGTTTTTACAGTCTCCGAAACTGTCGGTTTCCGGGATAGTGTGGTTGTTGACAATCCCGTTTCTTCGGTTGATTCTCTTGAAGAAGATATCTGGAAATCAATTGATATGGATCGCATTGATATTGTTGCTCAGCGTAAAAGTATAGAGCGAATCTTGGAACGTAATGGCGAGGTCACCCTGATGTTTTATGTAAAAGCTCCTAAAGTCCTATTGGACAGTTGCTGGAAGTTGACAATGTACCCGGAACTGATAGAAAAAGACTCTTCTGTTTTGCTGTCTCCTGTTATTCTGCGGGGAAAAGAATTTATCCGTACACAGGAAAGCCAGTATAAAGCATACAATGATTTCCTAAGGGGTATTATACCGGAGAGTAAATATGACAGTGCTTTTGTGGATCGTGAAGGTATCCGCAAAGATATTTTTGCACGGCAGAGACTTTTCTGGAAGGTCTATGAAGCAGAGCGACGTAGACGTCTGGCTTATCTGAGGTGGAAGGCACTTATGGATAAGCGTCATGGATGGATCAGTACGAAAGCAGAGGGAAACCGTAATACTTTGAAGCAACGTATGCAGCGTAATGTCTTGGAACGCAGCGTGGAAAAATTCATCGCCGGTTATGATACGGTTGGTATACGTGCTTCGTACCAGAAAAAATACGATCGCCGTACGGATTTTTGGCCGGCTTACCGTTTGCCTCGTGCAATGACAGTTAAAGATGTTCCTTCCCGCTTTCAGGAACTTTATCTGTCCGGTGGGCGTCTTGAGGATATTCGTAACTACAGTTTCACTCGCCGGGATTCTATTGAGATCGCTTCCCATCGCTACTTCCGAAAAGCGATTGCAGAGAATGAATATAACCGGGATCATCAGGATTTGATTCGTGACCGTATTATCCGCTTCCCTTATGCTGACAGTGCAATGGTCAATCAAACAGCTGATCCTTCGGAAGACTTCTCCTATCTGTATATGTATCGCATCCCGGTACGTGAGGGAATGAAGAAATTACATATAACTCTTCGGGGAAACGTGCTCGCTACGGACCATAGCGTATGGAGTCTTCCTCCGGCGGATACATTGACATTCGTAATTGCGTCTGTTGCCGACTTGGCTGATGCTACTCTGGCGCGTCGTTTTGATATAGCGGGTGACAGTGTGAACCATCTTACTCCTGAGCGTGAGGAGTATGCCCAAGGACTTGAGGCCCTGTCCAATCGTGAATATCAGAGAGCTTTGGGTATCCTGGAGAAATATCCGGACTACAATACAGCTGTTGCCTTGACTTGTTTGGGCTATCATGCAAAGTCGGAAGATTTGTTAAAGCAACTGCCTCAAACAGCTGCGGTTGAATATCTCCGAGCGATTGTGAATGTGCGCTTGGAAGACTACCAAGCGGCAGCAGAACTTCTGTTGGAGGCATGCCGTAAAGATACTAAATATGTATACCGTACAGAAATGGACTCTGATATTGCAGCACTTCTTCCCAGATTTATGGGCCTGAAGGAGGAGCTGGAGCGAATAGCTTCTGAAGAGTAAAGTACACTATACTTATACCTTAATACTATAAGAAGTTTAATGATTCTTTATTTATTGTTGAATTTAAATTTTTATTAAAATGAGAATTACAAAATCGATTCTGGCCTTAATGGCTGCAACCATGACGTTCGCTGCATGTAGCAACGATGAGAAAATTACGGAGAGTACTCCTAAGACGGTAGCTTTAACTGTGAAGCTGCCAGAGTTCGGCGGAGCTTCGAGTAGAGCTATTGATCCTGAGACTACTACGGGGAATAAAGTGACTATTAATGGACCTGTAAAAATTATCGCACGTGTTTCACAAGGTGGTGCAATTACCAATACAATTAGTGAAAACATTACAGCTGGTTCAATGTCCACTATTACAGTTTCTGGTGCGGCACAGTGGATTGAGGTAGAGGCTAATGGTGATAATAGTACTGAAACTGATAATGTAAACACTCGTCAAGGATCAGCTACATCAAGTAAAGTGCGTTTGTTTGGAGGAGCAACGATAAATCCAGGAAGTGGTGGAAATGCAACTTGCACTCCGACAATAAACCCTGATATGGCGCGTGTGGAAGTAAAGGGTAGTCTGGCCGGCCCCTGGACACATCTGAATGATTTAAAGATAAAGGGGATTTACATTAATAATGTTAAGCTTACCAGAGGTGCTTCTTCATTGACCAGAATTGTGTCGGCTGCCTGGGGTACGGATTATGCTCCATCCGGTCAGTTTGAGAAAATGTTTAATACTGATTTAGGAGCAGGTGTAGGAACTGGAGTGGCTCAGATTGCGGGTGGACAAGCCGATGGATATAACTTCTTCCCTCAGCAAGATCTTTCTTCTCCTACCACAAAGGAAGATGTTATGAAGAAATCGATCCATGTTATCATGGAAGTTGAGTTTGATAAGAAAGTTGGTGGCTCAGGTCCGGAAACCGGCTGGCTTAATGTGGTTGCTTTAAAGGATAATACAGCTACTAACTATATTACAGACTTTGAAGCCGGTAAGGTATACTTTATTGACCTTGCCGATATCAAGGATATTATGGATGTTCCGGTTCCTCCTGTAACTCCGGACCCCGATCCGGAAACTGTTTCTGTAGATCTTACTGTAAGCATAGGTCAGTGGACTGTAGTTCAGGTTAAGCCTGAAGTTTAACTTTACTCTGTCTTTTTCCGGTGCGGGAAATACCCCGCACCGGATACAATTTGAATGTTTCTTATTTTATATTAGTTGATATATGATATTTGTCGGGAAGAAAAACAGCACTTCGTTTTTTCTACTTATTTCACTCATTTTAGGACTGGCTCTCTATACAGCCTTATTTAGCAGTTGTGTTTACGAGGACTTGAGTAAATGTTCACGGATGTTTATGTTACAGCCACGTTATCTTTTGCATACGGGTGAAGGCGATCGTTTTGGAGAAGCTGTCCACCATATAGATGTGTATGCGTTCGACTCCCTCGGCATTTATCGCAAAATGTTTCGGGACAAAGGAGCACATTTGAAGAATGGCTACCGGATGCCTATTGACCTTCCTGAGGGGAAATGGACCTTTTTATGCTTGGGAGGTAAGGTTGGTGATTACGAGATTGGCATTTTTAAGACAGGTATTCCTCAACAGTTTAGTCCGGCTGTCTCTCCGGGGATTACCACTCTTTCGGATTTTCGTGTAAAAGCGTATTTTGAGCAGAAAGAAAATTTGGAATACTCACTTGGTGAGTTGTTCTTTGGGCGCCTGGACTCCGTGGAGATCACAGCTGATAACGGTGGGACAGGTGTAGTAGACTTAATGAAAAACACGAATAAGATAGAAGTCCGTGTGAAGGGAATCGCTGATGGTTCATCAGCCCGTATCACCTCTGATAACGGACGCTTTAACTCAGAAAATGTTACGCCGGCCGATGCCGGTACGATTATATATGTTCCTTATTATAGCGCATCTCAAGCGGATGATACCCGTGTTTTCCAGTTTGATGTATTGCGCCTGTATACTGACGGGCATCTGTTCCTTAAATTGCTGAATCCCGATGGAACAGATGTTATTCCGGGATTTACAAAAGATTTAATCAATGCTATTATGTCCTCTCCCGCATACCATACTCAGGAGGATTTGGATAGAGAGGATACCTATCTGATTGAATTGGTGCTTTCTAAAGACGGTGTCATTATCTCTTTGCGGGTAAATGGCTGGGAAACTGTCAGTACTACTCCGGAGGTCTGACAAGGAAAGTGAGAATTCAAACGGAGTGGCTACGGATGTTTTTATGGGTAAATAGAATTTGTTTTTTAGAGTGAATTCGTGCCTCTCTCGTGTTGGAAGGTTGTTTTGTCGTCGGGATGAAGCTACTTTGTCAGGACAAGGTAGGCGTAGGCCGGCACAAAACACCTTCTTTTGAGAGTGTATAAAGTTTTAAAAGTAGAGGGCGGAGTATACTATTAATGAACTGAATCTAAATTGATTGCATAAAATGAGCTTATTAAAGAAAAAGTATATGAGATGTGTAAAAGGAATATATATATTCTTTTTGCTACTGTCTTTTATCTCTTGTGAACTGGAAGATAAAATAGGAAGATATACTTCGGGAGACAATCCGGTAGAAGTAGAACTTATGACTCGTAATGTCACTTTAGGAGGAAGTGAATCCGGAGTGACTCTGAAGCGCTTGCGTGTAATTGCTGTGGCGAAAAACAGTGGAAAGGTGGAAATGAATCGCCGTGCCGATTTAAGTGATCCTTCATCATCCGGTTTAGAGCATACAGGGGGAGTGTTTAAACTCTATCTTCGTCCGGGTGATTACGATTTGTTTGTGATCGGTAATGAAACGACGGGCATGAATTCCGCATTAACCGGAGAGCCATCTTTATCAGAAATTAAAAGTGTACCGGTTACTCTACCTGTAGATACGGCAGAGTTTGTGGTATGCAAGCATCTGGATATCCGGATAAGAAATGCAGCCTCTTCAACTCCGGTCACAGGGGAAGTCAGTGTGGATGAAGGATTAACCTGGAATTCAGCGTTCTCGGTTGAGTTGGAGCGCATTGCTTCAAAGGCGAGTCTGGAGATACGAAAAAATACGGATGAAGATATAAAGATCAGGCAGGTCACTGTTAAACAGTTACCTTCGTTCTCTTTTCTTTCCCCCTCTGCTTATCCGCTTTCCGGCGGGCTTACGGTTACTGATACGCGTTCGTTTTCTACACCTGTTTCTATCGCCGGAGAGAAAGATGTTCCCTCAGGATATCCGTATACATCTGTTGTACAGGGAAAGAATAGCTTTATCTTGCCGGAGTACATTTGGGATAATACGGCAGGGAAGGGGCGTGCTTCTTTTATGGAAATAGAGGCTGAACGTAATGGAGCGTCAGAAACATGGCAAATATTATTGGGAAAGAGTACGGATATTCCGGCTGACTACTCACTTGGGCGTAACACTTACTATCGATATATGCTGACCGTGAATCCGCTGAATGTCGATGTAAATGTAAGTGTAGAACCATGGCAGAATACGGCTGCTTATGATACGATTCCCGGAGCAAAGATCGTTTTCTCACGGGTCAATGTCGGTTATTCGTATGCTTCTGAGAGTGTTGTTACGTTTACAACCAAAAACTTGCCTCCTGTATCTGTCAGCCTATCTCCTGTACTATATACTTATAATTCTACAGGTGATCCTGTGAGTTCTAAATTTGATATGACACGGACTAAGATCAATTACAGCTATGACCAGGATACAGGAACAGGCATGGGAACTCTTACCATAAAACGGAACAAAGTTTCTCTTGCGGACACTTTGCTATTGATGGCAGGAGGATTTGCACATACAATCGCTGTGGAAGGAGTGGAGTTTGCTGGTTCTAATATCTATTTTGATAGGGTTCTCGAGAGGTTTACCTTTGATGATACTCCTGCACCGGGATGCAGAGCGGAACATGAGAAATTTCAGGGGGCGTCTTTTTATTGGGGTTCTTTACAAGGGTATGGCACCGGATATGATTTTCTGGCCACACGTAAGAGTGATAGAAAATGGGGTTATGTTGCTGATCCGGTCTGGATCTCTGCATTTTCTGTTGTTGGGGGAGATGATGAGAATCTGATTCTTCAGAAGGGATTACATGATCCTAAAAATCTGAAAGGTGATATCTGTCGCTTTATAACGCAAAGAGAATGGGGACCCGGAAATAAGAAGTGGCGGATGCCTACTTTAGATGAACTGAAGCTTTTGGGCGATGGGGTTCGGGAAACTACTGCTTCTACTCCGGGTTGGGGTTATATTTTTGGCAGTTCGAGTGAGGGTAGCGCTGTTATTGGCAATGGAATTCGTACAAATAACCGCTATTATCTTCCAGCTAATAATAATGGGCTTAGTGGGAAATATTGGTCTGCTTCCGCTGCAATCAGTGCTTCAGCCCGGGGAATTTACTTAGAATATTCAAGCACTTCTGTGCAAGATTGGGGTACTTCAACGATAGGTGGAGTCATTCGTTGCGTTGTTGATTCTGAGAATAATTATTCAAAAATTTATCGTGTTGTTTATTCGAATACCAATCCTCTGAATCAGGAAAATCAATTGTATACTGTTCCTTCACCGGTATTGTTGAATGAAGGCGAGATAATCACATTACCGGCTCTGTCCACTAAATTCGATGATTATAAAGTATATGAGGGAACTAAAGTGGTAATGACCTATTTTCATTCCGGATGGCTTGTAAATGGACGGTATTTTGATTTTGGTGATTCATATGTGGTCGGTGCTGATGGGGTAGGAAGCACTGAAGTGGAGATTGTACCTGAATGGACTAAATATTGCAAGATAGAGACCGTTTATACACCTCCGTATTCTGGGGCTGTTTTTTATTCGGGTTTTCCTTCGTTGTCCAATAGTATTCACTTCGTGAAGCCAGGGGAACGTTATTCTTTACCAAATGTTCAGGTAGCGGTTATGTCTTCACCGGTTAAGATAGCTGTCGGACTTTTGGTGAATGGTACTCGTTATAATTGGGGGGACGAAATACCTGTTTTCAGCGATATTAAAGTAGAACCCTGTTGGGCAAATGTACCTGAGAGTTCATTTGCATCAACTAATCTGAAACTTTCTAATTCTGGTGCAATTGATGCAACTCTCATTTTTGCATCTGAAGGTGAAACAGGAACCTTATTTTTCTGGGATATATTGAGTCGCAATTCTGTTACTTTACCTGGATTTACTGTGAATGGAGTGAGTATAGCATCACCCACCGTAGCAGATTATGATAGAGGACGTGTGATACATAGTGTAAGTGGATTAAAACGGGGGGTGGGTGATATATGTCGTTTAGTAGGTATTCCTCTAAATGAAATAAATGCAAAATTAGCCGCCGGAATATTACCGGACAATGGGACATGGCGATTACCTACTGCCAACGAACTGGCTGCTCTATTACATCCATTTCAAGGTAGTCCACAAGGAAGAGTTTACCCTATTTTAAATAATACTTTCTTTCCATATAATGCGAGGTATATTGGAAAGGATATTACATATCCCACCGCTGAAATTAGTATTTCACATTTGCCAGCTATATATGCATGGGGAGGGGTTATAAGGTTAGACTCGAGAATTGCTATAGGACCGTATAGCAGCGCCCCTGAAGCTGCCATTCGTTGCATCCGCCAATAGTAATGGAAAATCTGTCACTTAAAATAGTAAGATACAATGTGTTTGAATAAAAATATTAAATCCTTTCTTGGGATACTTATGTGTGGGATATTGGCTTTTCTGCCGGTATCCTGTTCAGATGATTCTCCGGTAACAGGTTCACCCTTGCTTCCGGAGGCTCCTGAAGGTAAAGTGAACGTATTTCTTTCTCTTCATAAAGGAAGCGATTATGAATCTCCTGCCACACGTTCGGGGACAGCGGCCGATGAAACTATCATGGGACCTCCCTGGGTGTTGGTTTTTCTGGGGAATGATAAAGATGCGACTTTCTTGGAAGCCGTACAAGCCAATATGACATCGGTCGGAGAGCTTTATGCACAATTAAGTGCCTGCAATTCTTCAGTGGTTTTGCTGTTGATTTCAAATGCCGATGAATTGATACAGGCGAAGTTAGGAAGTCTTACGACTACGACAACTTTATCCGATGCAGTTACCAATCTTCTTCTGTATGGCGATCCGTCGGATTCTCCTGTGGGGGGTAACTCTGCATTAGCAATTCCGCAAGCGACAGTTCCTTTTACAGGGAAGAAGATCCCGATGTCGGCCTATTGTCCATTGCCACAGATTATCACAGGTACTACTGTAGGAACTGTCGGTACCCCTCTTCGCCTAAAACGGATCGTATCTAAATTATACGTAGATGCTTCCGGTGCACATGCTTCCGATGGTTTTATTTTGACTGGAGTATCTGTTATTAACGTACCGGTACAAGGAGCACTTGCTTTTGAATATGGAAATGTGAATGAAACTTTACCTATTACGGCTCAATTTACCGATTATGGTCATAAATCGGGTAGTGCTTCCCGGTTGGACAATCCGATTATAGCCTCTTTAACAGGATTCGCCGGGCATACAACCGCAGGTATGGGAAGTGAAGACTATCCTGTTTATGTATATGAAACGGCAGGTGGCCCGGCTGACCGTTCGGGTGTTATTCTTGCCGGTAAGTTTGATAACGGACCGGTTCGTTATTATCGCGCGAGTCTGAAAAACAGTAAAGGAGAAAAGCTGGCATTTAAAAGAAACTATCTTTATACGCTAAATCTGGTACGTGTGGAAGGAGGAGGCTATTCTACGATGGATGAGGCGATTGCTGCTCCTTCGGGTAGTAGCGGAATTCTTTGCAATGTTACGGTGGTAGACGATTCGCATGAAATAACAGGTAATGGTGTTTATTATTTGGGGCTGACGAATTCTTCTTATGTGCTTTATACGGATGAAGAACAGAAGGATGTTACGGTATGTGTGATAGGGACCAATGCGTACAGCCGTCCGGGAAGTACGGTTACTCCGGGAGTGGTAAGCATGTCGTCCGGGATAGCCGGTGTGACTCTTAAAACTACTTCGATCTCCGCAGACTCGACTGCCATTAAGTTGGATTTTGCCAAGGGGGCGCAGGGAGAAACGACCCTTGATGTTCAGGTTGGAGGATTGCGTAGGGAAATAAAGCTGAAAGCTGCCGGTATGGGTGTTTCCGGCAATTATGCTTCAGGTTCTCAAGGACTCTTGTTGGGAGATTTCAACCAGATCCGTATTCTTGAAAGTACGTCTAAGTCTGGACTGGCAATATCTCCCGCATCTCCGGACCGGGATAGCGAGGTCATCTCTTCCGTTACTTCTCCTTCTGTCCCTGTTTACTTCTTTGTCGAGGAGGCTGCGGGCCCACAAAGTGCTAAATTGTCGGGCCTTGCGGGAGAATCCGTCGTTGTTATAGAGAATCGGGTGTATAACGATCTCCCTGCTGCATCTAATATTTATTGGGACGCGGCACAAGGCAGATTGACGTTCGATGATGTTCCGTCGTATGTTCCTGCTGCCCGAAACCAAAAACAGGGAGTGTATTTTCTGTATGGTTCCTTAATTGCACTGCAAGGAGGAAGCAGCGCAACTGATGTGCGTCAGCTCGATGCAGCAGAAGTGAATCCTGTATGGAAAACCAATCAGTCTCCGAACATTCCTAAGTTTAATCCCGCCTCTTTAGCTCCCGGAGCAGATCTGGAGAATGTATTGATACATATTCATAATCCGGGTAATCGTATTGGTGATATCTGCCGTTATCTTACGCAGCGCGGATGGGCTCCTCCGGGAAAGAAATGGAAGATGCCTGTGAAAGAACGTTTGGAAGCTGTCTTGAACAGTATATATAGAACTGAAGGATCTTGGTTACCGATAGGGGGACTTGCGACAGACGGTACTGGTGAAGTTGTTCACGGGAGATTGATAAAGGATCGATTTTACTTTCCGGCATCGGGTTCACGCAAAGAAGATGGAACCTTTATCGAGCAACCGGGTGTCTCCGGACACTACTGGAGTTCTTCTGTCATTTCCGGCAGTATCGGATGGCAACCTGCTTCGCTGTGGTTTCAGGGAGGGGATGCTGCAATACAGGCAACTGCTTTGGACGTGGCTCTTCCGGTTCGTTGTGTCGTAGATAATACGTCTACCGATTGGCCGGAATTAGCTACTGTCACTTATTATGCTTATCCGCCGGGAGGAGCAACATTAACCTCGGAACTGCCGGCCAATCATTTTGTGGAGCAACGCAAACCTTTTGCGCTGCCCTCTACCCCTTTGACTCTCAGTGATCCGTCTGTGGCTCATACCGGCTGGGGCAATAATCTTGGATTGGGAGAAAATACTACTATAAACACTAGTGTTGGCAGTTTTTATGCGACTTTTAGCCAAGGTGCTTCTCTAGAGTATGACTCTAATCTTCCTGCAGGTACGGCTTTAGTGTCCGGAACGGTTCCGGGAGTCTATGTTGCTGCCGGAGGTACGAGTATCAAACTTTCGACGAACCAGTTGGTATGTAGTAATCCAGGTTATGTGCATACCGGATGGAGCATCGATGGAGTTTATCATGGATTGGGTGCAAACTATGTGATGCATGCATCCGGTTCCAGGAAGGCTTTTGCCGTATGGTCACGTGACTGCTGGGTTGAGTATCTGGCAAAGGCGCCTGCGGGTGCCCCTGCCGGTGTTACTGTCACCGGTACTTTGCCGTCTCCTGTGAAAGTAGCCCAGAATTCATCGGTTACTTTAGCAACGGAAGCCCAAGGTTTACAGGTTTGCAGTGATCCGAGGTGGAAACACACTGCATGGACGGCAGGCGCTTTTGGCGGAAATACGATCGTGACAAATGACCTTAAAATATATCCCGAATGGACGCGGTATTATCAAGTAACTTATTCACCGCAGCCACCGTCCGGAACAGTACCCGGCTATCCGCGTTCTGAAATTGTGGCGCCGGGAAGTAGCGTGATGTTGCCGGTTCAACTGCATAGCAGTGATCCTTTGCAGGTACATCAGGCGTGGCTGGTAGGTGGACAAGAGAAGGCACCGGGAACATCGGTCATTGTCAATGGGGATATGACCATAACTGCTAAGTGGCTGCTTTATGAAGTAAGCTATCTGGCAAATGCTCCGGTAGGGACCACTTCGGTAACTCCTTTACCCGCTTTACAGAAGATAGCTCCGGGCAAGATGGTGACTTTATCCGCTACCCGTTTGGTATGCAGTGATCCGGCGTGGATACATACCGGCTGGAGCGTCGGAGGTGTGCATTACATTTTGGGGGCCAATATACCCGTTCTAAGTAACATGCAGGTATCTGCCGAATGGACAAAAAGATTTAAAATCAAGTATCATCTGAACTTGCCTTCAGGAACCGGTCATGCTGGTGATATGCTACCTGAGGATGAATATGTGATGCCTGGACAGAACGTGACTCTGGCAGTTCCCAGGCTCAAATGCAGCAATGAGGATTTCTTCTTTACCGGTTGGATGATTAATGGGCAGTTCTATGGTTTAGGTTCAAGTTACACACCGCTACCCGGTCAGGATACAGATGTCTATGCAGTATGGAAATATGCTCAAGCTATGGAATTCAATGTAACCGTATCTAATTCAGGTCGTGGAACCGATAATGCCACATTGGTATTTACAGACAGTAAAGAAGAGCCCGGAGCGTTCTTTCAAAGTCGCGGAGTCGTTGCATGGAGCAATACGGGAAGTCCCGTTACCTGGTTTGATCCGGTAAGCACCGGGCGTACATGGTCTTCCAATTGGATGGCTTTCGCGTCGGAAGAGTTGCATACTTATGCTAACCTCAGAAATGGCGGCGGGGACCCGTGCCGCTTGATTGGGTATTCACAGAAGTATGTAAGTACGCAGATCTCCAAAGGGGAACTACCTGATAATAGAACGTGGAGACTGCCTAAAGGACGGGAGTATATGCAGTATGGATTTACACCGGAAAATAAAGTTGGCAGTTGGGCTAATGGCTGGAACTTTAACAATGGTAAATTTCTTCCGGCTTCAGGAATGCGTAGTGTTGCTGACGGTCAACTCCGTGAATCAGGCGTCGGATATTATTGGTTGAGTGATTACTTTACGATTATCGATGATTTTGGTAAGCAGTATATGGGTAGAGGAAGTAAAGTTTCATCGGAGAAGGTGATAGAAGAAGGTGTTGTATATCATTCTGCAGCCGGCTTCCAGATTCGATGTGTGAGACAGTAGTTTTTGAAACGTTTATTTAATAATTGATAAAAAGCTAAACATGAAGAAGATTGATTTAATTAGAAGTATTGCTGTTAAAAGCAATTTAAAGAAAGAGCAGATTGCCATTGTGGTGGAAGGTGTGATGGAGGCTATTGCCGAGGCGCTACATCAGGGAGAATCCGTCACATTGGTAGGTTTCGGAACCTTTGAAGTAAAAGAGCGCAAAGCCCGTAAAGGTTATAATCTGTCTACGGGAGAGATAATGACTATTCCGGGAAAAAAGACGGTGAGATTCAAACCGGGTGCAAAGATGAATCTTGAGAAGAAGCATCAGGATACCTCCCGGTGAGATTGTGAAAGTTCTAATTAAGGCCAATGCCCATCTGTGACAGATCGGCTTATTGTTTGTTTTGTTTGTGTGCAAGTGCATTCTTCCCGGCGGGGCAAGAATGCACTTACTTTTTGTATGCGATGTGATCACCTTGGTCAAATGACCATGAGGAAGATTGAGTAAATTGCACCTGCACTCACGCCCCTTTATTTCTTTTTCATTCGATCGTGTCTCTGTGAAGGGAAGGTCTGTCAGAAAATAAAAAGCCTCCTCCGCAATTACGCGGAGGAGGCTTTTTTATACCTTATATATTAGGCTTTATTCTTCTGTAGTAGTTGCAGGTGCCGAACCTTTTTTGTTTTTCAGCATCATATATGCAATCGGAGAAGCTACGAACAGAGATGACAGTGTACCGATGACAACACCCAGGATCATTGCGAAGGCGAAGCTGCGGATAGAGTCACCACCCAGGATGAAGATACACAGCAACACGATCAATGTACTCAAAGAGGTGTTGATGGTACGTGCCAGAGTTGTGTTCAGAGAGTCATCAAACAACTGTTTTACGTTGCGTTTCGGATACAGGCCGAAGAATTCACGCACACGGTCGAAGATTACCACCTTATCGTTGATTGAGTAACCGATAGCAGTCAGGATAGCGCCGATGAAAGTCTGGTCGATCTCCAGAGAGAACGGCATCCAGCCCCAGCACAGTGAGTAAGCACCTAAGATCATCAGTGTATCACTGGTCAGTGCTGCTACAGAACCCGCACTGTAAGCGATGTTACGGAAGCGGATCAGGATATAAAGACCGATAGCAACCAGAGCGAATACAACCGACCAGATGGCTGAAGTCTTGATATCGTCAGCGATACTCGGACCTACTTTCTGTGAACTGATGATACTGCCGCCCGTATGGTTATCGCGGTCGATGAATGTAGCCAGTGTGATGTTCTGAGTCAGCATCGGTTTCAATGCTTCGTACAGGTAAGATTCGATTTCAGAATCTACATTGTTACCTTCGTCCTGAATACGGTAGTTGGTACTGATACGTACAGTCTTCTTATCGGTACCGATAGAGATAACGCTTACGTTGGCATCACCGAACTTGTTAGAGATCAGCTCACGTACCTGTTCCGGTTCGATCGGATTTTCGAACTGAACCTTGAAGTTACGTCCACCGGTGAAGTCGATACTCTGGCTCAAACCGCGGGTTACCAGCGAACCGATACAGATCAGCAAAATCACGCCTGTGATAGTCAGCCATTTCTTGTTGCCACCCATAAAGTCGAAGTGTGTATTTACCAGCATCTTCTTAGAGATAGGTGAAGTAAATGTCAGATTCAGCAGTTTGTCTTTGCTCATGAAGTGTTCGTAAACCAGACGGGTCATGAACACGGCTGTAAAGAATGAACAGAGGATACCGATGATCAGAGTCGTGGCGAAACCACGGATCGGACCTGTACCGAAATAGAACAGGATGATACCGGTGATGATAGAAGTCAAGTTGGAGTCGAAGATAGCAGAGAAGGCATTTGAGTAACCGTCCGCCAATGCTTTCTTCACGCCTTTGCCGCTACGAAGCTCTTCTTTGGTACGTTCGTAGATCAACACGTTCGCATCCACCGCCATACCGAGTGACAACACCATACCGGCAATACCTGACATGGTCAGCGCAGCCTGGAAAGATGAAAGGATACCCAGTGTGAAGAAGAAGTTCAGTACCAAAGCGCCGTTGGCAATCATACCCGGGATGAATCCGTACATAGAGCACATATAGATCATCAACAGGATCAGAGCGACAACGAATGAGAAGATACCTGCATTGATAGATTCCTGACCCAGTGACGGACCGACGATGTCTTCCTGAACGATGTGTGCAGGAGCCGGCATCTTACCGGACTTCAATACGTTAGCCAAGTCCTTTGCCTGTTCCGGAGTAAAGTGGCCGGTGATCTGTGAGTTACCACCTGTAATCTCGTTACTTACGTTCGGAGCGGAATATACATAATTATCCAATACGATGGCGATGGACTTATTGATGTTCTGCTTGGTCAGCAATGCCCAGCGACGTGCGCCGTCAGAGTTCATCGACATGCTTACAGACGGTTTGCCGTATTGGTCATAGTCGTCTTTAGCATCGGTTACAACGTCACCTTCGAGCGGTGCTTTACCGTTACGCTCGGTTGATTTGATGGCATACAATTCAAAAGTCTGTCCTTTCGGATCGTATTCGAACGGAGAAACACCCCATTTCAGGCGAAGATCTTTCGGCAACTCGGCAGCCACTTCTTTCATAGCGAGGTATGAATTGACAGTCGCTGTATCTTTATAGTTTGCATAACCTACCACAGGGCCTCCGTTTGGATTTACACTCAGGATAGCCAGTAGCGGATGCTCTTTCTTCAGTTGTTCCAGATCGGCAGAAGAAGCCTGCTGTTTCTTTTCTCCGCCTTTCAGTGCGGCAGCAAGGCTGTCGGCAGCGCTGACTGCTTTATCGGGAGTAGCTTCTGCTGCAGCCAAGGCGGTTGAATCTACTGCGGCAACTGTATCGTTGACGGTAGCTTCGTGTGCCAGGACTGCGCGGAGTTTAGAGTCGGCAGCCTGCAGGTAAGGAGCTACTTCCTTGGCGTTGTATGTTTCCCAGAATTCGAGGTTAGCCGATCCCTGAAGCAGCTTTCTTACACGTTCGGGTTCTTTGATACCCGGAAGTTCCACCATGATACGTCCCATTTTGTCTTCGAGGCTCTGGATGTTGGGCTGAACCACACCAAAGCGGTCGATACGTGTACGAAGCACGTTGTATGAGTTCGTTACGGCAGCTTTTACTTCTTCTCTCAGCACCTTTTCAACTTCGGCGTCTGATGATTTCTGGTTTACTTTGTCTTTGAGCTGTTGTGTCGCGAAGAGTTCAGAGAGTTTGGCACCCGGTGCAACTTTGTGATACTCTTTAATAAACAGTGTGATCACGTCGTCCTGGCTGGTGGTTGCCTGTTTGGCAGCTTCGGCCAGTGCTTTGTTGAAAGCTTCGTCGGGCTTGTTGTCAGCCAATGCTTTGATAACATCGGGTACAGACACTTCGAGGATAACGTTCATACCTCCCTTAAGGTCCAGACCTAAACTGATTTCCATTTCACGACACTGTTTCAGCGTATAGTTACCCAACCATACTTTCTCGTTGGAGAGAGAGTCGAGGTAATCCTGCTCTACCTTCACGTCGCCTTTCGCAAACTCTTTTGCCTTATTGGTATAATGGCGAGTCACGAAGGAGAAAGAGAGGTAGAACACGCATACCAGCGTGAGTAATACCGCAAAAACCTTTACAAATCCTTTGTTTTGCATTTTACTTTTAATTTATTATGATTACATTTTAATTGATTTCTGTCGCATACAAGGCTGCAAATATAGTTTTTTTTTCACATTCAGAAGTAATTAGGAGGCAAATATTTGAATGTGAAGGGGATTTTTGGGACGCTTCGACAGATATTGGCGGAAGTATCGTTTGTCTTTTTGGCAATATGTCAAATGAAACCTCCCAGTTTTCTTTTTTTCGACTCTCGGGACAGGCGGGGCCGGAAAAACGTCTCTATTTCGTTTCCCGGTTTATCGTTTTGTTTTGTCCGGCTTTTATTTTCCGTCAGAAAGAAAGCGATCTGGAAGTAAATATTCCCGGTGCTCTTCAGGGAGGAGAATTTTAGGCTTTTTGATACTCCGGTAGGTGATTCGGAGAGCAACCGGTTAGAGCATGAAGAGCCGGAATAAGTCGTGTTTTCCGGAGCAGTAAACGTAGTTTTCAAAACGTATGGAGATGTCAGTGCAAAGAAGTAAGCGTTTTTAGAAAATGTAACCGTCTTTTGAAGGAAATGCTTACTTCTTTTTCGGAAAACGAAGAGGCTTTTAGTATCGAATCCGGGCTTATTCTTACTTAATCCCCGGCTTTGACCCTTCAATGACCCGGTTTTCTTCCTGTTCGGCCTCCGGTTGGGCATTCTTTTTGTAAAGACGAGTTAGCGGATCGGTCTTTTTCCTGTCTTTTTGCTTGCAAGGCTGATGAATCATGAACAAAAGAACAATTCTTCCTTTGCGTGCTTTGGGGAAGAGCCGTAACGGGCGAAGCTGTTCAGATTCTTCTGAAAGGGATTGTCGTTTGCGATTAATCGGGGAGCGTAATATAGCACCAGATGGGATAATGGTCTGAGTCTTTGATGGAATTGTCCACCGTGCATCCGGACGCTTTCAGGTTTTTACTGACCAAAATATTGTCAATCCGGAAATAGAATTTATTCTGGTTGTATGAGATGCCCAGCCCGCATCCCGATTCAGTAAAAGCATCGTCCATATCTTGCGAGATGACCCGGTGGGCATACGAAATCGGGGAGTCGTTAAAGTCGCCGCAAACGATGACCGACGGATAAGGTGAATGGGCTATTTCCTGAGCGATGGTGCGCGCCTGTGCCGAGCGGATGGCCGAAGCTTCTGCCAGTTTATTGACGAGTTGCCGTACACCGCTTTTCACTTTTCCCGCCTTCGGATCTTTCAGCATGTCTTCATATACCACTTTGTCTTCTCGGGTAAGTTTATTCGACTCAAGGTGATTGTTTATCAGCAGCACGGTGTCTTTTCCTATCTTGATCTCGTAAACCATGCTGCCGTTGTAGTTGCTCCGGTAGTCGAGCATGCGTGCCGATAGAATCGGAAACTTCGAGTAACAGGCCAGTTGACTGCCTGCTCCGGTTTTTCCCACTTGCTTGATATTGTGATACGGATAATCCTTTAATGCCTGCCTGATCTCTTTATTGCTGAGATGTATCTTGGCGGTTTCGGAGCCGGCATACTCCTGCATGCAGACGATGTCGGCGTTGCTGTTTTTTATATAATTCAGGATGGGGTTTTGTCCGTTCTCTTTCTTCATGTTCCCAAAGGACATGATGTTGTACGAAAGGAGTTTGATGCTGTTTTCCGGTTGTCCGGCCGTTCCCGGGTTGACAGGCATATAGGTGCGCAACTGCGGATAGCAAAGGAGGAATCCCAGTAGGGGTACCAGTGCGAAACGGTAACGCACGATGAGCCAAAAGATCAGAAAGCAGAAGTTGATGACGAGAAAAATGGGAAAAGTCAGTCCCAGGCATGACTGCACCGGATGCACTTCGGGATTGATATACGGGCTGTAAGCTGTCAACAGTAACATTCCGATGAAGAATGCGTTGACAGCCAGACATAAGAATAGGGCTAATCTGCCTATATGCTTCATGTGCTATCTTTTGCTTGCGTCGAACAAGCTCTTTTTTTCTTCTGTTGTCAGACTCTCGTATCCCGACTTCTTCAGCTTGTCGAGAATCCGGTCTATCTCGTCCGATTGTGCCTTCTTGCGGGCGTTGTAATCGTAGTCGTTCTGACGGGTATTGTTTCCGTAATGCACCTTCATCTTGGGTTTCCACTTCCAGGTTTTGGCGCTGAACAGGGCGGCGATGGCATCGAGCGCCTTGTTGACCCATGAAGTGATGTCTTTCCCTTTGTTCAGGCTTGCCGCAAACCAGAGTCCTGCCAGTGCTCCGCCCAGGTGGGCGATGTGTCCGCCCGCATTGCTCGATGTGATGAACAGCAGATCGGTCAGCACCACGATCAGGGCCAGATATTTCAACCGTACATTGCCGAAGAAGAGAAGGCGTACGGGATAGTTCGGCTCCCGGTAGGCTGTTGCCACGACGATAGCCAGCACCGAAGCCGATGCGCCTACCATGGTGGAGTAGGCGGTCATGGGACGGAAATACGGGAAAACATTATAAGAAATCATATAAAGCAGTCCGCCGCAGATTCCTCCTACTATATAAAGGCCTCTCAGGTGCTTGCCCGAGAAGAAATACAGAAACAGTGCCCCGAACCAATAGAGCCATAGCATGTTGAACAGGATGTGCAGAAATCCCGCATGCATGAACATGTAGGTGAAGATAGACCATGGCTGCCATGCAAATCGGGTAAAAGAAGCCGGCAAAGCCAGCAGCTCGAAGATATCGGCGGCACTCCGGTTGAACAACTGCAGTAAGATACCGATCAGCGTTGTAATGACAAATACTCCAACGTTGATGAATATCAGTTGAATATAGACGTTCCCTCTACGAAACGCTTCTTTCAGGTCAGTTATAATATGTCCCATTGTTTCTGTTCTTTTTTCTCCAGTACATGATCAGGATGAATCCGAATATCATTCCTCCGAGATGCGCGAAGTGCGCCACGTTGTCGCCCGGATTATTGGCAAAACCTGCATACAGTTCTATCAGGGCATATCCGATAACGAAGAATTTTGCCTTGATAGGGAAAGGCAGCGGGAAGATGAACAACTGCTGGTTGGGGAACAGCATTCCGAAAGCCAGCAAGATGGCGTACACGGCTCCCGAAGCTCCCACTGTAGTCATCATGTTCAGGTATTCACTCATAGGGATGATACCCGTACCGATGTTTACACTGGTATATTGCGACAGTTCGGTCACGTATTGTATGTATTGTACTCCTTCCTGAAGTAAGCCTGCGCCCACGCCGCAGAGGATATAATAAAATAAAAAACGTTTCGGGCCCCATACTTGTTCGAGAATCCGTCCGAACATCCATACCGCAAACATATTAAAGAAGATGTGGGTGAATCCCCCGTGCATAAACATGTAAGTGAATAGCTGTGCCGGATTAAAATTGTCGGCAAGGAAAAAGTGCAGACCCAGATAGTCGGATAAGTTGATCCCATAGCTTTGTGCTACAAATTGTGCGAGGAACAGGAGAACATTGATAATTATCAGGTTTTTTGTTACAGTAGGCATCCTTCTTATTTGTTAATGTAATTAATGTGATAATGTGCGTATTAGCTTCTTCGCGCATCATAATGAACGCAAAAATACGAATAAATTCTGTTCTACAGCAGAAAAATAATCTACTATTAGTTCTTTTTCAACAATTTGATGTGTTTTTTTGATGTTTTTATTTGATATATTGTTTTGTTACTTTATATTTGTGAGGATTTTAAGGATATCTTTTGTGTAACATATATTAATTAATCATTTACGTATTATGAATAAGGCTGAACTTATTAATGCAATGGCAGCGGAATCCGGCTTGAGTAAAGTGGATTCTAAGAAAGCGCTTGAAGCTTTCTTTTCTTCGGTTACAAAAGCTTTGTCGGCTGGTGACAAAATTTCCTTGGTTGGATTTGGTACATTCTCTGTAGCTGAAAGATCAGCAAGAATGGGAATCAATCCTTCTACCAAGAAGGCAATTGAGATTCCTGCAAAGAAAGTTGCTAAATTTAAACCGGGTGCTGAGCTGACAGATGCTATAAAATAAGCATTTATAGTTGAAAAGAAATTAAGAGAGGAGGCGCTTTGGCGTCTCCTTTTTTTGTATCTTTGCGCGCAGAATAATAACTTGGATATGAAGATAGAAGATAAACTTGTGACGTCCGTAATCAGCGGACTCAAAGCACTTTACGGACAGGATGTACCTGCCGCGCAGGTGCAGCTGCAAAAGACGAAAAAAGAGTTTGAAGGACACCTCACCCTTGTGGTATTCCCCTTCCTGAAAATGTCGAAGAAGGGCCCGGAGCAAACCGCACAGGAAATCGGTGAGTATCTGAAAGCCAATGAACCGGCTGTGGCAGCTTTTAATGTGATCAAAGGTTTCCTGAATCTGACCGTTGCGTCGGCTACGTGGATCGAACTGCTTAATGAAATTCATGCCGATGCGCAATATGGCATTGTATCGGCAGATGAAAATGCCCCGCTGGTGATGATTGAGTACTCTTCTCCCAACACCAATAAACCCCTTCACCTGGGCCACGTTCGTAATAACCTGTTGGGTAATGCGTTGGCCAATATCGTCATGGCGAACGGCAATAAGGTGGTTAAAACCAATATTGTCAACGATCGCGGTATCCATATCTGTAAGTCGATGCTGGCATGGCAAAAGTATGGCAAGGGTGAAACTCCCGAATCATCAGGCAAAAAAGGCGATCATCTGGTAGGTGATTATTATGTCGCTTTCGATAAGCATTACAAAGCTGAAGTAGCAGAGCTGATGGAGAAAGGCATGTCGAAGGAAGAGGCGGAAGCTGCCTCCCCGTTGATGAATGAAGCGCGTGAGATGTTGGTGAAATGGGAAGCCGGTGATCCGGAAGTGCGTGCGCTTTGGCAGATGATGAATAACTGGGTATACGCCGGTTTTGATGAAACGTACCGTAAGATGGGAGTCGGTTTCGATAAAATCTATTATGAATCCAATACATACCTGGAAGGCAAAGAGAAAGTGATGGAAGGCCTTGAGAAAGGTTTCTTCTTCAAGAAGGAAGACGGTTCTGTCTGGGCTGACCTGACAGCCGAAGGATTGGATCACAAACTGTTGCTTCGCGGCGATGGAACTTCGGTATACATGACTCAGGACATCGGTACGGCTAAGCTGCGTTTTGCCGATTATCCCATCGATAAAATGATCTACGTGGTAGGTAACGAGCAAAACTATCACTTCCAGGTATTGTCTATCTTGCTGGATAAACTCGGATTTGAGTGGGGCAAGAGCCTGGTGCATTTCTCTTATGGTATGGTCGAACTGCCTGAAGGCAAGATGAAGTCACGTGAAGGTACGGTGGTGGATGCTGATGACCTGATGGCCGAAATGATTGCGACAGCCAAAGAAACCTCTCAGGAATTGGGCAAACTGGACGGCTTGACACAAGAAGAGGCGGACGATATTGCACGTATCGTTGGATTGGGTGCACTGAAATACTTTATCCTGAAAGTGGATGCCCGTAAAAATATGACTTTCAATCCGAAAGAGTCTATCGACTTTAACGGTAATACAGGACCTTTTATCCAGTATACGTATGCACGTATCCGGTCTGTGTTGCGCAAAGCCGCCGAAGCGGGTATCGTGATTCCGGAAGTACTTCCGGCCAATATCGAACTCAGCGAGAAGGAAGAGGGATTGATTCAGATGGTTGCCGATTTTGCTGCGGTAGTGCGCCAGGCAGGTGAAGATTATAGCCCGTCGGGTATCGCCAACTACGTTTACGACCTGGTGAAAGAGTACAATCAGTTCTATCATGATTTCAGTATCTTGCGTGAAGAAAATGAAGACGTGAAGTTATTCCGTATTGCTCTGTCTGCCAATATTGCCAAGGTTGTCCGTTTAGGTATGGGATTGCTGGGCATTGAGGTGCCGGATAGAATGTAAGAAGTTCTTTGAACAAAAATAGAAACTACGGGGTTTCTTTAGCCGGGACACAACTGCTAAAGAGATTCCGTATGTTGTATTACGGGGGAGTCTTGCCATAAGGTAGGGGATAAAACAGACAGTGGCGATCCAAGCACTTTTTATGCCAGGGATCGCCACTGCCAATAATGACCGGTTATTTCAGGTTAGTTTAAATCCAGATAATCCCAGATCTTATGTGATTTACCGTCTTCGCCGATAATGCCGCCGGAGCAATATTTGTAGACAAGTTCTTTTTGGAAACTGCCGATGGAGCTTACTTTACCGTTGATCCAATCGCTAAAGCCCGGATAAGTCTCAAAAAGACTGTTCTTTTCCTGTGGATAGCTGAACGTGCCATTACCATTCGAAACGGCCAGGCCATAAGGCATATTTTCCTTATTTACCATATCGTAGGATTTGTAATCGATGTCTGAGCTGGCAGCGTACATCCGTTTTCCGTCTACCTCAATGAACCAGGCTACCCACGCTGCTGAGGTTTTTTCTTTCTTGGGCATGGCATAGTTTTTTATATTGGTTGAAGCCAGTTTGTAACGTATCGGGTCATTGTCATTGACTGTATTGATGAATCCCTGTCTTCCGCCGAATAAATCAGTTCTGACGTCATCGCTGATCATGTGCGTTGAGCCATCGGATAGGATACACCCTAGTTTGATCGTCTTGGTGCTTCCCAATGCGATGGGCTGGATCTCTATCGTTTGCCAAGTCTCGGTGGGATGCTGGTAGGCGTGATTACTGGCGGTATTCTTTACATGGATAATCAAATCGTTGTAATCGTAATCACCATTCTGCGTATCTTCGAACATGATGGCCTGCCACACCTTTGCGTAAGTTGTTTCCGATCCTTCGTCCAGAATCGTATAACTGATGTTGATACCGTCTCCTTCGGCACGAGTCGATATTGTGGCGTTTTTGGGGATACGGATGGTGATAGGTTCATTAGCCATTGCCAGGGTATCTTCTCCGGAGGTGACAAAGGTGGTATATCCCTCTTTGACAGGTACGCTGAAATCTTTGGATGTTTCGCAATTTGCTACACGTGTTTCGATAATCTGAGAATAATCTTTCTCATCCTCGATACAAGAAGCCCACAATGCAATGGAGGCGACTGCTAAAATGACTTTCTTCATAGACTGTTCGTTTTGTTTGTTCTACAAAGATAAACAATTAAAATGATAACTTGCTGAATAATAGTTTGAAAAACAAAAAAAGTACAAATAATACAGACCTTATCTACTTTTTAGAGAAAGTAAGTATAATCTGTATTATTTGTACTTTTCAGTCGGGATGCCCGAATGTGGCTATTTTTTCTTAGCGTAGCGTCCGCGTTTCGGAGCGTTTTCTGCTTTTTCGCTTTGCAGTTTTATGATTTCCAGGCAGGTCTGGTAATTCAGATCGACCGGTACCACGTCTTTGGGTATTTTGTAGTTATTTCCTTTGTAAGCGATGTATGGTCCGTATCTGCCGTTGAGGATTTCCATTTCTGCATCTTCATCAAACTTCTTGATGTGCTTTTTCGCTTCCGCTTCACGTTTAGCCAGGATTAGCTCGATAGCTTCGTCCAGTGTGACCTCCAGCGGGTCATAAGTTTTGGGCAAAGACACATATTTAGAATTATGATATACATAAGGTCCGAAGCGTCCGGTACCGATTGTTACGGTTTTATCTTCAAATTCTCCGACTTTGCGCGGCAGTTTGAATAAGTCCAGTGCCTCTTCCAGAGTGATGGTCTCCATAGACTGTCCTTTCTTCATCTGTGCAAAGCGTGGCTTGTCTGTGTCATCGGCCGTACCGATCTGTACTACCGGGCCGAAACGTCCGATCTTCACCGATACGGGCTTTCCGGTTTTAGGTTCCTCTCCCAGAATCCGTTCACCTACTTTGTGTTCGGTTTTGGTAGCCAGTGTCGTTTCTACTGAAGGATGGAAGTCCTTATAGAAATCCTTCATGATGCTTGTCCATTTCTTATCGCCTTCAGCTATCTCGTCGAATTGTTTTTCAACGTTTGCCGTAAAGTTATAATCCAGGATATTGGGGAAGTATTCGGTCAGGAAGTCATTGACTACAGTGCCGATGTCCGTTGGCAATAGTTTTGATTTCTCTGCTCCGACAATTTCCGTATGTTTGATATCCGTAATCTGATTATCTTTCAAGGTCAGTATATCGAACGAGCGCTCTTCTCCCGGTTTATCCCCCTTCTCCACATATTCGCGTTGCTGGATGGTAGAGATGGTCGGTGCGTAGGTTGACGGACGTCCGATTCCCAGTTCCTCCAGCTTGCGCACCAGGCTGGCTTCGGTATAGCGTGACGGACGTTGTGTGAAACGTTCGGTAGCTACGATTCCCTGATGTTCCAGCATTTGTCCTTTCTTCAGGGGTGGCAGCAGGTGGCTTTCGTCTTCTTGTTCATTGTCGTCATCATACGATTCTTTGTATACACGCAGAAAACCATCGAACTTGATCACCTCTCCGGTAGCGGTAAATTTATCGTTACCGTTGCTGATACCGATGGTTGCCGTTGTCTTTTCCAGTTCGGCGTCTGCCATTTGTGAGGCTATGGTACGTTTCCAAACCAGGTCGTATAGTTTTCTTTCCTGAGCCGATCCTTCGATGGTCTGGTTTTCCATGTAAGTCGGGCGGATAGCTTCGTGCGCTTCCTGAGCTCCTTTGGTCTTCGTAGCGAAATGGCGTGGATGCACATATTGGTCGCCCATCATCTGTGCGATGGCAACTTTGCTTCCCTCTGTGGCGTATTCAGACAGATTCACCGAGTCGGTACGCATATAGGTGATTAATCCCGATTCGTAAAGCTTCTGTGCAACCATCATGGTTTGCGCTACAGTGAAGCCGAGTTTGCGGGCAGCTTCCTGTTGTAGGGTTGAGGTGGTAAATGGGGCTGCCGGGCTTTTCTTTACCGGGCGGGTTACGATATCTTCGATAGAGAATGTGGCTGCCTTGCATGATTCAAGGAATTTTTGGGCTTCCTTCTTTGTCTTCAGGCGGCGTGCCAGTTCTGCTTTCATCTCTACCAGCTTGCCGTCAGCATCCGGTACGAGGAAAACAGCTGTGACACGATAAGAAGCTTCGCTCTTGAAAGCCTGTATCTCACGTTCGCGTTCTACGATCAGACGTACGGCAACCGATTGTACCCGACCGGCAGAAAGTGCAGGTTTTACCTTTTTCCACAAAACAGGTGAAAGTTCGAAACCCACGATACGGTCTAAGATACGGCGTGCCTGCTGAGCATTCACCAGGTTGATGTCAATGTCGCGTGGCTGTTCGATAGCCTTCAGTATAGCTGTTTTGGTGATTTCGTGAAAAACGATACGTTTCGTATTTTCAGGTTTTAATTTCAGGACTTCGTAAAGGTGCCATGAAATGGCTTCTCCCTCCCGGTCCTCATCGGATGCGAGCCATACGGTTTCTGCTTTGCTTGCTTCTTCTTTCAGTTTATTAACCAGCTCTTGTTTCTCTGCGGGTATTTCGTATTTGGGTTTGAAATTCTTTTCTATATCGATAGAAAATTCTTTTTTCTTCAGGTCGCGAATATGTCCGTAACTTGAGAGGACTTTAAAATCTTTCCCAAGAAACTTTTCAATCGTTTTTGCTTTTGCTGGAGATTCGACAATGACAAGGTTTTTCTGCATATCTGTGATATTAAAACATATAAATTGCCCGCAAAAGTAGAAAAAAACGTTTTCTTTACCTTATAATATAGAGAGAATCTGATTTTTTTTGCAAAAAAAGACCTTTTTTATAAGAATCTTTTAAATTTTTTGTACTCAGGAGTTAGAGGAGTGAAAGCCTTTAATCGGAAGTAAATTCCCGGTAATAATTCACTTCGGCCTTTTTACCTCCGGTCAGACCGATGACTTCTTTAACTCCTGAGTTTTACTAAATAACCGGATCTGGTTTTGAGGATCTTTTAAAACCGGAAGCTCAGTCCCCCCACAAAATTGATTCCTTCAACCGGATAGTATAAGTAGTACTGATATTTCTTATTCAGCAGATTGTCAGCCTTTACATATGCCGAAATTCCTTTAAAGATTCTGTATGTGGCTCCCAAGCTCAGGTTGCTGACGGCAGGAATACTTTTCGCGTAAAGTCCGGTATAACGTTCGGCCCTGCGGGTATATTGGTAGCCTGCGTTTAGCCAAAGCGCGGCTATCGGATGAATTTCCGTGTGAATTCCGAGGTCAAACTCCGGTTTCATCAGTAACGCTTCATTATAATCGGAGGATTTTGAACCGGTTGTTTGAGCGTCCGCATTCCAATGATAATAAGTTCCGCCTGCTGAAATAGCAAATAAGTCTTTGTACTCATAGCTGGCTTTGATACCTGCGTAAAAGTTATCTGTATGGGTCTGTCCCAAACCAATGTAGTTTGCTCCGTCTCCACCCTCCCAGGCGTCTGCCGATTGGTATAAATCATCTTTCAGATTTTGGTATCCGCCGAAGATGTCGAACCAAAGTCCGGGTGTCGGACTGGCTTTGAATCCCAGTCCGGCATTCAGTTGTTCATAAGTGTCTTTTACCTCCTGTCCCGGATCGAGGTACGGATTATAAGTTTCCAGCCGGCGGAAGTCGTTTAATTGTCTGCCTCCTGTTGCTTTGGCATATAGTACGTAACTGTCCGAGAATACATATTGGGCTTTCACGTCCGGAGACACGCGGACAGCTTTCCCGTTTCCGAAAGAGAGGTCTACGTTGGCGCCTACATGTACTCTCCAACTGTCATTATTCAATTCGTAGTAAGGATTCAGATCAAGTGTTGTACGGTTTTTGAAAATATCCTTTATCCGGTCTTTATTTTCTTTCAGTTCGTTCCCGTAGATCAGGTTGTTCATGGCAAATCCGATAGCTACTGTCTGCTCGTCACTGACTGAACCGCTTACGGTTGCCAGAGTACGTACCATTGTTTCGTTTACCCCTCCGAAGAGTTGGCATTGCTGCCGTCCGTATAGCATCAGATTGGTTTCCGCCCGGTATTGCAAGGGCAGGGTTTCGTCTGTTGATTTTACTCCGAAGTGTACGTCACCGGAGGTGAATTTCTGCTTTTTGAATCCGTAAGGTTCATAATTGAAATTGCTCAGGCCGAAATTACCGGCTACGTTCAAATCCAGTTTTGCAAACTGGTGTACATAGTCTACATTGGCCCGTGTACGGTAATAGAAAGCGTTCCATTTTCGGGTATCACCGAAGGGCATATCCAGCGTACCGTCCATTCCGTCCATTTTGAAGTTCACGTTCAGTTTGTCCCTGTCCGAGAGACGGAACAGATAATTGGCTAAAACGTCCAGGTTACCGTAGTTGCCATATCCCAGGCGAACATAACCCGGGATGAATCCCGGTTGTATCTCTTTGCCGGTGTAAGCGCCTATAGTCCCTGCCGGAATCGAAGTGGCGGGAGTTGTGAATGTAGCGTATTCCACCTCCTTTTTGCTTACGGAGGGCTCTTCAACTTTGGGGAGGACATTTACCTTGGCAGCATCCATTATGTCCGGATTATATTGCTGCTCCACTATTACGGTGCGGTTTACAGTCGTATCTTTGGGCTGCGTCTGAGCCTGTATCGAAACGGGCAGTGCAGTAAAAGCAATTCCTAAAAGGATATAATTATTATATTTCATACTCTGTTACTTATTAAGGTTGTTCAGTCTGCTTTCAATCATACTCTCAATGTCATCGTCAGCATGGTAGTTTTGTTGCAGGCTCAGCAGATACTGGCGGGCATCCAACTTTTTATCCATAGCCACATATACATCGGACAGGAGGATGAAGCCACGCGCCAGCCAGTAGGCATGCGGTGTGCTTTGATCGATGAAGTTCAGCAACTCTTTCTCGGCAGCGGCATAGTTCTGTGAGTTATACAGTTCCTGGGCTACCAGGAATTTTGCTTCTGCACCGTATAGGTTACGTGTATCCTTGGCCAGTTCTTTCAAGTCGCCCATGGCGGCTTTGTCTGCTTTCTGATTCAGATAAGCTTTGGCACGGTAATACAGGGCTTCGTTCTTAAGTTCCGGGCTTAGTTTGGCTTCCGATAATAAGGCAGTTGCCGCATGAATGGTTTCCGTATCGTCTTTTAGCAGATAAGCCGCACGGAGCATACCGGTTTCGGCCAGCAGTCTGCGTTCGGCGGTAGTTGCTTTTTCTTTCAGCATTTTGTAGCTTGCCAGTGCATCGGCAAACTGTACTTTATTGAATTGTACTTCCGCACGCATAATCAATGCCTCTTCCGAGAAAGGATTGTCCGGATACTCAAGCAACTTGCCCGAATGTTCCAGAATCATGTCGTAGTTCTTTTGTTCTTTGCCTATCAAGCAGAGATAATAGTGTGCGTTCAGTCCGAATGCTCCATCCGGGAAAGTTTGCAGGTACTTTCCGAAGCTCTCTTTGGCCTGCTCCACTCGTCCCCGGATGTAAATCTTCTCAGCTGCCATATAAGTCAGTGAGTCCTGCTCGCTCGCATCGAAGCGGATGTTGCCCGGCATAGCCGAAGCCAGCGCCGCAAATTCATCGATACGGTTCATATCCACATAGATCGACTTCAGGTCACGCATGGCCAGACGCGCTTCGTCGCTTCCCGGATATTTTTGGACGACTTGCTTGTAAGCGTTAATGGCCTGGTCGTAGTCCTCGTTTTGGTAATAGAGCAATCCGATCTCTGCCGCTGCTTTGCGGCTGACAGGACTTTCGGGATATTTAGCCAATAGTTCCTTGAACGAAGCGATGGCCTGTTGATTGTTGTCCATCAATACATAAGAACGGCCTTTTTCGTACAGGGCGCTGATGGCATAGGGGGAAGCGGGATATTTACCTGCCAGGCGATTCAACAAAGTGATTTTGCCTGAATAATCTTTTTGCAGGCCCGATACAAGTGCGAGTTGATAGAATGAATAGTCTCCCGAAGGAGTATTCATCGCTTCTGCCTGTGAGTAATAATGTTTGGCTTCGTCAAAGTTGCGCACATCCAGATAACAGTCTCCGATGCGGTTATAAGCATCGGCCAGTGCCGTTTTGTTTTCCCCTTTTTCCAGGCTGATATATTTCCGGAACCAGTTTTGTGCCTGTGTATAGTCTTTCTGGTGAAATGCAATATAGCCTAAGTTATAATGTGCCAGGGCATACATCTCGTTATGGGTCTGCTGGGTCAATTGCAGATAATCGGTGAAGTTCCGTTTAGCTTCCTCCATACGGTTCAAGCGGTAATAAGCTTCGCCTCTCCAGTAGAGGGCGTCGGCTTTGGTCTGGCGGTTGTATTGTCCGAGTCCGAGCGAGCGGTCGAAATAACCGATGGCTTGTTCGAATTGTGTATTGGCGAATGCTTGTGTGCCCAGTTGGAATAAGATACGTTGCTTTGCTTCCAGAATGCGTTTACCGGGATGTGCGATGCGGTCGATTGACTTCAGGGCCGCCTCATAGCTCCGTGTGTTCATATACACTTCTACCAGATAGCTACTTACCATCTCCGCATATTCTGAGTTCGGGAATTCATTGAGGAATTTTTCAAAAACAGTTACCGACTCGCCGAAAGCCGAATAAGATGTTTCGTGGATGCACAATGCATAGTTGTAGGCGGCCTGTTCTTTAATTTTCAGGTTTGCGTTCGAGGCGGCAGCCTGCTCGAATGCCATGCGGGCTTTGTTTTTTTCAGCCAGATGCAGATAGGCGAGTCCCATGTGCAGGTATGCGTTTTGAGTGAGTGCATCGCTCTCGGTAGTGACCTCTCCGAGTGTTTCGGCAGCTTTGGAAAATACGCCGGTCTGAAAGTAAGACAGTCCCAGCATATAAAGTGCGTCTCTTCGTGGAGTATTTTCCTTTTCCAGATAATTCCGGAAAGAGGCGACCGCCTTGTGATAATCTCCAAAATGATAATAGGCATCTCCCAGAATCCGATACATTTCCGCGGCGTGTTCGTTTTGCGGATAGGCAGACAGATAATTTTGTGCTACGATCTGTGCCTTGTCATAATTCTTTTTGACGGCGTAAATTTCAGCGATATAATAGGGCACCAATGCCTTGTATTTTGCGTCATCCTGCAGGGGGAGAAAGCCTTTCAGTGCTTCGTCATACCGTTTTTGCGTATAACGTATGTATGAGATATAGTAAGAACAGTCATTCGCATATTTGGGACTGCTTGCTTTCAGGGTTTCGAACCAGATGGCGGCCTCTTTGACATTGCCGACTTTCAGGTAGCAGGTAGCCAACTGATAGGTCATGTCATCCCGTTCCTCGTTGCCCAGCAAATCAAGGCGGGAAGAGTTGAACAAGGCGAGAGCTTCATCATAGTTGCTCTGATAAAAATAAGCAGAGGCAATCAGTGCATAAATACGGTTTGCGTGAGGAGTATCCGGATAGGTGTCCAGATAGTTGCGTAGTTGCGCGATGGCATTACGGTCTTTCAATTCATACGCCGAACATACCAACATGTATTCAGCCTCTTCTTTCAGGTTCACGTCCGCTTTCTGGCGGACAAATGTGCGCAGGGGAGGCATTGCGGCTGCATAGTTCTTTTGCAGGAACAGCTCTTTCCCTTCTTTATACAGATTTACGGGAGACGTTATTTTCTCGCTGGTTTGTGCCTGCAAGGCGACAGGCACACAACATGCCACGGCACATATCAATCGTGATATCTTTTTTTTCATAATTCAGAGTTTTGACAAAAGTACTTGTTTTTATGTATTTTACCTCTCTTTCAGGAATCTTTTTAACCCTTTTTTGATAGAGCCCAACCCGAACTCTTCGGGATTAATTTGGCACAATGGGACGAAAAACGAGTCCGCCACATCATCCATTGCTTCAAAGTGACTTGTATCTTCCACTTGGCAAAGGAAAAACATGTCGAGCGTATGTACAGGAAACCCGGAATAGATATAAATGTTCGGAAGGGAAAACAGGTAGGTTGCCTTTTTCACTTTTAGTCCGGTCTCCTCTTCTACTTCCCGGCTTACTCCTTCTTCACCCGTTTCGTTCATGTCGATGAAGCCACCCGGAAGGTCCAGCGTCCCTTTCGCCGGCTCTTTGGCACGGCGGCATACCAGTAACTCGTCTTTTTCGTTTAAGATCAGTGCCACTGTAGCCGATGACGGGTTGAAATAATAAACGAACCCGCAATCGGTACATTGTTTAGACTTCTCGTTGTGAATCTCAAAAGCGGCAGAACCGCATTTCGGACAGTATTTAAATTGATTAAGTGGATGTTCCATCATTCTATTTGTTTTTGTGCAGGCAAAAATAACGAAAAAGAAGCAGTTTCAGGTGATATGTCCGCCAGTATTGTATGTTTGATAATATAAAGTGTTGATAAAGAATGGGAAATGACTACTGTAATGTCCGCTTCCTTTTTCTTCTTTTCCTTTTTCTTTCTCTACCTTTGCCATTGATTTATTTATTAATACACAAACTATGAAATCACTTCATTCTCTTTTATTTTGCGGAGTACTTCTTTTGCATGCTTCTTGTTCGGGAATAAAAACATCAGATGAGAAATCTTTGGATGATTGTCCTTTGGTAGCGACCTGGAAACAGGCCGGTACTGACAGTATAGTGGTATTGGACGTCGGGTTGATAAAAGATACCATGCAGATACGGCTCAGCCAGTTGGTAGACGACCTGGAGATTATCAAGCTTGAAACCCGGGATACGGCATTAGTCAAGTCCGGATATATAGCGGTCTCTGACCAGTACATGCTTTTGGGAAGTTATTTAATGCCTTGTAAGTTATTTGATAAGAATGGGACTTTCCTGCGTCAGATTGGCGGGCTTGGGCAAGGTCCCGGTGAGTATACCAATATTTATGATGCTCAGATCGATGAAGTGAATAATCGGATTTATATGCTTCCGTGGACTTCAAATCAACTATTGGTTTTTGACTTGGATGGAAATATACTTCCTCCGATACCTTTGCCGGCCCGAGTTCCTAAAGGAGTGTTCCGGGTAGATACGAAAAAGAATCTATTGACTATGGGCATCTTGCCTTTCCAGGATTTAGAAAATAAGTTTGTGCTTTGGCAACAAGATCTCAAAGGAAATGTATTGCAATCCATCAGTTCGACTCCTTATTATACTTATGATGATTACAGCAATGAAGTGAGCAGTAACCGGAATGCCGGTTCTTTTGACTTCTTCATCTTTAATTGGTCTGCCGTACAAGATTCCTTGTATCACTATGATGCGAAAGAGAATCGTTTGGTTCCTGTTTTTACCGCCAATTTCGGGACTCAGGATATTCCCAAGCATACGTATACGGAGTTTCCCGGACATTATTGGGTCAACATCATAACAGAGGTTGTTAATGGGCAGGGTATGCCTCCAATGAATGTTTTGATAGATAAGCATAGCCTGAAAGGGACCTATTGTACATTGGTGATTGATGAACTTGGGGGTATTCCGGTCGAGTATCCGTACGACTGTTTTCAGGACGGACGTTTTCTGATGAATCTCGATCCGGGAGATTTGATTGATGAATTGGAAAAAGTCCTTGCTAGACCCGAACGTTTTTCTAAAGAAGAATCAGATCGACTTACAAAATTAAAGAATTCGATTTCCGTTGACGATAATAACTATATTCTGGTCGGTAAGCTTAAGTCAAAAGGAGAAAGTCTGATACTTTCTGCTAATCCGGTTCAGAAAATAACGGAGCAGGAACAACAACCGGCAAAAGAGGAACCGGTAAAGACTGCCGTTCAGTCCGAAGTAGCATCGGAGGCGGATACAGTGTGGAGTGTATCTCCATATTCAGCTATACTTCCTGATGCCATTGATTATTTCCGTACTCATAATAAATATAAAGATTGGGATCCGAAAAAGGGCAAGCGCGTCCTTGTGCGTGGCATCGCAGAAAAAGACGGAACAATTACAGGTGTAGGCATCAGTTATGGATGGGATCTCGATCCTCAGAGCGGGGCTATGAAGAATAAGAGCGAGGGAACTTGTGGGCTGAAAGAGTTGGATGAAGAAGCCTTAAGGCTGATCCGGCAGGCTAAACTTTTACCCGGAATGACAGATAAGAAAATACCGGTCAGAAGTAAATTCGTTATTGTAGTCGATTTCCCTCCTAAATGACGAGTTAATTTCATTTTGTCAAATTTACAATTTGTCCGGTAAGCTCTGTCTGTAACCGGATAAATTCGGATGAAGATTCATGCAGCGCAAAAAATGCGCTGCATTTGGCTTCTGTGTTTGTCTATATTGTAGCTGTTTTGCTGATTGGCGGATGTTTGGATATGATATTCCTTGATCCGTCTGTCTACTTGTCTCCTGTGCTTGCTGTTTGCTTTCTTTCTTCTATCGGTGGTTTTTCTTTTTCAGTATGCAACCAGCCTCTTTCTTCCCCAATTGGGTCACTGATTTATCCTCCGTTTTTAGCAAGTTAACATCCTGTTGGCAAAGAATTAGTTTTCTACCGACAGGAAGTTAACTTACTCCTTTCATGAAGTTAACTTACCATATTCTGTTTATTCATATCTTGCTTGCATGATTATGCCATTTCTCTGGATTTATTCGCTTTTGTTGTATATCATTGCTTTTTTTATTCATTTTCATTTCTATTTCTTGCCGATTCTACCAATGTTCGGTTAGCTGGGAACGGTATATTGCAACTATTTGTCATAGAAACACTCTGTTTCCTTACGTTTCTCTATTTCTTTGGTCGAGCTTTGTCTATTGAGTGTGTGGTCGTCTCTATGATTTGTTTAATACCCGCCTGATTATCAACACTAAATTACGATACATTCGTATTTTATTGATTCGCAAATAAATATATGTATTGTTTCTCGCTGAAAAGTTTGCTTTTATTAAATGCAATCCTTATTTTTGGAGAAATAATTTTAAGCCTTATTTTTTGATAAACAGGCAGAAGAATGAAGCGGAATATATGTTTTTACTTGATGCCTTAGGGGATTGATACGTTGCTCATGAACCCAAAGCTTTGTTGCAAAACGACTAAAACGACTAATATGAAACAGAACACCTTTTTTGTTAATGTATGGACCTTGATGCTGATTCTGGGTCTTATTGCTTGTGGAGAGAAAAAAACGCAGGTGAAAACAGAACTTCAGAGAATAGAAGCTTTTGCATTTGATGTTAATGATGATTATTTACAAAGCTATGCCGGTACTTTTTGCTATTCTACTTCAGCCCGGATCGATGGTAAAGAGTGTCTGATTGTTTATAATGGAAAACTTCATTCCATTGACATCCTGAATCTGGCTGATCGCCGGCCATTAAAGCAAATAGCTCTGGCTAAGGATGGTCCGGATCAGATACTTGCTCCCAAAGGGATCGGCTATTATAAAGATTCGTTTATCATACTGAATACCGGTGGTTTGTATCGGGTTGGTCAGGATGGAAAAGTGGTGTCTAAGAAACTTCTCAATGATTTTCCGCAGATTAAGGAAGAAGGGTATGGAATAGCCGTTCCCGATCTTACTGTTTACTTTAGCGTGTATAGCTTCTTCGGATTTGATGCTGCGAATGGAAGAGTGGCTTTACCCCTCTACTTTTATGAGAAAGATACTACGGGAGAATATCCGAAGAAAGTGCTGATTGTTTCGTGTGACGATTGGAATATACGGGATGAAGTGGAGATACATTGTCCTGATGTGATAAGGAAAGAGGGAGATATGCAATTACTGGGTTGTGTCAACGTGCTTCCCTACGGTGACCGGTTGATTTATAATTTCCCTGCGTCTTCCAAAGTTTATGTTTACGATCTGTCTGCAAAAAAGAGTAAAGAATATGATTTTCCTTCTACCTTTACAGATCCTTTTTTCCATTTACCGGATATAAATGGGTCGGAGCCCGGTTTCGGATGCCTCAAAACCGGTTATTATTTCCCATTGTGTTACGATGCCTATCATAATGTGTTCTGGCGTATTCAACAGGGGCCTTTAGATGGTCATGGAGTGGGAGGAAAGCCCTTTTCCGTCATGTGTATATCACCTGATTTTTTGAATAGTGCAGAGTATGTGATTCCTGCCGGTGCATCTATCTATCCCGATTTGGCTTTTACAGATTCTTTGATCTTGTTGCCGTATACGGGAGGTGATAAAATCGGTGAAAACAATATGTGCTTTTATGGACTGCAATATAGAGAATAGTAGTTGTGGAAAGGACTGCTTGGAGGCGCTCCCGTTAATTAATTTAATTTCATAGGGTATGAAACTGTTTATTTCGTCATTGTACTTTATGTGGTCTGCTGAATTTGATCTGTATAATACAGATCAAAGGTTGTGATATAATAATGACATCTTAAAATGAATTCTGTATGAAAGATTTGTTTCTTGCAAACAACAGAAGTATGATCCTGATATAACATTAAAAATGTTGATTAGAGGGATTGTTCGGACTAACTAATGTAATTCTATTATCTCTGTTTTTATTTCTATTTTTATAAAATTCAAAAGAAGGTATAGACTAAATATTGTCTTTTATAGGAGTGGACCATAAGAAGGTTTTTGGAAGAACCGTTGGCATTATATTGGTGGATATAGAGGGCAAAAGTAGGTATAATGGTAAAATTGATTTGTATTACAAGCTTGTAACTGTCCGGGTATTTAGGGTTAAAATCGTGCGCTTCATGTCTATTGTGCTTATATACAGTGATTTATATCGCATTATTTTTCATGAATTTGTCCGGGTAGATAATTTGCGAATTGGTTCAACATGATTTAACTTTGAACCAAGGAGGGAGGTCCCTTTTTGAGTGATGTAATTCAAATCTGTTAGCCATGGATAAAATAGAGTTTAGAGAAGATAAGATAACGTTTTCATATAAGAAATCTTATGGAGAATGTTTGTATCAGGATTTAATTGCTGTGGAATATAGCAAGCCTTACTGTATATTACAAATAGGAGGTAGGAACAGTATTCTGTTTTTAATAAGCCTACGTGTGATTCTGGAAAAATTGCCTGCCGATTTTCTGCTGATAAATAGAGGAATTATAGTAAATAAAGAGCGTATTGTAGATTGTGTACTTCAGGACGGGGCATATCATATAAAGATGGATAATAATAAAATTTATAGGATTAGCACTCGTAAGCTGGCTACAGTTAAGAAATATTTTATGGTACAAAATGATACTATTTAGGTTTAGGTTATAAAAGATGTATGGGAGAAAAAAAACTGCAAAAAAAGATTATATACTACGAAAATGTAGTATATTGTAGCCGTGAAAATATTTGCAGGGAGATTCTCGTCTCTAATATTGGATAGTGGGGACCTTATGCACAAACAATAAATCTTAATTCAATTGTGGCTATGAAACACATGTCCTTATTGCTAATCGGCGTATTTGTATTATTGGGGTGCAGTTCCAATAAGAAGCAAGAGCCTATATCCAAGTCAGGAGTACCTGTCATTAATCTTTCTGAGGATGTATCGACTGTACCCTCACTTCTTTTAAGTGAGGCTGCCTCAAAGGTCGATATAGTACCGTTAGAAGTGACAGATGAATCTCTATTGGGGGAAATCTATCATCTTCAAATAACCGAGAACGATATATGGGTACACCATTATAAAGATAAATGTATTTGCCGTTTTTCCCGTTCCGGGAAATTTCTGAATAAAGTTGGAAAAATAGGTCAAGGGCCTGGCGAATTTATTCAATTATCTGATTTTTTTATAGATGAGAAACATAGAGAAATCTATATTGTATCTGCATCAAGAGGCATTTTTGTATATGATTTTGATGGTAATTTCAAGAGGCAGCCTACCAGAACAATAGTAGAAACTATGTTCGGTTCTATTTTTAATCAATTTATGATATATAATAATCACTTTTTTATTCTTCAAAATTTACCTTTATACCGAGAAATACCTAAAGATTCGTTATGGTCTCTTGCCTTGGTTGATAGTTCTTACAAGAAAAAAAAGATATTTAAAAACCCAGTACATATAGGTAAAGAAGATCAAATTATAGAGAATCGTATCCAGATGAATTATATGTTTAATTATTGGCTGGAATCTTCTACTAACGTCGATACATATAATAATCAACTAACTCTTAAGTTTCCTGACACTGATACAATTTATAGCTATGACAGTATTAAAGAGGAATTAGTGCCTCAGTATGCCATTTTTGTAGACGAAGAAAAAGGAGATTACGAATATACACATTTATGGTTTCGTGACAGGAAAGCTTTCGATTATTTTTCGATACACTCATACTACTCTACTAAAGAAAATATTTATTTGGTAGGCAGTAAAGGAGAGGAGGTGTGTATATATTGTTACAATAAACAAGAAAAGAATGTAAGGTTGCAAAAACAACAAGGAGAGATAACCGAGCGTGATGTGCCTTGGTTTAGTATTCCTTTTCGTCGAATGGAATGTCCGTTTGTCCTAAGCAATGATCTATATGGCGGCGATTTTATTATAGATTTTCGCTCTTCTGGTAAATACTGGGTAGATGTATTATATCTTGGCAATGATGGAAATAGGGTTGATTTGAATCAAATAAAATCATCTACTGTAATAGATGAATCCAAGAAAAAGGAGCTAATTCAGGTTTTGGAAAGTGCGACTGAGGATAGCAATCCGGTTTTGATGATTGCAACTTTAAAATAATAGAGTAGGTTCCTATGATGGAAAAATATGTTGTTTCTAATAAATAAATTGTGATGAAGTCTATATTATTATTACTAATAATTACGCTATTGGGGTGCAGTTCCAATAAGAAGCAAGAGCCTATATCCAAGTCAGGAGTACCTGTGATTAATCTTTCTGAGGATGTATCGACTGTACCTTCACTTCTTTTGAGTGAGGCGGCGGAGAAATTGGAAATCGTTCCTTTGGAAATGACAGATGAATCTGTATTGAGTGATATTACGGAAATGCAAGTAACTGATCATAATATATGGATAGATCATGGACGCGAATTCTACATTTATCGTTTTTCCCGTACGGGAAAATTTCTTAATAAAATAGGTAGCATCGGCCAGGGTCCGGGTGAATATACCACTTATTCAACTTTTCTTGTCGATGAAGATAAAAAAGAGGTGTATATTATAGCCAATACTAACGGTGTTTTAGCATACGATTTTGAAGGAAATTTTAAAAGAAAAATTGTTGACATTCAAATGATTTTGCAGTTGTTTTCATCTCCGTATGATCAATATATCTTGAATAATCAAAAATTCTTTGCTACTCAAAATTTCGGATTGTATAGGCCGATAGATAAAGATTCATTGTGGTCATTCGTTTCTTTGGGCGACGACTTTCAAAAAAAGAAATATTTTAAAAATCCGGCGCATGTAGGTAGAGAAGAACAGATTATAGCCAACCGTGCCAATATGGACCGAATGGTTAATTATTGGAGGGAATATCTAACCAGTATGGATACTTATAATGCCCAATTGACCCTTAAATATCCGGATACCGATACTATTTATTGTTATGATGATGCGACAAACCAACTTTTGCCTCAATATGCAATCTTTACAGATGAAGAAAAAGGGGATTATGAAGCTACTCATTTATGGTTTAAAGACAGAAAGGCTTTCGATTATTTTTCCATTTTTTCTTATTATCCGACTAAAGATTTCATTTATTTGGTAGGTAGTAAAGGCGAGGAGGTATATACCTATTGCTATAATAAAAAAGATGGAAGTGTTAGATTGCAGAAACGACAAAGCACAATAACCGAGCGTGATGTGCCCTGGTTCAGCTTTCCTTTGCGCCAAATGAAACGTGATTTTGTGTTAGATAATGATTTAGGTGGAGGTGATTTTACTGTTGACAGCCGTTCTTCCGGTAAATACTGGATAGATATATTAGAACCTGGCGGTGATGAAAACTGGATTGATATAGACCAAATAAAATCATCTACCGTAATAGATGAATCCAAGAAAAAGGAGCTAATCCGAGTTTTGGAAAGTGCGACTGAGGATAGCAATCCGATTTTGATGATTGCAACTTTAAAATAGAAGGATTATTATTTTGAATCTAAAGTTTTTTTTCTTCGGTTTGGCCGTTTGAGTTGAAGGAATATATTCAAGAGAAGAAAGAAAAGGGAGGAATTGTGAGTGAGCGTTTGGTTATGCTTACCGATTCACTGGATGAGGAGCAAAATCCGGTTCTTATAATTGCTAATTTAAAGAATAGGTGGATATGGAATTTTTTATGCGAATGATATTGATACTGGGTGCTATGATATTGGGCTTTACGGCTTGTAGTAACAGAAAAACAGTGGATCCTAATCCTGTTGTTCGGGATAATATTATTCATTTGTCAACTGCGATAAAGAATGTTCGAGAGGAAATGATGCTTTCGGAGCTGGTGGATAGTGTCAGTTATATTCCTTTGGAAACGAATCCGAGTTGTATGTTAGGTAATACTCAGCGTTTGACCTTTTCTCCCCAATATATATTTTATTCAAACTATTGTTTTGATTGGAATGGGCGGTTCTTATTCCGTATTGGGAATCAGGGTCAAGGGGCTTGTGAAGATATCTATGTGCATGTGGCTGATATAGTGTATTTGAATAATCATTTCTATGGGAATGCCTCTAAAATAATAGAATATGATGACCGGGGGAAGTGTACGGGGAAAGAGCTAAGCTGGTATGCCCAGAAAACAATGGACACTGCGCCGGTTGGGCGTATGGTCAATAAGGTCTGCTTTGCTCCGGCAGGAGAAAACCTGATGTTTTATAATTTTCCGGATACGGTTTATTTCATAAATACGGATTACGAGTTTGTAGCCAAACGCAGTATGATGCCGTGGAACAGGAAAGGGATCGCTCCGTCCATGGAGAGTGTGAAGTATACGAGCTACTATAAAGATACGACCTTATTTTATAATTTTTATACGGATACAGTTTTTACTGTTACCCCCACTTCCCTGATACCTCGCTGGGTGGTGGAGTTGGATGAAGAATTACGGTTTCCTACCCGGTATCTATATGAAGATGGATTGTTGTCTGATGCTTTTAAATGTTGGGAATCGGGCAACTTGGAAAATGCAAAAATGATTAAAATGCTGGATCACAAATATATAGTATCCGGTGTTTTTGAAACAGAGCGTTTTGTTTTTTTATCTGTCTATGAATGCATGCCATTCAGGGAGCTGCGTAAACTGCCTGAGACTCCTCCATTAACAGCTATTTACAATAAACGTACGGGTGAGACGTTTGCCGTGAAACAGGTTGTAGATGATCTGGGTGGAATGAAGGCTTTCTTTCCTTCTTGGGGGGCGTATAATGAAAAGCTTTTAGCTACCATCTGGCCTTATAAGTTGAAAGAATTTATAGAAGAGGAACAGTCTGCCGGACGGACTGTGGCTCCACAAATACTGAACTTGATGCAGCGCGTGCGAGAAGATGATAATCCGGTTCTTATAATAGCTCATTTGAAAAAATAGATTTGTCTGTTTATCGAAATCTAGAATGTTGGATTGTTGTTTTAAATATAAATTGGTATGAATAAAGTTCGATTGGCCTTGTATTTGGGTATATTGGTGCATCTGATCGGTTGCTCTTCTTTTCATTCAGAGAAGATTGATTTGTTAGCTCAGGTGCCATCTGATTGTCCGATTGTTGAGATGACCAGTGTTTTAGATAGAGAGGACTCCATCTCAGTGAAGGAATTGGTAGATAGCATTTCGTATGTCCAGTTGGATAATTTTGTGAAATTGCCGGTTCGTGCCAGTATACTCAGTATGGCGGTAACTAAAGATTATATTTTCGTATTGGCCGGTAGTGATGCGGGAGTTTTTAAATACGATAGGAAAGGAAAGCTTATAAAGAAGATTATATCCAACGATTATTCGTCTTTAAAATTATGGATTGGAGCTGATGAATTCAAGGAATTACTTTATCTGAATCAGGAAGGCGGTTCAGAGGGCACTACAGAAGTCTATGATTATGATGGTAACTATCAAGGAAATATTGCTGAATTGTATAATATGCCATATCATTCTCAATATGTACATCGACTGAATGAAAAATTCCTAGCTGCTTTTTCACCATGGTGTATGCCATTGACTGATAAGAATTATTTTGGCGGAGCCGTATTTTCAGAAAAGGGGGAAATGGTACATCAGTTGAACTATTTTGTTCCGTCTGACACTTTGGCTTTGTGTAAGGTTAGCTATTATAGTTTCACTTATCAATCAGATGGAAGCATGTTGGTTTGGAATAATGGGGGAAGTGGCAGCCCAATTGTTCAGCCTTATACCACTTTGTATAAGGTAACTGTTGATTCTATTTTTCCGGTGTATCGTTTGTTTAATGGTAATACACGCGATAAAATAGATCATGTTCAAGGAATTGGAGTCAGCGGCAACTCTTTGGCCATAGAAACAGACTCCAGCCTCTATTTATGTTGTTATCATCCAAAAGCTCCACATCCGTGTCCGACTTTATGCTTTATGCGATATGATATAAAAAATAAGGTTCTTCAGGGAGTCAATTATCCTCCTAATGGTATTTCCGGAGGATATATAAACCATTTGAATGGTGATATTCCAATCCGTTTCCAGTATTCGTTTCCTCTTCAAAAGATTTATGTATCGAGTATTAATTCTGGCGAAATAGAGCAATTGCGAAAGTCGGGGTATATCAATGCAAATAGTGATGAAACACTGAGAAGCAACAAACCTGGAGATAATCCTATTTTGATATATTATCATTATTAATCATTTAAAGTTACCGATATTATGAAATCACTTTTATTTTTTTGTTTAAGTACATTTCTCTTTTACTCGTGTAGTAAGAAAGAAAATAGTCTTTATCCTGTAATAGACTTAGCCGATGCCATCGAGAATCCGGTGGAGAAATCTGTATATGATATTGCGGAAAGTGTAGAGGTCGTGCAATTAGAGACGAATGATTCGTTACTGATTCCATACGTGAGCCAGTTAATAATGACCGATCAGTATTTTATCATAGGATATGGTAAGAAGTGCTCTCTTTTTTCTCATTCCGGAAAATTTGTTTGTGATATAGCTCAGAAAGGAAGTGGTCCGGAGGAATATACAATGTTGATGAATTTGCTTTATATAAACAATCGTGTTTTGATTACAGACTTAAATAATAAAGTTAATGTTTACTCCTTAAATGGGAAGTTTATTGAATCCTATCAGGCACTTCCGGACATGTTTTCTGCCATTTATCCAATGTCGGACAAGAACTTTATAGGTTTTAAAGCTCAGAGTGGAGGAGATGAAAAAGAACGTCTTGTGTTCTATCGACGGGATGAAAAGAGGGGGGCTATTCCATATCAACAAAACTATCAGGCAAAAAAAGTTTGTTTCTTCCCTCATGAAGCCCAATTTTCATCTTTACATGATAAGTTGTACTTTAAGCAGTTGCTTAATGACACTATTTTCTCTGTGGATACGGTAAAGCACTCTCTTTCTCCTGAATATATAATCGACTGGGGAAAGCTGAGATCTAACGATAGATTGCGCTACTCTTTGGAAAATCCGGACGAAGAATTGTTTTTGCACATGCCATACGTTCCTTTGTTCAGTATGACTGCTAATGGATTAGTCTTAGGGGCTATTACAGTAGACATAGATCAGAAGAAGCAATATTACTTAACTGCATTCTATGATAAGGCAAATCATCAGGCGGATCTTTTCGAACTAAAATTATCAAAAAAAGAGATGGATTATTTTGGTGAACCTACAGGTAAGCTTCCTCCTTATCTGGAGGGTGATACTTTTTTCCCGGAGTATATTTCCCAAGATGGCAATTATTTGATTTCTGTCAGAACTCAACCTTTAAAAGAAGAATTGAATCCTGCGTTGATTGTAGTGAAGCTGAAATAATGAATATGGCCTGACACTGATAGATTTCTGATTTTTATATAAGTATTAGTAGCTGCGGAACTAATAGCCTGTTATTTGGGACAGGCTATTGCGCATTAATGTCTCTATTGGTGCTTGAGGGATGTTTAGTTCGTGTAACAGGCTAAGAACCAGATAAACTTCGCATAATACAGGCCGATTATTTGTATCCGGAAGCAACTCTGCTATCCAATTTATCAGGTGGAAGAGATATTCTTTTATTTTTAAGGCTGTGGGAGTGTTGAAGTTTTCTCTTGTACATAGACGTGAATAGAAATAGTAAGCTAAGCCCGAAACTCCTTTTCCTAATCCGAGGTCAGTCAAAGACTTTTGTTCAATGACTGAATATACAGCGGAGTCTATTTGATGTAGTATTTCATCACTATTGCCTTCGACCAGTTTCTTTTGCAGTAAATATTCAATTCCCGTTCCAATGCCACATAACCCATTCTCGTAAGTGATAGGAACAGCCAGAGAGCAGTGGTCTATTATCTTGTTCAGTAATTTATCTGCCTCCTCTTCTAATTCTGTATCGTTCGTTTTTTGGCTTAATTGAAAAAGCTCAATCGTTCGTTCCATCCACCTTGATAAAAGTCGATTTTTGATTTTGTTCATAGAGCTATTGTATTTGCAATATAGCTCTTTTAATACTTGCCAAGTGTACTCTTGATGCCATGGCTTTATACTTCCGGTATAATGAATGATGATGATGTCGGATAACATTTCAGGGGTATGCAAAGTTTCACTGGTAGTGAAATTATAGATATTGGGAATTAGCTTTATTTTGCCTTTACATATACAATTAATTGCATCTTGATCCTGATATCGATCCCGGTTTATATAAATTGATGTGTGTTGCAATAGCTTTTCCTGTATTTTATCTTTTCTAAGGTCTTTCAGATTCAACAGTAGTACGCCTGCATTGATGTATACATCCTTTTCCGCTAGTTCCAGTATCTTTCTATAATTGATTCGTCTTATAAAGATATCATCCACTCCTGCACAATAATAACCTTCCAAATCCAGTTCCCACAATGGCTCTATGCTGCCATTGATTACTAAATCTGCATCTAGGTATAGGGCTTTATCCAGATTGGGAAAAAGATCTGCGATGGCATAACGATAAAGAGTGTGTTCGGTGATGTATCCTCCTTTTTTCTTGAGTTGCTTGAATGATTCTGAATCTATTATCTCCCATTGGATAGTTACACAGGTAAATACATTTTCTATTTCCTGAAGGAGCTCTTTGCTTTCTAACGAAATATAATCTGTCAGAATGTATATGCTTATATTCAAATATCTATTATTCTCAAGAATAGATACTATAGAGGTACAGCAATGGTCAATGTATTCTTCATTGATTGCAAAGAAGATTGGTATTGTGTTTTTCATGCTTGTGTGGTTAAAAAGGATTATTTGTCAGAGGCAAATATATCTGTTTTTTAGATATATTTCTGTTTATAAGGATTATTTCTATAGGTATATGACGTTCGGTATAAAAAAAGGCTACGTTCGGTACATCTTTTCTGATAATGTTTGGATATGAAGTAAGGTGGGCATACCTTGCAAACAAATCTAATAAAGATATGGATTCACAACTACAACAAATAGCTCAATATTTAGAGTGTAGGAAATCATTAGAGTTTCATTGTTTTAAACTTTTAGAGCAAGAGTTATGAAGACGGTGTGCATATACGATGATTATTCTATATCATCCGGAAGTGGAGTGGGGACCTTCTTGAAGGATTTTGCACAATGTGCTACGCAATGGAAAGATACGCATATCTGCATGATTATGTTTCGCACTAATGTAGAGGAATTTAGTATCTGTATGCGTGGAGAGTTAGAATATTTTCTATTCCCTAAAACATTTTGTGTCAATCCCTTCGAAGAATGTGAAGAGATTTGTTCATTGCTGAAACAATATATTCCTGATTCAGATAATACTTTTTTTCTATTTAACTATGTTCCCTGTGATAAGTTGATGCGCATGACACGCAACTATTTTTCACTGTCGAAACAAATTTGTGTTATACATGAATTTAGTTGGACTACTCCATTGCTGGGTGATGTTACATTATTCAGGAAATTGATATCTAAGACGAAAGAAAAGATTTCTTTCTGTTATGAGGGGATAATAGAATTATATCGACGTGAAGCAGAACAATGTCAAATGGCTGACCGGGTGGTTTGCCTGTCAGAAGATACCTATGATATCTTGTACGAATGTTATCAGGTTCCTAAAGAAAAAATTGCATTAATCTCTCATGGTATGAGAACGATAAGAAAGTCTTTTTCAGAAATGACGAAGCGAAAATGGAAACAAAAATATTATTTGAATCCTGATGAAAAGTTAATCGTAATGGTAGGGCGTATCTGTAAGTCTAAGGGGATGTTTGCTTATTTGGAGGCTTTCAAGAATGTCTTGAAATATGATTCTAATTGCCGTTTAGTTGTTATTGGAGATCTGTGTAATGCGCCGGATCTATTAGCAGCAGCAGGCAAGGCTGTATCGAAAGTGACATTGACCGGGAGACTGGACAAGGAACTTCTATCCTATTGGTATCGGATGGCTGACATTGGGGTAATACCTTCATATGCAGAGCAATGCTGCTATGTAGGTCTGGAGATGATGAGCTATGGACTTCCGATAATTGCATCCGATGGTTTGGGGGTGAAGCGTATGTTTCCAGATGGGTTGAATGCTTACGTTGCTCCTATTGGGAACAGGAGAAATCCAAAGGAGTTTGTACAGAATTTGGTGGATTGCACCTTAAAGTTATTGAGTAATTCGGCAGAACAAAGAAAAACAAAGAATAATGCACGTCGTATTCTGAAGGAGAAGTACAATTTTTCGGAGATGGCAGAACATTATAAGGCCATTTTTATGGCTTGAGAGTTTATCAATATTAGTATTTACAATTAATTTTATCTAATCATGAGAAAGTTAAGTGAAATCAAACTGGGGCAGCTTAATAAAGTTGAACTTAGTGAAAGAGAATTAAATCGCCTTTTAGGGGGGAGTAACTGTTGTATCTGTCATAATAGAGGAAGTGCTACTCTTCAAATGAACTACGATGCTAACATTAAGGGTGGCGTAAGCGGGTTAATTCCAGGTGATGGTGGTTATGGTGTCCCTAATGGTAGTTTCTCTAAATAAATGGGTTTACATCAAAGGCTTAAGCTGTTGATGTAATTGTTTTGAGGACCTGTTTTATAAATAGGAACGATTTAGTTTTTGTAATTTGTAAAACAGGTTCTTTATATAAGAAATGACGATTCTTTATCTAATAAGCTGCAATGAAATATATTTCATTATTACTGGTGAGTACATTATTGTTGGGATGTAGTTCCAATAAGAAGCAGGGAGTTATATCTTCTCAGTTAGGAATCCCTGTAATCAATCTTTTTGAGAGTATATCGACAGTGTCTTCGCTTTCTTTAAGCGAGGCAATAGAGAAGTTAGATATTGTTCCTTTAGAAATGACGGATCAATCTATGTTAGGTGAAATAAGACGAATACAAGTCACAGAACATGATATATGGATTCATGATTTTAATAAATTTTATATTTATCGTTTTTCCCGAACGGGGAAATTTTTGAATAGAATTGGTAGTATAGGGCAAGCTCCAGGAGAATATGTCAATTTTTCAACCTTTCTCGTTGATGAATATAAAGAGGAGGTCTATATTGTTTCTAATAACAATGGCATTTTGGTATATAATTTCAAAGGAGAGTTTAAAAAGAAAATAGTTGATCAGCAGATAATCAACAATCTGTTCTCATCTGTATATAGTCAATATGTTTTACATAATGGAAAATTCTTTGCTACTCAGAATATAGCTTTATATAAATTAATAGATAAAGATTCATTGTGGTCTTTTGCTTTTTTGGACACGGCTTTTCAAGAAAAAAAATTGTTTAAGAATCCAGCACATATAGGTAGAGAAGAGCAAATTATAGCTAATTGTGCCGATCAAGGTAGAATGATTAATCTTTGGATGGAATGTCAAACCAGTATAAATACTTACAATAATCAACTGACCCTTAAATATCCAGATACCGATACAATTTATTACTATGACGATGCGACGAATGAACTCTTGCCTCAATATGTAATTTGTACAGGAGAAGAGAAAGGAGACTATGAAGTTACTCACTTGTGGTTTAAAGAAAGAAAAGCTTTCGATTATTTCTCTATTATATCTTATTATCCAACTAAAGATTTCATTTATTTGGTGGGTAGTAAGGGGGACAAGATATATACTTATTGTTACAATAAACAAAATGGGGCTATGAGATTGCAGATAAAGCAAGGCGAAATAAACGAACGAAAAATGCCTTGGTTTAGTTTTCCCTTGCGCCAAATGGAACGTCCTTTTGTACTGTATAATGATTTTTGTGGAAGTGATTTTACAGTTGATAATCATTCTGTTGGCAAATATTGGGTAGATATATTAGAACCAAATAATGAAGAAAATTGGATTGATATAGACCAAGTGAAAGCATCTACCGTTATAGATAGATCTAAAAAAGACGAATTAATAAGAGTCTTGGAGAATGTAAATGAGGATAGCAATCCGATTTTGTTGATTGCAACTTTAAAATAGAGAAAAAATGGAAACTCTAATAACAACCGAGTATAGTCATCAGTATATTTATTCTGATGTTTTGTGCTATTTTCTGTATGTACCTGAAAAAATGAAAATTGCGATGAAGAAAGATGGGGACAACATAGAAGATAACTATTATAAACGCAAACTTAATTTTCTTCAAAGAAATCACTTCTTTGATAAAGAAGTAATCACTTTTCAAACAGATTATACGGAAGATTTGGTCAAACAAAATATGGCTTGCCTACGGCAATTGTTGATAGAAGTTACGGATAAATGTAATCTCAAATGCAAATATTGTGGTTATGGTGAGTTTTATTCTAATTATGATCGGCGGGAAACTTGTAATCAGACATTTGATAATGTCAAAGTATTGATAGATTATCTGGCCAATTTATGGCGATCTGATTATAATGTATCCCATAACAATACGGTTACTGTTGGATTTTATGGTGGAGAACCTCTACTAAATATGAAATTGATACAGGAGACAATTGCTTATATAGAAAGTTTGCATATAGACAATTTAAGGTTTAGTTATAACATGACTACAAATGCCATGCTGCTAGGTCGATATATGGATTATTTAGTCGAAAAGGATTTTACGCTTTTAATCAGCTTGGATGGAGATGAATATCAATCTGGTTATCGGGTAGATAAACATGGAAAATCTTCTTTTACTCATGTTGTGGGAAATATACAGAAACTAAAAGATACCTATCCTGAGTTTTTTGAGAAAAATGTGCATTTCAATGCCGTATTGCATGACCGAAATTCAGTAGAGGGGTGTTATAAATCAATTCATGGATTATTCGGTAAAAGACCCCGCGTATCGGAACTAAATACGAATGGTATTATACCGGAAAGAGTGGAAGAGTTTGTTCGGATGTTTAATGATAAAACAGAGAGTTTTAAGACTGCACTGACTCATGACCCTGATATCAAAGACGATTTTGAGATGGAAGATGATGCTTCGCTTGCTTATCATTTCATGATTATGAATTATGGTGGGAACCGATATTCTGATTATGTGGATTTATTTGATTCGGATCGGAACGGGAAGTATGTTCCAACGGGAACTTGCCGACCTTTTGAGCGGAAACTGTTTCTGACGGTTAATGGAAAAATTTTGCCTTGTGAAAGAATTGGGCAAGAATGTGCTATAGCCCGATTGTCGGATGGAAAGTTAAACTTAGATTGTTCTGCAGTTGCTAAGTATTATAGCTCTTTGTATAAGAAGATAATAAAAAGTTGCGTTCACTGTAATCTGAAGAAAAGCTGCGGACAGTGCCTCTTTTTATTGAAAGAGAAGAATGGACAGTTGATATGTCCGGGCATTGAAACAGACGCTAAATTGCGAGAGAAATTTTCTGCATTTTTAACTTATGCAGAAAGTAATCCGGGTGATTACGAGAGACTACTATCATCTATTATTGTTGCCTAACATTATTCAAACATTATGAACTATTGGTTTTATTTGGAGCCTTACACCTTCATGTTCCGCAATGAACACAAAACAGTGGTCTACAACACACTTAATTCAGCATATTTGCTCTGTCCCAACGATGCTGTAGTGGAACAAATCTTAGAGCAATGGGAAAATGCAGGTAATGGTTATGGAGCTGTGCTTGCTGAAAAGGACTTAGAAAACGGGGTGGTAAAAGACTTTGTAAATACTGTCAGAGAATCTTTTGCAGGTGACTGTGTGGAATATGATTCGGAACGGCCTAAGCCTTATTTGTTCAAACCCGACTTGTTTTTAAATACGGATATCCGTATAAAACAGGAAAAAGAGAAAACTTCATTAGGAGAGCGAATTTTGCAGTACCTTCATGAGGTAACGGTCTATTTGCTAGCTTCCTGTAGCCGTAGCTGTACAGCATGTACTTCTTATTGTAAGCAGTTCAACCATTGTACAATTTGTCGTGAGGGGATATTGAATCAGACTGATTATACTCGTTTGCTGCATCAGTTTCATACCTGTGGTATTCAGCGTGTGAATTTGTCGGGGGGAGGAGATCCACTTGAGAACAGCTATGTGCGTCAACTTCTATCGGATTTCGCAGAATCTGGTTTTAAAAAGCATCTCTACTTGGATTTTAGTTTTCTGTCTGATGAATACATTGAGTTTATGCAGCAAACGAATTTAATTCTGGAAGTACAGGTCCATTTGACAGAGGTAGATGAACGGATAATTGAAAGTATGCGACGCTATTCATGTGATACTGTCAAATGGAATTTAATTGTTTCTGAATATTCGGATATGGAATGTTTGGATAGCTGGAATTTCCCGGAAGAAGCACTTATTCAGGTCTGTCCTTTTTATTCGGGAAATAACTTATCTTTTTTTCAGGATTTTGTTTTCACTGATTTGCAGGATATACTTGCCATTCCGATTGATAGGAAAACAATATTCAGGCATAAGGCATTGAATGATATTTTTTTCGGTAAATTGACTATATTCCCGTCGGGCGAGGTGTATGCGAATGTAAACTATCCGGCACTTGGGAATATACAGAATTCATCGCTAAAAGAACTTGTTTATAAAGAATTGACAGAAGGAAATGCGTGGTTAAAGGTGCGTAGTAATGAAAAGCCGTGTAACCAATGTATCAATAAGAGCCTATGCCCCTCAATTTCGAACTATGAGTTGGTTATTGGCAGATATAATCTTTGTAAGGTAAAATTTGAGTAATCATAGAGTAATAGATCTATGTATGTCGTAAGTTTGATTTTATAATCTATATTTTCCCAGCTATTGAATTAATAAGTATTGAATTAGGGAGCTGAAAGGGGTCAGATATGCAGGCTATTATATTGGCAGCAGGAATGGGTAGGCGTCTGGGAGAATTGACCCGGTACGACACTAAGTGTATGATTGAGGTGAACGGTATCCGGATCATAGATCGGTTACTGGCAAACCTGGCAGTCGCAAGACTATCGAGGATTGTGCTTGTGATTGGTTTTCAAGGTGACAAACTACGGGCGTATCTGGGAAATGAATATTGCGGAATTCCTATTTATTATCTGGAAAACCCTTACTATGCACATACCAATAATATTTATTCTCTGTTTCTGGCACGGCACCACTTAGCGTCTGATGATACTTTATTGTTAGAATCGGATATTGTTTTTGAGAAGAGAATACTTGAAAGAGTGCTCGAAGAACCGTATCCGGATGTTGCAGTAGTAGACCGTTATAAGAGTTGGATGGACGGGACTATGGTGACTGTGGATGAAAAGCAGTTTATTGTGGACTTTGTATCTAAACATACTTTTTCGTACGAAAAAACTTCTACTTATTTTAAGACGGTGAATATCTATCGTTTTAGTAAGGAGTTTTCTGTAGGTAAGTACGTACCTTTTCTGGAAGCCTATTGCAAATGTTTTGATAATAGTGCATATTACGAACAAATACTGGCCGTTTTGTCTTTGTTGGATAAAGCCGGGCTGAAGGCTTTGCCGCTTGAGGGTGAAAAGTGGTATGAGATAGATGACATGCAGGATTTAGATATTGCCGAAACGCTATTTGGTAAGAAAGAAGGGCTTTTGCCCGGTTACCAGAAACGTTATGGAGGGTATTGGCGCTTCCCTTTTTTGTTTGATTTTGCTTATCTGGTGAATCCACATTTTCCGACAGAAAGGATGCTGGAAGAACTGAAGGCTAATTTTGATAAACTGCTCAGGCAATACCCTTCGGGGAGTTATGTAAACAGGCGATTGGTGGCGAAGCACTGGAACATTCCTGCGGAGGCTGTCGCGGTGGGGAATGGCGCGGCAGAGTTGATAAGAAAGCTGATGGAGCTGCTTCCCGGTAGAATGGGGGTGATTCTTCCTACATTTGAAGAATATCTGGTGCGTGATGACCGGATAGAGACTTTCTTGCCGTTGGGGCCAGGTTATCGCTATACCGTAAGCGACCTGAAAACATTTTTTGAGGATAAGGGAGTGACTTCGTTACTGTTGCTGAATCCGGATAACCCCTCCGGAAATAGTATTCCTTACAAGGATTTGATTTCATTAGCGGGATGGACTCAGGAGCGTTCGATACGGCTGATTGTGGATGAGTCTTTTATTGACTTTTCGGAGGGCGGAGAGGAAACTTCTCTGATTGATGACAAGATATTGAAGGAGTATAATCATCTGGTGGTGATAAAGAGCCTGTCTAAGTCACATGGAATTCCCGGATTACGATTGGGAATTGCTGTTTCCGGTGACCATAAATTAATGGATGAATTACAGCAGAAACTTCCGGTCTGGAATATAAACTCTTTGGCGGAGTACTATTTACAGATTCTGGACAAATACACAATCGACTACCGGCAGGCATGTGCCCGCTTTAGAGAGGAAAGAGCGCTCTTTTTTGAAGAACTTCAGGAGGTAGGCTATTTAGTGGTATTTCCTTCACAAGCAAACTTCTTTTTATGTGAAGTGACCCATAAGTACAGCGCCCGAGAGCTTGCGGAAGTTTTGCTGAGAGAGCATGATATTCTGGTAAAAGACTGTAGCTTGAAGAGGGGAATGTATGGAAAGCAGTATATTCGTATTGCTATCAGGAGTAAAGAGGAAAACCGGTATTTGGCCGGAATATTAAAATATAAATTATGAATATAGATATAAAGGAGGCACATCGGAGGATGCTTTATTTATTGCAGTCTTTCGATACTGTCTGCAAGAAGCACGATATTGATTATTGGCTCGATTATGGTACACTGTTGGGAGCTATCCGGCATCAGGGGTTTATTCCTTGGGATACAGATACGGATGTGGGGATGTTAAGGAGTGATTATGCACTCTTTTTGGAGAAAGGTGTGTCGGAATTGCCTCAGGATATTTTCTTTCAGACTCCGGAAACAGAACCGGCCATGGCTCCATGGAGCTGGTTGGTTGAGGCGCGGTTGAGAGATCGGCACAGCCGGTATGTTCCGGATAAAAAGACTCCGGCCGAGCCGATGCAGTTCGGTGGATTACAGTTGGATCTTTTCATTTATGATTGGGATGGTAAGTATGAGAATGCTTTGTCGAACAGTTTTGAGCGGAATTTGAGTGAGAGCCGTATTCATTTGCGGCTGGATGAGGTGGAATATCTGGATACTGCACGATTTGAAGGAGTGGAGTTTCCGGTTCCGTCAGGATACGATGCTTATCTGACCCGTTGTTATGGAGATTATAGAACGTTTCCCCCGGAAGAGGAAAGGCAAATTCCGGAAGTGGTTGCCTGGTCGGTGTAATAAAATGATTGATTACGTCAATAAAGAAAATATGGAAAGCGTAAGAGGGATAGAAAATCCGGGGATGATGGGAGAAATGGGGAAAATCATCGGATTCTATCGTCTTTATCGGCAGACGGCTGAAGAAGAGTGGGAAGAGAAAGCAGAAGTGTTGCTGGATGAGGTGATGGAGAATTGTTCTTTGGAACTTCCGGTGACTTATGGTGACGGTTTGTGCGGAGTAGGTGTCGGAATTGAGTATCTGTTGCAGGAGGGCTTTGTGGAAGGGGATGCCGACGAGATTCTATGGCAGATCGATTGCAGGGTATTTAACACGATTAATAGTAGGGCGATCGGAACTTTAGGCATCGGGAAAGGTATTTGTGGTCTCGCTTATTATCTGTATTACCGGTTGTCCCGGAGGAAAGGTGAGGAAGACATCAAGGTGCTGCGAATGAAAGAGCATTTAATTTACCTGATTGACTGGATAGCAGACTCACTGCCCGGAGTCAGGGAAAGTTCACTTTTCGAAGAGGTGTTTTTTATTCTTTGCCTGTTGCATCGGTTGGATGTATTCAATGCAAAAGTCGAGAAACTGATGGAGTACTGTGAGAAGGGCATGATTACATCTGGAAGGGAGGCGGTATGGATCTGACAAGAGAGGTTAGCATTGTCATCCCCTTGCGGGTAGATAATCCGGAGAGGGCGGAGAATCTTCGGTTTATCCTTTCTTTGCTGCTACAGCAGACAGAGGTGTCTGTGGATATTCTTGAGGCGGATACAGAGCAACGTTTTTATTTGTCTGAGACGTGTGAGAGGTTACGCTATCGGTTTGTGAAAGATGATGATCCGGTATTCTACCGGACACGTTATTTAAATATATTGTTGAGATCGGCTAAGTTCCCGATTGCAGGCATTTGGGATACGGATGTGATTATTCCGCCGGTTCAGTTGAGAGAAGCGGTCGGCAGGATTTGTTCGGGCTGTGTGATGTGTTTCCCGTATGACGGGCGTTTTATCTTTCTGAATGAAGCTATGAGTGACAGAATCCGCAAGGACGTATCAGTGTTGGAAAAGGTGGATGCTACTTCAATAGGGATGAGACCTTCGGTGGGAGGAGCTTTTCTTGTGAACAGGGTTGCCTATCTGCGGGCAGGCGGAGAGAATGAAGCGTTTTATGGTTGGGGCCCCGAAGATGCCGAAAGAGTGAAGCGTCTGGAGATATTAGAGTTGCCCATTGCACGTGTAAAAGGACCGTTATATCATCTTCATCATCCGAGGGGCATCAATTCGGGTTTTGATATGGGTGAACGGGATAAACGTAATTTAGAAGCATTGCTGGCTACTTGCAGAAGGAGTAAGGCGGAGATGCTAAGGTGGCTTGAACAACCAACCTTTCCGGACTGATCACACTAAATTTATATGGTATTTGATTGTCGGGTTTATAAATAGGGATAAAAATGATTGATTTTAAGTGATTTTTCAAATTGAAAATGTATCTTTGTATACATATCCCTGAAAAATAAATATTGAGAGACAGTCATTATGAAAAACACAATATTATTGTTAAACGGTTTATGGCTGCTCGGGCTGGTGGCCTGCCAGCCAAAATCTTCTTCTTTATCCGAATGCCCGATTGTCAATGTACGCTCTGCTTTGCAGAAAGAGACACCTATCTCCATGAAAGAAGATGTGGTGAGCATACAATATATTCCTTTGGAAACAACAGACTCATGCCTGATTAGCAATCTGCTGAATCTGCAGGTGACGACGGATTACATGTTTATGTATAACGGAAAGACTGAAGAAGTGTTGCAATTTGATCGAAAGGGTAAGTTCATACGTCGGGTCGGCCGCCAGGGAAATGGGCCGGGAGAGTATAGTATGATAAGTGAACTTGCGGTTGATGATAGCAATAAAGAATTATCTATATTCCAGTATGGAGGGGATGCATTGGTGTATTCGTATGACGGAAGTTTTCTACGGAATGATACAACGGTGAAGCAGGCCGGTGGAATGTATGTCTTTGCGGATGGGAAGAGAGCATTGAAAGGATTGGTCATGAAGCCTTTTGAACAAGCACCATGGGCAGGCGCATTGCAACAGGCTGATGGTTTGCTGTTAAAGTCTAAGTCTCTTTTTCCACAAGGACTCTCTCAGGATGTTTGTTTCATGAAAGAAATCTGCTTTTCTCCTTCTACAGAAGGGGTACTGCTGTTTACTGCATGCAATGATACGGTGGCCGGGATTTATGCTAATGGAATAGAGTCGGCTTATGTTCTGAAACGGGAAAACCCGACTGAATATTATATGGATATTGCTAATATTAATAAATTCAGGGATAATACAGTTGAAACGGATCAGATTATTGGAGTCTATGATCTGTTCGAATCTCCTCACTATCTTTACTTACGTCTGTACAAAGGAGATGCTATTTTTATACAAAGATTCGATAAGAAGACCGGTGAACTGAAATCGCAGCGTATTCCGGATGATTATTTGGAATGTAGTGCTGCCATTCCAGGCGGCAATGTAATTGGCATGGATAATGATATAGATGGAGGGATACCTTTCTGGCCGGAGTATGTAATGGCGGATGGGGGACGCGCACAAGTGGTGAATGCTGATATTCTTTTGGCTTTACGTGAAAAAGGATATCTAAAGCAGGCTCCTGATGTATTGAATATCGGGGATGAAGCCAATCCGGTAGTGATTCTTTATAAATTTAAAAGATAGGAGGTATTATGAAATCATTTACATTTTGCATTTTATTAGCCCATGTGTTGGCTTTTCCACTATTTGCTCAGAAGAATGCAGCTGCCGTCACGCTGAATTTGGCAAAGGCTGTTACACAAAGTCCTAAGACGGTATTAATGAGTGAACTGGCATCTGATGTACGTTATTTCCCTTTAGAAACTACTGATAATTGTCTGCTGGGGAATGAATGTAGTATTATTTATGCCGGAAACTCGATTATTGCGGGTGACGCACAGACCAGAAGTTTTTATCGGTTCGATAAAAATGGTAAGTTTATGAATAAGATAGGCCGGCAAGGACAGGGGCCTGAAGAATATGCGGTAGGATTATTGTTTTTTACTGACCCTGATAACCAAAAACTGTATGTTCAGGATTTCCAGGATATAATCTGTTATGGCTTCAATGGTAAATTTCTCCGTCGTATACCGGCTCCTCACCTGAATATGGGTACCGGAGCTGTAGACGGCCAGGGATCTATTCTCTATTGTGATAATAATTATTTTATGAGAAAGGATAATCCCCAACAATTGTTCCTTATCGATGAAAATGGGAAGAAACTAAAGATCTGGAAAGGATATATGGAACCTGGAAAGAAATATGGTGTTAACCTATCTACCCGCGATGTAATGTATCGTTATGGGGGCGATATTTACTTTAAACCTGCGTTGGAGAATCTGATTTATAAAATTGATGCCAACAGAAAAAAGACATTGGCATGGAAATTTGATTGTTCGGGGAAGGATGTGGATGTATCTGCCAATGAAATAGATCCCGGAAAACGTTTTCAATCAATTGCAGTACAACAGGTTTTTGAGTCAGACCGTTATTTCTTTGTGCTTTATGTCCTGAAGAATGAAAGCTTTGTGGGATTGTATGATAAACAGAAGAAGAGTTTTTCAAATGTGATTATAAAAGATGATTTGGCGGCAGGATTTGATTTTACTCCTCCCGGAACAGGGTTGGGAAATCAGTTGGCAAATGCCCGGATGGTAGGTTATCTGAGTAAAGGTAAACGCTATTCGAAAGCTTTACTGCCGGAAAGAAAAAAAGAACTGGATGAATTGATAAACCGATTGGATGAAGAGGATAATCCGGTAATGGTTGTTGTAACATTAAAATAAAATCTATATAAATTCTTTTTAAACGTATGAAAATTACAAGTTATGTTTCTTTTTTATATTGCTTATGTCTGATGCTGGCGAGTCCGACAGTACAGGCGAGCGAAGTGCGAACCGCTATTTTTGAGGGGAAACCGTGTATTAATCCCCCTCATGTGGTGGGAAACTATCCTGCTACCCCTTTTTTGTTTTATATTCCCACCTCCGGAGAACGACCGATAAAGTGGCATGCTGAAAATCTTCCCAAGGGATTGAAGCTGGATAAAGAAACGGGGATAATCAAGGGAAAAGTAGTAGAAAAGGGAACGTACAAAGTAATGCTGAAAGCTGAGAATGCCCTTGGAACCGATACACAGGAACTACTGATTAATATAGGAGATGAGTTGTTGCTGACTCCTCCGATGGGGTGGAACAGTTGGAATACATTCGGACGTCACCTGACAGAGGAGCTACTGTTGCAAACTGCAGATGCAATGGTAGAAAACGGAATGCGTGATTTGGGGTATGCTTATATTAATATCGATGACTTTTGGCAGTTGCCTGAAAGGGGAGCCGACGGTCATATCCAAATTGATAAAACAAAGTTCCCGAGAGGCATCAAATATGTGGCCGATTACTTGCATGAGCGAGGATTCAAACTTGGAATTTATTCGGATGCCGCTGATAAAACTTGTGGTGGGGTTTGTGGCAGTTATGGATATGAAGAAATTGATGCACGGGATTTCGCATCCTGGGGTGTTGATCTTTTGAAGTATGACTATTGCAATGCACCTGCCGGAAGAGTAGAAGCGATGGAAAGATATGAGAAGATGGGGAGGGCATTGAGAGCGACCGACCGTTCTATCGTCTTTTCAATTTGTGAGTGGGGACAGCGTGAACCTTGGAAATGGGCGAAGAAAGTCGGCGGACATTTATGGCGAGTATCCGGTGATATTGGCGACTTGTGGAATCGTTCGACAGACGAAAAGGGAGGTTTACGTGGCATTTTGAACATTCTTGAAATAAATGCACCGCTTGGTGAATATGCAAGACCCGGCGGATGGAATGATCCGGATATGCTTGTTGTGGGGATTGGCGGAAAAAGTAAGAGTATCGGTTATGAATCGGAAGGTTGTACGAATGAACAATATCAGTCCCACTTTGCTCTCTGGTGCATGATGGCTTCTCCATTACTCTGTGGCAATGATGTACGGCAGATGAATGATAGTACGTTACAAATACTTTTGAATAAGGATCTGATTGCTATCAATCAGGATCCGCTGGGCATTCAGGCAGAGCGTGCCATTCGTGCCGATCATTATGATGTCTGGGTGAAGCCGTTGAGTGACGGAAGCAAAGCAATAGCTTGTCTGAACCGGATATCCGGACCCGTAGACGTGGAGTTGAATGTAAAGACGGTAGAAGGATTGTCATTGGATCGGGTATATGATGTTATAGAAGGCAGCCTTGTGGCTGAGGCTTCTACCGGATGGGTCGTAAAGCTTGCTCCCGGTGAGTGTAAAGTGTTTATATGTAAATAAGATTGATTGTAAAATAGGGCTATCCGGTAAAATTGGCGGTACCGGATAGCCCTTTCTTCATAGTCAGGTTTATATTGGGTTGGTTATTTTAATCGTATGGTTGGGCCTATCTTATAAGTGTTTTCCCATTGCCGGGTAGCAGCATTGTAACTTCTGTCGGTACCCAGATTCAGGTCGAGACCATATTCTTTTCTTTCCAGGAGGTTTATCCGGAATGAAGCGCCGTAATGGGATTGTGGAGATAACGGGAAACCTTGTACACCGGAGTTGGGATTACAGTCCAGCCGGTATTGTCCGTAAATATAAGCGGTCAGCCAATTATTCAGACGATAGGTAAGGTCTGCGTTAAGGGTAAAATCATTAAACATCCGTCCGTTAGAGCGGTATTGATAGGCATTGCCACCTATCCGGATAGCCAGTTGTCTGTTAAGACGATATACCAATCTGCCACCTGCCATATTCTGAGTACCTACTCCCCGAAGTGAATAACTGGAACCGTATAATTCGTATCCGAAATAGCGGGAATTGAACAGTCGGTACTGTTGCTGATTAAAATAACCGGTGAAGACGGGATCCAGATAGGAGAATTTTTTTCTCAGTTCGTATTGTTTGACTAACGGCATACTGTTATTGAAAGCAGGGTTGGTTTCTGACAAAGTATTCTTTATTTCGGGTAGTTTGAAGATTTGAGGGGTTTTCATTTCTTTGTGCAGTGTAAAGGCAGGTATGGGCGTTTCGTTGAATGTTTGCGCATAAGCAAATCCGTTGCCGCAAATGATAAATAGCATTGTCAATCTGAATTTTTGCATAGTTAAGTCTTTTATGTCTTTTAGACGCAGAGATATGCCGAATGCTGCAATGTTTTTTCAAAAGAATCATTTATCTTTGCCGAAATACGTTAAAAATCGAATATGGAACTGGATCTTCAACAACTTACTACTGAGGTATGCCGGATAGCAACTGAAGCCGGGAATTTTTTGAGAAAAGAACGGAGGAGCTTTAGTCGGGAGCGTGTGGTGGAAAAGCATGCGCATGACTATGTGTCGTATGTTGATAAAGAATCTGAACGCTTGTTAGTGGCACAACTGTCTGCGTTGCTGCCCGAAGCCGGGTTTATTGCGGAAGAAGGTTCTGCCGTTTATAAGAATGAGCCTTATTGCTGGGTTATTGATCCGTTGGACGGGACGACTAACTACATTCATGACAATGCTCCTTATTGTGTCAGTATCGCATTGAGGAGCTGTACAGAATTACTTTTAGGAGTGGTGTATGAAGTTTGCAGGGATGAATGTTTTTACGCCTGGAAAGGTGGGAAGGCTTGGATGAACGGAGATGAACTGCATGTCTCGAAAATAGAAAACATAGAAGAGGCGTTTGTAATCACTGAACTTCCTTATAACCATCGGCAATACAAACGGACTGCGGAATATTTACTGAAACAATTGTATGGAGTGGTAGGAGGAATTCGTATGAATGGCTCGGCTGCATCGGCTCTTTGTTATGTGGCGGCCGGACGTTTTGATGCCTGGGCGGAAGCTTTTATCGGGAAATGGGATTACTCGGCTGCGGCACTGATTGTGTTGGAAGCCGGTGGAAAAGTAACTGATTTCTTTGGAAGTGAGTATTTTATTGAAGGACATCATATCATTGCGACGAATGGCCCTTTACATCCTGTCTTTCAACGGCTGCTGAAAGAGATGCCTCCACTGGAAATGTAACTTTCCGGGTATTGATTAAACTGAAAAACATCACATGAATACTTGGTTCGACTCTTTTTGGTCTCTTTTGTTCCCACGTTGTTGTGTGGTTTGTGGAGCTCCGCTGTCGAAAGAAGAGGAGTGCTTGTGTATTCGTTGTAATATGAACTTACCTCGTACCGGATTTCATCTGCGAAAGGATAATCCGGTTGAGTGTCTTTTCTGGGGACGTATTCCGGTTCTTGAAAGAGCTTCTTCCTTTCTCTTTTATCGTAAAGGTAGTGATTTCAGACGCATCTTGCATCTGCTGAAATATAGCGGATATAAAGAACTGGGCGAAGTGATGGGACGCTATATGGCGGCAGAATTAATTTCTTGTGGTTTCTTTGATCATGTGGATGTGATTGTTCCTGTACCTTTGCATAAGAAAAAACAGAAGCTGAGAGGATACAATCAGAGTGAATGGATTGCCCGTGGTATATCTTCTGTGACGGGGATTCCGCTGAATGCGAAGAGCGTGATACGGGAAAAGAATACAGAGACTCAAACCCGTAAATCGACTTTTGAACGCTCGGAAAATGTGGAAGGTATTTTCAAATTGTGTGATGTAGCCTGTTTCCAAGGGAAACATGTACTGATTATTGATGATGTGCTGACTACCGGATCTACAACTGTGGCCTGTGCATCTACGCTTTTTGAAGTTGAAGGAGTACGGATCAGTGTGTTGACATTGGCCGTGGCCGAATAAATGAAGTGATAAATATGAGGGTGCATTGAAGCACCCTCGTATCTATTTAAAAAGTTTCAATTATCAAATCGGATGCCAGCATTTCCTTGATTGCCTTTCCAAAAGCCTGGAAATGGGGGGATGCCGCATGTATATCCATGGCACGCTGGTCTTTGTACTCTTCGTAGAAAATGAAAGCTACGGGTTGTGACGGGTTTTGATATAAGTTATAACTAATATTCCCCTCTTCTGCCCTTGTACCTTTGATTAGAGCATCAGCCGCCTGTAGAAATGCTTGTTCTTTGCCGGGTAGCACTTCTACACGTGCTACGATTGTTTTCTTTTCCATAATGATAATCTATAATTAAGATGATTCTCGTTCCGCAAATTTACGTATAAATGGTGATACTTTCTTTTTCATCTTGAATAAATTTGTTTGTAGGAATCGTCTGGCTCTTATTTCTGAGGAATCCATACTTTATAGCTATGGCTCTCTTCCCTGTTGGCCACAGCATAATATGGGATGGCTTTTGCCGGAATATCACCCTGACATTTGATGATATTGACTCCATTGAGCAGATTACTGTCATGGGAGAGTTCCAAAGGTGTTTGTGCCTGAAGTTTGAATGTCTGCAGTTCCGGATTATCGGCATCCTCAAAACAGTAAATGATAGGCCCTGACGCCAATGCGACTTGTCCCCGTAAGTTTTCGACTGCTTTATTTGCAGTGATCAGGCGAGGTTGCATGGGTAGTTCAAGCTCAATGTGATCGCCTTTTTTCCATTCCCGGTTGATTTCCGCATATCCGTCTACGATCCTCAAAAGTACATCCTCTTGATTAACTTTTAACTTGACCGGTGCTTTTAGATTCGATTGGTAAAGGTTGTATGGATTTTCTGTACCTTGTGCCCATCCGGGAATACGGACTTTCATAGAGAAGGTACTTGCCTTGTCGGGATTGACTTGAATGGAAACAGCGCCGTGCCAGGGATAAGAGGTTAATTGTTTCAATCGGACGCTGTTGTCACCGACCGGAATTCGCACTTCACTTCCTATGAATAAATTGACATAGACATTATCTCCCTGATAGGCATAGATATAACCGGGCATGGCAGCCATGATTTTCAGGAACATCGGTGGGCAACATGGACATACATGCCATTCCCACCTGTCGGGCTTATCGGTATTCAGGGGATTTTGATAGGTGTATTTATCACCGGACAAAGAAACGCCAGTCAGTACATTGTTGTAAAGCACTCTTTCCACTTCGTCCATATAGCGGGCATTGCAAGTTAATTGGTTCATGCGTTGGCTGAAAAAACCGGCTCCGACAGCTGCGCAGGTTTCCAGATATGCATCGGTGGGCAGAAAGTAGTCCGGACCAAACTTTTCGTCTTCGTGAATAGCGCCGACTCCACCTGTGATGAACATCCGTTTGCCTGCCATATTCTCCCAAAGACGTTTAGCTGTTTCGATGTATTGGGGTGATTGGTTCTCAAGTGCGGCCGCGGTTAGACCGGTTGCCATCAAGGTAGCTCGCACAGCATGCCCTTCAATTGTTTTTTGTTCGAGTACAGGGATCGAATCTTGTGAATACTCTCCCCAACTGGGACGAGAGTGTATGCCGAATTCAGCTTGGTGATAACAAGCGTCTTTAATCCATTTTTCCGATTTCCGGTATCCCCACGTTCCCCATAATGGAAAGCCACAGTGATGCCCTCTGTTTTCTATCCAAAAAGTGGCCAGATTATAATAATCTGATTCCCGGACCGGTATGGAAAGTTTATCTTTCAGTTCCGGTTCGTTTTTATACAACCAGTATAATGCCATTACGGCTTCCTCGGGGCCGGAATGTGCGGGAACGATATTCTTGCGTGGTTCCGGACCCATATAATCTGCCATGTAATTGGCAAAGCGGGTTGCAATTTCAAGCAAACGTGTTTTGCCGGTTGCCTGATAATAATGTACTCCGGCTTCGATCAGCATCCCGGCATTGTATACATCGTGTTGTCCACGAAGGAGTCCCCCATTGTCTCCCCATCTATGGTTGTTTTCCATAAGTTGGGTATGGGTGTTGATGTATCCGGTCGGCTCTGTTTGCTGAGCGGCATAGATGCGGTCTACATATCCGTCGATTCGTTTTTCCAGTTCTTTATTGGGGTGGCTTGCAAGAAAGTCGGCGATACCCCGGATACTTTCATAAACGAGTCCGTCATACCATTCGGGACCATCGTGCTGTTTGATATCTCTCTGCCCTTCAGCTACACGATCGAAATTCCGGAAAGCATTACGCGTGTCGGTCGATCCGGGAAAAGGAGTGTATTTCCCTTCGAATTTGTTTAATACATCATTAGTGGTTATTTTCCTCCAGATATCGAGTTTCGGACTCCAGAAAGCATCTTCTATCCGGACTTCGTTTAGCTCGGGCAAGTGGAGTGTTTGCCGGGTATTGTCTGTGTGAGACTGACACCCCATTTGCATCAGTACGGTTAGTACTGCTGCGACAGATAAATGTTTTGTGGTTTTCATTGTACATTGATTTTATAGATGCATATATGTTTGTAAGTATCTCCGGGTAAGAGGGTTGTTGACGGGAATGCCGGTTGGTTAGGACTATCCGGATAGTGCTGGGTTTCCAATGCGAGGGAAGCCCGGTAGTTGTATTTCTTTTCGTGCTTTCCGGTCATTGTACCATCAAAGAAGTTACCGCCATAGAATTGTAGTCCGGGTTCGGTGGTCCATACTTCAAGATATCTTCCTGAGGCGGGTTCATAAACGGTTGCTGCCAGTTCGGGGGTGTTGGAGGTTTTGCGATTCAATACCCAATTATGGTCGTAGCCGTGACCGAACTCTAGTTGCTCGAACGAATCATTTACTCGCTTTCCGATAGGTGTGGGGCGACGAAAATCCATCGAGGTCCCTTCTACATCCTGGAGAATACCGGTGGGGATTAGGGTCCGATCGACAGGAGTAAACTTATCCGCATTGATCATGAGTATATGGTCATTGATATCCTTATTGCCTGCACCGTGCAGGTTGAAGAAGGAATGATGGGTGAGGTTGATGACCGTTTCTTTGTCTGTTTGAGCCTGGTGAGTGATAATAAATTCGTTTTTATCCGTAAGCTTGTAATTCATGGATACTTGGAGATTTCCCGGATACCCCTCTTCACCATCTTTGGATAAATACGTGAGTTGTAAAGTCTGGCTGTCCGGCTGCTCAACATCCCATACTACCATATCAAATCCTTTAAAGCCACCATGTAGACTGTTGGGAGTATCATTGATGGGTAACTGGTAAGTTTGTCCGTTCAGGGTAAACTTTCCTTTGTTGATCCGGTTGCCATACCGTCCGATAGTGGCTCCCAAAAATCTTTCACCTTTATAATGGAGATATTTGTCCACATGATCGTGTCCGAGGACGATGTCTTCAAAATGCCCTTTTTTATCCGGAGTCCAGAATTCAACGACTCGTCCTCCGAAATTGGTGATGGCAATTTCAATGCCGTTTTTGTTTCTCAGAAAGTAGAGATCGGTTTGCTTTCCGTCAATTGTTTGTTGAAAATCGGCTCTTTTCAATTGTGAATGTTGGGCATTTACGGTGTTTGTGTGTATCATGGTTGTGAGTATTAATAAAATGATCAGTTTTGTTTTCATACGATTCATATTTTTAGTTCATTATTCGTAAGTTGTTAATTGGTCAATTCCTTTTGTATCTGCTCCAGAGACTTGTTCTTTGTTTCGGGTAGCCTGAGAGCAAAGAAGAAGCTTAGGAACATCATAATGGCAAAGAAACTGAAAATGAAGGTACCTCCTGTACGGATGAAAACGGGAAACATCCATGAAAGGAGGGCGGACCACACCCAATGTGTCATGCTGCCTAATACTTGCCCTTTGGAGCGCACATTGTTTGGGAAGACTTCGGAGATTAGTACCCAAATGACGGCACCCAGTGAAATGGCAAAGAAAGCGATAAACCCCATCAGGCAGATAAGCATATAGTAACCTGAAAATGCGTCTTGGTAGAACCCTTTGGCTACTAAGGCCAAAGAGAGGGTCATACCGATGGAACCGATATAGAGGAGTTTTTTTCGTCCTACCTGATCTATCAGGATCATTCCGATCATAGTGAAAGTAAGGTTGGTCAGTCCGATAACAATAGACTGCATCATGGCTGAGTCGGTAAATACACCTGACATCTCAAAAATCCTCGGAGCATAATAGAGAATGGCATTGATACCTGATAACTGGTTGAAAGTAGCTATAAGGAAAGCATAGAGGATCGGTTTCCGGTATTTATGCTGAAACAGTTTTTCGCCACTGGCTCCTATTGTTACCAGGGATTCTTTGATTTCATGAATTTCCTGTTCAATATCTGCATTGCTGACCTTCTTTATGACGTGTCGGGCTTCGGCTTCCCGATCTTGCTTTACCAGCCAACGAGGACTTTCAGGTACGGTGTATAATAGAAGAGCGAATGCGATGGCAGGAATGGCTTCAACTCCTAACATCCATTGCCAATCATGCGCAATGCCATGAATCCAATAGTTGGAAAAGTAAGCCAGTACAATACCCAGTACAATATTAAACTGGAAGAATGCGACAAAACGGCCGCGCCAACGCGAGGGGGATATTTCGGCAATGTACATGGGACCGACTACGGATGAGGCTCCGACAGCTAAACCTCCGGCAAAACGGAAGAATAAAAAGGAATACCAATCGATGATGGCAGCACTGCCCACTGCAGAAACAAAGTAGAGAAAAGCAATAATTTTCAGTGCTTTCAGACGTCCGTGTTTTTCTACCGGTTTACTACAGACGAAAGCTCCGATGATTGTACCGATCAAAGCGATAGCAATGGTGAAGCCATGGCTGAAGTCGGATAGATCATATACCACCTGGATGGATTTCTCGGCTCCGGATATCACTGCGGTATCGAATCCAAAAAGTAATCCTCCCAATGATGCCACGAAGGCAACGTAAAACATGAAATTCTTTGCTGTATTTTTCATAATGCAGATGTATTATAGACCGAATTCGATCCGATTGATAACGTGATTTTGGTAACATTCGTCTAATTCCACAAAATATCCGCTCCATCCCCATACTCTGACAATTAAATTTTTGTGTTGTTCGGGATGTTTCCGGGCATGTAGCAGTGTCTCCCGGCTGACTGTGTTTAGTTGTAGTTGATGGCCGCCTAAAACGATGTAGGTTTTCACGAGCATACCCAGCTTTTCAATGGTTTCGTCATTGCTGAATACGGATTGATCGAACTCCAGGGTGAGGGGACCACCGTTGACAACACGGTCCAGATGTTGTTTGGTAAAAGATTTTATGACGGATATAGGACCTTTTTGTTTTAAAAACAGGCTGGGGGAGTAATTAGCAGGAATTATCTCGCCATCGTTACGTCCGTCGGGGGTGGCACGTAATTGATTGGAATGGAAAATGTAGTACATAGCGGTGCCAGTACCTGCCCGGTAAACCCCTCCGCGTTCATTTCGTTTATCGGCCAATGACCGATCAAAAGAGTCGAGAAGATCTTTGGCTATCAAGTCGGCATAGTCATTATCCTGTCCCATTTTGGGCGCTTCTTCTCTTAATTTTTTTTGTAACTCTTCGTAGCCTTTGAAGTTGCTTCTTATGGCAGTAAGCAGGGTTGTATAATCCAGGCTTTGCTCTTCGAAATAGTATTTTTTCAGGGCAGCAAGGGTATCGGTAGCGGTTGCAATGCCTGTTCCGTGGATTCCGTAGTTGTTGTAGTAGGAACCTTCCGAAATATCTTTGGCTCTTTCGATGGTGCCGTCCATCAGTAAAGACATCATTGGAGAAGGGATGATGTAGAGATTGCGGTGTTTCTCGCAGATCGCATTGACCTCCTTTTGTATTTCCTGCTCCACCAATGTATAAAAGGATGAATAGTCCGAACAGGTATTTAGTTTTTCAAGGCACCGGTCTACACATCCGATTAAAGAAACGGCATCAATGTTAGGTATATCCATGGCTCGGTTAGGGATGATAAATTCCCAGCAGGCAGCCACTACGTAATTGTATGCGTCTTCTTTGGAATAGCCTTTCCGTATAAGTCCCGGAATGATGATATCATCATTGCTGTATTGGGGGAAACCCAGCCCTATTTTGGTCAGACGGGAACCTAAAGTGAATATTTCGTCAGGGGTCTTTGGGTCTACACGAATGTTGATTTTAGGATCAATTAGTTTTAATTCGTAACTTGCCTGCAGGCACATTCGGGACAGGTCGTTGAATAAGTATTTGCCCTCCGGATCGCGTCCTCCCAAAACCAGGCTCTGCCCATTGTCACCCTGTTGCATACCCGGATACAGGTCGCTGTCCTTATTGCATACAAGGAAAAATTCTTCAAGCAGATCGAATGCTTCTTCTTTGGTGAGTGTTCCATTTTCCAGGTCCCTCTGATAGAAAGGATACATATATTGATCGAAGCGGCCGAGGGTGTTGTGATAGTTGCCTGCTTCCCAAATGGAGAAGTGGAGAATTCTCAAAAGCTGTAGAGCTTGTCTGAAGTTTTGAGCGCCTTCGGTCTTTATGGTATGTAAAGTGTGCGCAATTTCTGTCTCGTTATTGAGCAATGCATATTGTTCATACTTCTCAATTAGTTTCTGTATGGATATGATGCATTGGTACATGCTATTGAGGAATACTCTCTCTTTTTCATTTAAGGAGGGATTTTCCTGACGCTTTCGGATCTCCTGTTTTCTCGCTTCCAGTCCGTGTTGAATGGTATAAGCGTAATTGGGGGAGATATTACATACCGTACCTTTTTCGTGGATGTAATATTTGTTTTTTATTTCGTTCCATTCTTCAGGGGTGTATATATCCGGTACTTGCGTAAGGGTACGGGTAAAAACGATCTTTTCACCCGGAAGTATAACTGGGAGTTCAGCGTTCATCAAAGCTGCGAAACAGGCTGTAGCACGTTCTACAGGAGATAAACCTTGTTGGGCATAAATTGTGTTCAATTTGTCCAGCCAGATACTTGACGGTGTTCTCCTTTGTGAATGGTGTCGTTTATCTAAAATATACGTTTTTAGATAGTTAATTCTTTCGTTCATACAATTAGATTTTTGATATTATTTTCTTCAAATACATTATAGATTTGTGGCGCCTTTCCGGTATCGAACGGAGGATGATACGTTTCTCCGATCATTGCGTATTTGGCACCTGCTGTACGGTGATATCTAAGGATTTCGACACGTATCAGGTTCCTGGCATCTTTGATTTTTTCAAGAATGGCACTCATGTTTTCCCGGGTATCATTAACACCCGGGATTAAAGGTATCCGAATGATAAAATCTCGTCCGGAATTACAGAGTAAAGCAAGATTTTCCAGTATAATCGCATTATCCACTCCTGTATATTTCCGGTGCATTTCCGGGTCCGTATGTTTGATGTCGAATAAAATAAGATCAGCTAAAGAAGTAACCTCATTGAAAATGTGAGTGTTTGCGTATCCGCTTGTTTCGATAGCCGTATGTATGTCCGGAAGTTGTCGGAGCAGTTCGATAACAAAATCCGGTTGAAATAAGGGTTCTCCGCCGGTTAGTGTAACTCCTCCCCGGTTGAGCGTATAAATGGACCGGTTCTTTTCGATCATGGTAACCAATTCTTCCACAGCTATCTGATATCCACAAATACTTTTGACTCCTTTTTTAATCATGTATTGTGGCTGTGGCGATATACCTTCGGGATTATGGCACCATGCACAGCGTAGAGGACATCCCTTGAGAAATATCGTTGTTCGGATTCCCGGTCCGTCATGGATGGCAAATTCCTCGACACTGAATATTGTTCCTGTTTTCATTGTGTTTGGATTAACAATGGCAAATATATACATAATATTTTAAACAGGTACGAACTGGTATGTATGTTGTTGAGCATATATTCATATAATATTAAGAATATTAATAGCTCAAATTACCTTTATAGGTAATGTTTATGGGAGTAAAGACGATTATTTGACATTTACAAATAATGGATGTCTCAGATCACTGTTAAGGCGTAATGGACCGAATAAAATGGCAAAACGGTCTGTCTATTGGCTTTTACCGTTTTTAAATTCATTAGGTGTCACTCCACAAAAACGCTTGAATGTCTTACTGAAATAGCTGGGATTATTGAATCCGAGTTGCCATGAGATTTCAGCAATAGTCAGATTAGTCTTTATAATCTTTACTTTAGCAACATCGATCTTGATTTTATTGATAAACTCGGTTGCACTCAGGTTTAATAGTTTTTTCAGTTTATTGTATAGTTGAGTTCGACTGATATTCATGTGAGTGGTCAGTTGGTCGACACTCAATTCCGGGTCCTCAATGTGTTCGATGACGAATTGTGTCAATGATTTGATAAATTCCTCGTCTTTGTTGTTGAGTTCTTCATTGAGTTGGAATATTTTCATGTCGTGATAATGTTCGCGGATATTATTTTTGGCTTTAAGCAAGTTGGTAATTCTAAGATTCAATTCATCGAAAGTGAATGGTTTTTCGATATAGGCGTCGGCTCCTGCAGATAAACCTTGCAATTCGTTTTCTTTCGAAGGCTGTGAAGTGATGAGAATGACCGGGATATGGGAGTACTCACGAGAAGTTTTAATATATTTACTCAATTCATATCCGTCCATATAAGGCATCATAATGTCACTGATGATAATGTCGATGATATGTGTTTTTAGCAACTCTACAGCTTCCTGTCCGTTATAAGCCGTTTTCACCTTATATAAACGGAGTAGCTTACTTTTTAAAATGTTATTGATATCCGGATTATCTTCTACCAAAAGTACAGTCATCTTTTTCTCGGCACTTGCAGCATTCATATCCTCTTTTAGTCCGGAGTTATTGAGCAGGTATACAGTATCTGCCACTACGTCGGGTGAGTTAACGATATCCAAAGTTTCGTCCGGTGCAATCATATCCTTAGAGTCTTCGACCAAAGGTAATTTTACTTTAAAGGTCGTACCGCTGTTTTGATGACTTTCTATCTCAACTGTTCCTGAAAGCAGCTGAACTAGACCATTCACCAAAGCCAGTCCAATACCCGTATTGGAATACTTTTGATCGGATGAATCGGTTTTGTGAAAAGGCTGCATGACAGCTTCCCGCTGTTCCGGGTGAATATATGAACTGCTGTTATGACAGGAGAGAATCAATTGTCCGGAAGCTTTGTCTACATCAATCCTGAAGTTTATTTCACTTTGAGGATCAGAATGTTTGAAAGCATTGCTGAGCAGATTACTGATGATTTTCTCTATCTTGTCTCTATCGAATACCGTATAATAAGAGTCGGCTGAAGTTGCATATTGAAAAACAATCTGCTTTTGTCTGAAGACGGGAATAAACAGTTCGAAGATGCTGCGTCCATAAGTCATAATATCTCCTTTGACATATTCGATGCGTGCATGGTCGGTTTCTACAGAGCGAAATTCCAAAAGTTGATTGATCAGGAATTGAAGCCGTTGGATATTCCGATTGATGATTTTCATTTCTTCACCGGTAATTGTATTGTTTCGTCCGATTGATATATCTTCGAATACAGCCATAAGGATAGATAAAGGAGTCTTAAACTCATGGGTGATATAAGTGAAAAAATTCAGCTTGTGTTTATTCAGTTCGCGCAGGTTGTTTTTTTCCATTCTTTCGATGCGGATATCCATTTTGTCTCGCATACGCACTTGGTAGAAGCGGACAATTATAAAACTGATAAGAAGTCCGATAAGAGAATAAATAGTGATCATGAAACCACTCAGCAAAAAGTGAGGACGAATGTTAATGGTTATTTTCCGACGGTCGAATACAACTCCGTTTTTTCCTATGACCCGTACGTGAAATTGGTAGGTGCCCGGATCAAGGTTGGTATATGTGACTGATTGTGGGATTTGTTGTGTTGCATTCCATTCGGTCTCCATACCTTCCAGATAGTATTCACAGGAAAGTTGTGATTGGCAATTTTCATTATAGTTGATTACCAGAAAATCAAAAGTCAGGGTATTCATACCGTGAGGTAAGCGAATGACAGATGTGCTGTCGATATTATTCTGTAGAATGCCGTCCGGTGATGGTTGTACGTGTTTATTAAAAATCCTGAAATCCGAGAAAGTCAGATGAATATCGTTTGTAGGACTGTTATGGTTCAGTCCTTCCGGTCGGAAGAAGCATACCCCATTGATACTGCCAAAGAAAAGGGTACCGTCAGGATCTTTATAGCCCGGACAGGCATTGAACTGGTTGGAAACCAGATTATCGGATACTTTATAATGGGCAAAACTCCGACTTTCCGGATTGAAAGAGAAGATACCGTTATCCGTACTCATCCATAAATAGCCAAAGCTATCTTCCTGTATGGAATAAATATCTCTTTGGCGGAGTTCATTCTCCTTTCCGAACGCCTGTATACTGTCTGCATGTGCATTGTATTTCATCAATCCTCCGTTGCTGGTACCGAACCAGACCTCTCCTTTGGAGTCAACAAAACTACAATAAATATTATCGCTGGCCATTGTTTTACAGCCTGTCACTCCTTTTTGATATCGATGGATACTATGGGTCGGAATATGATACCGAAAAATACCGTTGAAATGTGTGGAAAACCAGATATTTCCTTTGAGATCACGTGTGATGTCGTCAATACGTATAAGCCGGAATACATCTGGAAGGAAGGGAGTGAATGAATCGGTCCGGAAATGATAGATATTGACACCTTGGCTGGTTCCTATAAACATAGTATCAGGATTATGAACATAAAGTTTATAGATTGAATTATTGGATAGTCCCGCGTGTCCCCCTGCTATGTTTTTATATGAACGAATATAGCCTTTTGCTAAATCGACTTTTTGCAACCCATCGATAAAGTTGCCAATCCAGATATTACCGGAGTGATCTTCGGCTAATGCATGGACATTATCTCCGTTTAATGACGGGTGTGTCGATTTGTTTAAATACCTGATGTGACCATCCGGGTAAAGAATAGAAATTCCATGATCTTCGGATGCAAACCACAAAGCTCCGTTTTTATCTTTAATGATGTTGCTGATTGCTTTTCCTTTCAGGTATTGTTTCCCATTATCTGCTATCAGGTAGTGGAAATTGTTTTCGGTCAGGCTGGTGTAACTGACCCCTCCGAAGAAAGTGCCGATCCACATAATGTCACTCCGGCTTTTATAAATAGTATAGATCGCATTATCGGTCAGTCCGGATTGGACATCTTTTGCATGCTGCCGATATTGTATGTAGCTGTTATCTGTATAGTCATAGATGAAAAGTCCGTTTTCGGTTCCGATCCATAAATTTCCACGCATATCTTCTTGGATGCAGCGAATATAACGCATATCCTTTCTGTCTTGTGAAGCGAACTCCACGGATACGAATTGATTATAGTTTTTGTTGTATCGGTACAGTCCGTTTTCGGTCGTCCCCAGCCATAGAGTCCCCTGCGAATCTTTATAAATAGAAGTAAACTCGACAGGATAATCCGGAGAAACCTCAGTAGCTGTGATTTTTCTGGTCATTTGTCCGTTTGGGCGGAAACAATAAATCGTATTTGGACTCACTGCCCATACATTTCCATTCATATCCAGCGTTACTTTTACAATCAATCCCTTATGGAGTAGTGGCATACTTTGCTCTGTCTTACTATATGCATATAGCCCGGAATCGGACGCAATGAAAACTGAACGTCCGTCGTAGGCCATGTCCAATACATATAGTGGGGCCTTGGTTTGCGGAACAATAGTGGTGAACTTCTCTCTCATCATATCATACAAGCACAGTCCTTCATTGGTACCCATCAATAGAGTATCCTGACCGAGGAGTAGCAGTTTCTCGATGCAGTTTGAAGAGAGTCCGTCATCTGACTTATAATATTGTTTGATGTTGTATCCATCATACCTGTTCAGTCCTTTGAGGGTTGCAATCCAAATATATCCTTTTGAATCCTGCAGAATATCCCGTACGGCACTATAGGTAAGTCCGTGTTGACTACCCAGGGAGTGGAACATAAGTTCGTTCTGTTGTGCATATAGGATAACAGAAGAAAAAAATAAAATCAGGGTAAAAGTGCTCTTCTTCATTCGTCTCTTAATTACGTACAACACAAAAGTCTGAAATAAAAACGAATCAAAAAGATACTTATGGTCACAAACTGATATTTATATTCACTATAGAAATATTTAATGTAAATATGAATATGCGTATCAGTGAATAATCTATTGTTTTACGGTTCGGTTCTCTTTTCGCTTACTTTTGCTGAAACAACAAACAGTAAAATATGCATGAAACAACAACTCAGTATGGAACCACACAAAATGGACTCGTCCTGATCCGACTTCGGGACTTAACAAACAAACTAAAAATGTATGAATCCTTTTTAATGACTAAATTACTAATATTATGAATCTAAAAGATCTGAACAACCTTAGAGCAGATACGGAAGGCAGGATAAAAACCGTCTTCTTAATATGCATGTTTGTGCTGGTGTCTGCAGGTGGATTTGCTCAAAACACAAAGAGCATTTCGGGTACGGTGAGAGAGAAAGGCAGTAATGAAACTGTTATTGGTGCCACTGTACAAGTGAAAGGAACACACAATGGGGTGATTACTAATGGGAATGGGGAGTATACAATTAAAAATGTATCTCCGGGACAAGTACTTGTTTTCTCAATGATTGGTATGAATACGGTTGAAAAAACTGTAGGTAGCCAAAATCGGATAGATGTACTGATGGATGCGGGAGTATTGATTGACGAGGTGGTAGTGACCGGTTATCAGACTCAGCGTAAAGTGGACTTGACCGGATCTGTATCCAGTTTGAGTTCCGATCAGTTCATGCAAACCAACCCGTTAAGTCTGGAGCAGGCTTTGAAAGGAAAAATATCCGGTGTGCAGGTAATGAACAATGATGGTGCGCCGGGTGGTGGAATTACGATTAAGATTCGTGGAGCCAGTTCTATTACGGCAGGTAGTTCACCTCTGTATGTCATAGATGGTTTTCCTCTCCCTATTTCGGACGATCCTCTGGAAAGTCCTTTGGCTACTATCTCTCCTGATGCAATCGAGAGTATCTCTATCCTGAAAGACGTATCATCTACTGCCATTTATGGGGCACAGGGGGCTAATGGCGTTGTGTTGATTACTACGAAGAAAGGATCGGCCGGTATGAGTGAAATCTCTGTGAAGGCTACTTACGGTATCAGTAAACTGGCAAATTCTATTCCAATGCTGGGTGCGGAAGACTATATGCGTGCGTATATGCGTGATATGATTATGAGCGGACGCTGGCAAAATGCTGATTTCTATCAGGAATATAAAGATCAGATATGGAATACCAATCCTTCCCGTTTCCAATTCTATCCCGATCTTTGTTTGCAGAATGGTACTAAACAGAATTATGAAGTTTCTTACAGAGGGGGAACAGACCGCATACAGAACTCTACAATCTTTTCGTTGATGAATGAAGACGGTATTGCCATCAATACCGGATTTAAACGATTCTATTTCCAAACGAATAATAGCATTAAATTGCTTCCGCAATTGACTTTGAACACAAATCTTTCATATGAACACAATATTCGTAGCGGTGCTTTCTGGACAGAAGGTAATATTTTTAACGAAATACAGACTTTCTCTCCGCTTGTTCCTAAAGAATGGACTTTTCAGGAGATAGATGATAACCTTTACTATACAGGTAAGATGGATAACCCTTATAGAAAATTGAAAGATATTGATTACTCTAACAAGAATAATACTTTCTTCGGTCAGGCAGAGTTGGTTTACAATATCAATGATAACTGGTTTGTAAAAGGAGGTATTGGTGTGCGTATACCCAAAGGTGAAGTGAAAGAATTTATCCCGAAAACCATTCAGAGAGGCTACGATAACAACGGATTGGCCACATACGCTACGCAAAGTGGATTAAATATGCGTGGAGTAGTCCAGGCCGGATTTAATAAAGTATTCAACAAAGTACATAGTCTCTCGGTAAATGCCGTATACGAGGCTAATACCAACAAGTATGAAACCTTTAATCAGGAATATTCTCAGTTTAATACCGATTTGGGATGGGAAGGTATTTATGATGCAAAAAGTGGTAATCATGTGAAATCTCCCGGTGTATCTTACGAGAAGATAGCAATGCTTTCGGGGGTATTGATGGCTAACTACTCTTATAAAGGGCGCTATTTATTGAAAGCATCTATGCGTGCTGACGGTTCTTCTAAATTCAGCCCTGATAATCGTTGGGGATTTTTCCCGTCCGGAGCATTGGGTTGGAGAGTTTCAGAAGAAGAATTTTTTAAGAATGTATCTTGGTTGGAGAAGAACGTTAATAACTTGAAACTACGTTTTAGCTATGGTCAGGTAGGTAACGATCAGATTGCTCCGTATGCTTATGCACAGACCTTATCTTCCAGCCAGAGACAAGCCATTTTTGGTGACGGAGCTATTCCGGCCTTGTACACCAGCCGTATGGCAAACCCCGAAATCAGTTGGGAAGTAACGGAAGAGTTTAACGGCGGTCTCGATTTAGATATGTTTAATAACCGGCTGAATATTTCATTGAATCTCTATACCAAGACAACTCGTGATATGCTGCTTGAACAGAATCTGCCACGTACTTCCGGTTTTGGAAAAGTAACCAGGAATATCGGTTCGGTACGTAACCGTGGATTTGAAATCAGTGTAGGCGGTGTGCTGATTGATAAGAAAGACTTTACGTGGAATGCAACAGTGAACTTTAGTTCCAATCAGTCCAAAGTACTGAGTCTAGGTGCTGAGACACAGATGTTGGAAGGGCGTCCGGTGGGTTCTGCTTCGGGTTCGGAAAATGTCCTGATAAAAAAGGGATATCCTCTCGGACTGTTCTATGGTCTGCAAATGGAAGGCATTCGCAGTAATTGGCATTCTGACTATAATGGTATAGGCAGTGCTGATTCTCCTTGGTGGTACGCTACTGAAAGAGAGATGCCATACGGATTCCCATCTTTTGCAGATACTAATGGAGACGGGAAAGTGGATATGAGTGACCGTGTCGTGATAGGAGATGTGAATCCGGTATTTATCGGTGGCTTGAACACCCGTTTGCGCTGGAAATTCATTGAACTGGCTATGGACTTCAGCTGGTCATACGGAAATGATATAATCAATGGTAATGTATACAATCTGATGAACAATGGCGATATTCGTAATAAGTCGGCTGTATACTATAAAGATGCTTGGTTTGCTAATAATCCTACCGGTACTTTTACAGGTCCTGGTGCAATTGATTGGTCCGGGTATATGTGGGCTGCTTCCAACTCTGAAATGGTGGAAGATGGTTCGTTCCTGAAGATGAATAACCTGGCTGTAACTTTCCGTATGCCGAAAAATATATTAAAGGCTTGGAAAATTAAGGACCTGGCTCTGACATATACGATTAACAATGTTTTCTGTTTAACGAACTATTCGGGATATGATCCTGAGGTACGTAGCGGCAGCTCTGTAAATAATCGTATTCTTCCGGGAGTCGATATCTCGGCTTATCCGTATGCCCGGTCTCATATATTCTCACTTAATTTTAAATACTAATAAGGTACTGCCATGAAAAAAATATTATTAGCCCTTTTAACCTCTTGCGCCTTAGTGTCGTGTGAGGGGTATTTCGACCAGTTACCGAAAACAGAACTTCCGTCTGAAACTTTCTATACTTCCTATGATGCTGCTTTACGTAATGTAGCTATATTGTATGCTAATGCAGGGCATGTCAATGATGGAATTATGACCAGTGACCGGTTTATGATGCCTTCATTGATGAATGAAGGTCCGTTCGACCTGACTTCGACATCGGGTAGTGTACTGAATTTGTGGTCAAAGCATTATGCGTATATTGCACAGGCAAATCTGATACTTGAGAGGCTGGAAACCAATAAAGAGGTGATTGATGAGAATGCAGGACATTCTGCATTGGATAAAGCTACGATCACCGGATCAGCTACTGAAATGCTGATGGGAGAAGTTCGTTTCCTCCGGGCTTATGCTTACTTTACATTGTATCGTTATTATGGCGGTGTACCTCTGATTATAGAGCCTACCGGACCGAAGCCGGATTATGTGCCGCGAGCAACCCGCCAGGAGATGTTCAAGTTCCTCTATGACGAGATGGCCTATGCATTGGACAAGTGTTTGGATAACCGTTCGGGCATTGCTTATGGTCGTGTTACCAAAGGTGCTGTAGCCGGTATGTTGGCAAAAATGAAAATATTCCACGCTTCTTATATCCGCCGTGCAGAAATGTATGGAAACAAGATTAATGAAACAACAGCTGATGATGTAGATAAGACAACGTTATATGCTGATGCAGTGAAGTTGTGTGACGATATCATTGCCGGCGTGTACGGAACTTATAAGTTGGAAGAATATTTCCCTGCTGTATTTACCAAACGAAATAACGAGATTATGTTCAGTGTATTGGCAGAAGAAGGAGTCGGTACAGGAAACAAGATACCTATGGGGTTTGCCGGTGAAGGTAAATACGGAGCAACCGGTGGAAGCAATCTTACTTCGTGGCTGACGTTGCTGTATGATATACCGATGTGGGAACATAATTACAGCTTCAAGGACGTATGTATGGACTATGGCCAGGTAGATCGTTTCAATGCTGAAAGTCCGAAGCCCGGAACGACTCCTTATGACTTGCAGAATCTCTATGATCGTACCGGAAAGTACACCATAACCGGAGACATTACCCGTCGTATGTGGAGTTCGGTGAAAGGCTGGGTAACCGGTCCTAACAGTGGTGGAGCTCCTATCGGATTGTGGGTGTTTGAACCTGCCGGACGTGAATTAGGCCCCGAGTTTTATATTGAGCCGGGTAAGGTGAACGATTACACCGAAGAACAGCTCAAAGTAATGGATGTAGCTCTTGAAAGTCATGAACGGGCGTGGTGGAAGAATGAAACGAATGGGCAGAACAAGCCTAACTTGTGGAACTGTAATTGGTGGCAATTAGGTAAATTCCGTAACCTGAATCCGAGTGAGTTGAGTTCAACCTTTGATATTAATTATGGTGGAGTGGACTATCCTGTTTTACGTTTGGCAGAGATTTACTTGCTGAAAGCGGAGGCACAAATCATGCAGGGCCATGTTTCGGAAGGAGTGAAAACGATGAATATTATCCGTGATCGTGCTTGCCATCAAGGATCTATTAAAGATATGTTTGTTTCTCAGGGAGATGCTCCTTATACTTATCAACCGGGTTCGGTTATGATGATTCCGACTAATATCAGTCCGGCTAATGCACTGAAAGAGTTGATGTATGAACGTTTACGCGAATTGGCAGCCGAGGATGATTGCGGATGGCTCGATGTAGCACGCTTTCCTGATGTTTCAATGGTTGACCTGGCTGATATCTGCCGTTATCGCGATCCTCTACAATTCTTTGATCCGTTTGGTGATCCGGCGCGTGGGGAATACCTTTGGCATCTTTTTAATGAAGAGAAAGTGTACCGTGTGCTGATGCCGATACCGTTTACCGAGTTATCGTTCTTCCCAGAAATGAAACAAAATCCGGGATATTTTTAATGTTAAAAACGAATGGATATGAAAACAAATAAACTGATTATAGGGCTGCTTGCTGTGGCAGCTACTTCACTGGTTTCTTGTGAGAAATTTGGTGCAGATGTAGAAACACCGTCTGTCAGTATCTCTGTGTCCCCCGAAAATCCGAAAGTCGGCGAAGAGGTGACGGTAACGATCAATACCGATGCTCAGTACCTGACACTTTTTACGGGTGATGAAGGAAAAAACTTTGAGCGTTCGCGTATTAAAGCTATTATGGAACATGATTGGGATAGCTTTTATGAAGAATGTTATCGGGTCTCTTATGCAAAGAATGGGGAGAAGACCTTGTTTTATAAATATTTTAAGGACTATCAGAGTATAGAAGACGTAAAAAAGGATTTTGAGTTTTTCGGAGCGATTGATAATATCCAGTTAGTGCCCTACAAAAAAGGAGACTTTCCGGAGGCACTGATGGAAATGAGCTATATAGGGACGAATCAATTGAAGTTTACGGTGACAGATCGGCGGATTCCTTCGGGCATCCGGATGAAGCCGAATATTCATATCTTTGGAGGACTTGCCAATCAACCGGGTAATACAATTATCGAGAGTCGCTTTGTAGCGTGTGATGCTGATCGTGCAATACGTAAATACTCTAATGATGCATGGGTAGCTGCTTATTTTGGTTTACATACCGAACAGTTGGAAGACTTTCAGGGATATAGTGCAGGATACAAATATTATACGTTCCAAGATGAACGTTCGTATGGAGCGTTTCAGACTAACGATCCATTATCCCGCCGTCCTACGGAAGGATTTTATAAACTGGGTGATATGTACAACCGGGATACTTACTTGCAGCCTTTTTTGGATCATGGAGAAAAAATCATTCTTCGCCAAGTGGATATGTATGTGAATGGTCGTTCGACTTTTGTGGCAGCTGATGATTCGCCTTATAAATATGATTTGGACGGAGATGGAGTATTGGAATCGTATGAATGTGAACTCGATCCTGCTACCGGTCTTCCGGTACATGAAGCCGACTATACAAAGTACAAAGGTTTTCAGGGAGATGTTTATCTCTCTTTTATAGAGATGGGAACTGATGAATATGAACCGTGGAATACCGGTGTTTCATTAGGTTCTGTATATACTACCGGAGGAATTCAGAAAACTTATAAGTATATTTACACCGGAGCCGGTGACTTTACAATTACTGCTGTTGCTACCAATGTAGGTGATAAAGATTATAAAGGAATAGATTATAGCGAGGAAAGAAGTAATTCTTTGGATGACTATAGTCATAAGAGAGCACTTAGCAGTGTGAAGGTTTCGGTAAAACCGTAGTATCCTTCGGTAGAATGTAAATCAGTAGTTGAGTGTCTGCCCGGTCGCGGTATCCATTAATAAGGGGTTTTGCACAATCCTTTTAGGACCTGTGGAAGGCAGCAATACTCAACTACTGTAGATTACTTTATTAATATAAAGAATAGTGCCTATGAAACTTAAGTATTGTATTTTATCTCTACTCTTTTTTTATCTGAATATTTCTTCTATCCAGGCCGTAATACCACAGATGGAAGTCAGTCCGGATGAGAGAGGTGTGAGTTCGCTCGTTTTTCAAGGTGCGGGCAATGTTCGGAATTATGTAGACCACGGGAAATATCTGGGCGATTTGAGTCTGACTTATGAAGTAAGAGGGAAGAGTTATGCCGTTTCTTTGGCTGATATTACTCCTCTGGTCTTGTCGAATACTCCGGATAAGATACAGATATTCTGGCAGCTTCCTTCGGATGTGCGTCTTTACCAAACTTTTACTATTAAAGGAGAAGAAGTAGACTGGGAGATTGATTTTTTTAATCGCAGTCATCATCCGGTGAAGGTGACGGATATGTGGTTCGCTCTGCCTGTGGGCGCTTTGGATGAGTCTATTCAGGCACATCAGAACCTGAACCGTCATTTCTCTCTGAATGGAAATGCCTCTTTCTTTTATTGGACTCCGCTGACAGGGCAAGGTGATATTTTGCTGATGACTATGCATAAGGGAACTGCGATAGAATATGCTACACAAGATGGCAAGTACTATCTGCATTCAATGAATGCTGTAGATCGTACCAATGATAGCTGGAGATTACCGTCTACCTCAAAAAACGTACAGCCTTACGAGCATTACATGACAGGTTTCAACTTCACACTCACTGGAAATCATGAAGAGGTAAAAACGAAGATTTATGATAAACACGGAGTGGTTGTGAAAGTTGCTCCCGGTATGGTAGTAACTCCTGAGTTTGAGGTCTATTGTGCCTTGCAATCGAAACTGCCTGTTGCTGAATTAGTGGCAGAATATCCTGAGGAGATACAGATAACCAGTCTTGGACAAAAGGAAGGAGATAAATATATCTATAAGTTCCGTTTCTCCCGTTTGGGAGAAAACCTGATTACGGTTCATTATGGAGATGATTTGATATGCTTTCTCGATTTCTTTGTGACCGAGCCTTTGGAAACCCTGATAAAAAAACGGGCGCGTTTCATTGTGGACAAACAACAACATCGTGATTCCTCCAAATGGTATAATGGACTTTATAGTCTTTGGGATATGGAGAAATCCGAGTTACTTTCACCTGATCACTTGGGTGATTTGCGGGAGGAGTTTATGGTAGGCGGATCTGATGATCCGTCCAATAGTAAACCAGTCTATGTGAGTGAGAAGAATGTCATTTATCCTAATAAAGAAGAAATTGCTTCTTTGGAGTATTATGAAGAAAATTTTGTGTGGGGCAAGCTGCAACGTACGGATGAGGAATATCCCTATCCATATGGTATTTACGGCAGTGAAAACTGGTATCAGAACCGCAGCGGGAAATATGGCGGATATGAAGACGGGGGTTCCGGTAAGGGGCGTATGTGGCGAACTTTTGATTATACCACTCATTTTGCCATCTATTATAATCTCTACCGGATAGCAGAGGATAATCCTGAAATGGTATCTTATCTGGATGCTGATGGCTATCTGGAACGTGCTTATCGGACAGCGATGGCTTATTTTGAAGTACCCTATAATATTTTGATGGGTAAACAATGGGCTTTTCATGGTTGGACGGACTGGGCCTATAAACAAGGTAATTTTCATGAGCGATATCTGCTGGATATTATCAATGCCCTGCAACAGAAAGGTAGATTAAAAGATGCAGCCAAGTTGCGTCGTGAATGGGAGAAGAAGGTAACTTATATGGTTTACGAAGATCCCTGGCCTTTTGGATCCGAGATGTTTGTTGACCGTACAGCTTTTGAGTCCTCCTATTATGTGGCAGAGTATGCAAAGTTAAATCCCATTAAGCCCGAAGAACAATTCTGGTATGATAAGAATCGGAAAAAATGGTACTCGTATACTTCGTTTGACATTTCGATGATTGATCGTTTCATGCAGAATCAGTTGGATGGAAACCTGGCGTTGAGAGGGTTGTTTGAACCAGGTTATGCTAATCTGGGTACAGCATGGAGTGGACAATATGTAAATCTGGATTATATGACCCAAATGGGCGGAGTGGCATTACTCGATTATGCTTACCGGTTTTCGGACCGGCCGGATAGGTATATTAATTATGGATATAATTCTTTGTTGGCTTCGTGGGCACTGATGAATACCGGGACTAAAAAGACAGATTTTGGCTATTGGTATCGGGGAGAACAAAATGACGGTGCTGTAGGCTGGGCTTTTTCACCCTATCAGAACTCACGTACCTATATGAATTATATCAAAGTGGGGCGTGCTCCCTGGCGGTTTGATGGTGAGATAGACCATGGGCTTACCGGAGGTATTCACGGTTCAGGAGTTTATCTGCTCGATGATCCTGATTTCGGATTAATCGGTTATGGAGGAAATGTCCGAATGGATAAAGATGGAACAGTGAGTATCATTCCTTTTGACGGAGTACGTCGTCAGGTCCGTATCATGACTCCTGTCCGTTTTTCGGTCGAGTTGATGCAAGACGGATTCCGGAAAGATTACCCGATCACTCTGAGAGGGACGGAAGAACTGAGTTTCTGCATAGAAAACCGTTCTGATAAACCTCATAACACAACTATCCGGGCTGAGGGAATGCCTGAAGGTAAATATACTGTCATGACCGATCACAAAATGATAACGACATTCAATATTGAGGCGGGTAATGCACATCATCCTTATTATATAGAGGTACCCGTTACGGACAAACATACCCAAGTGAAACTTTTAAAAACAAATTAGAATGAAAAATGTACTAACAGGGCTATTTCTGCTTATCCTTGCGACAGCTTGCTCGGAGGAGGAGCCGCAGACAATAACACCCGTTCCTTTTAATCAGGTAACTTTGACCGATGGGTTTTGGAAGAATAGGATGCAGACGGAAATCAATGTAACAGTACCGTTCTCTGTCGAACAAAGTGCCCCGGCAGTAGAGCGTTTCCGGCGTTGTGCCGCTTTCTTGGCAGGAGACTCTACCGCTCTTCCTGAAACTCATCGTTTTATAAGCTCTGATCTTTATAAGGTGATGGAAGGGGTGTCTTATTCATTGATGATTCAACCAAATAAGGAGTTGGAAGAGTTCATGGATCGAGTGGCAGACCTGATCACTGCTTCGCAGAAAGACGACGGATATTTATATATTTCACATATTTGTGGTAATCCCGATCCTCGTGAGATGGGTGAGAAGCCTTACTCATGGGTGGTTCATAGTCACGAGCTTTATAATGTGGGGCATCTGTACGAAGCCGCAGTAGCTTACTATCAAGCTACAGGTAAAGATAAACTACTGAACGTTGCTATCAAAAGTGCCAAGCATGTGAATAAAGTGTTCTTTGAAGGAGGTGATCCGAATTATAATGGGGGTAAACCTATTAACCAGGCTCCGGGACATGAAGAGATTGAACTGGCACTTTGTAAACTATACCGGGTGACTAATGATCCGCTATACCTCGATATGGCGAAGAAGTTTCTGGAGATCAGGGGAGTGACCTATCGTCCTGAGGGTGAAGGAGTGATGGCACCCACTTATGCACAGCAACACGCACCGGTGAAGGAGCAGACGGAAGCTGTGGGACATGCGGTCCGTGCGGCTTATTTGTACACGGCTATGGCGCAGGTGGATGCCTTGACCGGATTGAACGATTATACCAAGGCTCTCAATTCCATTTGGACAAATCTGGTGACGACCCGCATGCATATTACAGGTGGACTCGGGGCTGTAGAAGGAATGGAAGGTTTTGGAGCTCCCTACGAACTTCCTAACTTAACAGCCTATAATGAAACTTGTGCGGCAGTAGCAAATGTCTTCTTTAATTATGGCATGTATCTGGATAGTGGCGATGCTAAGTTTCTCGATATAGCGGAACTTTCACTTTTCAACAATTCGTTGGCAGGGATCAATCTGCATGGTGATCGTTTCTTCTATGTCAATCCTCTTGAAGCAGATGGAGTGAGACGTTTTAATCATGGGAATGGCGGACGTGCCAAATGGTTCGGGTGTGCCTGCTGTCCTCCTAATATTTCTCGTTTGATTCTGCAAGTGCCGGGTTATATGTATGCTTACAGTAAAGACAGAGTTTACCTGACCCTTTATGGTGGCAGTCAGACAACTATTCCTCTGGAAGGAACCCGTGTGAAACTGGAGCAAACTTCTGCTTATCCGTTTGATGGGAAAGTACGCTTGACGGTACAACCTGAAAAGGGAAGCAAATTCTCGGTTTGTATGCGTATTCCTACGTGGGCACGATCCGACGAATTTGTGCCGGGAGGACTTTATCCCTACAAGCAGCCCAAGCAGGCGGAAGTAGAATTGAGTGTCAACGGGCAGAAAACCGACTTCAAGATGGAGAAAGGATTTGCCGTTATCAAACGTGACTGGAAGCCCGGTGACGTAGTTGAACTTAACATACCGATGCCCGTACGTTTTGTTGATTGTATTCCCGAAGTCAGTGAAAATATAGGTAAAACTGCTGTAACTCGCGGACCACTGGTCTATTGTGCGGAAGAGGTAGATAATGCGGGACCTGTTCAGCGGCTCTATCTGGGGGATACGAACGAAGCACAGGCTAAGGTAGCAAACATCTCTTCCGGCGTGCTGCAAGGATTGGAGAGGATCACTTTGCCCGGAATGGAAAAGAAGGTCGGAGGAATCACTTCACGAGAGATTACGATGATTCCTTATTATGCTTGGTGTAATCGGGGAGATAACCGTACAATGCTGGTTTGGCTAAACGAAGAGGCTTCTACAGCCAGTATCGGTCAGCAGACCATGGCTTATCTGCGTAATGTAAAAGGAGTGAATGCTTCATCTGTTGCCGGAGGGAAGAATATCTCCGTGCGTGCACTTTGTGATGGAAAAGTATCTGAATCTTCTGCAGACAAGCTTACAGAACAGTGGGTGTCTGAGGGATCGGGTAAACAATGGGTGCAGGTAGACTTTAGAGAGCCATTCCTACTAAATTCACTTTCCGTGTATTGGCTGGATGATCAAGACAAAATAACTGTTCCGTCCGGTTGGTCGGTGGAATATAAGTCGGATGCCGGTTGGACTCCCCTTGAACTCTATGTGACGGACTCTTATCAGATGGGTACCGATCGGTTCAACGTAGTACATCCATCCGGTAGTCTTGAAGTGGAATCCGTTCGTATTCTTATAGAACCTCAGAAAGGAAAATCAATAGGTGTTTCAGAGATAAGGTTTGAGTAGGTTCTTTTTTATCAGCAGGAAAGAGAGTGTTGTGCAGCAGAGGCAACATTCTCTTTCTCTCTTTTTCTAGGGTGTATAAACAAAAAAAGGTTCGTCTTGTTGACGAACCTTTTTTGCTCTTCCTCTTGGACTTGAACCAAGGACCCTCTGATTAACAGTCAGATGCTCTAACCGACTGAGCTAAGGAAGAATGTTTTGTTTTTCTCAATTGCGATGCAAAAGTAATAGGATATTTTGAAATATGCAATATCTTTGCAAAAAAAATTAGTGAAATGGATAAAATAATTGGATTGGGCAACGCCCTGGTAGACGTACTTGCAACCCTGAAAGATGATACACTCCTTGATGAAATGGGATTACCCAAGGGAAGCATGCAACTTATTGATGATGCTAAGTTACAGCAGATTAACGAACGATTTAGCCAAATGAAAACCCACTTGGCAACCGGTGGAGCAGCTGCAAATACGATCCTCGGACTCGCTTGTTTGGGTGCCGGGACCGGTTTTATCGGAAAAATCGGAAATGACGCTTACGGAAACTTTTTTCGGGCAAATCTGCAAAGAAATGGCATCGAAGATAAATTATTAGTGTCTGATCTGCCATCGGGAGTTGCTTCTACTTTTATTTCTCCGGATGGAGAACGTACTTTCGGTACTTATCTCGGTGCTGCCTCTACGCTGAAAGCCGAAGATTTAACGCTGGATATGTTCAAAGGGTATGCATATCTGCTTATCGAGGGGTATCTGGTACAGGATCATGATATGATTCTTCATGCCATCGAGTTGGCAAAAGAGGCCGGATTGCAGGTTTGTCTGGATATGGCCAGTTATAATATCGTAGCGGGTGATCTTGAATTCTTCACCTTATTAATAAATAAATATGTAGATATTGTTTTTGCCAATGAAGAAGAAGCGAAAGCGTTTACGGGCAAAGAAGATCCGAAAGAAGCTCTTGAGTTGATCAGTAAGAAATGCAGTATTGCCATTGTAAAGGTAGGCGGCAATGGTTCTTATATTCGTAAGGGTACTGAAGAAATTAAGGTAGAAGCTATTCCGGTGAAAAAAGTGATTGATACAACAGGAGCAGGCGACTATTTCGCATCCGGATTTCTGTACGGACTGACTTGCGGATATTCTTTGGAGAAGTGTGCTAAGATTGGTTCAATTCTCTCCGGAAATGTTATACAGATAGTTGGAACCACGATTCCCGGTGAGCGTTGGGATGAAATAAAGTTAAATATTAACGAAGTTCTGTCAGAGTAAGCAGGCAATGAGTTACTTTTACGTCTCATTTTAACGAAAAGTGTATGAAAAAGTTTCTGAATAGACGAAATGGTGTCCTGTTGGCAGCAGTGTTGGTTGCTGTAGCATTCTTTAGTTTCAAGAGCGGTGACGACCGTAACTTCCAGATTGCTAAAAATCTGGATACCTTTAATTCTATCGTCAAAGAACTCGATATGTTTTACGTAGATACGCTTGATCCGAATAAGACGGTCCGTGAAGGGATCGACTATATGTTGTCTTCGCTCGATCCCTATACGGAATACTATCCGGAGGACGATCAGGCCGAACTGCAGCAAATGTTGAATGCCTCGTTCGGAGGTATCGGATCTTTGATCACGTACAATCAAAAGCTGAAACGTTCGATGATAGCCGAACCGTTTGAGGGAACTCCTGCAGCTAAGGTCGGATTGAAGGCCGGTGATATACTGATGGAGATTGACGGAAAAGATTTGGCGGGGAAAAATAACCAGGAAGTCAGCCAGATGCTCCGGGGAGCAGTAGGTACCAGTTTCAAGCTGAAAGTGGAGCGTCCGGACGAAAAAGGAGGAACACGGCCATTGGAATTTGATATTGTGCGTCAAACCATCCAGACTCCGATGATTCCTTATGATACCATTTTTAATAAGAATGTAGGTTACATCAATCTGAGTACTTTTTCCGGCACTCCTTCGAAAGATTTTAAGAAGACCTTTCTGAAACTGAAGAAAGAAGGTATCACTTCATTGGTGATTGACCTGCGTGGTAACGGTGGCGGACGCTTGGAAGAAGCGGTAGAGATTGCTAATTTTTTCTTGCCTCGTGGTAAAGTGATTGTAACGACGAAGGGAAAGACCAAACAGGCCAGCAATACTTATAAGACATTACGTGAACCGCTGGATCTCGATATCCCGATTACTGTACTGGTGAACGGTGCTACGGCTTCCGCTTCCGAAATCCTTTCCGGAGCTTTCCAGGATTTCGACCGTGCTGTGATTGTAGGTAGCCGTACGTTTGGAAAAGGACTGGTGCAGACCACTCGCCCATTGCCTTATGGAGGAGTAATGAAGCTTACTACTTCTAAGTATTACATTCCCAGCGGACGCTGTGTGCAGGCCATCGACTATAAACACCGCAATGAAGATGGCAGTGTAGGTACTATCCCCGATAGTCTGACTACCGTGTTCCATACGGCAGCCGGTCGTGAAGTTCGTGATGGGGGAGGAGTGATGCCGGACATCGAAGTCAAGCAGGAGAAATTGCCTAATATTCTTTTCTATCTGGTACGTGATAACCTGATTTTCGATTATGCGACGCAGTATTGCCTGAAGCATCCGAGTATTCCTTCTCCACAGGAGTTCAAGGTGACCGATGCCGATTATAACGACTTTAAAGCGATGGTGAAGAAAGCTGATTTCAAGTACGATCAGCAAAGTGAGAAGATTATGAAGACGCTAAAAGAGGCTGCCAAGTTCGAAGGTTATCTGGATGAGGCTTCGGAAGAGATAAAGGCATTGGAGAAGAAGCTGACTCATAACTTGGACCGTGACCTCGACTATTTCTCTAAAGATATCAGGTCGATGATCGCCGATGAAATCATTAAGCGTTACTACTACACACGTGGCGGCATCATCCAGCAATTAAAAGATGACGACGGGCTGCAAGCTGCTCTTAAGATATTGGCCGATCCGGTGAAATATAAAGAGACCTTGAGTGCTCCGGTAAAGAAATAAATATCCGGCCGGCCGGATCAGAACACCACGGATAACTCCGATTTTCGCAGAAGTTCCTTTAGGAAGCATACATTCTGTGCATCCGGGTTATCTGTGGTGAAAACAAACTATCAACGTTCGATTGGGTAGCTCTGCTTTTTCCGCACAAAGAATTTTTCTAAAGACGACTGACTGATGAAGAATCTGTTATTGTTCCTAGTTTTTGCCTGTACCTTTTCTTTTTCTTGCCTGGGGAATCCTGTCCCTTTCTCACCCATTGTCCGCAACTATTCTGTTCTTGACTATAATGCCGGAAATGAAAACTGGGCGGTTGCCCAAGATGAACGCGGGGTGATGTACTTTGGCAACAACAGTGGATTGCTCCGGTATGACGGAAGCCGATGGAAGCTGTTTCCACTGCCGACTTCGGGTATTGTGCGTGCGGTCTATGTGGCTTCTGACAGGCGGATTTATGTCGGATCGTTCGAAGAGTTCGGTTATTTTGAACAGAACGACCTGAACTTGCTGGAGTATCATTCTCTGAAAGAGCAGGTAAAAGGATTCGATTTCCATAATGACGAGATATGGACCATTGTAGAGCAGGGAGAAAATATAATCTTCCAGTCATTCGGATCCTATTTTATATACGACGGTAAGGGGACGAAGGGAGTCCGTTGCCCTGAACTTCCCCTGAACCTTTTCCGGATCGGGGACACGCTGTATTCCCAACTGATCAATGGAGGCGTCTGTACTTTTGCAGGTGATAAGTTTATTCCCCTGATTTCTCGTCAAGAGTTGGGTGATAGCGATGTTCTGGCAGGGTTGCCTTATCCCGGCGGAATGTTGTTGCTGACCCGCAATAGCGGAGGATATATCCATACTTCTTCCGGCATCCGCCCCTGGCACACGGATAGTGATGAAGAACTGAAACGCCATACTGTTAATCGTGCGGTAATGACAAAAGACTCTTGTTACGTGATAGGCACTATCTCCAACGGGCTGTATGCTTTCAGCAAAGAGGGACACTTGCTTTGGAAGGAGAATGCTGATAACCAGTTGGAGAATAATACCGTTCTGGGCCTGTATTGTGATATGGACAATAATATCTGGACAGCCCTCGACAATGGTATTGCCTATGTCCGCAATAATTCGTTGATTTACCATTTCGAGCCGGTTCGCCGCAAAGTCGGGATGGTTTATGATGTGCTGGTACGCGATAAGGACGCTTACATCGCATCCAATCAAGGGCTGTACCGGCTTGAAGATACCCGTCTGGAGTTGGTTCCGGGCCTTGAAGAACAGGCATGGACCATTGGAGAGTGGGGCGGCCAGGTGCTTTGCGGTCATAATAAAGGTACTTTCCAGATTAAAGGCATGCAAGCCCGGCTTCTTTCCGATGTGCGGGGGGCTATGTGTATGCGGCAGGCGCAGATCAACGGCGAGCAACTCCTGATACAGGGCACCTATACCTTTTTGAATATTTACAAGAAGAGTGCTACCGGCGAATGGTACTTCGCTAACTCGGTGGGCAACTTCAGTCACATGGCGAAGAATATCGAAGTGGACGCTCATGGGAATATCTGGGTGCAACACATGCGAAAGGGGCTCTACCGGCTACGTCTCGATGAAGAGCTGAAGCAGGTGACGGACCTGAAACAGTATGATTCCTTGTCCGGCAATCAGGGTGGAAACTGCTATTTGTTCAAGGTGAACGGGCGTGTCGCTTTCTCGGATGGGCGAAACTTCTACACTTACGATGACATGGCAGATTCCATCATCCCCTACAAAGCGATGAACGAACAGTTGGCAACGCTCAGGGGCATTCATACCGTCGACGTCATGAAGGGAGATCTCTACTGGTTTCTCAGTGACCGCGAAGCCTATCTGGTGAGATGTACCGTAAGCGACTTTAAAGTTGAGAGGAGAATACCTTTCTCCATGTTCGGCAACCTTCCCATCGAAGGACTGGCACGGATGGTATACGACAGGCGGAACGACTGCTCCTACCTCTGCCTGAACAACTCTTTTGCCCGCATTGCTGCCGACAGCACCGGTTTGTACAAGTCACGTCAGAAGCCGTCTTTGTGGGTTTCGGGCTTTTCGGCATCCGACGAGCAGACGGGAGAGCGGATACAACTGCCCGTTTCCGGTACCGACGAGATAGCTTCAGCTTTCAATAATATCAGCATTTCCCTGGCCTATCCTGTCTACAACGATTTTGCGCTGAACGTGCGCTACCGGCTTGAAGGGCTGTCCGCCTCCGGTAAGTGGACCGAAGGCCTTCCGGACTTGCAGAAAGAATTTACCCGTCTTCCGTTCGGCTCTTATTGTTTCCGTGCCGAGGTATACGACGAGAACGGAGTGATTTCCTCTGTCGACCTTCCGTTCCGCATTTTGAGGCCCTGGTATCTTTCGTATCCGGCTGTCGCTGTCTATGCGCTTTCCGGGATAGCCTTGCTGCTGGGGCTGCTCTATGGAGTCTACGTATACACCAAGAAGAAAAAAGATGCCGTCATTGAGCGGCAACGTGCCCGTCACGAAGCGGAGATAGAGCAGCAGGAGAAGAAGATCATGGAACTGGAGAAAGAGCAACTCGAGGCTGACCTCCGTTTCAAGAGCAAAGAGCTTTCGGGTGTAGTGATGACCAACATTGCGCATCAGGAATTTCTGAATTCACTCAAAGAGGAGTTGCAACAGCAGAAACTCTCGGGGCAGTATACGCGCAAGAACCTGGATAAGCTGCTTTCAATGATCAACCAGAATATGGTTTCGGATGAAGAGAACTGGAACATGTTCCAGTCCAATTTTGACCGCATCCACGAGAACTTCTTCCGAAACCTGAAAGAGAAGTTCCCTGACCTGACTTCCGGCGATTTGCGTTTGTGCGCATTGCTCCGGCTCAATCTGCCGACAAAGGAGATTGCGAAGCTGATGAACATCTCCGTGAGAGGTGTCGATGCTGCCCGCTATCGTCTGCGCAAGAAGCTGGGCCTTCCTCCGGAGAGTAGCCTGACGGATTTTATGATTGCGTTCAAATAGTTGGCAATGAACTGTTTGATATGGAAAGAAGTACCAATGCAGTACTTCTTTTTTTGTTTTTCCCGGTTTGCAGTATTCTTGCCGTATGGGTAAATGGAGTCTGTTTGCCGCAGATTTGTTTTATTTGCATCCGGAAAGTCAGAACATTCATAAATAGATACTAAAACTGTAAAGACCATGAAACATTTTGTACGAAGAATGCAGGCGCTTGCCGCTTCTTTGGTCGTAGTGGCCGCCGGGTTACAGGCACAGAAGGCTCCCCGGGATATGGACCGCTTCATCGACCAGTTAATGAAAAAGATGACGCTGGAGGAGAAGATCGGCCAGCTCAACCTGCCCGTGACCGGAGAGATCACTACCGGACAGGCGAAAAGCAGCGATGTAGCCAAACGAATCCGTAACGGAGAGGTGGGAGGACTGTTCAACCTGAAAGGAGTGGAACGCATCCGTGAAGTACAGCGGCAGGCGGTGGAGGAGAGCCGCCTCGGCATTCCCTTGTTGTTCGGTATGGACGTAATCCACGGATACGAAACCATTTTCCCTATTCCTCTCGGCCTGTCGTGTACCTGGGATATGAAAGCCATCGAAGAGTCCGCCCGTATAGCTGCCGTCGAAGCCAGTGCCGACGGTATCTCGTGGACATTCAGCCCGATGGTGGACGTCAGCCGTGATCCCCGTTGGGGGCGCGTGTCGGAGGGAAACGGTGAAGACCCGTTCCTCGGCGCAGCCATCGCCCGTGCCATGATACGCGGATACCAAGGAAAGGATATGAGCCGGAATGACGAGATAATGGCTTGTGTGAAGCATTTCGCCCTTTATGGAGCATCAGAGGCGGGGCGCGATTATAATACGGTGGATATGAGCCGCCAGCGTATGTTTAATGAATACATGCTGCCCTACCAGGCCGCAGTCGAGGCAGGTGTCGGCAGCGTAATGGCTTCGTTCAACGAAGTGGACGGTGTGCCTGCCACCGGAAGCAAGTGGCTGATGACCGATGTGCTGCGCAAGCAGTGGGGCTTCGACGGGTTTGTGGTAACGGACTATACCGGTATCAACGAGATGATAGACCACGGCATGGGTGACCAGCAGACTGTTGCCGCCCTCGCCCTGAATGCCGGGGTGGATATGGACATGGTGAGCGATGCCTTCAGCGGCACTCTGAAGAAGTCGGTGGAGGAAGGCAAAGTATCCGCAGCTGCCATCGACGCCGCCTGCCGCCGTATTCTGGAAGCGAAGTATAAGCTGGGACTGTTTGACGATCCTTATAAGTATTGCGACGTGAATCGTCCCAAGAAGCAGATCTTCACCAAGGAACACCGTGCCATTGCCCGTAAGACTGCTTCGGAGAGCTTTGTGCTGCTGAAGAATGAAGGTGTGTTGCCACTCAGCAAGAAAGGAACCATTGCCGTAGTCGGTCCGTTGGCGAACACCCGTTCCAACATGCCGGGCACCTGGAGCGTAGCTGCTGTGCTGGATAACGCTCCCTCGCTGGTCGAAGGACTCAGGGAAGTAGTCGGTGACCGGGCAAAAGTGGTAACCGCCAAGGGAAGCAATCTGATTGGCGATGCCGACTATGAGAAGCGCGCCACCATGTTCGGACGTGAACTGCACCGGGATAACCGTACGGATCGCGAACTTTTGGACGAAGCTCTGAAAGTGGCTGCCGGGGCCGATGTCATTGTCGCCGCACTGGGCGAGTCGTCCGAAATGAGTGGAGAAAGCAGTTCGCGTACCAACCTGGAGATGCCGGATGTACAGAGAGCGCTGTTGCAGAAATTACTCAAAACCGGAAAGCCCGTTGTGCTTGTGCTTTTTACCGGTCGCCCGCTGGTGCTCACCTGGGAAGAAGAACACGTGCCTGCCATCCTCAACGTATGGTTCGGAGGGAGTGAAGCCGCTTATGCCATCAGCGATGTGCTTTTCGGCGATGTCAATCCCAGTGGAAAGCTGACCGCTACTTTTCCGCAAAATGTAGGCCAGATTCCATTGTTCTACAATCATAAAAACACCGGGCGTCCGTTGCAAGAGGGACGTTGGTTTGAAAAGTTCCGCAGCAATTACCTCGACGTGAGCAACGAGCCGCTCTATCCGTTTGGCTACGGATTATCTTATACGACTTTTGCCTACAGTGATATTCACCTGAGCAGCACGGAGATGAGTGCTGATGGCGAACTGACGGCGACTGTTACCGTCACCAATACCGGCAGCCGTGACGGAGCGGAGGTGGTTCAGCTTTACATCCGCGACCTGGTGGGCAGCGTCACCCGTCCGGTGAAAGAACTGAAAGGTTTTGAGAAGATTTTCCTCAAGGCCGGAGAGTCTCGTAAAGTAAGCTTCAGCATCACGCCGGAATTGTTGAAGTTCTATAATTACGATTTGCAGTTTGTCTGCGAACCGGGTGATTTCGATGTAATGATTGGCGGAAACAGCCGGGATGTAAAAAAGGCACGATTTCTTCTGAAGGGAGAATAATAAAGAAAATAAGATTGTATTTTTGATTTATTGTCCTATCTTTGTAGAACCATAGAATCAATCCGAATGTACTCCCCGTTACGATAAAACATGATCGGAAAAGAGAATCTGATACTAAATCATAAATAATTATATATTATACGGAAAACCGCTACTTGTAGCGGTTTTCTTTTTATACAAAATTCAAAAAAATGAAAATTGTCGCTCAGATACCGATATGCTGTCATCGAGACGACAGAGAGACATCGTCTCGATGATGAAAAATCATCGTCGAGATCTCAATTTTTAATGGATGAAATACTCTTATATAGCTTTTAGTAATTAGTTCGAACATTAAATAAGGCGTAATCCTATTTCTTTATTTGTACAAAACTACCTTATGCCCTTAGCTTTTTTTCTTCTCCTTTTTCCTTTTGGAAAAAGTCCTGTTCATGCACCAACCGGTTCTGATATTTTCATCCCGGAGTGCAGAATCTAAAAAGTCTTTTTTCCTCTCCGGAGTCTTTAAAGCAAATATTTCATCGACGGAGAGGAGTAGAACAGATGAAGTAGTCATATTCCGGTCTCCTTTCAGAATCTATTTTTTATTTTATTGAATATTAATTAATTATATTCCTTTGCAGTAGGGATGAAGTAGTGCGGAAATCTTGTTTTTTTCTGCACGGTACTCTTGTAGTACCCCTTTTTTTGACTTACATCAATTTACCGTCTAAGTTTGCAGCAGAATTTTAAATCAGTACCAAACGATGAAAAAAAATCTGTTTACCCTATGTATGATGTTGCTGCTCTCCATGCTTTCTTTTGCGCAGGGCAGTCTGACCATCTCGGGTGTTGTTACCGAGAAAAAGACAGGGGAGCCTATCATTGGCGCCAGTATCCTGCTGAAAGGTCAATCGTCCGGAACCATTACGGACTTTAACGGCAACTATTCTATTCCGAATGTTCCTTCGGGCGCCACTCTTGTTTTCAGTTATATCGGCATGAAAACGCAGGAGGTCAAGGTGACTGCCTCCTCGAAGCTGGATATCTCTCTTGAAGAAGATAACCAATTGATAGACGAAGTTGTCGTGATCGGTTATGGTATACAACGTAAGTCCGACCTGACCGGTTCGGTAGGTGCGGTGAAGAGCAAAGACCTCACGAAAGTTGCCACTCCCAACGTGGCGAATGCCCTTCAGGGACGTGTCTCCGGTGTGTATATCTCGGCTAACGGTGCTCCCGGAAGCTCGCCCGAAGTACGTATCCGTGGTATCGGCACAACGAATAACAGCAATCCCCTTTATGTGGTGGACGGCATGTTTATGGACGACATCTCTTTCCTGAGCACACACGACATCGAGTCGATGGAGGTGCTGAAAGATGCATCGGCGACCGCCATGTACGGTTCGCGCGGTGCCAACGGTGTGATTATCGTCACTACCAAGCAGGGAACGGAAGGAAAAGCGGTGGTGAACTTCACCGCCAGCGAAGGATTCCAGTTCAACAACAGCAGCTTCGAGATGGCCAATGCCACCGAATACGCGACACTGCTGAACGAAGCACTGGTCAACACAGGCGGAAAACCCAAGTTTGACGACCCTGCTTCACTGGGCAAAGGAACCAACTGGTTCGACGAAATCTTCCGTGTGGCTTCCGTACGCGACTATCAGCTCAGCGTCAGCGGCGGATCGGAGAAGGTGCGCTACAACCTCAGCGCTGGATATTACCAGCAGGACGGCATCATCACCGGAAACACCTACAACCGCTTCACCCTGCGTGCCAACAATAGCTACAAGATCAGCAAACGGCTGACCCTCGGGCACAATCTGTCGGCCTCTTTCAGTCATAAGAAGAACGAAAACAGCGCGGTGGTGAAAGCTGCCTATACCATCAGTCCCGTGAAGCGTCCCTACAATGAAGACGGGAGTTTTATGGATTCCGAAAGCGCCTCTTCTGCCAATCCCGTCGCCACACTCCATTATACAAACAATGACGACTGGAAAGAACGTATCGTGGGCAGCGCCTTCCTGAACTGGAATATCCTGAACGGGCTTGACTTTAAAACCAGCCTCGGCATCGACTACATCAACGGACGCCGCCGCAACTTCGTGCCGAAATACTACGTTTCGGAAACACAGAAGAACGAAACCAACAGCCTCTCCAAAACCTGGGACCGCGACTTTACCTGGTTGTGGGAGAACCTGCTGACTTATGACTGGAAGATCAATGATAAGAACCGGCTCAACCTCTTGGGAGGTATCACGGCGCAGAAGCGTGTTTACGAGTTGCTGGAAGGCACCGGACGCGATTTCTTCTCCGATAACGAAAACTACTGGTATCTCGACCAGGCTTCGGCCGGCTCCAAGTCGGTGGTCAACAACGGATACCATGAAACAATGATGTCTTACCTCTTCCGTGCCAACTATGCGTTGATGGACCGCTATCTGCTGACTGTCTCGGTCCGTGCCGACGGTTCATCCAAGTTCGGTCCTGACAATCGTTGGGGCTACTTCCCCTCAGTAGCTGCCGGATGGAGAGTCTCCGAAGAAGCGTTCCTGAAAGACCGCGTGCAGTGGCTGAGCAACCTGAAGCTCAGAGGAAGCTGGGGACAGATCGGTAATGATAAGATAGGTAACGACAAATACCGGGCGCTCGCCAATATCTCTCCGTCCTATGATGCCGTGTTTGGCGGCGTGTTCTATCCCGGCGGAACCATCACGTCACTCTCCAACCGGAGCGTCCATTGGGAACGTTCGGAGCAGATGGACCTCGGCTTCGACCTCGGACTGCTGAACAACCGCTTTTCACTTGAACTAGACTATTATCGCAGGGACACGAAAGACATGCTGGTGACGGTGGATGTACCGGCTTCCGTAGGCCTCACCCCGGTAGAAACAAACGTGGGGGCGGTGCGCAACAGCGGTGTGGACTTTACCGTGAAATGGGAAGATTTGCTGAAGGACTTCCGGTACGGCATACGCCTGACCGGAACGACGATCAAAAACGAAGTCATCAGCCTGGGCGGCAAACGCATCGCCAGCGGTGATATCGGCGCCGGGAAATCCGTACAGATGACCGAAGAAGGAAAGCCGATTAAATATTTCTATGGTTACAACGTGATCGGCATCTTCCAGAACGAGGCACAGATCAAAGACTACAACGAGCGTGCCGCCGCTGCCACCGGAAATGCCGGACAACAGTATCAGAACAACGTAGGTCCCGGCGACCTGATATACGAAGATGTAGACGGTGACGGATACATCACGGCCAACGACCGCAAGGATCTGGGCAGTCCCACTCCCAAGTTCATCGGCGGTCTGGGCATCAGTGCTTCCTGGAAAGGATTCGACCTCTCTATCGACTTCCAAGGCAACTTCGGAAACAAGATATTCAATGCCAAGCAGGTGGAACGTTTCTCCGGTTCGGACAATTGGGACCGCTCCTTCCTCGACCGCTGGACACCCGAAAATCCGAATACCATGACACCGCGAATGACTCTGGAAGGCAATAACTATCAGGTGTCGAGCCGCTACGTAGAGAGCGGTTCGTACGTGAAACTGCAAACGGTGGAACTGGGATATACTTTCCCGAAATCATGGATGCAGAAGGTATCCGTGCAGAATCTGAGAGTCTACTTCTCCGGCAACAACCTGGCCTATTTCACCGGCTATAACGGCTTCACACCCGAAGTGCTGGGCGGCATCGACCGTCAGATCTATCCGGTGACAGCTACCTGCCGCTTCGGCCTGAGCGTAACTTTCTAATATTAAATGATATAGACATGAATACGATTTACCATAGAGTAACATAGAGTCTCACAGAGATGATTTTCTTTTAAACATTCTATGAGATTAAACTCTGTGAGACCCTGTGTTACTCTGTGGTGAACCCAAAACCATTACAATGAAAAAGATATATTCAATATTACTGGCTTCGGCACTGACCCTTTCTTCTTGTGCCGATTTCCTCGATGTAGATTCGCAGGGAAAGCTGACCGAAGATGTCTTCTTCGGCGAAGAAGAAGGCGCGTTGATGAGTATTAACGCCATCTATACCCAACTCCGGGCGTGGGACATCATCGGATTCTCATGGTTTGCCATCACCGAGCTACCCGGTGATAACTCCGATACAGGCAGCGAACTGGCGGACGGCAGTGTGGCACGTCTGAACCAGTTCAACGACTTTACTTACGACGCCTCTACCTCCGAGATCAACGGCTGGTGGGAAGGCAATTATAAAGCTATCGCTTCATGCAATGTGGCTCTGGACAATCTGGGTGCGGTGAAGAACGAAGAGCTCCGGGTGAAGTGCGTCGCCCAGGCCCGTTTTTTCCGGGGATTCTTCTACTTCAATCTCGTACGTGCCTTCGGCGGGGTGCCTCTGGTGACCAAGGTGTTGCAGCCCGGCGAATACAATCAGCCCCGTGCAACCGAAGAGGCTGTCTATCAACAGATCATTGAAGACCTGACCTATGCAGCCGAGCATCTGCCTACCCGTCAGGAGTGGGGTGCGAAAGAGTCGGGACGCGCCACCAAGGGAACAGCCGAAGGATTGCTGGCCAAGGTATATCTCTTCCGTCAGGACTATGCCAACGTGAAGAAATACACCGGTCAGGTGATTGCCCGCGGCGAGTATAGCCTGCACCGGGATTATCGCGACCTGTTCAATCCGAACTCTTACTATTCGGACGAAGTGATGCTTGCCGACCAATACCTCTGGGGCGAATCGACCGAACGCAACCTCGAGTCGGAATATGTGAAATGGCAGGGCATTCGCGGTGAGATGGGCTGGGGGATGTTCTCTCCTTCCGAAGCTCTCGACCAAGCCTATGAAGCGGGAGATCCCCGACGCACGGCAACCATTTTCTACGATGGAGAGACATTGGAGGGAAAGGGCGAGATTTATTTCAAGAAAGAAGTGCCGCCCCGTGCCAATAAAAAGACCATCTGGCCTACCGGTTACTGGAACGAGAACTCGTTTGCCAAACAGAATTGTCACCTGATCTTCCTGCGTTATGCCGATGTACTGCTGATGTATGCCGAGGCCTGCAATGAACTGGGCGAAGGCCGGGAAGCACTCGACAAGCTGGAAATGGTGCGCGCCCGTGCCCGCAGAACGGTGCATCCGGCGGATATGACAGTGGGATTGCCCGAGATTACGGAAACCGGTAAAGAGAAGCTCCGCGAGATCATCTGGAACGAACGCCGCATCGAACTGGCTTTGGAGGGACACCGCTTCTTCGACCTGATCCGTGCGGACAAGGTGGTGCCGGGCTATGCGGAGAAGATGATGAAGGCACACGGGAAGACAAACTTCTCGATAGCAAAACATGCAACGTTCTTCATCCCGCAGAAGCAGGTGGATATCTCGCAGGGAGTCCTCAAAAACTGATATGAAACATGTATAACCAGTTCATTAAAATAGAATCATTCCAATAATATCAATTCCATGATTACACACAGCGTCTTTCCGATTGCCCTTTGCGGCAACGGAAGCCGCTATCCCCACTGCACGATGGAATCTCCGTGTCTCTGACGTGCAGCCACCTGAGGGCGTGTCATTATTCACCAAAATGAGTCTCGACACGCCCTCTCGGGGGATAAAATCTTGAATTAACAACAACAATGAAACATACCCTTTTATTTCTTCTTATGATCTGTGCTTGTACGTTGCAAGCCACCGCTACAGGCAAACAGCCGAGACTGACCGATGATGAGTTGATGACTCTTGTCCAGAAACAAACTTTCCGTTACTTTTGGGATTTTGCCCATCCCGAGTCCGGTCTGGCCCGTGAGCGCAGCAATGACCGCCTCGAGATAGCAACCATCGGTGGTTCGGGCTTTGGGGTAATGGCAATTATAGTCGGTGTGGAACGTGGGTTCATCACCCGTGAGCAAGGCGCTGAGCGGCTGCTCAAAATAGTGGAGTTCCTCAATAAAGCCGATAGCTATCATGGCATCTGGGCACATTGGATGGACGGGGCTACCGGAAAGACCATTCCTTTCAGCAGGAAAGACGATGGAGCCGATTTGGTGGAATCTGCCTTTATGTTCGAAGGACTGCTGGCGGCACACCAGTACTTCACTCACGATAATCCGACAGAGAATCGGATACGAGGGCTGATCAATACCCTGTGGCATCAGGCAGAGTGGGACTGGTTCACCCGTGGAGGTGAAGATGTGCTTTATTGGCATTGGTCACCCAATAACGGATGGGCGATGAACCATCAGCTAAAAGGGCAGAACGAGTGCCATATCACTTATATTCTGGCGGCTTCTTCGCCTACTTATCCGATTCGTGAATCGGTGTATCATAAGGGGTGGGCCAACTCTATTACATTCAAGAACGGAAAAGAATATTACGGCATCCGCTTGCCCCTGGGCACCGACTTTGGCGGCCCTCTCTTCTTTACACATTATTCCTATCTCGGACTCGATCCGCGCGGACTCAAAGACAGTTATGCCGACTACGGTGAGCAGATGAAAGCACATACCCTGATCAACCGTGCTTATTGCATCGATAATCCGAAGAAGTATAAAGGATACGGCCGCAAATGCTGGGGACTGACAGCGAGCGACAATCATCAGGGTTACTCGGCACATTGCCCGCAGAACGACTTGGGAGTGATTACCCCGACCGCAGCCATCTCTTCCATTCCTTATACTCCGGAACATTCTCTGGAGGCTATGCGTTATTTCTACGAAGAATTGGGCGACCGCCTGTGGGGAGAATATGGCTTTAAGGATGCCTTCAACCTGACAGAAAACTGGTTTGCTTCCTCTTATCTCGCCATCGATCAGGGACCGATTATTGTGATGATTGAAAACTATCGCTCAGGCTTGATATGGAAACTCTTCATGAGTCATCCCGATGTACAGAGAGGATTGAAGAGACTGGGGTTCGGCTCAGAAGAATAAGATATACCATAGATTACAACCATGAAACAACTATTCCTTCTTTTACTCGCTTTGGGGTCTCCCACTCTTGCCCTTGCGCAAGACATGCGGCAAGATACTTATTGCAACCCGCTGAACATAGATTATACCTATATGATCTATAACTCCGACAAGGACATTTCCTACCGCTCGGGTGCCGATCCGGCAGTGGTCAGGTTCCGTGGAGAGTATTATATGTTCGTCACCCGTTCCAATGGATACTGGCACTCTAAAGATCTGCTGGACTGGGATTTTATCGCCCCCAAAGACTGGTATCCGCAGGGGAGCAACGCTCCGGCCGCTCATAACTATAAAGACTCAGTGCTTTATGTCACCGGTGATCCTTCGGGTTCTATGAGTATTCTCTATTCCGACAATCCCAAGAGCGGCGAATGGAAAGCTACACCCGCCATCCTTCATAACCTGCAGGACCCCGATCTTTTTATCGACGACGATGGCAAAGCCTATATGTTCTGGGGTTCGTCCAATGTTTATCCCATCCGGGGTATGGAACTGGATAAGAATCACCGGTTCCTTCCGAAAGGAGGAGTGAAGGAGCTTTTCAATCTCGACATGCCGCGCCACGGCTGGGAACGTTTCGGTGAGAATCATAGCGATACCGTTTTAGGAGGATATATCGAAGGCCCGTGGCTGACCAAGCACAACGGGAAGTATTATATGCAGTATGGTGCTCCCGGTACCGAATTCAATGTCTATGCCGACGGTGTTTATGTAGCCGATTATCCGATGGGGCCTTACACCTATCAGAAGCACAATCCCGTGTCATACAAACCGGGGGGATATATGAACGGAGCCGGACACGGCAGTACGGTTCAGGGACCCGGCGGAGAGTATTGGCATTTTGCTTCGATGGCTCTTTCCATCAACGTCAACTGGGAACGTCGGCTCTGCATGTTTCCTGCCGGATTCGATAAAGACGGTATTATGTACGTGGACACTCGCTTCGGTGATTATCCCCGCTATGCTCCGGCCGTACCCGGCAAGAAGGGGCAGTTTCGTGGATGGATGCTCCTTTCTTATCGCAAACCGGTGACGGCATCTACTGCGAAAGGTGAGTTCGGACCGGATGCATTGACGGATGAAAGAACCAAGTCTTTCTGGCTGGCGGAAGCAAATGATGAACGTCAGTGGGTACTGATCGACCTGGAGAAACCTGCCCGTGTCTGTGCCGTACAGGTGAATTATCACGACTATCGGAGTAATCTATATGGTCGGATTCCCGAATTGCGTCACCGCTATGTGATTGAGGGCTCTTCCGACGGGGAGACCTGGAATATACTGGTCGATCGCCGGAGCAGCTATAAGGATACGCCGAATGACTATGTAGAACTTGAAGTCCCGACTACCGCACGCTATATCCGCTATAAGAATATAGACGTACCTACTCCGAATCTGGCTATTTCTGAACTGCGTGTATTCGGACTCGGGTTCGGCAAGGCTCCCCGGTCACCTCAAAAGCTGGCTCTGGATCGGCACACCGACCGTCGTGATGTTACTGTTCGCTGGGAGCCGGTGAAAGGGGCTCAGGGATACAACGTCCTGTGGGGGATCGCCCCTGATAAGTTATACAGTTCGTGGATGGTGTACGGTGGCAATGAGTTGGAGATGAAATCGCTGACTATCGATCAGGATTATTATTTTGCTGTGGAAGCCTTTAACGAAAATGGTGTATCTTTACCTTCCGAAACTAAATATGTAGAATAATACCGAATAGCCATGAAACAGTTTGTCCTTTTCTTTATCAGTCTCTTTCTTTTGGGCGTGGGTGCCCGTTCGCAAGAGATGTATCAAAAGAAAGTTTTTATCTCTTCCCGGGGTGATTCTCTCAATTACCGTCTACTTCGTCCGGAGGTGGAAAAGACGGGACTGCAATATCCTTTGGTACTCTTTCTGCACGGTGCCGGTGAGCGGGGGAGTGATAACGAGAAGCAGTTGACACATGGTGGTCAGATGTTTCTCAATCCGGTGAACCGGGAGAAGTATCCGGCATTTGTCCTTGTACCTCAATGTCCCGAAAAAGACTATTGGGCGTATACCTCCCGTCCCTCTTCCTTTATTCCTTCGGAGATGCCGGTAGGACAAGAGATCACTCCTGTACTGCGTGCAGTAAAAGAGTTGTTGGATACCTATCTTGATTTGCCTCAGGTGGATCGTAACCGTATCTATGTGGTCGGTCTTTCTATGGGAGGCATGGCGACGTACGATCTTGCTGTCCGTTTTCCCGATACGTTTGCTGCTGCCGTTCCCATCTGCGGGACCGTGAATCCGGTGCGTCTGGCCGATGCAGCAAATGTTCGTTTCCGTATTTTTCACGGTGATGCCGACAATGTAGTGCCTGTAGAAGGCTCGCGTGAGGCTTATAGAGCGTTGAAGAACTTGGGAGCGGAAGTGGAATATATTGAGTTTCCCGGTTGTAATCATGGAAGCTGGAATCCGGCTTTCAACTATCCCGGATTCATGGAGTGGCTCTTTGCTCAGCGTAAGAGATAAAGAACTTTATAGTTAAGTATACTATTTAAAGAGGAAGTCAAAATTCGTATTCACCACAGATTACACGGATTTGCACAGATAAATATTATTGATTGTCAGTAGATTAAAAATCGTTTTGTGTAAATCTGTGCGATCTGTGGTGAACTATGATATACTCTCTTTGAGGTAACGGTTATCCATCGTCCGCAAGAACTATTTGTCTTCCTTTTCTTTGGGAGAGGACAGGGAAGAAGTCTTCTCTTCATAGTCCCCGTTTGCTTTAATCAGTTCTATCAGCTTTTCTACGGCTTCTTCTTCCGGAATATTCTTTTCAATGCATTCCTTCTGTTTATAAAGACTGATTTTGCCACGTCCGGCTCCTACATAACCGTAGTCGGCGTCTGCCATTTCGCCCGGTCCGTTGACAATGCATCCCATGATGCCTATCTTGAGCCCCTTCAAGTGCGAGGTGGCTTCTTTGACGCGGGCAATCGTACTTTGCAGGTTGAACAGTGTTCGTCCGCATCCCGGGCAAGAAATATATTCAGTCTTGCTGGTGCGGATACGTCCTGCCTGCAGAATTCCGAAAGCAGTGGCATCAATCACTGCATGGCTCAGTTTGCCTTGGTTGAAGAGATAAATTCCGTCACACAATCCGTCAAAGATCAAGGCTCCCATATCCGCACCGGCTTTGACCTGCAAGTCTTCAGCTGTATCTTCGGCATAGTGTTGGAAGAAGATAACCGGATTCTGTAATCCCTCCACCGCCAGTTGATGTGCCAGGGCACGATGTTCGCCTACACGGTTCGGGTGGTTGCTTTGTGAGACAACGACTGCTTCGGGGTGTTGCTTCAGGCATGCGACAACTTCCCGGGTAAGCGCCATGTAAGGGGTAAAGAGGAATTTCAGTTCGGCTGCGCATGTTTCCATTAACTCCAATTGTGCATAATTGAAGGCAGGCCACGTATCAGGTTCTCCTTTCCATACGTCGGCATCGAGGATGTATTGAACTCCGGGTTCTGTCTGTTCGGGCAAAGCACGTCCGGCATAAATGTAATCCGGTGTAAATTGCGGATGGGTCTCCATACGTCCGTCCATGCGGTCGGCAAGTACCACGGGCAGATGGTTTCCGCCGATATTGCGTACCGGCCGTGTTTTACGGCGTACCGGAGAAAGGTAGTTGAAATCCGGAGCTTCCATGCCGGGAATGTACGGATGGTTCCGGCGACTTGTAATATAGTCCACCAACTTGCGTGCCACGGGAATCTCAGCTTCCGGTTCTTCACTCAGCGAGACACGGATCGTATCGCCCAGCCCGTCAGCCAACAATGCGCCGATGCCCAAAGCCGATTTGATACGTCCGTCTTCTCCGTCGCCGGCTTCCGTAACACCCAAGTGGAGAGGGAATGACATGCCTTCCTGTTCCATCACTGATACCAACAGGCGTACGGTCTTTACCATTACCACCGTGTTGGATGCTTTGATTGAGATGACGACATCCGTAAACTTCTCGTCTACGCAGATGCGCAGGAATTCCATGCACGACTCTACCATACCTTCCGGCGTGTCACCGTAGCGTGACATGATGCGATCGGACAGTGAGCCGTGGTTCACCCCGATACGGACGGCTGTATGATTCTCTTTACAGATATTCAGGAAGGGGACGAAGCGGTCACGTATCTTTTGCAGTTCGGCGGCATATTCCTCGTCGGTATATTCCAGTTGTTTGAAAGTGCGTCCGGGATCTACGTAGTTGCCGGGATTGATGCGCACTTTCTCGGCATATTGTGCCGCTACATCGGCTACTTTCGGGCTGAAGTGTACATCGGCCACAAGCGGAACCATATAGCCGGTACTGCGCAGGCCGATATTGATGTTCATCAGGTTTTCGGCCTCTTTTACCCCCTGTGTAGTGAGACGGACATATTCTCCGCCGGCATCTACAATGCGCTTTGCCTGGGCCACACAAGCCTCGGTGTCTTGTGTGGGGGTATTTGTCATCGACTGGATACGGATAGGATTGGGGCCGCCCAACGGAACGGCCCCAATATTCACTTCCGAAGTTTCCCGTCGGGAGTAGTTGAATAAATCCATCTTTTTAGTTTGTTTTAAACTCGTACTTAATTTCTTTCAGTTCTTCGTTGGCCTTCACGATTTTCTTTTTCAGTCCTTCTTTATAGGCAATGAATTTTGTTTCGAGTTCTTTATCTTCCAATGAAAGCATTTGTACGGCAAGGATGGCGGCGTTCAGTGCGCCATTGATACCCACAGTCGCTACAGGAATCCCCGGAGGCATCTGTACGATCGCCAGAAGGGCGTCCATTCCCTCAAGAGACGATTTGATGGGTACACCGATGACCGGAAGCGGGGTCGATGCGGCAATCACGCCCGGCAGATGGGCAGCCATACCGGCAGCAGCGATAATTACTTTAATGCCGCGTGAGCGGGCATTCTTGGCAAACTCTTCCACAGCTTCGGGAGTGCGGTGAGCCGAGAGGGCGTTCATTTCGAACGGTACATGGAGATCGTTGAGCAACTGTGCGGCCTTTTCCATGACAGGAAGGTCGGAAGTGCTACCCATGATAATGCTTACGATTGGAGTCATATTTATTCTACTTTTGAGATTGATTGATAACGAGATGGAATGAATCAACTTCACCACAGATTACACAGATTCTCATAGATTAATGATTTACTTTATCGATAACAAGATTAAAAGTTCTGTGAGAATCTGTGTAATCTGTGGTGAGACCATTCAAGACTAAGCAAGTGGTAATGAATGAATCGGGAAAGCCTTTATGCATTTACCACTGCTTTGTATCCTTCGGCATCCAGCAAGTTGTCAAGGTCTGCTGCATTGGCAGGTTTCATTTTGATGAGCCAGCCTTCGCCATACGGATCTTTATTCACTAATTCCGGATTCTCTTCCAGTGCCGGGTTTTGTTCTACCACTTCACCGGCTACGGGCAGGAAGAGGTCAGAGATTGTTTTAACTACTTCGATCGTACCGAACACTTCTCCCGCTTCCAGTGTTTCGCCTTCAGTAGGAATATCGACAAATACGATGTCGCCCAGTTGCTCCTGAGCGTAGTCGGTGATACCTACATAAGCTACATCGCCTTCGAGGCGGATCCATTCGTGTTCGTTAGTGTACTTTACATTCTGTGGGAAGTTCATAATGATTAGTTTTTAGGATTGATACTATGTTTAAAATAAAAATATACGGAACAAAACATTGCTGAGCGGATGGAGCACCAGCAGTGAGCAGACGAAACCGACGGTAAAGCCGGCAAGTACTTCGCCGAGGGTGTGATGTTGCAGGATGATGCGTGCCGAACCCAATATCCCCGCCACGAGGATGAAGAGGCATAGCCACCACACCGGATTATAACTGAACAGCGCGCTGAACGAAACCAGTCCGCCCACGATGCCGCCCATACCTGCCATGTGTTCGCTCAGTTTCCACTTCAGATTGACAATGATGCAGATGACCAGCACCACCAGTGATGCCAGTATAATGCCCGTCATGTACCAGGGAATGTTCAGTTTGTGCATCATCATCAGGCAGAATACGTACGAGATGATGGTAAGCAGGATCGGTACATAGCGTTTCTTACGGTCGCTCAGGTCCTGGCGGGCAAAGCCATTCACTTTGCGGAACAGGAAGATGGTCATGGTAGGCATCAGGATGGTGAAGCAGTAGACAATTCCCAATACGATGAGTTTGTACTGCAACGGCATGATGCGTAGGTAAGAGAACAGGAACAATACCAGAAAAGCCAGGAAGGGGATAGAGAATGGAGTCAGTATTCCCGAAATGATTCTGGCCGTACGGATCAGTGTCCTGTCAGCTATGATATGTTGCTCTATCTTCTCTTCTTCAGCCATTTTGTTTCTTTTATTATGCTTTTTTATTTTCTCAGTCTCGCTACCGGAATGTTGAGTTGCTGGCGGTACTTGGCCACCGTGCGGCGTGCGATGGGATATCCTTTCTCTTTCAGTATTTCGGCCAGTTCGTCATCGGTCAGCGGTTTCTTTTTGTCCTCGCTGTCGATGCATTCTTTCAGGATCTTCCGTATCTCGCGTACCGACATCTCTTCACCGTCTTCGGTGGTGTATCCGTCGCTGAAGAAGAACTTCAGGGGATAAATGCCGTAATTCGTTTGCACGTATTTGCTGTTGCTGACGCGTGAGATGGTCGAGATGTCCAGCCCGGTGCGTTCCGCCACGTCCTTCAGGATCATCGGGCGGAGCAATGACTCGTCGCCTTCGAGGAAGAAAGGGCGTTGCAGGTCGATGATGGCCTGCATGGTGGTCATCAATGTATTCTGGCGTTGCTTCACGGCGTCGATAAAGCCTTGTGCGGCGTCCATCTTCTGCTTGAGGAACATCATGGCCTCTTTCGATTCTTTCGATTGGTTGGCCTTGTTCTTCGTATGTTCCTCGACCATCTCCGTGAAGTCGCGGCTCATGCGCAGCTCCGGCAGATTGCGGTTGTTGAGGCTGATGTTGATGGTTCCGTCATCGTAGGTGTCTACTATGAAATCGGGGACGATCTGTTGCAGGTTCCGTCCGATGGCTTCACCCAGCGATGCGCCCGGACGGGGGTTGAGCTTGGTGATCTCTTCAAGTGCCTTATAGAAGTGTTCCTCGTCCAGTCCCAGCTTTTTGATGATCTTTTCCCAATGCTTGCGGGTGAACTCTTCGTAACATTCACTGATGATTTCTTCTTCCGTCTCCAGCAGAGGGTCTGTGCAGTGGGACTGTTTTTTGCGGCGGATCTGTATCAGCAGGCATTCCTGCAGGCTGCGTGCGCCCAGTCCGGGAGGGTCGAAATCTTGTACGATTCTCAGGGCTTCCTCCAGTTCCTCTTCCGTAGCGTTGATACCGGCGTAGATGGCCAGTTCGTCACCGATGCTTTCGAGGGATTTGCGGAGCAGGCCGTCGTCGTCCAGCGAACCGATCAGGTATTCCGCCAGTTCGCGCTGATGTTCGGTCAGGTTGCGTTCGCCGAGCTGTTCTCTCAGGATCTCGTAGAATGACGTTGCGTCCGAAAACGGAATCTCTTCTGCCTGCTCGCCTTTGGAGCGGTTGTTTTCCTGAAGTTTATAGTCGGGGATGTCGTCTTCGGTCAGATAGTCGCTCAGCGAGTCATAGTCCGTATCGCCTTCCGTCTCTCCTTCGGAGGTTTCGGCAGGGGTGGTCTCGTCGGAGGTGCTTTCTTCTTTGCCTTCTTCAAGGGCGGGATTCTCCAGCAGTTCGGCATGTACACGGTCTTCCAGTTCCACAGCTGGTAGCTCCAGTAGTTTCACTACCAGAATCTGCTGCGGTGAGAGCGTTTGTATCTGCTGCTGCGCCTGCGATTGTATCTGACGGGAACCTTGTGCCATACGTTTAATGCTTTACAGTTTTTGTTTCTCGCTACAAAAGTAATGAATTGTTCGATATAGCGAAATGATTTATCCGATAAAAGGAGTTAAAGGAAAAACCGGAGGGAGCGGGGAAGACATGGAGGGGGTGTTCCGGAAAGATATTCCCGACCTCTTCCATGGCGGGACGGTTATTGCTCTGCTGTGAATCTTATTTGCTTTATCTCCTTTGTCAATTCATCCTTTGTTCCTATCTTTGCCATCATAACTTTAATATATACCATTATGTTCAGCAAAGAGACATATACGCAGCGCAGAGCCCTGCTGAAAAAAACATTAGGCTCCGGAGTACTGTTGTTTCTGGGAAACGACGAGTGTGGATTGAACTACGAGGACAATACGTTCCGCTATCGTCAGGATTCTACCTTTCTCTACTACTTCGGCCTTTCGTTTGCCGGGCTTTCGGCTATAATCGACATTGATGAAGATAAGGAAATTATATTCGGTGATGAACTGACCATCGATCATATCGTATGGATGGGGACTCAGCCCACACTGAAGGAAAAGAGTGAGCGGGTGGGAGTGGACATCACCATGCCTTCGGCCGACATTGTGAGCTATCTGCACAAGGCGGTACAGAAGGGACAGGCCATCCATTACCTGCCGCCCTACCGTGCAGAGCATAAACTGAAGTTGATGGACTGGCTGGGAGTGCCTCCCGCGCGTCAGGAGGGTTCGGTGCCGTTTATCCGTGCGGTGATCGCGCAGCGTAACTACAAGTCGGCCGAGGAGATTGTCGAAATCGAGAAGGCCTGCGACATTACGGCGGATATGCACATTACGGCCATGAAGATACTGCGTCCCGGGATGCGCGAGTGGGAAGTATCGGCAGCCATGGAAGCTGTGGCGCATGCCGCAGGAGGTGACCTTTCGTTTGCTACCATCGCTACGGTGAACGGACAGACGCTCCACAACCATTATCATGGCAATATCGTCAAGCCGGGCGATCTGTTCCTGATCGATGCCGGCGCAGAAACGGAGATGGGTTATGCAGGCGATATGTCGTCTACCGTTCCTGCCGATAAAAAGTTTACCCGGCGCCAGCGCGAGGTTTACGAGATACAGAACGCCATGCACCTGGAGTCGGTGAAAGCACTTCGTCCGGGTATTCCTTATATGGATGTATACGACTTGTCGGCACGTGTGATGGTCGAAGGTTTGAAAGGACTCGGGCTGATGAAGGGAAATGCCGAAGACGCTGTGCGCGAGGGTGCACATGCTTTGTTCTATCCTCACGGGCTGGGACACATGATGGGGCTCGACGTGCATGACATGGAGAATCTGGGTGAACTCTGGGTGGGCTATAACGGACAGCCCAAGAGCACGCAGTTCGGCCGTAAGTCGCAGCGTCTGGCCATTCCGTTGGAGCCGGGTTTTGTACATACCGTGGAGCCGGGCATCTACTTTATTCCCGAACTGATAGATCTCTGGAAGGGCCAGAAGAAGTTCACTGACTTTATCAATTACGATAAAGTGGAGACTTACAAAGACTTCGGAGGCATCCGCAATGAGGAGGATTATCTGATAACCGAGACAGGCGCCCGCCGTTTAGGAAAGAAGATTCCGCTGACACCGGACGAGGTGGAAGCGTTAAGATAGTTTTTTTTTTCATTAGTTGAAGTATTACTAAGATGTGAATCCAGGTAATACATATTAAGTTTTTATTATGTCCGGATAGTGATCCGGTCGATTTGTTTTAAATTTTGTTAATATTGGGTTGCCCGGATGTGAATCCGGGCAATCTTTTTTTTTATCGATTTTTTTAAATAAAATCAGGAAAGGATTGTTTTTCTGATTTTAATAAGATACTTTTGTTGAAAATCTGAATCGTTTACTGTCTTAGGCGGAATTTAGTCATTGAAACGGATATTTGCCGTTTACGAAATAAGAATGTTACTGATTCTGATAAGACATTATACGGAGATAACTTAACTTTTTTTTTTCATAGCATTATGATGTCACTTAGATGTGAATCGGGGTGGCAGATCTCTTTTATAATAAGATAATATTAATGAATTTTTCTAATTGACAAAGATTGTTTGGATGTGAATCCGGGCAATCTTTTTTTTGTTGTTTTTTGAAAAAAAAAGAGAAGAAAGAGTTGTTTTTAAAATTTTAAGGGCATACCTTTGGGAGAATTAAATAATTTTCTAATACTAACCTTTACTAATCCTATAAAAACATGAGTGGATTGTATTATAACTTGGCGTTGCGAAACAGTGATGTAGGAAATAAAGAATCTGAAAAACTGTATTATTGTGTTTTAAAAAACAGAGGAATGGTGGACCAGGAAACATTTGTCAATTATCTGAGCCAGATTTCCGGGGTTCAAGAGGCCTTGTGCTTAGCAATGATTTCAAAATTAGGCGCAGCCGTTATCAATTATCTGCAAGACGGGCGAAGTGTGGATATTCCGCATTTGGGTACTTTTAACCTAACGGCGAGCAGTACTGGCGTAAAAACGCTTGATGAGGCGAAAGCATCACAGATAAAGGCCATCAACTTGCGCTTTTCTACTAAAGAAGAGACTGACTTAGTGTTGAGCCGTTGTGCATTAACCCGAAGTGTCTCATTGACAAACTTAAACGATGTAATTAAAGAAAAGGATCCGGGAGGTGATATCGTAGATGATCCCACTGCATAAATAGTATCAAATATTTATTTATAACTTTAGATAAGCCGCTGGAAACAGCGGCTTTTTTATTACAAATAGGATTTCTCGGTAATCTGACTGGGAAATATCAATATGCCGTTCTCAGGGCTACAGAAAAGTGTCATCGAGATGACAAAAAATCATCGTCTCGATCTCGATTTTTAAAGATTGAAATAACAATTTCTTGCTTCTGGTAAAATAAGTATATATTATCCTCTCCTATAAATAGGTATTAAAAGGATACAGGTGTAAACAGGCTCTTCTTCTTTCTCATACTTTATTTTTAAATACTTCTTTCGATTACTTTTGTTTTTACCCATCGATATATTACTTTTGTCCGTTACAGACAGAAAAACGATAAAACCATTCACAAATATTCAATTCATAAACTATGCGTAAATTAAAAAATGTCCTCCGGGCATCTTCATGCTGTGCTTTTTCAATCTTAATGTGTCTCCCGGCCGCCGGGCAGAATGCATGGAGCGAAGCTGACTGCGTAACCCTGCTGGACAGTACCTCGGTAACCGTGCAGCCAAACGGCTCCGGAAGTTTTGCCGTGTACAAATCGTTTAAAGTACAGACTCCCAAAGGGGCAGTGAATAACCATGTGATCAAGTATGATTATGATCCGCTGACGGCCTTTGCCCGTTTCAAGCAAGTCACCGTGCAGCGTGCCAACGGCGAAACCATGCAAGTGGACGTGACCAAGACCTGCGATTATGCCGCTCCGGCAAGGGCTATTTATTGGGGAGCCCGTCAGATCATGCTCGAACTCGGACGCCTGGAGCCGGGAGATGTCGTTTCCTACGAAATCAGTAAGAAAGGCTTTACTTATGCTCTGCTGGCAGGAGCTGAAGATGATGACGCGCGTTTCATTCCGCCCATGCGCGGGCAGTTCTACGACATTGTTCCTTTTTGGGTGAATGAACCCACCCGTCGCAAGGTATACGTTGTCAGTATGCCGATGGAAAAAGAGCTTCAGTTCCAGTTCTATAACGGTGCCTGTACCTCGTCAATGCGTTATGAGGACGGGCGAAAGGTATATACGTTTGCCGTGGACGAAGTGCTTCCTTTCCGGAAAGAGCCCAATATGGTGGATCTTTTTGACGAAGCCCCGAAGCTGATGATGTCGTCTACCCCGAAATGGGAGGATAAGTCGCTCTGGTTTCACGACTTGAACGAGGCATACGGCAGTTTTGCCGCACTGCCCGAGGCTCAGAAGAAAGTGGACGAACTGATAAAGGGAAAAAAGACCGAAATGGAGAAAATCGCCGTATTGACCCATTGGGTAGCCGATAATATCCGTTATGCGGGCATCACCATGGGCGAAGGCGAGGGCTTTACGCTCCATAATACGAAGATGAACTACACCGACCGCTGCGGAGTATGCAAGGACATTGCCGGCACGTTGATCTCTTTCCTGCGTATGGCGGGATTTGAGGCCTATCCGGCCATGACGATGGCGGGAAGCCGCATCGAAAGCATCCCTGCCGATCACTTTAACCACTGTGTGGCAGTGGTGAAGCTGGCGAATGGGACGTATATGCCCCTCGATCCTACCTGGGTTCCTTTCTGCCGCGAGTTGTGGAGCAGTGCCGAGCAGCAGCAGAACTATCTGCCCGGCATTCCGGGAGGTTCCGACTTGTGCCTGACTCCGGTTTCGGCTCCCGAGAATCATTATGTCCGCATCACTGCCGATAACAAAATCGATGCAAAGGGCACGCTGAAAGGCTCGTTTACCATCACCGCCGAAGGTCAGTCGGACAGCAGCGTCCGCCGCATCTTTACGCAGGGCTGGCAGACCGAATGGCAAAGCACGATGGAAAGCCAGTTGCTCAACGTATCTCCCAAAGCCCGTATGCTCGGAGTGGACTACGGAAAGGCGCCGAAGGATTATCAGACAGGCCCCATTCGCATCACGTTCCGTTACGAGATACCGGACTATGCGCTGGTCGGTGACCGGGAATTATTGTTGAAACCGATGGTGATGAACAACCTCTATGCGAGCGTTCTCTCGTTCCTACGCATCGATACCGGCTTGGAAACCCGCCAATACGGCTTCCGTGATGCTTGCTCTCGTCTGGTCGAATTGGACGAAACGATTGCCCTGCCTCGGGGATATCGTCTGGCGGGAGAGCCGCGCAGCGAACAAAAGGCCGCTCCGGCAGCCGACTTCGAAGGCTCGTTGCAGCAGGTTGGCAACAAACTGGTGCTGAAACAGAAACTCGCCTTGAAGAAGCGCATCTATCGGGCAGCCGACTGGGAAGGATTCCGTGCTGCGGTGAATGCCTACAAAAGCTTTGCGGATTATTTGATTGTTAAACTCTAAAAAGATGATCGTCACACATGACTAAAATATATACCCTTCTGCTCCTCTGCCTGTTTGCGCTGACTCTTCCGGTCACCGCCCGGGAAGCGGAATTTAAGAAAATCAAAGAAAGCTGGACCCTGCAGGCTGATGGTACGCAGGTTTATCGTCAGTCGAAAGTCCTGACGCTGTACACTCACACGGCCATGAACCGCACGTATGGGGAGTCGTTCATTACGTACGATCCCCGTTATCAGACTTTGCAGATTCACGAGTCGTATACCCGCCAGAAAGACGGAAATATCGTCAAGACCCCCGCCAATGCTCTGGTCGAAGTGCTTCCCTCGGCAGCAGCCAATGCGCCGGCATTCAATGCTTTGCGCGAGATGGTAGTCGTACACACCGGGCTGGAACTCGGAGCTACCATCTATCTGGACTATTCCATTACAACCAAACCGGGGTATTTGCCGGGGATTCAGATCTGCCGGTTGTTGGAGCACTCTTCGCCGGTGAAGGAGTACGAGATCAGCATCACCGTTCCCCGGGGGCAACATCTGGAATATGTCCTTAACAACCACAAGGCGAAAGCTTCCGTAACCGAATCCGAAGGGATGAAGCAAGTCAGCTGGACCCTGAAGAATCTGCCCGCCCTCAGCCGTGAGCCGCAGGTGTCGGTGATCGGCGGTGATTTGCCTCTGCTGACTGCCACGACTGAGGAGAAACCCCTGTCGTTTCTGACGTCACAATGGCAACCGGAAGGAGATGCCGGGATTCGTGCGCTGGCCGGAAAACTGACTGCCGGAGCGAAGGACGATAAAGAAAAAGTAACCGCGATACGTGACTATGTGATTGATAATCTTTACTATTCGTCCCTCCCGTTGGCGGAAAGCGGTTATCGCATCCGTCCCGCCGCAGAGGTGATCCGTTCGGCATACGGCACGGAGGCCGAGAAGGCGAATCTGATGGCCGCATTGCTGAAAGCGGCCGGACTGAAAGCCGGGATAGGGGCGGTCTGCGCTCCGTCCGAGAATACGGCATCACTGGGAGTAGGCAGCATCCGCGAACTGTTTGTGTGGACCGACGCCGGAGGCAGCCAACAGGCTCTGTCACTGAAAGGCAAAACTCCCTCAGCCGTTTCCTGGCAGAAAGATTATGCCTATGTAGCTTCATTGACGCAGCCGTTTGAACTGAATCTTCCAACGGTTACCCTGAGAAAAGACTATGCATTGCAGCCCGACGCGGCAAATGCCAAAGATGGCTATCTGGTCTTCACCCTCCCCGTAGAGCGTGGCAGCCTGGCCGGTTCCCAGTACGTCCGGTTCAATAGCAAGCGCACTTCGAACCTTTTGTTGCCCGGACTGGCGGATGAATCTTTCACCTATACCGTAGATACTCCTGCAGGTATGGAGCCTGTCACTCGGCCGATGGAGAAGAAGATGGACAATGCCGTAGGTACATTAACCATTTCCATCCGTCCCGAAGGAGCGAAAACACAAGTGATCCGGAGCCTGAAGTTGAAGAAACAGATGATTCGCCCGGCGGATTATGCCGCTTTCCGTCAACTGATGACAGAGTACGGGGCGGTGGACGGGCTGACGCTGGTGTACAGAAAACCTCTTCCCTGATCCCTCTTTTCGACAGGAAGAGACAGTATATGTGTGCTATTATTCAGATTTAATAACTCAAAATATAACAATGAAGATGTAGCGGGAGCTGCCCGCAAAGGACATAGGCCGGTATCCGGTGGAACGGTCTCCAAACGATAAGCGGTGATTCGTGGAAAGAGGATGTGTCGAAACTCGCATTCACCACAGATTACACGAATGTATACAGATGGATACTGTTATCTATCAATAGATTAAGTTCGTCCTGTGAAGTTCTGTATCACTCTGTGGTGAGTTATGGCATACCTCCGTTCTGCAGGTCACGCTCCGTAGAGCTCCTCTCCTGTGCCTCTCTGCCTATGCAGCTCTGTGGTGAAACAGGCTTCCGCGACATCTTTTAGGGAGGAACCCTTATGAGAAAACTATTATTGCTCTTATTCTCAGCACTTTTTGTGCTGTCAGCCCAGGCTGAAGATGTGCTGCGCCTGATGACCTACAACGTCCGTAACGCCAATGGCATGGACGGTATATGCAATTATCAGCGTGTAGCCAATGTGATCAACAACGCCCGTCCGGACATCGTTGCCATCCAGGAACTGGACAGCATGACTGCCCGGAGCAACCGGACCGATGTTCTCAAGGAACTGGCGGAACGCACTCAATTGCATCCCTGTTTTGCGCCTGCCATCGATTATGACGGAGGAAAGTATGGCATCGGTATACTTTCGAAAGAGACTCCGCTCCGTGTGCAAACCTTTGCCCTTCCGGGACGTGAAGAGGCACGCACGCTGCTTGTCGCCGAGTTCCCGGAGTATGTCTTTGCGTGTACGCACCTTTCTCTGACCGAAGAGGATCGGATGAAGTCTCTCGAAATCCTGAAGTCCGTTGCAGCCAATACCCGGAAACCTTTCTTCCTTGCCGGTGACTTCAACTCGGATGCCGACTCCGGCTTTATCAAAGATTTGAAGAGTACATTCCAGATACTTTCCAACCCGAAGCAGCCCACTTATCCGGCTTCCGAACCGAAGGAGACGCTCGACTACCTGATTGCTCTGAAACAGGAAACGCCTACTTTTGTTGTCAACTCGGCCCGGGTGATCGATGAGCCTCTGGCGTCCGATCATCGTCCTTTGTTGGTAGAAGTACGGATGGCGGTACCCGAGAATCGGATTTGCCGTACCAACCCCTATCTTCAGAATCCCGTAGGAGGTGGAATCACAGTGATGTGGCAGACCAACGTGCCGGCCTATTGCTGGGTGGAGTACGGCACGGACCCTTCCAACCTGAAGCGCGCACGTACCCTTCTGGATGGTCAAGTTGTTTGTGGCAATACTCTTCACAAGATTCGCCTCGATAGTTTGCAGCCCGGACAGAAATATTATTATCGTACCTGTTCGCAGGAGATCCTGCTTTACCAGGCCTACAAAAAGGTGTTTGGCAATACAGCCCGTACAGAACTCAGGGAGTTCACGTTGCCCGCAGCCGGTGATGACAGTTTTACGGCCGTGGTGTTCAACGATCTGCATAAACAATCGAAGACGTTTCAGGCATTGTGCGAACAGATAAAGGGGATTGACTATGATTTTGTAGTGTTCAACGGCGATTGTGTAGACGACCCCGCCAATCACGATCAGGCAACAGCCTTTATCAGCGAACTGACCGAAGGCGTGGAGGGTGATCGCGTACCTGTCTTCTTTATGCGCGGTAATCACGAGATCCGGAATGCCTATTCGGTAGGCCTGCACAGCCTGTTCGATTATGTAGGCGATAAGACTTACGGCTCCTTCAACTGGGGAGATACCCGTATCGTAATGCTCGATTGCGGTGAAGATAAGCCGGATGATCATTGGGTATACTACGGACTCAACGACTTTACGAAGCTGCGTAATGACCAGGTAGGATTTTTGAAGCGTGAGCTCGCTTCCAAAGAATTTAAGAAAGCCGCTAAGCGGATTCTGATTCATCACATTCCGCTTTACGGAAACGACTACGAGAATCTGTGTTCCGGGCTTTGGGGTAAACTTCTGGAGAAAGCACCTTTCAATATCAGCCTTAACGCGCATACACATGAATATGCCTATCATCCCAAAGGCAGCCTTGGCAATAACTTCCCGGTGATTATCGGTGGCGGTTATAGCATGAAAAGTGCAACGGTAATGGTGATTGAAAAGAAGAAGGACATACTTAAGGTGAAAGTACTCAATACCAAAGGAGAAGTGTTGTTGGAGCTTACCGTCTGATAACGTCTCCCTTCCGAAAAAAATAGCGGGAGAGGATGTGTTTAAATCCTGATTTAGAAAGGGAGAGCTTCTCATTTGAAATTTGCCTGCCCTTATGAACAATGAAAAGAGCCATGTCAAACTCCATTTTTGAGTAATGATATGGCTCTTTTATGTTTATGGATTACAGTCTGTAACTTTTTAGAGTGCTCACTTTAGTTGCGGCACATTCACTTCTTTTATTTAATTATGTATGTAATTCGAGTACAAACCTGCTCCCCTTGGTATAGCTGGTATCCAGTGTCAGGCTGCCGTTCATTTTGGTTGCTATCAGGGCGCAGATGGGTAGTCCTAAACCGTCTCCTTCTGTCAGGTCTTTGATTTCAGTGAAGGGCTTGAACAGGTTCTCTTGTTTCTCAACGGGAATACCCGTACCGGTATCCGATATAATGAATTGGTGCGTATGTGCGCCTCTCTTTTTGAAATCAAGGAATATCTTTCCGCTTTCGGTATATTCCGCAGCGTTCTTCAGCAAGTGAATCAAGATCCGTTCCAGTTGTTCAGGATTGGTCTTGATCTGGAGTTTGGCAGCATTGACTACGGTCGAAACTTCGGGTTGTACAAACTCTTTCACCTTATCCATGGTAGCTTCACAGAAAGTATTTACGTTGATCTCCTTCATTTCATAAGGTTCGGTCAGAGAGTTTTCCAATGTGGAAAGTTCCTGTATATCATTGCTGAACTTCTTCAGGGCTGCTACTTGTCCTTGCATCTGCTGTGCCTGTTGAGGTGCTTTGTCCGACAGCTCGGCGGCAGAAGAGGCGAGTGTATCCAGCGTAGGTTCCATCTGTGCTGAAATATTCTGGATAAACTGTGTCTTCAGTTCATTGTGTTCATTGGCTATCTGTACGCTCTTTTTCAGTTTCCGGTTACCGGCAATGAAACGAAGCAGTACGATGGCCACAAATATCAGACCGGCAATCAGGATTACTACCAGTGTGCACAGCCCGACGATCATATACTGTTTGCCCGAAAGTGTGTCTTCTTTCTCCTGAATGATCTGCTGGCTTTCGTCATACTTGCGTTTCAGTACGTTCAGTTCGTCTTGTGCCGTCATTGCTTTTACCGAATCGGTCCAGACGATGAAGTTCTCGTAAGTGCGGGCCACCAGTGAGGCATTGTTAGATTTACGTCCGATGGCAATCAGGTTTTTATAGCATTCGTTGACCTTATCGTAATTCTTTTGGGCTTTATATTGGTTGATTAATTTCTGAAAGCACGCGTCTCCCTGAGTGTTTTGCCCGAATGTGTAGTAATAACTTGCCTGTGTGTATAGTAGGTTCTCGCTTAATGAATCGTTCTTGGCCAGGCCTACGGTTTCTGCCAACTTATCCAATTGAATTTTAGCCTGCGCCGCATTCTTTAGTCCGATGTACATCTGCAGTCTCTCTTTGGTGATTTGGAAACGTAGCGGGTAAAATTGTTTCTGCTGTTTTTGTTCACCGGCCCAGACTAGCTGATCCATTCCTCTACAGAGGTCGAATGCCTCTTTGTAATAATTTTCACGATGGTACAGAGCTGCTCCCTGAATTCCGCATTCCACGGCTTTCGGATAATTTTCCTGCGTTGCGAAAGCGCCATAGGCTTGGATGAAAAGATAACGCGCCTTAGTGTATTCTTTTTGTTCCAGACTACTCTGCGCTTGTTTCATCAGTTCATTTGCTCTGTTTTGTGTGCCTTGTGCATCGACGATTGTGCTAAAACAAACGAGGATGGTCAGGATTAAAGTCGATATTTTCATGCGATTTGGTTTTAAACAGTGACAAAGTTAAAAAATCTTTGTAGAAACCTCTCATTTCCCCCTCTTATTTTTCATTTCTTCTTTGATTCTTCTTCAAAGAGGAATGGCGGGCATTACCGGTTAGTTGAAAGGTGGATAAAATTTGATAATTCAGGCATAGATTCTACAAATAAGGCTCTCTCCGGAGCCGGTATTTGTAAAGTCTATGTCTGATAATGATTTGGAATATGGCTCTATCTAATATTTAAAACTGCTTCCTCCCAAGAATTCTCTCAAAAGTGAGGTTGGAGGAATCTCCTTATCCTGTACAGGAGTGAAATATTTGATAAACTTCAGCAATCGGTATGCTTCAGCATATTCCGGACAGTTACGTGGCACGCTGGTAAGAATGGGCTCGGCATGACAGCGGAGCACGGCAAATTCAAATAAAAGGGCGGAGTTGAACATCACATCGGCATTCTCCTGATAAGGGAAAATCCATTTATCTTCTCCGGCGCGTACGCTGGGCCAGCGTGAGATAGTCTCTTGGGCAGAATAGCCGCGATAGTTGAAGTCCCGGATAATACGGCGCAAAAGTCGGTTGTCCGTCGTTGGGATCCAGTTATGATCGTCCAGCGAGATGGTTGTCAAGGCAGAGACGTATATTTTGAACTTATTTGCTGCCGGGATTTGCGGAGTCAGTTCCGGATTAAGGGCGTGTATTCCCTCAAGAATCAATACCGTATGTTCGTCGATCCGCAATTTATCACCTTTATATTCTTTTTTTCCCAACATAAAGTTATAGCGGGGCAGTTCTACTTCCTCGCCACGCAACAAAGCCTGTAGTTGTGTATTGAATAACTCCAGGTCGAGGGCATAAAGGGATTCATAGTCATAATTGCCGTTTTCATCCAATGGAGTGTCTTCACGGTCTACAAAATAATTGTCCAGTGAGATGGGATATGGTTTCAGGCCGTTGGTCATTAACTGGATGGAGAGTCGCTTACTAAAAGTCGTTTTCCCGGATGATGACGGTCCGGAAATCAACACCAGTTTTACACGAGTCCCGTTTTCTCCGCGGTGGAAAATGCTATCGGCTATTTGTGCTATTTTCTTCTCTTGCAGAGCTTCTGCCACATTGATCAGGTCCGTGGCATGTCCCTCTTCACAAGCAATATTGAAATCTCCTACATTGTTCAATCCCATGATGTAGTTCCATCGCAGGTGCTCTTTGAAAACATCGAGCATTTTCTCCTGTTTTACCACATCTTCCAGTACAGATGGGTTTTCTTTGTTAGGAATACGCAGCAACAGTCCGTCGTAGTATTTAACGAGGTCGAATAAGTGGATAAATCCTGTACTTGGGAGCAGATTACCGTAATAATAGTCGGCAGTACCTCCCAAAGTATAATAATAGGTATAGATAGAACCGGAAGATTCGAGTAATTTTACCTTGTCATTCATGCCCCGTTCACTGAATACACGTACGGCTTCAGTTGTATGACACTCAATGCGGTGATAGGTAATGTCTTCCGCTATAATTTCCTGCATACGTTTCTTTATTTGTGACACGTCTTCAAGTGTGACGGGGCGCCCGATCCGCAAATTGCAGAAGTATCCTTTGGATACCGGGTGCTCCACAAAAAGTTTGCCATTCGGAAAGAGTTCGCTGACAGCTTTGTAGAGCACAAAGCAGAGAGAACGCACATACGTACGCATTCCCGAAGAATCTCTTACATCCAGAAACTCTACATCTTTATTGTTATATACACGAAAATTGAGTCCTTCAGAGCGATTATTTACTTTAGCACTGACTACCTGATAAGGAAAATTAAGATTAAAGCCGTAATAAATATCCAAAAGTGAGCTCCCAATAGGGAATTCTTTAGAAATATTATTATTTTTGCAATATATTTGTAACATCTGTTTCATTTCACGTCATTTTGGGGTGAATAGTACGGATAAATATATCACATAATTGCTAAGAAGACAAACAACCACTAAAATAATTATAGATGGAATATTCTTTTTATGATTTTTTAAAGCTCATTGGCTCGTTAGGACTTTTTCTTTATGGAATGAAGATCATGAGCGAGGGCTTACAGAAAGTCGCAGGTGACAGATTGCGAGGAATTCTGACAGCAATGACTACAAACCGGGTAACGGGAGTTTTAACAGGTGTGTTGATCACCGCCCTTATCCAATCTTCTTCGGCAACGACGGTGATGGTGGTCAGTTTTGTAAATGCCGGTCTGCTGACATTGGCCGAATCCATTAGTGTGATAATGGGTGCTAATATCGGTACGACAGTCACCGCATGGATCATTTCTATTTTTGGGTTTAAAGTCGACATGGCTGCTTTTGCCCTTCCTCTTTTAGCCATTGCCCTTCCTCTTATTTTTTCGGGTAAAAGTAACCGTAAGTCTATCGGTGAATTTATCTTTGGTTTTTCTTTCCTCTTTATGGGGCTTTCGTACCTCAAAGCAAATGCCCCCGACTTGAATGCCAATCCGGAAATGCTGGCTTTTGTACAGAACTATACAGATATGGGATTTTTCTCGGTTCTGCTCTTTTTATTTATCGGTACTATTCTCACTATGATCGTACAGGCTTCCGCCGCGACGATGGCTATTACTTTAATTATGTGTGCCAACGGATGGATCAGCCTGGAACTGGGTGCCGCATTGGTCTTGGGTGAGAATATCGGAACTACTATTACAGCCAACCTGGCTGCCCTGACTGCTAATTCACAGGCAAAACGTGCTGCTTTGGCTCACTTTGTTTTCAATGTTTTTGGTGTGATCTGGGTGCTGATTATTTTCCATCCTTTTATGGTATTCGTCAATTGGGTGGTCGATACCTTCTTCCATCCGGGAAGTGCAGAGGTGGCTATTTCTTATAAGTTGTCCGCTTTCCACTCTATTTTTAATATATGTAACGTCTGTCTGCTGATCTGGGGAGTGAAACTGATTGAGCGTACCGTGTGTGCCATTATTCGTCCCAAGGAAGAAGATGAAGAGCCACGCTTGCGCTTTATTACCGGAGGTATGCTTTCTACGGCCGAATTATCCATACTTCAGGCCCGTAAGGAGATTCATCTGTTTTCCGAGCGTATTCATCGTATGTTTGGTATGGTACAAGATCTGTTGCATACTGAAAAGGATGATGACTTCAATAAACTTTTCAGCCGGATTGAGAAATACGAGAATATCAGTGATAATATGGAATTGGAGATTGCCAATTACTTGAATCAGGTATCTGAAGGGCGTTTGAGCTCGGAAAGTAAGCTTCAGATACGTGCCATGCTTCGTGAGGTAACCGAGATTGAAAGTATTGGTGACAGTTGCTATAACCTGGCACGTACCATCAGCCGGAAGCGTCAGACCAATCAGGATTTCACAGAGAAGCAATATGAGCACATTCATTTCATGATGAAACTGACCAATGATGCTCTGTCGCAAATGATTGTCGTGGTCGAGAAACCCGAACATCAGAGTATCGATGTTAATAAGTCATTCAATATTGAGAATGAAATTAATAACTATCGTAACCAACTGAAGAATCAGAATATCCTGGATGTGAATAATAAAGAATATGATTATCAGATGGGCGTTTATTACATGGATATTATCGCCGAATGTGAAAAACTCGGTGACTATGTAGTAAATGTAGTAGAAGCGAGCAGTGACGTAAAAGAAAAGAAAGCGTCTTGAGAAAAGTGATGAACGATGAACGATAAAGCGTGTAATTGAGAGTGCTCATCGCTTATCGTTCATCGTTAATGAATCGTTTAGCCATTATACGGTTCGAAATCTTCTTTTCCAACTCCACACAGAGGGCATACCCAATCATCAGGAATATCTTCAAACTGTGTTCCGGGTTCGATTCCGCCTTCCGGATCACCTATCTCCGGATCGTAAATGAAATCACAAACGGTGCAAATGTACTTCATGTCGTCTCTTTTTTTTAAGTTTATGCAAATATAACAAAAGTATCGGACGTATTGTTCATTTATTTTTTCTTTTTTCATTAATAAAGCACTACCTTTGTCTGTAGCAACAAAACATTAATCAAGGAATTATAAACTATGATGTGGCAGATTGTATTATCACTGGTATGTGTGGCTTTTTTAGGAGCTATTCTGTGGGAAAAGAGACAAGGTAAGTTAATGCAATCTGCATCGGACCGGAAACTGGAGAATGTAAATTGTCTGTTTGATGCGATTCTGACACATATTCATGCATATGTTTTGGTAATCGATTCTGATTTCAAAGTCCTGAAAACTAATTATTATGATTTGACTCATCTCAGTCCGGACGGTAAAGAGAAGCGTGTAGGTGATCTGTTGCAATGCCGGAATGCCTTGTCTGCCAAAGGGGGATGCGGAACCCATGCTTTTTGCCAGGAATGTCCGGTGAGGGGAGCAATAGGAAACGCTTTCCGCCAGAAGAAAGAATTTACTGATTTGCAATCATCACTGAATATTGCCATAGACGAGCATGAATTTGTAAAGTGTGACGTAATGATCTCGGGAGTATTTATGACTCTGGATAGTGAAGAGCGCATGGTGCTGACGGTGCATGACATTACTTCGATTAAACAAACGGAAGAGGCGTTGGCCGAAGCGAAGGAAAAAGCGGAAAATGCAGATCGTTCCAAGTCCGCTTTTCTAGCCAATATGAGTCATGAAATCCGTACGCCACTGAATGCCATCGTCGGCTTTTCCGAACTGCTGGCAGCGGCCAATACAGAAGAAGAAAAGCAAAAATACCTGGAGATACTCCATACGAACAGCGAATTGCTATTACAGCTGGTTAATGATATTCTTGATTTGTCGAAGATTGAGGCCGGTACATTGGAGTTTGTTTATTCTGATGTCGATATCAACTTGTTACTGAATGATTTGGAACAATTGTTCCGTATGAAGATAGGCTCTAACTCGCCTGTACAGATTATAACAGAGTCCGGGTTGCCCTCGTGTATGGTTCATACGGATCGTAACCGAATTGCTCAGGTTGTGTCCAATTTTGTATCTAATGCAATCAAATTTACCACAGAGGGTAGTATCCGTATCGGATATCAGTCTTCCGAGAATGGACTTCGGTTTTATGTTAGCGATACCGGTTCGGGTATTTCGGCGGATAAATTGGAGGGTGTCTTCGATCGTTTTGTGCGTTTGCAAAGTGATAAAAACGGTAACGGACTCGGACTCTCTATCTGTAAGACGATTGTAAATAAGCTGGGTGGGGAAATCGGAGCCGAATCTGAGGTAGGCAAAGGAAGTACCTTTTGGTTTACATTGCCCGAACATTCCGATATTAAACCCAAAGTCATCATTGAGAAAGAGCAGGAAGAATTGCCTTCTGCAGTACGGGTTCCGGTTATCGATGCGGGAAGTGATAAAAAACTGAGCATACTGGTGGCCGAAGATATGGAAGACAATTATCGTCTTTGCGAAGCTATCCTCGCTTCACGTTACGAATTACATTGGGCTCACAATGGTGAAGAGGCCATTTCTCTTTTCCTGAAATTCCAACCGGACATTATCTTGATGGATATCCGTATGCCCGAGGTGAATGGCTACGAGGCTACGGAGGCTATCCGGCAGATGTCGGCTACAGTGCCTATCATTGCTCTTACTGCTTTTGCGTATGAAGAAGACCGCCAGAAAATCATGCATAGCGGCTTTACCGATTTCCTGACGAAGCCCATTTCGTCAAAAGTACTGTTGGGAAAACTGGAATCCTTAAAAAAGATTTAAGAAACATCTTATACCGGATTTATGTTGTACTTTTGCAACTTCTAATTTAATGTATGTATCTGCATGACTGCAAAGAACGACGATTATTTTCATTTGGGCCTGACTGATCAAGAAGTTCTCCAAAGCCGGGAGAAATATGGTGCCAACCTACTGACGCCTCCTAAGCGTCCTTCACTCCTGAAGCTTTATTTGGAAAAATTTGAAGATCCTGTCGTACGTGTGCTGCTTATTGCAGCTGTATTCTCTCTTATCATTTCCGTTATCGAGAATGAGTATGCCGAAACGATCGGTATTATAGCCGCTATCCTGTTGGCAACCGGTATCGGTTTCTATTTCGAATACGATGCCAATAAGAAATTCGATTTACTGAATGCCGTTACTGAAGAGACTTTAGTAAAGGTGATTCGTAACGGGCGTATTCAGGAGATTCCGCGTAAAGATGTGGTAGTAGGTGACATTGTGGTATTGGAGACCGGTGAAGAGATTCCCGCAGATGGCGAACTGATAGAAGCTATTTCTTTGCAGGTGAACGAATCGAACCTGACCGGGGAACCGGTGATTAATAAAACAATAATCGAAGCCGATTTTGATGAAGAAGCTACGTATGCTTCCAATCTGGTGATGCGCGGTACAACTGTGGTCGATGGTCATGGATCGATGAAGGTACTTCGTGTGGGAGATGCTACGGAGATTGGGAAAGTGGCACGTCAGAGTACGGAACAAACTACGGAGCCTACACCATTGAATATCCAGCTGACCAAATTGGCCAACCTGATCGGTAAGATCGGTTTTACCGTAGCCGGACTTGCTTTCCTTATTTTCTTTATAAAAGACGTTGTACTGTATTTCGATTTTGGGGCTCTGAACGGTTGGCATGACTGGTTGCCGGTGTTGGAGCGTACATTGAAATATTTCATGATGGCGGTTACCCTGATCGTGGTTGCCGTTCCCGAGGGATTGCCTATGAGTGTGACCCTCAGCCTGGCACTGAATATGCGCCGTATGCTTGCCACTAACAATTTGGTGCGTAAGATGCACGCTTGCGAAACAATGGGGGCGATTACCGTGATTTGTACAGACAAGACCGGTACGTTGACACAAAATCTGATGCAGGTGCACGAGCCCAATTTCTATGGTTTGAAAGATGGTGGGAAACTGGCAGATGACGATATCAGCAGACTGATTGCGGAAGGGATTAGTGCTAACTCTACTGCTTTTCTTGAAGAAACGGGAGAGGGTGAGAAGCCGAAAGGAGTAGGTAATCCTACGGAAGTTGCCTTGTTGCTGTGGCTGAATAGCCAGAAACATAACTATCTTGAACTCAGAGAAGGAGCACGGGTGCTCGACCAATTGACGTTCTCGACTGAACGTAAGTTTATGGCTACTTTGGTGAAGTCGCCGTTGATAGGCAAAAAGGTATTATATATAAAAGGTGCGCCCGAAATCGTGCTTGGCAAATGTAAGGAGGTGATTCTCGATGGCCGTCGTGTGGATAGTGTGGAATATCGTTCGACTGTCGAAGCACAATTACTGGGTTATCAGAATATGGCTATGCGTACACTTGGTTTTGCATTCCGTTTGGTGGAAGATAACGAACCGGATGACTGTGTGGCACTTGTTTCAGAAAATAACCTTAATTTCCTTGGAGTCGTTGCTATTTCCGATCCTATACGTCCCGATGTGCCTGCGGCAGTAGCTAAATGCCAGTCGGCAGGTATCGGTATCAAGATTGTGACCGGGGATACTCCGGGCACCGCAACTGAGATTGCGCGTCAGATCGGGCTGTGGAAACCGGAAGATACGGAACACAATCGCATTACCGGAGTTGCTTTTGCCGAATTGAGTGATGAAGAAGCATTGGATAGAGTGATGGACTTGAAAATTATGTCGCGTGCCCGTCCTACCGACAAACAGCGTCTGGTACAATTGCTGCAGCAGAAAGGAGCCGTTGTGGCTGTGACCGGAGACGGAACGAACGATGCGCCGGCGCTCAATCATGCACAGGTAGGGCTTTCGATGGGTACCGGAACTTCAGTTGCCAAAGAGGCCAGTGACATCACTTTGCTGGACGACTCTTTCAACAGTATCGGGACTGCTGTGATGTGGGGGCGGTCACTTTATAAGAATATCCAGCGTTTCATCGTATTTCAGCTGACCATTAACTTTGTGGCACTTCTCATCGTATTGCTCGGTTCTATTGTGGGAACAGAACTACCGTTGACTGTGACCCAAATGTTATGGGTAAATCTCATCATGGATACATTTGCCGCTTTAGCTTTGGCTTCTATTCCGCCAAGTGAGAGTGTTATGAACGATAAACCGCGTCGCAGTACTGATTTTATTATTAGTAAAGCGATGCAACATAATATATTCGGTGTCGGTACACTCTTTCTGGTAGTACTGATGGCGATGATATACTACTTTACAAATGCCGACGGTGGAATGACGGTACAGCGGTTGACCATTTTTTTCACCTTCTTTGTAATGCTTCAGTTTTGGAATCTGTTCAACGCTCGTGTGTTTGGCACTACCGATTCAGCATTCAAGGGTCTTACGAAGTCGTACGGAATGGAATTGATTGTACTGGCCATCCTGGGTGGGCAGTTTCTTATAGTGCAGTTCGGTGGAGCTGTATTCCGTACAGAACCGCTCGACTGGCAAACATGGCTTATCATCATCGGTTCTTCTTCTCTCGTCTTGTGGATTGGAGAATTGATTCGCTTGGTTAAACGTTTAACTCAGAAATGAAAATGAAAGCTATTTATCACAGTGGACGCAAAGAAAGTGTCTTTTATGAACAGGATATAAAAACTCCGTTTCCTTTGCGTGCTCTGTCGTGTATAAGCTTTCAAAAACAGAATAGAGATGAAAAGAAAAGGAATTAAAAACCTTATTTTTGATTTTGGTGGTGTATTGATTAATCTCGACCGTCAGCGTTGTATAGAAAACTTCCGGAAGTTGGGATTAGAGAAGGTGGACGAATTGTTAGGCATGTATTCTCAGCAGGGAATCTTTATGCAACATGAGAAAGGGTTGATCTCGTCAGCCCAGTTTCGTGATAGTATCCGCGGGCAGATAACTCAGGAGGTGACGGATGAGCAAATTGATGCTGCTTGGAATAGTTTCTTGGTGGATATCCCACGTTTTAAGCTTGATATGTTATTGAAACTCCGCGAGAAATATGTGGTCTATCTGCTGAGCAATACCAACGAGATACATTGGAAGTGGGCATGTGAGCATGCGTTTCCGTATCGGGGCTTCCGTGTAGAAGACTATTTTGAAAAGATGTACCTCTCGTATGAAATGAAAATGGTAAAGCCCGCTGAAGAGATTTTCCGGGGAGTGCTTGATGATGCAAACCTCGATCCGCGCGAAACTTTCTTCATAGATGACTCCGAAGCCAACTGCCAGGGCGCCCAGGCATTGGGCATCTCTACCTATACAGTGAAACCCGGTGAAGACTGGAGACCGCTTTTTGCCGAGAATTAAAATAAATAGGAGAAACAGCATGCAGATAATCCGTAATATACCGGGAGTTCTACCCGAACCATGTGTTGCCACCATCGGTTTCTTCGATGGAGTACATATGGGGCATCGCTTTCTGATAGAACAAGTCAGAGAGTTGGCTGCGGCTCGTGGATTGCGTTCTGCACTGATTACTTTTCCCATTCATCCTCGTAAGGTGATGAATGCAGACTATCGTCCGGAGTTATTGACCACTTCGGAAGAGAAACTGGCGCTGCTTGAAGAAACGGGTGTGGATTATTGCTTTATGCTTGATTTTACACGTGAAGTATCACATCTGACTGCCCATGAATTTATGTCCGATATCCTGAGAGACCGTTATCGGGTGCAGACACTTGTCATCGGATATGACCACCGCTTCGGACACAATCGTAGTGAAGGCTTTGAGGATTATTGCCGTTATGGCTCTGAAATGGGAATAGAGGTGATTCGTGCTCGTGCCTGTGTGTGTGATGATCTTCATATAAGCTCTTCTGTCATTCGTAAGATGTTGCATCAGGGCGAAGTAGATCGAGCTGCACGTTGTCTGGGTTACGACTATTTTCTGGATGGTACGGTGGTGAGCGGTTATCAGGTAGGAAGGAAAATCGGATTCCCTACGGCCAATCTCAGTGTAGACGATCCTGATAAGTTGGTTCCTGCCGATGGTGTCTATGCAGTTCATGTCACGTTCGACGGGCATACTTATAATGGTATGCTCAATATCGGTACTCGTCCCACGATAGGGAATGGTCCCGAACGTTCGATAGAAGTGAATATCCTCCATTTTCATTCCGATATTTACGATAAATTTATCCGGCTCTCTTTTGTAAAATATCTCCGTCCGGAGCTGAAGTTCGATGGGATTGAAGGATTGATAGCGCAGCTTCATCAGGATGCAGCCGATGTGGAAGCGCTTTTGGGGAAAATACAAAATGTCAATTGACATTTTGTGTTTTTTGTTTGCCACTGAGTGAGTTATATTCGGCCCGTTATCTTCCGGCTCTTAAATAGGAGCTTATTTTGTGAATTCGGCTTTTCAGATAGTCATCCTGATTGCGGATAATACATGTCTCTTGTTCTGTTTTGAGCCTGTTCTGTGTTCTTTAATTTGCAGAATATTCTGTTTTAAGGTGCAAATCGTTATTCTCTCCCTGATCATTCTATGCGTGCTGAAAAATGATTGCAGGCATGCAAATGTCCTCTTTTGTCTCTCTTCCGGCTTCATGCAGGTGAAGTTTTGAACTAATGAAGCTTTTGTTTTAACCCAATGATGTCTTTCTTTTAATGGTATGTGACCTCTCTTCTAAAGATATCATGCATATTTATTGGAAATCTTCGGTCGATGTTGCATCTTATTGCATGTTATATGCGTCTTGTATGCATTTTCTTCTTCCTGTTTGATGATTTGTGTTTTAGTGCGTGTCAGTAGATTAGGATGAATAGTGTCAGAGTGACGTCTAAAGGTGTAATACGCTATCAAATGGATATACTCTCCCTGACGCTGGTTCTTTGAGGCTTCTTTATATCAGCGTTTATCCTCTACAAATATCGAAAAACATTCTATATTTATTGTTTATCGATAAATAATTATCGAATTACTTGTTTAGGTGAAAATTAATATGAATCTTTGCATATCGAAAAACGATAAATTATTATTGAATAACATAACGAATCTTCAAAGTAAGTTTTATGAGAAAGTCATTGATGAGCATTACGATGTTGGTAGTATCCATCTCCATGTTAGCTTTGTTTGTATGTAGTTCAGTTTTGCATGGTCACCATACAAATAGCTCTTCTACCGAAGCGGTAGTCAATTAAAACCGTTATCTTTGTACATATTTAAAACAAAAGACTGAATGAAAACGGCGATCAAATTAATTCTGATTTATCTGGGAATCCAGCTTATTTGCGGTGGGCTGATCGGTATTCCTTTTACTATCATTGCCCGTATGAATGGTGGGAGCGTAGATGCCACCCGGGTTTCGGAGTTGACATTGGCTCCTTCGATGCTGCTTTCCATGGCAGTGATGTTTTTTTATTTATGGAAAGCACACTATATACCCAAAGACAAGACAAGTTGGTCATTCATTTCATTTCCATTTCTGATCATAACGTTTCTGATAGGCTTGTCGATGACTGTCCTGATGGATTTGTTGACTGCCGTCTTATCTTGGGTACCTGATATTCTGGAACAGCAGTTCGACGCTCTCCAGTCCGGTTGGTTAGGCATTGTGGCCATTACTTTGTTGGGGCCGATTCTTGAGGAACTTCTGTTCCGCGGTGGTGCCACTAAGGCATTGCTTGAACGCTATTCTCCCCGGAAAGCCATCTTCCTTTCGGCACTGCTTTTCGGAGTATTTCATTTGAATCCGGCTCAGATAGTTGCAGCCTTCTTTGGAGGCCTTTTGCTGGCATGGGTTTATTATCGGACACGAAGTCTGATTCCTTGTATCCTGATACACATTGTGAACAACAGTATTTCTGTCATGCTGAGTCTGACCTATCCCGATGCAGATACAATCAGGGATGTGACGGGTACGACTCCCTATTATCTATTGATAGCAGTGGCGGCTATGGTGTTCGTAGGCTGTTTTCTTCGGATAAAGCAGGTTACGGTTCCGGGAACGTGGCGGAAAGATGAATGAAAATAAACGATAAAGATTGAATAATAAGTCATAATATGAAAAGAAGATTGAACATACTATGTTTACTGGTTTTTCTGGTATTCTGTTATTCGGTGTTTAATATGGGGCGTGATTTCGGTCATGGCTTTTCCGAAGGGATGAAGATAAGTCATTCCGGTAATCAAAGTGTAGAGCAGGCTATCAACTTTCGGATTGCCACACTGATGCCCAAGGATTTTTCGTCCTTTAAAGATTCTGTTTATAATGAAAAGACCGGCTCTTATGTCCCCGTTGCCTATACACAGATGGTTACGAATGTAAAAGTCGACAGGAGTACCTGGATGATGGTTGCCCAGGTGATTTCCGGGCTTCTGGCTGTTTTTGCCATCATTGCGTCAACAGTGCTTTTTATTCAGCTGATTGTAGCTATCAATAAATCGGATATTTTTAATTGGAAGAATGTCCGTCGGTTGCGATGGTTGGGAGTCGCCTTGTTGCTGAACTTTATTAGTGAGGCAGTGCCGGCCCTGATGAATGATTATGAGTTGTCTTCAGTCTTCTCGTTGTCCGGATATTCTATGGAGACAAGCATAGATTCTGTGATGCTGGTCATTCTGGGACTGGTTTCACTAATTGTAGGCGAGGTATTCGCCATCGGGTTGAAGATGAAAGAAGAACAAGATCTTACTATCTGAATCCGAATATTGAAAAATTAATAGAATTATGGCTATAATAGTAAACCTTGACATAATGATGGCCCGAAGAAAAATATCTTTGGGGGAGTTGGCAGAGAAGATTGACATTACGCCTGCCAACCTTTCTATCCTGAAAACGGGAAAGGCCAAAGCGATTCGTTTCTCTACCCTTGAGGCGATCTGTAGAGTGCTAGATTGCCAGCCGGGGGATATTCTGGAGTATCAGGTGGATGAAGAAGATGGAGGTACGTCATAATTCACCACAGATTACGCAGATATTAACACAGGATGATTTTAATCTGCTGATAACCAGTAATATCTATCTGTGTAAATCGGTGTGATCTGTGGTGAATACGAGTCCTGACACATCCTTATTTGGAGATTTAGCCTTTGGCCTCTTTGGCTTTGAATGCGAGTGCATACATCCGCATTTGTTTCACCATCGACAACAATCCGTTGCTACGAGTGGGGGATAGGTGGTCCTTCAGACCGATTTTGTCAATAAAGTAGAGTTCCGAATTAAGAATCTCGTCGGGTGTATGTCCCGATACGACTTTAATCAACAGTGCTATGATGCCTTTCACGATCAGTGCATCGCTTTCTGCTTTAAAGATAATTTTCCCGTCTACTTCGTCTGCCTGAAGCCATACACGGCTTTGGCAACCTTCAATCAGATTCTGTTCCGTTTTATATTTCTCGTCGAGCGGTTCCTGCTCGTTTCCTAAGTCGATAAGTAACTGGTAGCGATCCATCCAGTCATCAAAGTCGCTGAATTCAGCAACGACTTCGTCTTGTAATTCGTTGATTGACATGATAAATAATTATTTCTCGTTATAAATAACTTCCAGTACCGTTTGTCCCACAGCTTTGAGTGTAGAGCGGTCGATGGCATCCATATTGTCATTCACGGTGTGCCAGGTCGGTCCGAAGCTGGACAGTTCACAATTTTCGTCGTTTGGAATGATGTCGATAGTCGGGATACCTGCCAGGCGATTGATAAACAGATGATCGTCAGTGATCTGACCGCCTACTTCGTTAATAAAGTAACGTCCGTATCCGGCGTCGTTAGCCTTTTTCCATACCTTCTTGTTGATACCTTTGGCATATTTCTCGGAATATACTTCTTTAAAGAAAGTAGCATCTTTGCCGCCCACCATATCGAGTAAAATTCCGAAGCGGGCATTATAGCCATCTACGTGCGGGGTTCGTGCCCAATATTGTGCGCCGAGACACCACTGGTCTTCCCGATGTTCGCCTGTATAAAACTGAGGTGCTCCGTAATCTTCCGCATCCAGAAAGATGATGTCGATTCCCAGTTCCGGTTGCTGTTGGTTGATCTGGCGGGCAATTTCGAGTAATACACCCACTCCGCTTGCTCCATCATTGGCGCCCAGTATCGGTGTGTGATGATTCTTTTCATTCGGATCATTGTCGGCCCATGGACGGGTATCCCAATGCGCAAAGAGTGCGATGCGTTTTTTGCTTTCGGGCTTAAAAGATCCTATGATGTTGCGTGCTTTCAGCAGTGTACCGTCGTATGCGGGTAATTCAGCGTTTTGGCTGATCACTTTGGCTCCATGTTCGGCCAGTTTGGCGGCCAGGTAGTCTCCACAGGCAACATGACCTTTAGAATTTGGTGTGCGCGGTCCGAAGTCGACTTGCGCCTGTATGTACTTGTAAGCACTGTCTGCGTCAAATTGGGGCACTTGGACAATTACCTTTTTCTCGGTGATGTCGGTCGAAGTGGTCTTGCTGCCGTTTGTTCCGCAGGAGAAAGCAGAAAACAGGATGAAAGCTGACAGTATGAACATAGAGTTTCTTTTCATAATTATGCTTTTGGAGTTTAAAGCCTCAAAATTAATGATTTTCACTGTAGGGTGAGTCAGATAGGAGGGTTTATTAACAATTCCACTCCTTTCTTTCCGGATACGAACTCCACTTCCGCACCGTTGATTAGTGGTAGGTTCTCTGTCACATGTCCCACCGGAAAGTCATAACATATGGGGAAGTCATACTCCTTCACCAAGGCATCCAGTGTGCTGTAAAGGTCCTTTTTCAGTGAATAGTCTTCTTTGTATTCGGTAAATTGTCCGATGATAAGTCCGGATAACTTTTCAAGTACGCCTCCCAATTTCAGGTTATACATCATGCGTTCGATGGCATAAGGACGCTCGCCCACATCCTCGATGAAGAGGATCGTACCTTCGGGAGGAATATCGTATGGTGTTCCGCGGAGACCGTGGAACACAGCCATGTTGCCGCCTCGCAGGATGCCTTTGGCCTGTCCCAGATGATTCAACTTATGGCGGTGGCATTTATATCCGGGCAGTTTACCGAGAAGAATGTCTCGGAGATATAATGAACATGGATCCTCCTCTCCTGTTACAGCGAGATGGCGTGCCATGGGAGCATGGAGTGAGGCAAAACCATTGTATTGAAATAAGTTGTGGAGCGCAGTGATGTCACTGAACCCGATCAGCCATTTCGGGTGGTTACGAAAGCGTGTGAAGTCCAGCTTATCCAGCAAGTGAACCGCTCCGTAACCACCACGGCTGCACAAGATGGCCTTAATTTCTTCATCGTCCATGGCTGCCTGAAAATCTTTGAGGCGCTGATGGGTGGCACCGGCATACGAGCCCCATGAACTTCGGACATGATCTCCCATGACAGGAGTAAGTCCCCAGGAGCTGAGACGCGTCTTGGCACCTTTCAGGAATATACTGTCTATTTTGCTTGAAGGCGATACGATGGCTACTTTATCGCCTTCGTGCAGAAATGGGGGAAATTGTAAGTTCATTTAATAAAGTGATTTAATAAGCTGATATCTGATTTGTCTTTAACGCTTGTAGGGTAAAAAGGTTCTATTTCTCTTTCTGATAGAATCTTACCCAATCTACATACATCTCCACCGGAAGTTCTTTCGGGTCTACAGCCCCTACCCACGAGCCACCCAACTGCATGTCGATCAGTAGATAGAAAGGCTGGTCGAAAGGAAACTGCCCTTCTTTGTCTGTTTCGATGCGGGGATAGGTGAAAGTATGTGTGTCATTGATATAGAATGCAATGCTGTCCGGATACATTTCTACTGAATATACATTGTAGTCGTCGGGATTGATCGCACCTACGGAGTGTGATAACGGATTGTCTTTGATACCCAGATTGTACGTATAATTGGTATGTATAGTCTGATAAGCGATTGTATCGTGATTCAGACGTTCCATGATATCGATTTCTCCACCCATCGGCCAGGGAGCATCTATCGGGAGCATCCAGATGGCTGGCCACTCACCACGTGCACCGTTCAGCTTGGCGCGTATTTCGAGGCGTCCGTTGCTGAATGCTTTTTTCCCTTTGGTGTAGATTCCTCCGGTCAGATAGGGTGCTGTATCATTGGGCTGGCTGTAATTGATGATGCCTCGCAGCACCATATTGCCGTCACGCATGTCGAAACAGGAATCGAAGTCGGTCATATAGTTATTCCAGTCTGATTTGCCACGTGGTATTTTACTCCAGACCTGTGGGTCAAAGCCTGTTTTCTGGTCGAAATTATCTTCCCAAACCAATTTCCACTGGTCGGATGAATGACGTTGGCACGATGAAAAGCCTGAACTGATACACAACAGGCAGAAAAGAGCGAGAAATGTTTTTGTTTTCATGGTTCTGTTTGATTATAGGAGTTTAACAGGACACAAATTTACATTAAAAAACGAAATTACCTGCATCCGTAGAAATGAAAGCGTTGTATTATATCAAAATGTTACTCGGTTTGTCTATTTTTTCAGTATTCCATGATGTACTTCTCGATCCTTTTTCTGATATTTGCTAAAAATCTAACGTTATGGAACCTATTAGAAACTTTGACCAACTGACAGCCCATCTCAAAACCTTAAACCGGCGGAAACGGATTGCCGTTGTCTGTGCCAACGATCCGAATACAGAATATGCCATTGCCCGTGCACTCGACGAAGAGATTGCGGAATTCCTGATGATTGGTGACTCGGCCATCCTGCAAAAGTATCCCAGTCTGCAGAAGTACCCGGAATATGTGAAGACCCTCCACATTGAAGATCCCGATGAGGCAGCGCGTGAAGCTGTTCGTATTGTTCGGGAAGGGGGAGCCGATATTCTGATGAAAGGTATTATCAATACTGACAATTTGCTTCATGCCATTCTCGACAAGGAGAAAGGCTTGCTGCCTAAGGGGAAGATTCTGACTCATTTGGCCGTAATGCAGATTCCGACGTATGATAAATTATTGTTCTTCTCAGATGCCGCTGTTATTCCTCGTCCCACTTTGCAACAACGCATTGAGATGATATGGTATGCCATCTGTACTTGCCGGCGGTTTGGGATAGAACAACCCCGTATCTCTTTGATCCATTGTACGGAGAAGGTAAGTGCCAAGTTTCCCCATTCGCTCGATTATGTTAATATTGTGGAGTTGGCCGAAGCCGGAGAGTTTGGTAATGTGATTATCGATGGTCCGTTGGATGTACGCACCTCTTGCGAGCAGGCCAGCGGGGATATTAAAGGAATTGTATCGCCCATCAACGGACAGGCCGATGTATTGATATTCCCCAATATCGAGTCGGGCAATGCTTTCTATAAATCTGTTTCGTTGTTTGCCAAAGCCGATATGGCAGGGTTGCTGCAAGGCCCCATTTGCCCGGTGGTGTTACCGTCACGCAGTGATTCCGGACTTTCCAAGTATTATAGTATTGCGATGGCGTGTCTGACAGCTTCTACCCGGTCGGCAGAGAGAGGAAAATGCTCCGAATGATGATCATAATTAAACTAAGAATATGGATAAACTGAATATAAGCTCTACTCCGTCTTCTGTGAAGAATGGACGGGGGGAAAGGCTCCTTGTTATCAATCCCGGTTCCACTTCAACAAAGATCGCTGTTTATGAAAATGAAACTCCTTTGTTGGTACGCAACATTCGCCATACGGTGGAAGAGTTGTCTGCCTTCCCCCGGGTGATCGATCAGTTCGAATTTCGTAAATCGCTTGTTCTCCGAGAGTTGGAGGTAAACGATATTCCTTTCCGGTTCGATGCTGTCATTGGACGCGGAGGCTTGGTGAAGCCTATTCCCGGTGGAGTTTATGAGGTTAACGAAGCCATGAAGCGGGATACCCTTCACGCTATGCGTACACATGCCTGCAATCTGGGAGGTTTGATAGCCGATGAATTGGCCGCAGCTTTACCCGGATGCCGGGCGTTTATTGCAGATCCGGGTGTGGTGGACGAACTGGAAGAGGTTGCCCGTATTACCGGTTCGCCCTTGATGCCGCGTATCACTATCTGGCATGCACTGAATCAGAAAGCTATTGCCCGTCGTTATGCTGCCGAACATGGCACTCGTTATGAAGATCTTGATTTGATCGTCTGCCATTTGGGAGGAGGTATTTCTGTTGCAGTCCATCGTCATGGGCGTGCAGTCGATGCCAATAATGCATTGGATGGCGAAGGGCCTTTCTCACCCGAAAGAGCCGGAACTCTTCCCGCCGGACAACTGATAGACCTTTGTTTCAGCGGGAAATTCACCAAAGATGAATTGAAGAAACGAATTTCGGGTCGTGCCGGGCTTACCGCCCATTTGGGAACTACTGATATTCCTGCCATTATTCAGTCCATTGAGGCAGGTGATGACCATGCCCGGTTGGTGCTCGATGCCATGATCTACAATGTGGCCAAAAGTATCGGTGCTGCCTCTACTGTTTTATGTGGAAAGGTAGACGCCATCCTGCTGACCGGAGGCATTGCCTATTCCGATTATGTAATTTCCCGTTTAAGGGAACGTATCTCTTTCCTTGCTCCCGTTTTCGTGTATCCGGGAGAAGATGAGATGGAGGCTTTGGCATTGAATGCTTTGGGGGCTTTAAGGGGAGAACTTCCGGTACAGGTTTATCAGTAATTTTAGAGCTTGGTTGCATTGCCGCATTGTGCAGGGGTGCACCGGCACCTTGTGCAGAACTGCACAAGATATCGATGCACCCCTGCATAAGGGAAGCGATGCGGTATGATTTATGCTGTCGGGTCGTCCACAATATCTCCGTCGCCCTCGGTTGTATTGCCTATTACGATGGTTTGGCTGATGACATGTGGTGTCTTCAGTTGCCGGTTGCCACTGGTATATTGTGTGGTCAGTCGCAGTTTGTATATTCCGTCTGTCAGGTCTGCCGGTAGGAGTACCAGTACTTCCGAAGGGTTGTTTACTGCTATCATATCCATCGGTAGCTTCGTTTCCGTGCCTTTTTCATCAATCAAGACGATACCTACAGCAGGATCTGTACCTGCTACTTTGATGTTCTTGCCTTGTAAGCGATAGTTACGTCCTGCAGTCGCACTACCGTCCGTAGCACGGGTGGCGGCGTCTTCACCACCGATAAAATAGGCTGAATCGCCTTTGGCTCCCAGAATTTTCACGCCGGTTCGTGCGATAGCTTCACGTAAATCCTTATCCTGATTGAAGGAAACATAGATAGAATTTCTCTCAGGATTCCATACTCCACCGTCTATTACACCGCGAAACTGGGGAACAGCACGGAATAACCCCGTATTGACAGAGTATCCGTTCAGTACCAATTCCGATACTGTACGCTGAAAAAGATCGACGGCATGCTTTAAAGTCTCTGCCCGCAAGCCGGTATCTTCTTTCTTCATTTCATCCAGTACATCGGATAGTGTCAGGTTTCCGGCGCTTTCCAATACCAGGATTTTGTCTTCTTTGTTGTCGGTGGTTACGGTATTGTCCGCAAGCCAGCCTTTGAGTTCGGTTTTCATGATTTATCTATTTTTTTAAAAGTGAATATTATTGTTTAGTGCCTTTTACGCAACGAACAGTCAGTCCGGCGTTTTTGGCATGGTCCGCTACATCTGCGGTATTATAACGTTTACCAAAATATAGTCTTTTCCCTGTATTATTTCCATTACCTATATCGCTACTCCAGTAGTAGCCATCAGTTCCGGAATCTGTTGTTGGCGAAGTATTACTACCATTTCCGTCTTGCCGACAACCTGCAGCAGGTAAAAAAAGTCCTATGCTGTTATTCATAAACCACATTCCACTATTAGTTAATATTTTGTTTGTGCATCTTGCTAATTTCATAAGTTCATTCTTTGAAGGTGTTCGCCAACCTGTACCGTAATATGCTGTATTCAATTTGGAACATGGATCTGTATTATTAATATTTGTGTTTCCTGTATAGGTACTGTACCATGTGTAATAATAACCTCTATCTGTTGAAGAAGCCCATACATAATTTGTACTTCCGGTACTCTTCAAATTTCCTGTGGCCCATCTCAACTTTGCCAAGTCATTTTTATCACTCGCTGTACATCCATTTTGTGTCAGGTTAATGTCACTTGCCGCCACTTGTATCCCAAGTCCGATCTGTAGTGTTATGGTATAGCTCCGTCCCGGCAGCAACTGGACATTCTGACTCGAGGTGATATTCCGGTTATTTGCGTTGAAGTAATTACTGAGAGTCAGCGTACCGATATGCACCGTGATTGCCCGGGAACCCGAAAAAGGAACTAACCGTATAGTGGCAGTCGAATTATTGGCTATATTGAATGTAGGTGTATTTCCGGTATTGGCACTTACATTATTTGTAGAGGGACCTATCGTCCAGGCAGACGCATTGCCCCCTTGAGAAACATATACCCCCGTACAGTTGGTAAACGTGTTGCTCCCAAACTGTGACAAGGAGAGTTTAACCGTCAGCTTGCAGAGTTTTTGCGTGAAACTAACCGACAGGTTGTGGCTGATTGTGCTCACATTCGCTATGTCCCCCGAGTCATAGACCATAAAGTCACTGTTCATATTCGGGATAGTGACGGAAGTACTGTTATAAGTATAGGATGAAGGGATCGTTCCCATCGCTGCCGTACTATTGAACGAGTATCCGATCACACGGACGGTTCCCGTTCTGGTGAGCAGATTTCCTAGCCTGAGTGTGGGAGCGGAAGCCCCGTTCGTCGTAAAATCCGCAGCCGACTGGAACACGTAATTGCTGCCTACTTTACGGAAAGCGATCAACCGGAAATAAATGCCGTTGCCCAATGTAGCGGCACGGGTAGTGACTTGTGGTTCTTCGCGGAGCGTCATCCGTACCGCTGGAGGCCCCTCATAAGGCACGGCAGCCGGTATGCCCCTGCTGGCGGGTGGCTCTTTCACCGGCACCCATTCGTCCACAAGCGTTCTTCCCCCGGTTGTGTCGGGAGTATCAATATGGCTTTCCATATAGCTGCCATCCTCAACCCGGCTGACCGTAACAGGAATCATATCCTCTCCGTCCAGTTCCGGGCTGTCGGGGTTCACAACATTGTCGCCACACGATGTTATCATTAAAAAAGCCGCGTACAGACAGCATGTGCTTAACGCACGAAAGCCTACATACAGAAGTTTTGTCTTCGTATTCATAACTCAAATGTTTAAAAATGAATAAAATAGATCATACTCAGCAAGGCCTTCCCATTAAGAATGGGCAGGCCGGCTATGGCAGGCTGTGAATACAGCTTTTATTTTGCGGTAAGTTTGTGTAAATTAGACAGATAGAACGCCTGTTGTGTTTCAAAAGACGTACGTTTTTTGAAACACTATTTTTACCCTCCGCACTGGATGCAAGGGGAGTCGATAAACTTCTGATAATTAAAGCAATGCAAAAAGATTTGCACAGATAAAAAAAGCGTCTTATCTTTGTTACATCAGACGTACGTCCTTTGAAACATGATTCTTATAACATAAGATATTTATTATTAGAGAAGTGAACATTTCTTTTGTTTGAGTTTTATACTTGCTTTTTGGACGGTTACTATCAGAGTATTTAGGGTTGCTAATATCGAAAGACTTGGTGTATCCAGGGTATGGCAATGCTTGCAAAGTTGGTTCATAATAGATTCCTGACGAGTTGTACTGACTATCTAATAGTAGGGGATTTCTTTTAGACTTCTCCCTCGATTGAGGTGTTCGGAATTTTTTGGAGAAATGATTAAAATATAAATAAGGCAACTGATTCGAAATGAATTAGTTGCCTTGTATTTTGTAATTTACGGAATATCTCCGAAAAAACAGGCAGTAGGTTATCACCACTGTTTCTGTCTTTGTTTTTTTACTCTTCTTTTATTTAAGGGGAAATATTATAGTTTAGGTCCTTTGACACAACGAGTTGTGTATGCCATTTTCTTTGGTGTGCTATTGACATCGGTTTTACCTTCTCCGGGAGATATATCCAATCTATAACAATCATTAGTATTAATTGATTCATCTGTAAAATATTGACCATACGTTCCAGGCCAGTCTTCTGCCGTTGTTCCCGAGTTATTATTACGCCAGCCACCTAACGGTAAAAAAATACCGGTTGTGGCATTTAGGAACCACACACCATTCACTCCATTAGAGACCTTTTTTACATTATTGCATCTTCCCAATCTTTCTAATTCATTGCGTGTAGGCAGCCGCCAACCACTACCATAAGTTGTGGGATTTAGTCTGGCACATGGATCGATGTTGTTTCCATTATAGTCTTTTTTCCATTGGTAATAGTAGCCATATTCTTTGTTGGTTGCCCATACATAATTGTTGCTTGCACCGGTACTTTTTAAATTGCCGTCGGCAAATACCAATTTTGATAACTTTTGCTTATCATCATTGGTACATGCTTTTTTCGGATTGCTCAGATTGATGCTACCTGCCGGAACATTTATTCCGGGACTTCTCTTAAACTGGATTTTCATTGTATAGCTCATTCCCTCTTTCAATTGGACACTCTGAGTTGAAGCAATATCGATATTATCCGCATTATTAGCAATTAGATTTCCTACTGTCAGTTTGTTGAAGTGTACTGTTATTGTCCGGGAACTTGCGAAAGGAACCATGTGTATCGTAGTAGTCTGGTTAGTGTTTGGGTTGAATGAAGCTGTGTTGCTGGTATTAGCAGCCACTGCCGAACTGCCAATTACCCACGAGGTTGAATTACCTCCCTGCTTTACGTATACCCCTGTACACCCGCTGATGGTATTACTTGTGAAGCCGGTTACACTAATGCTTATTGTCAGTTTACACAGTTTCTGTTTGAATGTTACCGGAAGATTGTAATTAAGACTGTTCACATTGGCTATGTCTCCTGAATCATAAGTCATAAAGTCATTATTCATGTTGGGGATATCTATCTTGGTGGTATTATATGTATATGATGCGGGGATATCCCCCAATGCCGCAGTTGTATTGAATGAGTATCCGATGACCCGGATCGTTCCTGAGCGTGTGAGTAATTTTCCTTTCTTCAGTACAGGTGAAGAAGCACCATTTGAGGTATAGTCTGCAGCCGATTGGAACACATAGTTATTCCCTGACTTTCGGAACACGATCAGACGAAAGTAAACACCTGTAGACAGAGTGTTTGCACGGGTAGTTAGGGTGGAAGGAGTATTTTCTGTCAGTTCCATAGATGCGATTCTGGGGCCATTATATTCCGGAGATTCTTTTGTACGGGTACGGCTTAGAGTTTGTACTCCTGCCCATTCGGCAATCAGAGGAGCATTGTAACGAGGAGGCATGTCGTTTTCCGGAGTATAGGAATCGTACTCTCCATTTTCAGCCATACTGATTTTAATAGGGATTACAGTACCGGAATCATAACCTTTTTCCGGAAAAAATGGATACTTTTCTTCTTGCGTGCATCCGCTCAACCAAAGGCTGGATGCCGTCATTACTCCGATCCATAGGAGGTGTGTCCGCATAATCAAAAGTTTGTTCATTCTAAATTTATTTAATGAATAATCAGATCAAAATCTCTTGCCCGACTTATACATAAGGGTATAAGTCGGTAAAGACTGTTTGATACAACTTTTATTATGCGTAAGTTTGTGTATTCCAATCAGATATAACTGTCTTGAATACACAGGTGGTGTTTCAAAAGACGTTCGTCTTTTGAAACAGGATTCTTGCTCTCTGTACAAAATGCAAAGGGAATAGATAAATGACTGATAATTAAAACGATGCGAAAAGATTTGCACAAGTAAAAAAAGCATCTTATCTTTGTTGCATCAGACGAACGTCTTTTGAAACGTCTTGTGGCGAGTAATATGCTTATTGTTAATCTGTTATAGATCATGATCTGGATTCTTCATTCTTTGCTATTTTGATTCTGTTTTTAATAAAAAAGGGGACAAAGTCCCCCTCGACTTTGCCCCTTCCCAATCTTTTCCCCGCAACTAATACGAAGAAAACCCACTAATTAAAATTTATACCTTTGTGTGTCAGAAATTTCTTCCGGTGTCCCACCACAGGCGAGTGCCGCAGTTGTCGATTCCGCCCAATGCATTTACCAATTGGGTATATTGCTCGGGATTGGTCGTTTTGATACCTACGAAGAAGTTCAGTCGACGTGGTCCGAGGTTGGTATCTACCGTACCTTCACTTTGGTTGACCAATACAGGGAACAGTCTCGGATAGCCTGTACGACGTTGTTCTGCCCAAGCTTCTCCTCCTTCAGGGAACATGGCAAGCCATTTCTGTGTAATGATGCGTCCCAGCTTGTCTTCATTGCCGGCGGCATCGTCCCATTTGGGGGTCAGTGTGTTGACTGCTTTCACATTATTGGCTGCTTTGAAAGCGTCTACATAGTCGGATGGCTTTCTATCACTCTCCAGATATGCTTCGGCACCGGCAGCACCCCATTGTGCAAATGATGCTTTTACGCCTTTTTCATAGCAATCCTTCACCGATTCGCTGCTCCAGCCTCGCAGAGCTGCTTCGGCACGTAGGAACCATACTTCGGCAGGAGTCATCAGTACGGCGTCTGTCTGTTGGGTAATGGTACTTTTTGAATGTCCGTTGTAGTTTTTATGACTAAAGCCTGTTCCTTGGCGGATACCTTTGTAAGTACCTTTATAGTCGATAAGGCTTGTTGCATCAGAGCCGGTTGCTTTATCAAAATACTTTTCCATGCGGGGATCTTCGTAACCCACTAATAGAGACTCCATGTTGGCGTTCATAAACACTTCGCCCCATGCTTTATTGATTTCTCCGAAAGGATTAGTATAACCTGATGAAGTAGAAACGGCTACGACTTCATCATTGCCTTCCAGCAATCCTTCTTCATCCGTAAGTGCTTTTTGGGCTTCTGCCACAGCCAGCTTAGAGTCTGCCATGGCAATACGGACAGCCAGGCGCAGACGGAGAGAATTTGCGAACCGTATCCATTCGCTGAATGTGCGTTTTCCCTGCGGCATCAGGATATCGAATTTTGCAAAACTCTCAATGTCCGGATTGGCTTTCTGATATTCACGTATCTTGGCAATACCTGTATCCAGGTCATTGAAGAAAGCTTTGTATGCTTCTTGTTGCGTATCGGGTGTAGAACCCGTTTTTGATCCGAACTGAGTATTATAGACGATCGGTCCATACAGGTCGGATAAGCGGTGCATTAATTCCACTTTCAGTATCTTGGTAATACCGAAGAACCCTATATTGTCTTTTTCATTAATAGTCTCTGATTTCTGTACTTCCGGCATAATGTATCCATAGGTATTATCCCATGTAGAACCGTTCCAGCCGTCCATCATGTAGTAAGTGCTGTTGTTCTTTCCTTCGTTGAAGGGATTGAAGTCATGCACATATCCCGAGAATAGATCTGCCCCCAGGTTTTGCATGGTCTGAAAAGGCCAGTTCTTGCCGCTTCCCCAGTCGTAGTTGAAGTAGATTCCTTGCTGAATGATTCCCAAAGGGATGCCATAATAATTGAAATCCTGTTTTTTACTATCATTATCGAATCCTGCTTCGTTGGTGTTGAACGACTCAAAAGAATCAGTACAAGCTGAAAATCCGATCAATCCTCCTAAGAGTATGCCTGCTATATATTTGATATTGTTTTTCATGATGAATCTCTTTTAGAATGTGAACTTAATATTGAAACCTAAGCTACGGGTGGTCGGCATGCCGAATACGTCAATACCCTGATTATCGTTACCTGTCGAAAGAACGGCATCCGGATCGAACGGAGCTTTCTTTGAGATGAAGAACAGGTTGCGGGCTACAAATGACAACTGGACATCTTTAAATGCACCGCCGGCTTTAGCCAACCAGCTTTGAGGGAGTGAGTAGCCCAAAGAGAGTTCGCGGAGGCGAATATTGGTAGCGTCGTACATATAGTACTCCGTACATCCGTCACGTCCACTGACTGCGGTGTAGAATTTTCTCGGCTTCACTTGTGTTCCGTCAATATTGATATATCCTGCATCTCGGGCTTTACCGCTGTTCAGGCTGACACCTCTTTGGTCGAGTTCGGCCTGAGTCTGTGAGAGTACATCGCCACCAAAACGCCCGTCGATCAAGAAGTAGAGTGAGAACCCTTTGTAAGTGAATGTATTGCTCCATCCTAACATAAAGTCCGGATTACAGTTGCCTACTTTTTCTGTATTGCCGCCACCGATAACGTTCGGGATCTTGTCTCCGTCTTTATCTGTAGTAAATGCCACTCTGCCATTTTCGTCACGTTCGAATGCTTTACCGTAAATGTCGCCGAATGAACCTCCTTCTACCAGACGCATGGAGTAAGAAGAAGAGAAGCTTTCGTCACCATAAACGAATGTCTTGAGATCAGGATGAAGCTTGATAATCTTGTTTTTGTTGGTGGAGAAGTTGAATTGGGTTTTCCAACGGAAAGCATCGTTCATTACCGGAGTAGCTCCAAGAGTGATTTCAACACCTTCGTTTTGTATATTACCGGCATTTACCATGTAGTATTTATAGTCGGCACCTGCTGATGAAGGCAATGTGAATAACTGATTTTTGGTATTGGTGCGGTAATAAGTAATATCGAAATCGAGCCGGTAATTGAAGAATCTCCATTCGGTACCTATTTCATAAGAAGTACTCATTTCCGGTTTCAGATCGTTGAAGGGGGCTTTGGAGTAAGTCACGATGGCACCACCTGCTCCGATGATATCATTGCTGCCAGGGATCGTGTTGCTGATGAACAATGGAAGGTCATTGCCAACTTTAGACCAAGAGCCTCTGATCTTACCGAAAGAAATCCATTCGGGAAGTTTCACTGTATTGTTCAGTACCCATGACAGACCTACCGAGGGATAGAAGAAACTGCTGTGCTTGGTATAGGCCAGTGTCGACGACCAATCGTTACGTGCGGTAACATCCAGGTACAGACTCTCTTTCCAACCCAACTGAGCGGTTCCGAACAAAGACTGCAACACTCGCTTCTGATTCATTTGTTCGTCGATGTAGGCAGCCTGTGTCATTTTAATGTTGGCTACCGTAAATACATTCGGATAGTACAGGGAAGCTGTTTTAGAATCCAGTCTCAGGGAGTTTACGTTTGTACTGTTGATACTGCCGCCGATGGCTCCGTTCAATGAAAAGTCATTCCATTTTTTGTTTACCATAGCCATGACGTCGCCGTAATACAATGTTTCAGTATGATTCAGGTCGATGTAACGTCCGTTTTGCCCCGCTAAGGCAGGAGCGGTAGAGGCATACATGCGCTGTTGATACTGGTCGTGTGTGTAGTCGGCTGTACCGCGTGCCTGGATATTCAGCCAGTCGGTAATTTTTACGTTGGCTGTTAGTGAAGCGATCGCACGTGTGCGTTTATCATTACTGTTGATGCGGTTGGTGATCCAGTAGGGATTTTGTTCCATGTCCTGATAAGAAGTATACCAATTCTGTACGTTCATGTTACGGGCAGGATCGAAGACTTCGAAATTATTCTTGTATTCGGATAAATCTTCACCTCTCGGGAAACCGTAGAGACCTACCAACGGATTCATATAATAGCCACCGGAGGTGGGACGGTTTTTGATAGTTTGTGTCATCAGGTTCACGTTGGCATCCAGCTTCAGGTAATCATTAAAGAAGTTAGCCGTTTCGCGGAAGTTGAGGTTGTGTTTTTGCATCTTATTTTTCTCAACGATACCTTTGGCTGTAGTATTGGCATAAGAGAAATAAGTTTGCATCTTTTCGCTGCCGTTCATAAAAGATACGGAGTTGATGGCTGTTACACCATTCTGAAAGAAATTATCGGCGTTATTATAATCTTTCAGTGTTTGATTCTTTCCCCAACTGTTTTTGGCTTCAGGGTCCATGGCGTAATTGTTCTGGAATTCGGGCAAACAAATGGCGTGGTCTACAGTCAGATTAGAAGAGAAAGTGATTTTTTGAATACCGGCTTTGCCTTTCTTTGTGGTAATTAAGATCACACCGTTGGCAGCCTGTGAGCCATAGAGAGCTGCTGCAGAGGCTCCTTTCAGGATACTCATACTTTCAATATCGTCCGGGTTTAAGTTTGAGATACCGTCACCGCCATCACGGTTACCTGCGTCGGCTGTACCACCAATAGCTGTGGAAGCTTGTTCATTGCTACTGTTCAGCATCGGTACACCATCGATAACATACAGAGGCTGGTTGTTTCCACTGATCGAACGGCTACCGCGAATGGAAACTTTGGCCGAACCACCCAGTCCGGATGAACTTTTAGTGATTTGTACACCTGCTGTTTTACCGGCAAGGGCATTAATCATATTCGGATCTTTGGCACGGGTCAATTCGTCACCGCCCACTTGTTGGGTTGAGTAAGTCAAGGAAGCTTCTTTCTTCTTGATACCCATAGCGGTTACCACTACCTGTTCCAGTGCCATGGCTTCCTCTTGCATTTTAACGTTGAAACTCTGCCGTCCGTTCACCTGGATATTTTGTGGCTGATAACCGATATAGGTGATTGCAAGAGTGGCGTTACTGGGTACATTGAGGGTGAAATTACCCTCCATATCGGTGATACAGCCATTGGTAGTACCTTTCTCGAGTACATTGGCACCTATGATGGGGTCACCATTCTGATCAGTAACAACTCCTTTTACGGTTACTCTGTCCTGTTGTGCAGTTATGGCATTATCATTGTTTCTGGTCAGAACAATGTTGTTACCTTCCATCACATATTTAATGTTGGTACCTTTGAATGCTTGGTCGAGAACTTCGGATACAGCTTTGTTATCGGCTTGCACGTTCACCCTGCGTCTGGTGTCTACGTTTTTTTTATTGTAGACGAACAGGTACTCTGTCTGAGATTCGATTTTTGATAGTAATTCGCTTACTTTCAGGCTAGAACGCGGTATGCTTATTTTAGTGCTTTGAGAGTATCCATTCTCACTGTAAGCTTGGAATGCTACGAAAAAGAGAAGGAATAAAGTGATCTTCATGGCTAACAATATTTGTTTTGAAACAAAATTTTTTAGGCATAAATGCCTCGGCAAAGAAATTTTTCTCATATCTTTGTAACGTGTTAAGTTAATAAATTGATTAAGGTCGATTTTTGACTGTTTCGAATCGGAAAGTATGGGGGTACTTTCCGATTCTCTTTTTTGAGAATAATGGACTTTCTTTTCTATTTTTTCATGCGTATCTGGTTTTTAATGGTTCGTACTAATTTAAGGTTTATATTGAGCTCTTTCCTTATTTCTATTCAATGATGATGCTGTCTTTCTCTTCGTTGATACTATAGGTGAACTTATGATCTTTCTGAATAACTTTCAGGATATGTTCTATGCCATCCTGTTCTTTAAACTTACCGGTACAACGGTAGTTGAGTATGTTCAGGTTTCTCACGCTGATGTTCACATTATAATATTTTTCCAGTTTGTTGAGCAGGCTGTTAAAGGGTGCATCATCAAAACAGTATAATCCCTCTTTCCATCTCAGATATTCGTACGAAGGCAAAGTGGTCTTTTTATATTTTCCATTGTACGATCCGAAAAATTCGTCTTTTGTCAACCGGGTAATTACCTGATCACTTCCTATCGGATAGATGTCGACAATTCCCTCAATTAAAGTCGTTTCAAATTCGTTGCTGCCTTTGTAGGCGCAGACGTTGAAATGGGTTCCTACCACTTTCACCCGATTAATCTCCGTATTGACGAAGAATGGTATTTTTTTATTCTTGGCTACTTCAAAATAGGCTTCTCCATCCAGCTCTACATTTCTTTCTTTACGACCGAAGTTGGATGCATAGGTTAAGGTCGATTTGGAGTTCAACCATACTTTGGTTCCATCCGCCAGTGTGATTTGTGCACGTTGTCCGGCAGGTACTGTTATGGTTTGTTGGCAGGCTGATTTTTCATACTGATAGTTCTTAAACAAGAATCCGAAACTGATGGCTACAATGACTACGGCGGCAATACGTGCACTCCACCTCAGCATAGGGATGATCCGGGCTTTTCTATCTTTCCGGTTCATCTGTTTTTCGTCTGTGAATAAGGCTATGTCATATAGCATGCGTTCTTTTTGAAATGCTTTCCGATTCTCGGGGGAGGCATCCACCCAATCCAGAATCAGCCTTTCTTCTTCTTCAGAAGTGGTTCCTTTAAAATACTTGTATAGCAGTTCCTGTTCCATAAAATGTTTTTAGTTTATGTATTGTCAGAGGCTTTATTTCCTCCTTCTGTATATATAACAGGATACCCTGGGACAACCCTAAAAGAAAATGAAGTTTTTTTTAAAAAAGTAGGGATATAAGATAATCTTTGAGTTCGAGACGCAACAGTTTCAATGCTTTGGTGATATGAAATTCTACACTTTTGATAGAAATGCCGAGTTGTTCGGCTATCTTCTTATTGGGAGCATTGTGATAACGGCTTAATATGAAAATGTGGCGGCTTTGTTCCGGCAGCTGTTCAAGTGTTTTATATACGATGCGTTGTATCTCAGTATCGAAAATTGTCGCAGGTTCGCATGCTTCCAAGGTGGAGATACGGAGATCGAGTTCACGTTGCTTATGTGTATTGATCGCCTCTTCAGCTTTCATACGCACTTGTTCGTGTTCAAGATAATTGAGTGATTTGTTTTTGATGATAGTAAGCAGCAATGCATGCAGGTTGGAATCTTTTTCCCATTTTTCGCGATTCTCCCACAGGCTGACCATTGCTTCCATCAGAATATCTTCGGCTGCGGCTTTATTTCGGGTGTATGAATAAGCAAACGACAGAAACTTCTTCTGGTTTTCTTGAAAGAACTGGCTGAATAAGTCCATGGTGTGAAGGCTGTTGTTGCTTGGCATGAATAGATTTTAAAGGTTAATTGGATTTTCTTATGACAAAGCAACATAAACTTTTCGTAATATCAAAATGAAAGAATGACTTTTATACTGATTGTCCATAAAAAAAATAACCTGACTATTAATAATAGCCAGGTTATCACTCTGTCAGTAAAGAGTATTGTTATTTATTTCTTTTCCGGACGTGGCAATAAAACTTTTCTTGAAAGTTTGAATTTACCTGTCTTCGGGTCAATATCGATCAATTTCACTTCGATCTCGTCACCCTCTTTAATGCCGGCTTCTTCTACAGTTTCAAGACGTTTCCAGTCAATCTCAGAGATATGGAGTAAACCGTCTTTTCCCGGAAGGAATTCAACAAATGCACCGTAAGGCATGATAGAGCGAACTTTACCTTTGTATACCTCACCTACTTCGGGAACAGCAACGATACCTTTAATCAAGCGGATTGCGTCATCAATCGATTTCTTGTTAGTTCCTGAGATCTCGATGCGACCCACGTTGTCGATTTCTTCGATAGTGATTGTTGCACCTGTTTCTTCCTGCATTCCCTGAATGATTTTTCCGCCCGGGCCGATTACAGCACCGATGAATTCTTTCGGAATAGTCATTGTTTCGATACGAGGAGCGTGATCTTTCAGCTCAGTACGTGGTTCGGAAATTGTTTCTTCTATTTTACCGAGTATGTGCATACGTCCTTCTTTTGCCTGATTTAAGGCGCGTTCCAGGATTTCGTAAGACAGACCGTCTACCTTAATATCCATCTGGGTAGCTGTGATACCGTCTTTAGTACCTGTCACTTTGAAGTCCATATCGCCCAAGTGGTCTTCGTCTCCAAGGATGTCAGATAACACTGCATATTTTTCTTCACCTGCGTTTTTAATCAATCCCATAGCGATACCCGATACAGGTTTTTTAATTTTCACACCGGCATCCATCAGGGCCAAAGTTCCGGCACATACGGTAGCCATCGATGAAGAACCGTTTGATTCAAGGATATCTGAAACGACACGTACTACATAAGGATAGTCTTCCGGAATCATTCTTTTCAATGCTCTGTGAGCCAGATTTCCATGTCCGATTTCACGACGTCCTACACCGCGTTGAGCCTTAGCCTCTCCTGTAGAGAAAGGAGGAAAGTTATAGTGTAATAGGAAGCGTTCTTTTCCGTGAGCGAGAACATCGTCGATGATTTTCTCATCCAGTTTAGTACCCAGAGTCACTGAAGTCAATGATTGAGTTTCACCACGAGTAAAGATAGCCGATCCGTGAGGTCCGGGTAGGTAACCTACTTCGCACCAAATCGGGCGGATTTCAGTTGTTTTACGTCCGTCCAGACGCTTTCCTTCATCAAGAATACAACGGCGCATCGCTTCTTTCTCTACGTCATGATAATAACGATCGATCAGAGCGCCTTTTTCTTCCAGTTCTTCTTCCGAGAACTGTGCTTTGAATTCGTCGCGGATTGCATCGAAAGCATCCTGGCGTTCATGTTTGTTTCTGTTGCCGGAAGCTGCGATAGCATATGATTTATCATAGCAGGCATCATGAACGGCTTTACGGAGTTCTTCGTCGTTTTCTTCGTGACAATATTCGCGTTTAACAGTCTTACCAACCATTTCAGTCAGTTCCATCTGTGCTTTGCAATGTACTTTGATGGCTTCGTGAGCTACTTTCATTGCTTCCAGTAGTTCGGCTTCCGACACTTCGCTCATTTCACCTTCTACCATCATGATGTTTTCATAAGTAGCGGCAACCATGATATCCATATCAGCTTGTTCAAGCTGATCGAAAGTCGGGTTGATAACGAATTTACCATCGATACGCGCAACACGTACTTCTGAAATTGGTCCGTTGAAAGGAATATCTGAAACAGCCAGTGCTGCGGAAGCAGCCAATCCGGCCAATGCATCAGGCATATCTACACCGTCTGCTGAGAAAAGGATGATGTTTACGTAAACTTCTGCGTGATAGTTATCGGGGAATAAAGGACGGAGAGCACGGTCTACTAAACGGCAAGTAAGGATCTCATAATCAGATGCTCTTCCTTCTCTTTTTGTAAAACCACCAGGAAAGCGGCCGAATGCTGCGAATTTTTCTTTATACTCTACCTGAAGCGGCATGAAATCTGTTCCGGGAACTGCATCTTTAGCGGCACAAACAGTAGCTAACAACATGGTGTTTCCCATGCGAAGCATCACAGAACCATCTGCCTGTTTTGCCAGCTTTCCCGTTTCGAGTGTGATGGTTCTGCCATCTCCCAACTCGATCGTCTTAACAATTGGGTTAATCATAAAAATTGTTTTATCTAATATCTTTCTTTCAAAATTCCCGCAAAGATATACATTTATTGCACTAATATCGTGAAAATGAGATAAAAAGTTAGCAGGAATTTGATTTTTTTCAATTTTGGAACGAAGAACGCGGCAAAATGCTTTGACTAATCTTGAAAAGAAGTATATTTGCAGCTTGAAAAATAACACGAATATTATGAAAAAAGTAACGTTAGTAGCTCTTGTGGCTCTTGTGGCTCTTGCTTTAAGTTCTTGTAATTCTGACCCTAAATTTAATGTAAAAGGAGATGTTTCGGGAGCAGATGGAAAAATGCTTTATCTGGAAGCTTCCGGACTTGAAGGAATTGTGCCTTTGGATTCTATAAAATTGAAAGGAGACGGTTCATTCAGTTTTAAACAATTGCGTCCCGAATCTCCTGAGTTTTATCGTTTACGGGTTGAAGATAAAGTAATTAATTTCTCGGTTGACTCAACAGAAACTGTTAGCATTCAAGCACCTTATACAGATTTCTCTACTGCTTATACAGTGGAAGGATCGGAGAACTCTGCAAAAATTAAAGAGCTGACTCTGAAACAGGTTCGTCTGCAAAAAGATGTAGATGCGTTGGTAAAGGCTGCACAGGCTCATCAATTGGGTAACGATGTTTTTGAAGACAGCTTGGCCGTACTACTGAAAAATTATAAAGATGATGTGAAAATCAATTATATCTTTGCGGCACCCAATACTGCTTCTGCTTATTTTGCACTATTTCAGAAATTAAACAATTATATGATCTTTGATCCGTTGAATAATAAGGATGATATTAAATGTTTTGGTGCAGTGGCTACCAGTCTGAACAATACTTATCCGCACGCGGTGCGTTCAAAGAATCTATATAATATAGTGATAAAAGGTATGAAGAATACCCGTACTCCACAACAGAAGACCATTGAGATACCGGAAGAAAAAATTGCAGAAACCGGTGTGATTGATATTGCTTTGAGAGATATGAAAGGTAATATCCGTAAGCTGACTGACTTGAAAGGTAAAGTGGTTCTGCTTGATTTTACTGTTTATCAAAGTGCGGTGGCAGCTCCTCATAACTTGATGCTGCGTGATTTATACAATAAGTATGCAAGTCAGGGTTTGGAGATTTATCAGGTTTCATTGGATGCCGACGAGCATTTTTGGAAAACATCAGCTGATAATCTGCCTTGGGTATGCGTGCGCGATGAGAATGGAATTTACTCAACCAATGCAGCTTTGTATGGCGTACAGAACCTGCCGGCTTTCTTCCTGATCAACCGAAACAATGAACTGAGGGCCCGTGGGGAGACGGTGAAAGATCTGGAAGGTACTATCAAGTCTATGCTTTAAGTTGTTATAAATTAGAAGATTTCGTTTAAATATGTTACATAGCATTGCTTTTTGCTTGACACATGTCATTTAAAAGGTTATCTTTGCGAAGAAATAATTGAAAAGAGGGTTCCAGCATGACTCATGTTGGAATTCTTTTTTGTTTTATATGACCGTTAAAAATAAAAGGAGGAAAACATCATGGCTTATATGTCAGAAGAAGGTTACAAGAAATTGATGGCGGAACTTAAAGAACTGGAAACAGTGGAACGCCCCAAAATTTCTGCGGCTATAGCTGAGGCGCGCGATAAAGGTGATTTATCGGAGAACGCCGAATACGATGCTGCGAAGGAAGCTCAGGGTATGCTTGAAATGAAAATCAACAAACTCAAAGCTGTTATAGCAGATGCTAAGATTATTGATGAATCGAAACTGAAAACAGATTCAGTACAGATTCTGAATAAAGTAGAATTGAAGAATACCAAGAATGGTATGAAAATGACTTATACCATCGTTTCAGAAAGCGAGGCAAATCTGAAAGAAGGAAAGATTTCCGTTAGCACACCGATTGCTCAGGGATTACTTGGCAAAAAGGTAGGTGATGTTGCTGAGATCCAAGTTCCACAGGGTAAAATCAGTCTTGAAGTAGTAAACATTTCGTTTTAACATGAGGGCAGGTCCATATTCGGGCTTGCCCTATTTTATATATTAGGATTATGGCAACAATATTCAGTAGAATCATAGCGGGTGAAATTCCATGCTATAAGGTAGCTGAAAACGAAAAGTTTTTTGCTTTCCTTGATATCAATCCGTTGGTGAAGGGACATACTTTGGTTGTTCCTAAACAGGAAGTTGATTATATCTTTGATTTGAGTGATGAAGATCTGGCTGCAATGCACGTTTTTGCCAAAAAAATAGCCCGTGCTATTGAAAAAGCTTTTCCTTGTAAAAAAGTGGGTGAAGCAGTGATCGGACTTGAGGTTCCACATGCTCATATTCATTTGATTCCTATTCAAAAAGAATCGGATATGCTTTTCTCTAATCCAAAATTGAAACTGGCAGACGATGAGTTTGTTTCTATTGCCAAGGCTATTAGTTCTGCTTACGAAACAGCCAAATAAAATTCTTCCTTCATTAAATAATAGTAAAGGGGCTGAACGGCAACGTTCAGCCCCTTTTTCTTATTAACTTCGTGGCACTTATAAAGTTAACTTCGTAATTATAGGAAGTTAACTTCTTAGCTGTAATAAGTTAACTTCGTATACTTAGGAAATTAACTTCGTACAGTACTAAATATAATCTTCTCCTAATTTCATTTGAGCGTCATTCACATACTTGCGTATGGCATGTTCTTCGTCCTTTTTGCAGATCAGTAATACATTATCTGATTCGGCAACCAAAAAACCTTCCAGACCTTCTATCACTGCAAGTTTACCTTTGGGTAATACAACGATATTGTCATTGCTGTTGTAAATCAATGAGTCGCATTTTAGAGTTACATTTCTTTGTTCGTCTTTAGGTGATAAATCATATAATGATCCCCAGGTTCCAAGGTCTGACCATCCGAAGTCTCCTAAAGAGACATATACATTATCAGCCTTTTCCATAATCCCGAAGTCTATCGAAACGTTAGGGCATGCCGGGAAGTTTTCTTCGATAAAGTCTTTTTCTTCAGGTGTACCATAAATCTCTCTTCCGGGAGCCAGCTTAGATGCTAATTCCGGTAGAAGAGTTTCTCCTGCTTTAATGATTGTATTGACATTCCACATGAAAAGGCCTGAATTCCAATAGAACTCTCCACTTTCAACAAAAACCTTAGCAAGTTCCAGTTCCGGTTTTTCAGTAAATGTCTTTACTTTGTAGAAGTTGTCTCCTTCCTGCTCTGCTATTTGGATATATCCGTATCCGGTTTCCGGACGATTGGGCTTTATACCTAAAGTGAGAAGTTTATCAGATTTTGATACAAAGTCCAGTCCTTTCTCTATAGCGGCTAAAAATTCTCCCTCTTTTAAGATCAGATGATCGGAAGGGGCAACTACGATGTTGGCATTTGGATTTAAAGCACGTATATGATATGATGCCCATGCAATGCACGGAGCCGTATTTCTTCTTGCCGGTTCCAGCAAGATTTGTTTTGGATCTAATTCCGGAAGTTGTTCTTTTACCAAGTCTGCGTATATCGCATTGGTTACGATAAGTATGTTCTCCGTAGGAATAATTTTGTTGAATCGGTCGAAAGTCTGTTGCAACAGTGAACGACCTGTTCCAAAGAAATCCAGAAACTGTTTAGGCATTGTCTTGCGGCTAAACGGCCAGAAACGACTGCCGATACCTCCGCCCATAATGACACAATAATTATCTTTGCTTGTCATGATATTGACTGTTTTAAATGTTTCTGCTAAAATACGGTTTATTCTCTGAAAATAGAAGTGTTTATGCGATCTTTTATTCTTTTTTTCTCCTTTTTTTTATAAAACTCTTGCAAGTTCAAAAAAAAGCCGTATCTTTGCACCGCATTTGAAACCAATGCCCAGATGGCGGAATCGGTAGACGCGCTGGTCTCAAACACCAGTGGATTCACTTCCATCCCGGTTCGACCCCGGGTCTGGGTACTGAAGCGGAGAAAGTTGAAAAACTCTCTCCGCTTTTCTTTTCTACTCCCCGTAACTCGTTGGTTTGCTGATAGATTAATGTGTACTTTGGTCGTTTGCAGGTCTTTATATTTAGAATTAATCAACTTGTTCTCTTGATTTTTCTTCTCTTGGACATTTTATTATAGGTGTATATTTAAGTATTTTGCTAATTTGTATTGTTATTGGAGTTGGTTTGTAATTGAACTTCACGTTCTGACTGGGCAAGATATTGTTGGGGATAGATTGTTAACTGTAACTTGCTTTGATAATTCAATGAAATAATGAAGTCTTCTATATCCCAGCATCTTCCTTCCCATTTTCCTAGAATATAGTGACTTTGGCTGTGATTTTGGATACTCTACATATAATAGTGGATGGAGTTGTTTTGTAATTAGTAAATACGGAAAACAATACATAGCTGAAAAGGACAAATGTATGAATGGTCCTTTCAATTTGTTTAAAGTATTAGAATTACCACAACATTAATTTTAAGCGTAATACAAATACCCTTTTTGCTAGAAGGATGGATTTCGTATTTGCTAAATTTAGTAGTGAAGTTTTTATCCAACATAATATTTGAAAGAATTTCTATTTTCTTCTCGAAAAAACAAGGTTGTGCTTAAGATAAGTTAAACTTATTTGTATCGATATCGCAAAATAAAAGTTGGCGAAAGAGAAAGAAGACTTTTCGCCAACTTTTATTTGAGTACCTATTTTTTGTTGTTTTCTTTATAGTGAGCAAATCCAATAGGTCTACGTTCTGTTTGTTTATTAACATGCTTTTGTTTCTCTGCTAACTGTGACAATGCTAAGTAAATATCGTCAAGCTCTTTTCGGGTATCTTCGCTAAGGTCATTGACTGCTGCTATTGTGTCTTCGTTGCCTTCTTCCAACATTTTCATGCGTTGTTTTAGTTCTTCGATTTCCTTAGTTGTGCTATTTAAGGAAGACAAGTATTGACGTACTGTAACGAAAGCACGCATGATAGATATGTTTATTTCGATGGCAGATTCGCTGTTTAGTACAGATGAAAGCATAGCAACGCCTTGCTCAGTAAAAGCGAAAGGCATATATCGTGTACCACCTCTTTTGTTTGAGGACGCAATTTGCGACCTCAAACTTTCAAACTCTTCTTTTGTTAATTCGAACATGAAATCGCTGGGGAAGCGTTTGAGGTTTCTTCTTACTGCTTCTTTTAGTCGTTTGGTTTCACTCCCATAAAGTTCAGCTAAATCAAAGTCAAGCATTACCTTTTGACCTCTGACTTCGTATATTTTATTCTGAATAACCTGTAATTCCATAATTTATAAGCTGTTTATATAAGGAACTATTCAATCTTTAGTATAAGAGAACGCCTATTTTTAAGCATTATGAATTTGGCACACAGCGTGTGCCGAATCTTGCTTTTCTAATTCGGCGGATGGTATCCGCCAATTTGGGTGTAGTAAATTTGGCGGTTGCCGACCGCCAAATCTCTAAGCCAAGCATATCATAGTCTAATATTGGCATGATTAACTAACGATTCAAAGTTCATATTTTTACTATTTGTGCAAAGTTACTGTTTTTATTCTCAAAGCTTTAACTCGGGCAAACTATTAATTGCCTCTTCCTTCAACTTATCCACTGCACGGGTGTATTTCTTCGTATGCTTCAACCCGCTATGTCCGAGCAAACCGGCTATTGTTTTAATATTAGCACCATTGTTAAGGATATTCACTGCAAATGAGTGACGGGCACAATGCCAGCTAATGTGCTTATCAATTCCTGCCCTCTTTACCCAACGTCTTAATGATTTGGAGCAACTTTCATAAGTCGGCAGGTCAAAAATAAGAACATCTTTGTTCCCATTCGCAGGAGCTTCACCGATGATAGAGAGTAAACCATCATTCAAAGGAATGACTACGCCACTGGCAGAAGAATGCCCTTTGGTCTTATTCTGTTCAAACTTCAATAGCTTGTTTGAGTAGTCTACATTCTTATAAGTAAGGTCTTTCACATCACAGAAGCGTAAACCGAAATACAGGCAGAAGATAAAGGCACGTCTTACCATCGGGTTCTCATTCTCATAGTGGCAGTTGATAAGAGACTGAATTTCTTCCAGTGAAAGCACATCTTTCCGTAACATTGGGTCGTCTACCTTGCAAATTACTTCTTTGCACGGGTCTTTTAGTATCACATCGTGTTCGATGGCATAGCGTATCACTTTCTTGAAACGCTGATAGATACTTTTCGCTCCTTCGCCAACACTACGGGATTGCAGGTAGTCCACAAACTGTACTATCATATCCTTTGTGATAAATTTAGGTTTGATGTTACATTCATAAAGAGGGTATTGCTCTTTCAGGAAGTCTTTGAAACGGCTAAGTGCAATTTGCACCATGCGCAATCTTTCTTTGTATAGCTATCTATGTAGGCTTGGAAGTAATCAAGAAAGTTGATGGTACAATCTTTCTTTAGGCGGTATCCCAACATACTTTCTTTAAACTCTTGTTCACGTTCGGCACGTATCTTTGTGGCAAGCCCCAGTGTTTCCTTATTTTGTTGACGTTCGGCAGGAGTACGGGGCTTATCCATAAGATATAGATTCAGGTTCTCTTTTCGCCTGTTGTGCTTCACCGAAAACTTGGGTTTGCCTTGCATTTTGCCATCTTCATAATATACCTGATTGCCATTTGCATCTAAAACGGGCTTCTCTTCTCTACCTAAATAATACTCTAAGTACAGGCTGATTCTACCATCCGAGAGCTTATTTTGCTCTAACTTGGGGTTTTCTTTCGTTTTATTCTCTATCTTTGCCATACGCTACTGGTTTTATCCCGATTTGGGTACATAATCGGTAAAAAGTGCTAAGTGATTGATTTTCTTTTGTTTTCCGATGTTGCAAAGGTGCGAAAGAAAATGAGAATTCAAAGTGTACTAAGTAACAAAATAAGGGTGTAAAATGGCAAAAATGGAAAATATAAATCGTCTGATAATCAGTTGGTTATTTTCTCTTATTTTCCTATGATTTCTATAGTTTGTACCGGGTCTAGGTACGAAGAAAAAAGATAAGTATTGAATAGTCAATTACTTAGCTTTTTCTTTTATCTGAATTTTCCTCATATTTTCCCCACACGTGCAAAAAATACGATATTAAATGAATGTTTTTCTTTGGCTGAACATAGTAAATACACTACCTTTGAAAAGAATAAAGCCTATTAAATAAAAAGCAATGGAACAAGGCGTTTGGCAAGAGATAGAACAGTTATACCAAAAGTTTCAGAAACTTGGTATCAATGAAGCGGTGGACTATGATAAGTACTACCTGTTTCTCTTATTACCCATTCCACAGCCATTGAAGGCTCAACGCTTACGGAACTTGATACGCAGCTTCTTTTTGACGAGGGAGTAACAGCGAAAGGGAAACCGCTTGTGCATCATCTGATGAATGAGGATTTGAAGCAAGCGTATGAACTTGCCAAAACCGAATCCAGTAGCCTTGTACAGATAACTCCTGCCTTGCTACAAAGGTTGAATGCAACACTGATGCGCACTACAGGCAGTGTACGCAGTGTAATGGGCGGTTCTTTCGATTCTTCGAATGGGGATTTTCCTCTATGTGGTGTTACGGCTGGTGTCGGTGGACATTCTTATATGAACTATCTGAAAGTTCCTGCTAAGGTAGATGAACTTTGCGCTATACTGCAAGCGAAGCAGAAGACAGTGGGGACACTTCGGGAACAATATGAACTGAGTTTCAATGCCCACCTGAATTTAGTAACCATACAGCCGTGGGTGGATGGTAATGGCAGAATGGCTCGGTTGCTGATGAACTACATCCAATTTTGCTATCACCTTTTCCCGACGAAGATATTTAAAGAGGATAGAGAAGAATATATCCTTTCCCTACGCCAATGTCAGGATGAAGAAACCAATCAGGTTTTCTTGGACTTTATGGCAAGGCAATTAAAGAAATCCCTCTCTTTGGAGATTGAACATTTCAATGCTTCACAAAAGAGACGGTTCAGTTTTATGTTTTAGAGGTCTGAGAGCCTATCTTTCCGCAATAAACGCTGAAAATTAGTAATTGGCAAATAAACACCCAGTTTTATACCCAATAATGTAAAGCCGGGTGTTTTTGTACTATTTAACCAAATTCCTAAATTCTTCTTTTAGCAATTCAAAATAATGGCAATCTGTAAATACTCCATTCTTGAAACAGGCATTACGATGTATGCCACATTTACGAAAACCTATTTTCTCTAATACTCTCATCGATGCTATGTTGCCAGCATAAACATTTGCACAAATGCGCATCACATCTGTATGATGAAAATAGCTGCTAATAGCCAGTGCTAACATTTGGGTCATAATCCCTTTACCCCAATATGGTTCAGCAAGCCAATAACCTAATTCTGCATTGTAGCGCTCTACATCTATACCACGAGCAAAACTTATATTACCAGCCGCTTCCTGATTTACTTCGATACAATAATTATTTTGTTCGTTTTGACTTGAAACGGACAGGATGAATTGTTGCGCATCGTTTTCAGAATAAGGATATGGTAGGCTATCACGGCAATTATCCCATATCTTTTTATTATTAAGATATTTAGCTAAAGTGGAAAAATCGTCTTTAGACCAACTTCTTATTTTGTATTTATCCACATCCATTTCTTTATTCAATTCATTTACCATTATAAATTCGCTGTATGAAATAAATTACTTAGGAAATGTTTCTGCTATTTGTTTAGCAACACGTTTTATAGCACCTCTAATGTCTGCTGATACGCTGAATCCTAAGGTTGTATATGCGCCACGGCATGAAGCTATCGGGCGACCAGTGAGATAATCTATGAAATTTACAGTTACGACAGATTCTTCTTCTAAAATATCTACTCCATATTTTACCATAAGCAACTTTGATTGTTGATTCGGAGAAAGTTCGTCAATACGTATATCATTGACAAGTTTAAGACGGGAACTCTCTATGGCATCAAATAGTTGTATTTCATATTCCATCAGTTGAGCCGGAATATGATAAGTGTCGTTGTTGATAATTGAGGCATATTCATACCTCGACAAGTCCGCCTTTTGTGATATTACACTTTTAGAGGTTGTACAAGATGATGCTACTATACCAATTAAAAGGAGGAATGTGACTATTACTTTATTCATTTTTTTATTGTTTAGGTTCAACGTGTAGATAATACTTCTCTTGTGTCAGGTCATTGGGGTCAGTGGAGAGTTGATGCAACATCAGTATACGGGTAGTCTTGTTTTCCCAATACAATTCAGCTTTCACACCCTCTTCGGGCAGGCATTTGAACAGGTTCTCTTTTCCACCAGCATTTTGCCCTTCACCAATGTTATTCTCCATCAGTGTTTTGATGGCTTTTTGCGCTGCTGCCGGGAAGTCTGAATCCGAGAGTTGCTTATGGTTCACCGGGATTATTTTAGAAAAGGGGTTATAATCCTTTGCCACGATGTCATACACCTGATACTCATAATCTGTGTCCAGCAGGCAATAGGTTGTAAGGTTCTGTGGGCTCTGCAACACGATTGTCCCCCATTCAATCCCCAAGAAATCACGTTCGTACAGTCTCACAGCGAGTGAGGTCTCATATTCAACCTTTCCTTTGCGATAGCCTTTCAGGTAATTTTTGATGGTACCGCTTTTGAAGAAGTGCGAACTCCATTCCGTAGCAAGGTGTGTTTCCATCCCTCCCTCCGTTGTATTGCTTTCATAGACTCTGAACGTATGAGGGAAACCCTCGGCACTCCAAACAATAGAGTCGTAATATTGTGTAAACTCAGGAAAGCCCAGCGGGGTGTAATTGTCGTTTATATCCGTGATTCTGAACGTCACCAGATCGAGCGGTGCCGGGAATTGGGTGTCAAGGTGCATAAACGGAGTGAAGTATGCCTTTTTCATCTTGAACTTGGCTTCTTCGGGCAGAGGTTCCGGCTCTGGATCGGGTTGCCCTTCGTCCTTAAAGGTTCTAGACAAACAGATAATTGTACTTGCTGTTCTCTTTCCATCATTTGTCGAGATTGTAATCTCCTCGTATGCATCCGGGGCTTCCGAAACCTGACGGGGAAAATGAATCTTCAACTGATTGGCTTCTACCTTGAGCGTTGCCCATCCACAATCGTATGTGTAAGAACCGCCCGAAATAGGATTGAGCATATCGAAATTCTCGCAAGTCATCACGATATATCCCTCATTACCGTTTGCCTTGAAACATTCTTTAGGTATCCAACCTACGGTGCCACCTTCATACTCTACACTTTCCGGTGTCAGAATCTCATACGTCCAGAGCATCGGTCCACCGGGTAAAATATCATCCTTGTTGCAAGCCGTAAAAAGCAAGCAAACAAGCGTCATAAATGGCATAAGCAATTTATTCATATTCGTAATAATCCCTATGGCTCTATTGGGCTATTAAATTTATAATGAAAGAACGTGAGCCACCTATGCCACGTCTAAGTGAAGTTCATAGGAAACCTTTGATGCAGATGTAACAAGAACGGTCCACGCTATATGCGTGAGAACCACTATGCTATCTCTTACATCAGTCTGAAAATTTCCTACGTTTTCACCTACAAGATAAACATAACGTTTCTTCTTTTCTCTAATGTCTTGGAAAGAGTTGCCTTTATCCGAATACAAAATTAGCTATTTAATTGATCTTTTGTATTATATAGAACGGAATTATAACTTGAATCCTCTACTTTTTCTGGGTTCTTCCGCAGACTGTCGTAAGCCAAAGTCTGCATTGCTGCCATATCCCTCGTCATTGATTTACAGCTTGATGTTGCCGTTTCCGTTTTGGATAATTGCCAATAAGTCTGTCATAGCCTTCTTAAAACTATCGGTTGTAAGGCTCCTCGTTCTGGCAGTGTTATAAACGAAAAGCCACTACCCCGATTAGGATAGTGGCGCAAATATATAATGAAAATAAATCGTAAAACAATGATATTCAGTTAGATAAATTTGTAAAATCCAAAAGCGAATTAAACGAGTTTTAATCGGATAGATAGGTTTTCAATTCTTCGATGGCATCATGGTCTTCGCCAACGTCTTTTATCAACTTTTTGCCGTTTCCAAGTGGCGAAATGAGATTTTTGTATGCTTTCTGAATACCTCTTTCATGAACGATTTCTTGTTTATTAAACTGGTTGTACAGGCATTTCTGAAAGTCTTGATGGGACACTGCCGCATGAAACGGTATTCCACTAATGCGATCAACAATCGTACTATATCTGTTTCTGTGGCATGGGTTTTCAATTGTGTGCCAATTTTTTCAATTAGAATGTCATGCCTTTCTATCAGAAGTTCGGGTAGCGTGCGTGGGTCGGCTCTGCGTCATGCGGTATAGGTCGCTCACTCGACAGCCTATCAGTGTTTGGAATATAAATATATCCCTCTGTATTGCCAGTTGCGGAGTGGCTGATAGGTCGGCATTGATAATTCTGTCCTTTTCTTCAAGTGTTATGTAATGAGGTGTACCGTATGTACATTCTTCTATCGGGAATTTGTCGAAAGGTCTGTTGTTCAAGCTCCGTCCGGATATCTTGCAAAATCCGTAATCGTGTTACACTTATCCGTAATTTGTATACGGTAGATTTTGTTGTAACGGCATACTTTTGCATAGTGAATGTAGAGTACTAAATATTATTAGAATTAGATCAAGGAGAAAGAGTTATGAATGACAGAAAGATTTTAGTAGCGTACTTCTCATGTAGCGGCGTAACTAAAGCTGTGGCAGAGAAATTGGCTGCAATTACTGGAGCAGATCTGTATGAAATTAAGCCGGAGGTTCCTTATACGGAGGCTGACCTGGACTGGAATGATAAGAAAAGCCGTAGTTCGGTGGAGATGAGAGATGCTCTCTCGCGTCCTGCCATTTCCGGTACGTTGTTTCATCCGGAAAAGTACGAAGTTCTGTTTGTAGGCTTTCCGGTCTGGTGGTATATTGCCCCTACTATAATTAATACATTTTTGGAAAGTTATGACTTTGCCGGTAAAATAGTTGTTCCGTTCGCTACATCGGGAGGCAGCGGCATAGGAAATTGTGAAAAGAATCTTCATAAAGCATATCCGGATATCGTGTGGAAAGATGGAAAACTTTTAAATGGACGGATAACGCGGGATCTGGTTACGGAATGGTTTGAAAAAATTAGGTTGTAAATTAAATGGAGGTATAAAAAATGTATATAGAAAATATTAATTTACCGAAAGATATAAAAAAATTGTCAGTTGAACAACTAAGTGTGCTGGCTGAGGAAGTAAGAACTGCGTTAATCAGGAAATTAAGTGAACACGGTGGTCATATCGGCCCGAATCTTGGTATGGTGGAAACTACAATTGCACTGCATTATGTTTTTAACTCTCCCATTGATAAAATAGTTTTTGACGTATCCCATCAGAGCTATGTTCATAAAATGCTTACCGGAAGAATGGCTGCATTTCTTGATCCGGCTAAATATGATGATGTCACCGGATATACTAATCCGGATGAAAGCGAGCATGATTTCTTTACGATAGGACACACCTCAACATCTGTTTCACTGGCAATGGGACTTGCAAAAGGACGTGATCTCATAGGTGGCAAAGAAAACATCATCGCTGTAATCGGTGACGGTTCGTTGAGTGGGGGAGAGGCTTTGGAAGGGCTCAACAATGCGGCAATGCTTGGCTCTAACATGATTATTATAGTCAATGACAATGATCAATCCATTGCTGAAAATCATGGAGGACTTTATAAAGGATTGAAAGAGCTTAGAGACACGAATGGGGAGAGTCCTGATAATATTTTTAAGGCTATGGGGCTGGAGTATTATTACCTTGGAGATGGGCATGACGTGTCAGCACTCATAAAATTATTTACGTCTGTCAAAGATATAGACCGTGCAGTAGTATTGCATATCCATACGATCAAAGGTAAGGGATTGAAATATGCAGAAGAAAATAAAGAATACTGGCATGCAGGAGGTCCTTTTCACATCGAAGACGGTTCTCCCAAAGGACCCGGATGGCCGGTGAATGAAACTGTCAGGGAGTCTGTTTTAGACTTGATTGAAAAGAGGTCGGATGTAGTTGCAATTACTGCGGGAACACCGTCTGTAATAGGATTTACGGAAGACTATCGGAAGCGTGCCGGCAAACAGTTTGTTGATGTAGGTATTGCGGAAGAACATGCTGTTGCAATGGCAAGTGGTATTGCCAGGAATGGAGGAACACCGATTTTTGGAGTTTTCAGTCCGTTCTTGCAGAGAACGTATGACCAACTTTCGTCAGACTTGTGTTTAAATAATAATCCGGCTGTAATCATGGTGTTTATGGCTTCAGTATATGGGATGAACAGTAATACTCATTTGGGGATCTATGATATTCCGATGATTTCACATATACCCAATCTGGTATATCTTGCTCCGACGAGCAAGGAGGAGTATCTTGCCATGTTTAAGTATGCCACTACACAGAAGGCGCATCCCATTGCTATCAGAATTCCAATGATGATGCCTGAGACGGGAATTGAGGATACCACGGATTACTCTTTACTAAATAAATATCAGGTCGTACGAAAAGGTTCAGGTGTTGCGATTATTGCACTTGGAGATTTCTTTGAACTGGGTGTACAAATTGCCGATAAATATAAAATCCTGACGGGTAATGATGTAACACTGATAAATCCTAAATTCATCACAGGTATTGATGAAGAACTGCTGGAGTGCTTAAAAACGGACCATAAACTTGTGCTTACTCTTGAAGACGGCATAGTGGAAGGAGGATTCGGGCAAACAATTGCAAGTTTTTATGGTTTATCGGATATGAAGGTTAAAAATTATGGAATAAAGAAATCATTCCCCACAGATTTTCGGCCTGAAGAACTGATGAGAGAGAATGGATTATCCGTAGAGCAAATAGTAGAGGATATAAAATCCGTATGCAGAGAGCACGTTATGTGAGAACACTCACAATCTGTGGAATAAGTAAAAAGGATGAAAATTCAGAATAAAAGAGATATTATGAAAAAGAATTTGGGTGCGACGCTGGCTTTATATCCAGCATAGGCTGTTGTCGTAGAAACAATGGAGGAGTTACGTGATGTAGTTCCTCCATTATTATCAGAAAAAGTTTCTAATTCTGTGAGAGTCTGTAATTATTCGGAGCCACTCCGGTAATTCTTTTAAATAAACGGCTAAAGTATCGTATATTGGGGTATCCCAGTTTTTCCGTAACTACACTTACCGTATTATTAGAGTCGAGCAGCATGCTTTTAGCCATTTCCAAACGTTTTGACTCGAAATATTCATCGATATTTTTTCCACTTTCAAATTTTAGCAGGTCATTGAAATAATGAGATGACAGTTGAAGTATTTTTGCACAGTATCCCAATGAAGGCGATGTATTGTATTTTAATTTTCCGGATAGAATATAATCTTTCAACAATACATCTGTTTTCTTCATAATCTTTTTGTTAGCTTCGCAACGTGTGATAAACTGACGTTCGTAGAAACGGTTGCAATGATCTAATAACAATTCTATGTACCGTGAAATCAGAATTTGGCTGTGGCAGTCTATCGCATGACGAAGTTCCTCTTCGATGTTGCATATGCATTCTACAGCCTTGGCCTTCTCCCGTTGAGATAGGTGGAGTGCCTCCTCCGGATTGTAAAAAAAGAAGGAGTAATCTTTTATATGTTCTCCCAAAGAGGTTTGAGAAATCAAGTCCGGATGAAATGCCAGCAGCCACCCTTTTGAGGGAAGTGCTTTGCTTTTGTTTATTTTGATAGATTCTCCCGGCGTGAGGAATACCAATGATGCATTGGAATAATCATAGTACTTGCGCCCATATAAAATATCATCAATCTCCCCTTCCATCATCAGGATGGTATAAAAATCAAATTTAATAATTTGCTGTTCCAGATTGCTCTTTGACAGGTCGATTACACTTACCAGCGGATGGAGTGTTTTGCAGCCCAGGCAGCAGTTGCATTGATGGACGGTCTCTATATTTAATATTCTTTCTTTCATAGGAGTCACTTATTTCCTGCGAAGATAGGATGTTCCGGCCAATATTGTTCTTCCTTGTCACTTATATCCGTAATCAAGGTTATGATATCTGTAATTTGTGTAAGAAGAGGTATGTCTTGCCATAATTTGCTATCATTGGGATAAAAGTGGAATGCTACGATAGATAGCTTTTGGAGTCTTTTCTGTTAATGAGGGTTAAATCTGCTTTTCTGAACAACTTAATAAACAATATTAGTAACACAGAGGTAAGTGACTGACATAGAAGTACCTTATTGCTAGATGATTATAAACTACTTACCTTTGTATCATCTCTCAAACACAGAAAAGGAGATCTTTTTAATACTATTATTGATTAATAAATAAAGGAGTTATGAAGAATTATCAAAAAATGAGCGTAGCACAAGATGCACGTGTAGAGTTGCATGACAGTCTTGCCCTGACGGGTGCCGAAGTATCTATCAATCATCTTCCGGCCGGTGCCGGAGTCCCTTTTGTTCATTCACATAAACAGAATGAAGAAATTTACGGCATCCTTTCGGGGAAGGGCTTTATCACTATTGATGGCGAAAAGATAGAATTGCAGGCTGGGGATTGGCTCCGTATTGCTCCGGATGGAAAACGTCAGATTTCTGCTGCATCTGACAGTCCTATCGGTTTTATTTGTATTCAGGTGAAAGCAGGCTCCTTGGAAGGTTATACCATGACTGATGGAGTCGTACAATAAAAAATAGTTGATAAAACCGGTAAAATGAAGGGCTGTGTCCATGATGAAGAGTCATGATGGCACAGCCTTTTTAGATATTTTACGGAGTATGGCTCCGAAACGTGAGCAACTGTAGGGATTGGATATAATGGAAGTCTATGGCAGTAGAGAAAATTCGGATATTAATATTTTTAGCTGTGGTAAGATCTTTAGGTAAAAACAAAAAATAGAAAGTAATTTTAGTAACTCTCCGGCTGGTTTCGTCCGGAAATTCTGTACATTTGTTGTGTCGGGCATAGATTGCGAGTATGTGGTATGTATAGGTGATCATTAATTTCTTATTAAACAGAAAGGAAAAAAAATATGGAAAATGTTATTCAGATACAATATTATCAATCGCCATGTGGGGAACTGATATTGGGGGCATATCGGGAAAAACTTTGCTTATGTGATTGGAAGATAGAAGAACGCAGGATCATCATCGACAGAAGAATACAAAAAGAGTTGCAAGCTTCTTATAAGGAGGGCATATCTGAAGTAATCACACGAACGATCGGTCAACTGGATGAATATTTTGCCGGACGAAGAACTACATTCGATATTCCTTTGCTTCTTGTAGGTACTGATTTTCAGAAAACTGTTTGGAATGAACTGTTGAACATTCCTTATGGAAAAACAATCTCTTATGCAGGATTGTCTCAAAAGTTGGGGAATCCTAAAGCTATCCGTGCCATAGCTTCCGCCAACGGAGCGAACCCTATCTCGATACTTGTTCCTTGTCATCGTGTGATCGGTAGTGACCGTAAATTAGTAGGGTATGGCGGTGGGCTGCCTGCTAAGAAGATCTTGCTTGACCTGGAGTCTTCCGATAGGTTATTCTAACTGTTCAGGCTTATGAACGACTGACCGCATTATTAATGAAAGGCAGTCTAAAAAAACTGATTAGAAGAGTAACTTAAGTTCTTTGGCAATTCTGCAAGCTTCAATGGAGTTCTTTACCTGAAGCTTTTCCAATATATTTTGTCGGTGTCGGCTGACGGTATTTTTTCATATAAATCTGGATTAGGCGCAAAGAAAAGCAAAGTTTAGCTTAAAAATAAGCAGGTCAGCATCTTAGTAGCAAAGCGGAAAGAAACATCCTCCGGCAAAAAAAGCCCCCAAAAGTAGGGTTAAGCCATAGTTTAGGTACTAAGTCATTACCTAACCCATGATACCCTACTATAATAGTAACCAGTTCTGTTTCACTATTTTGCGTAATTCTTCATAACTCGTGGTAACGGGAAAGTAATTACCTTTACAAACGAATATTTAGAGTTATGAAAACAAAGAGAAGCACCTTTAAAGTCCTGTTCTACGTGAAGAGAACAGCAGCGAGAGTAAGTGATGGCAAAGCCCCTGTGATGGCACGTATCACCATTGACGGCGATATTGCCACGTTCAGCGCAAAGCTGTTCGTTACCCCTTCTTTGTGGAACGCCGAAGCCGGAAAAGTAAACGGCAAGTCCGCCGAAGCCATAGAGATCAACCCGCAGTTGGAAGAGATCAAAGCCCGAATCAACAACCACTATTACCAGATACTCCGGGCGGACGATTTTGTCACTTCCGAGAAAGTGCGCAACGCCTTTTTAGGTATCGGCGTGATGGAGAACTGCATCCTGAAAGACTTTCAGACCATAAACAAGGAATTTGGCGACATGGTGGAGAAGAAACTTCGTGCGAAGTCCACCTATAACAAGTACCTGACCGTTTACAAGCACCTCGAAGCCTTCATGTGGGAGAAGAAGAAACGTACCGATATGGCTTACAAGGAACTGACGAAAGACTTCATAGACGATTTCGACAGCTACCTCCGCAACGAAAAGGGATTGAGCGCAAACACCCTCTGGATTTACACCATGCCCGTACTTAGCCTTACCGACAAGGCTTGGCGCAGGGGAATTATCCGCACCGACCCGTTCAGCGAGTACAAGCTCGAAATGGAAGAGACAGACCGGGGCTACCTCACGGAAGAAGAACTGCAAACCGTAGCCAATACCGTGTTTGTGGACAAACAGACAAACCTTGTCCGTGACATGTTCCTTTTCGGCTGCTTCACCGGGTTGAGTTACATAGATATAAAGACACTCACTTTCGACAAAATCCAGCGAATGGATTTCGACGGTGAGGAATGGATCATCACCCGCCGCACCAAGACCAAAGTATCGAGCAACGTCCCGCTGATGGAAATTGCCAAAGAACTGATCGAACGCTACAAAGGGCTTGCAAAGGATGATTTCGTGTTTCCCATGCCAAGCAACGGCACTTGTAACGACCATCTGAAAAGAATAGCCACGGCTTGCGGGATAAACAAGGAAGTCACCTTCCATCTTTCGAGGCATACCTTCGCTACGACGGTTTATATCTGCAACGGCGGTACGATTGAGGCACTTTCAAAGATACTCGGTCACAAGCATATCAGCACCACACAAATTTATGCGGTGGTAACGAACAAGATGGTCAGCTCCGATTTCCGTGCGATTTCCGCCAACCTTGCAACCATGCAGAAAAAAGTCCTTGACAAGAAACAGAAGAAGGTCAAGAAGCAGCAAACAGCCGCCTTGCGTGAAACCGCCTGATTTCTTCCAGCAAGGCAAAACGCGGCAAAGGCAGGAGTTCCGTTAGGGAGTTCCTGCCTTTGCTACATTTATCCATGTACCGCCTTCAAAAGTTAAGTAGGACTTTTCCCACGTTTGCTTTTTTGCTTCATCTGCACATAGTTTTCTTCCAGCATACGCAATATGTCCGATTGCCGATACAGCGTTTTGCCCGGCAACGCAATGAATGGGATAATCCTTTGCGCCCGGTAGTCCTGCAAAGTACGGGTAGTGATATGCAATATCCTGCACACGTCTTCCCCCGTCAGGTACACCTCGCCGTTCATTGCCGGACGGAAGTTCGCCGTCACGTTATCCACGTACTTCATGCTCCGTTCCAGAGCTTCAAAGTACGCCTGTACCTCTTCCGTGTCCTTTGTTATCACTTCCATCTTATTCTTCCCCTATCAGTTCCTTGCTCATTGCCGTTATAAACGCTTCCACATCTTCCAGCCTGTAATAAATCTTGTGATTAATCTGGCTGTATGCCAGCAGTCCGCCGTCACGGTACGTCTGCAACGTCCGCTTGCTCACGTTCAGCTTCTCGCATACGTCCGCATTATCCAGCCAGTTCATTTTCTCTGGCGGTCTGTACCGGGAACACAACTGCTGTACATGCTCACTGAACCGGTTGAACCTCTCTTTCATTTCCTCAAATGTTTTCTTCTCGATAGTCACTATTTCCATATCCATTAATTTACTGTTTCCCGCAAATATACAGACTATTGCAGGTGTGTCCGTACGTTTATGTACCGCTTGTCCGTATTTTGCTTTATGCTTGTAACTTTGTCGTGTCCCATGCGGTGCAAACCTAAGCAGACGGCAACATATTTTTTGCAGCCAGCATATTTTCCCCGTTTTTAATTGCCTGGTTCTCCGATAATCCATTCCTTTGCAGCAGAACAATACATTTAACTATGGAACAACCCGTTTTTGTAGCACAATACACCTTCCTTGCCGTTCCCGAAACCATCGAGGAAGAACGCCGCATTTTAGGCAAGGTCGCCCTCCGGTGCGAGTACGTGATTCGTTTCGAAGACGACGGCAAATTCTATTTCCTCCTCGAAACCCGTTCCGACTACAAGGCACAGTTCGCCTGTTACGGCTGGTACATCGTCAGCCAGACCGATTTCAACGAAAGGCTCACTATAGGCATGGGGTTGTACGAGAGCGGTCATTTGGCAGGTTTCATGTATTACTTGAAGTCCGACAGCGAGGACGAAGCCCGTTTGTGGAACAGCATACTTATCTTTACCTTCTTCAAGGACTTCCGCAAAGCCTTTTTCCCGTTGGATAACCGTTTTCAGGGTTTCTTCCGTCTGGACGGGAGCCTGTGCCTTTACCTGTATGATTATTGCCCCGTCCGTCGTAACGACAAGATTACGTTTGAAGGCAAGAAGATTTCCAACCTTATTTTCAAATTCAAGTCTGGGCAGGTAACAGACCTCTCCGTCAAACTCTTTTCCATCGCTATCAGCCGCATCCGTGTCATTCAGGAGAACAAGCACCGTGCTGTCCTGATACCTATTCCCGCATCCACCCGTGAAAAGAACCGCATCCGCTACCAAGAGTTTTGCCGCAAACTCTCGGTGGACATCGGAGTAACCGAGGGCTACGAAGCCATCACCCTGACCGTAGACCGTCCCCAACTCAAAGGCACGCACGGGCAGGACAAAACCGCCAACTTAGATTTCCATCCCGAATATTTTAAAGACAAATGCGTTCTGTTGCTCGACGATCTTTTAACAACTGGCGAGGGATTCTTACAGACACGCCGCAAGCTGATCGAATACGGGGCGAAATTCGTAATTGGTCTTTTCCTTGCCAAAACCATAGTTTTCGAGGACGAACAAAAATAGCTATTCTATTTTTGCAGTAATTTCATCTATTAGGTTCGTGATTTTCTCAATAGAATATTTTTCTATAAATCTTTTGTTTGCCGCTTCTATCTTTAATTTCCTGTTGATTAATTTTAGTTTCGGTAAATCTGATTGACAACATTTGCTCAAGTATTCTATTTCATTGCCGGAAGAGGTAAGTTTATAACGGAATAATAAGAAATGTAGGAAAGTATTTCGTGATTCATTTGATAATCCCAAAATACTTTTCGAAACTTTATCTACATCAGCCTCTTGAAATATCGAAGTATCTCTATAAAATATCTGTCTAACCGGAAGTACGTCATTAAGTGCCAAACTCAAACGTTCGCAAGTTTCATCTGTTAAATTTTCCAACATAATAGAAACTTTATTGGGGCATTTTTCAAATCTTTGCTCAAACAGCTTCTTAAAATACGCAATCAACTCATTCAAAATTTTGTTAGGACTAACATTACCATGGTTTCTTCCTATACCTGAATGTACTTTTGATTCGCAATTCAATAAATCCTCAATGCCGCTGATTCCTTCCATCAGCCTGTTTATAGAATGTTTACCTTGGGTAATGATGTCTTTTTCAGATATGGAAACAAGATTATCATTAGATAAGACCGATAGAACTGATATAATGATAAAAAGTTCTCTTAAATCTGTGCTTTTATCCTCCAAATAATATCGTACCGTTTCATTGTAATATTTTTCATATTCTTCATTATCTAATCTCCAATAGTCATATAGGCACTCCCAACTTTTCAAACTGGCATTTTCTGCAGCAAAATATTGTCGCAAATAAGTTGTATCAAAATATCCACTTTCCAAGTAACAAACAATTTCATTGATAAGAAAATCACTGAAAATATCCAATTTTTCACCTATTCCTATAAAGCGGTATTTGGACATGATTTTTTCACGCTCTTCGCTTTTTTCTTTATCGGCAAACATCCTGGATAAGCTATTGAATAAACTTCCAATCTGGATGTTTCCACTTTTATATTCACAATAAACAGCGACAAAGTTTGCCAATAACGATGTTATGATAAGTTTATATTTAGAAGATTTATGATAATGTTCGGGTAACGCCATGACTATTCTATGATAGTCGTTCAAGCATTGACGAAGTACTCTCAAGTTATTAAATTTAGAGGCATGGAATATTTTGATTATTAGCTCTTTATTTTCCAACAGAAGATTTCTGTTGTTAGTAGATATTTCATTAATGAAAAAATCGAGTGTCTCTTCTACGTTTACTATAATTTCGAAAGTTCGTCCGATAGTCTTTTCTTTGAAGTCTTTAAACTTCAAATTACCATCCTTATTCTCCTTTGCGGTAATTTTATCTTCATCACCAATGATGATAACCTTGCATTTACAGTGTTCTGAAAAGTAATTGATGTATCCTAACAAGGTTTCCAATTTTACATCACATCTTTCGAGGTCATCAAAAATCAAAATCTTATTCCCTTTTATCTCGATATTGTCCTCTTTCAATAATAGAATGGAATCCAGATTATAGGTTACACTTCCTTCATTTTTTCCATCACCATCCATATCGAGATCATACTTTAATGCGATTGTTGAAGCGACTTTTAGTATTTTCTTAGCAAGCTTCATTCCTTTGCTATATAACCACGGAGAAATTTCTTTATTGATTTGTTCTGTAATCTGCTGGATATTGGTCAAACCGTATAAAGAAACATAAATAGGTTGCCATTCTAACTTGTCTGCATCCTTGTTGTTCAACTGCTTCATCCATTGATGAATGAAGAATGTCTTACCACATCCCCAAGCTCCTCTTAGCATAATTGCATATTGTGGATTGGGTATTTCGACGTATTCATTTAAAAAGTTGATTATGTTTTTATTCATGGCTACATTAGTTACTGGTTTCAAAGTTACTGAAAAGAGCAATAAATCTGAATTAATTCTTGAAAAATAACAGTTTACTTCTCGTCCTTGTGCACTAAATAAATTGTCTGTAAATTATAATATCTTGTAGAAGTCAATATCTCTGTTTTTTTTAATGTATTTGTAGATGTTTTTGGGGGCGTTCCCGTAAACGGTCGGGCTTTCCGTTACAAGTCCTCGCCGAAGCTGTGGGCTTTCCCCTGCAATCCCTAACGTGTAAATGCACCTTTATCTACATTACATTCTTTTTTTTCATTTACTCCCGCCCACCCGTCAGCGGTATAGGTCTGTTCCAGCTTCCCGTACACCTTCAAGCACTCCGGTAGGCTCCATGCCCGAAAATGTACGCAAAGCCGGAAAGGACAAACGGAACACATTCGTCCGTGCTGCCACCTGGAGCTTCGCCTGCTATCGAAACTTTCCGTGCGCCATCCCGTCCGAATAAGTTCCCCTGATGTTTGTCCCGGCAGCCCCTTATTGTCTTACCCGTTTTTCCAACCGTTATTTTCCTCTTTTGGGGCTTTGCCATGACTAACAGGATAATCCTTTGTCTGCGGAACTTTCCACCCGTTTCCGCCACTACCTTCGCACGGCCATCCGCAAAAGCCGGATAGCTGATTGCTACGTCCGTTTACCGTAAACGGGACGAAAAGCACCTCTCCACCCCGCACAACCCATTGCCACGCAAGTATTTTTCTTTCTAACCCGATAAATCGGCAAAAGAAGAATACTTATGTGGCAAAGAGTTGTCTTTCCACCCCGCAATCACCAACCCGTATTTCTTTCTTTTCCGGAAACCTGAGTTCCCGGTTTTCATAACAGCACTTTCCCATCCTGTACTGATAAGTAATCTATCATTCATTCCATTTACTAAAGGGTTGAATTTTTCCCCTTAGGGCTGATTGGGAAAACATTGACGAAGGTAGGCGGGGGAGAAAGCAAATCCGCAAAAAATGCCAAATCTCCACCCTGCGGGTAGTATTTACCATTTTTTCAGATAATTGCAATTCTCCCTTTCCGCTTTCGATTATTGTCAATGTTCTTCCCAATCAGCCAAAGGGAAAAAAATTGGTTGGGGCGACAAGCGATGATAACAAAAACAAGTAGTAACAATTTTAAAGCGTAAAGTTATGGCAACGACAGCAAACAACACCATCGAGAAAATTTCTCCCGTGTTCACGGAGTTATTGGTAAAGAAAATCGAGTGCTTGAAAACGGATTGGCAAAAACCATGGATAACGAGCCTTAAACAAGGTCTGCCCCGTAACATCAGGGGGACGGTCTATAATGGCGGCAACGTCTTGATGTTATTGTTTTACACCGAGTTTATGAAATTCTCTTTGCCCGTGTTCCTCACGTTCAACCAAGCAAAGGAGGAAGAGGTGAATATCAACAAGGGTGCACGCTCGTTTCCCGTTTACTATTGGTTTAAGTTCGTGGTACACAAGGGAACCAAAAAGACTATCAAATACGAGGAATACCGCAAGCTGTCCGCAACCGAGCAGGAAAATTACAAGGTCATCCCGCAGATGAAGTATTACAACGTCTTCAATATCGAACAGACCAATTTTGCCGAGAAGTACCCCGAACGCTACGAGTGGATGAAGAGGAACGAGCAGCCCGACAACCATTCGGACGGGATGATATTCGATGCGCTGGACGAGTTGGTTTATACGCAGAATTGGTATTGCCCTATTAAAGTTAAGTATTCCGATAGTGCCTTTTATGTCCCGTCAGCCGATTATATCGTTTGCCCCGAAAAAGGGCAGTTTCCGCAGGGAGCGGAATATTACGGAACGCTCCTGCATGAAATGGCACACAGCACGGGAAGCCCCCAACGGTTGAACCGCACGTTCGGCAACTTTTTCGGTGATGCGCTCTACGCACGTGAGGAACTTGTTGCAGAACTCACATCCGCCCTTTGCGGTGCGTTCTTCGGCTATGCAGCCACACCGCAGGAAAACAACGCTGCCTATCTGAAACATTGGCTCACCAAGCTAAAGGAAGAGCCCGCCTTTTTGGTGGAGATATTGGGAGACGTGAACAAGGCTGCAAAGATGATAGCCGAACGGGTGACAGAACCGATAAACGAACCCACAGCAGCCTAAACGGGAAGCAAGAAACAAGAGTACAAACAACGGGCGGAGCAATCCGCCCCCAAAAACATAGGAAAATGAAAACACTATCAGAAAAGGAATTTAACGAGTTCAACGCAAAAGGATTATTCACGGACGAAGCAGAAAAGGCAAAGAAAGCCCTGTTTTCCGTCATGCAGGAGATAAGGAAGTATATACCCCAAGCGGAATACGGCTATCGTGTGATAGGCGGTGAATATCCCGAATTTTACGGTGTCCAAATCAAGTTCACACAAAACCGCATCCGCTTTCATGTGAGCAAGATATACAAGGAGAACAAATACAAGATAGCTGCCGATATGGAACACTTTACGAACGTAAACCGCTACGACATCGAGAGAGTAACCAATCAATATGAAAAGCCGTGCAATATCGGTACGTTCACCGCCAAGAAAGTGAACGACTGGATAAATTACTATACTTCGATATACAACCAAGTAGCGGAAGAAGATACGGAAAATGCGCAGAAAGTAGCGGAATTTCTCAAAGATATTGAAAATGAAACTATAAGGTGGGAGAAACAAGACCATTCAAAAGGAACGATTACCCGCAACGGTTTGCGCTTCACTTTCTACATAGAGGAAGGACACCTTTCGTATGAATTGTCCCTAAGTTATCGGGGAACGGCTGATTACAACACTTTCCGGCTGATAGCCGATAACCTATATATCCCGAAAGGAAACTATTAAACAACCACGGGCGGAGCAATCCGCCCGACAATACCCAAGAACATGAAAACGATACTCATTTCCAAACTGATTTACCGCCTAATCCTTTGGGCTGTGGTGGTTTACTTTCTCACCACCACCGCAGGGCAGTTTTTCGCTTTACTGTTTGACGTACTCCTGTTTTACTTCGTGGTACGGTTCATTCTCGCCCTTGTTTGGCGGTTGTTTGTCAGTATCGTGTTCGTTCTGATAATCATTCTTTTAATCTTTTAAAATACACCAATATGGAAGGAAAGAAATTCAAACATAAATATTTGTCATATCTCACCTGTGAAGTCGTGGCGGAAACCCGCAGAGGGTACAAGGTTTTAGAAACCCAAACATTCAGCGGACGGAAGAAGAAGCCCAAGACAAAGACCGCCTATTATTACAACGTTGATTTTGACAAACAGCGTGGAGTATGGGAAGAAATAACCAAGTAATAACATTCAAAAATATACCAATATGGAAACAAAGACATTCATCAAAAACGGAACAGCCGAAACAAAACTGTTTGGCGAGGAAACTTATAAACAATGCTGTTTGGGAGCATTCAGAGGAAAAATATATTTCGATTACAAATACCGCCATACCAACGGGCAGGAGTTCACAACCCTACGCAGGACGTTGATACAATGCCGTGCCGAGCGTGATTTTTGGTTAAGGGAAAAGACCGTTTCTTTTTCGGGACACAGAGCCGAAAGAATGACAAGGAACAGCCTCGACACACAAAAGCGATTGACAGATATAGGCTTCGACACCTATACAGCGATAACCGAACTTTGCAAACGTGACTACCATACATTTTTATCGGGCATGGCGAACGGCTTCGACCTTATCGCAGCCGAGGAAGTTTTGAACGCAAGAAAGGAATTTCCATACATTCAGCTAAAATGTGTACTTCCGTTCAAAGGACAGGCAGACCGATACACCCAAGCCGACAAGCAGCGTTATAACACTATTTTAGCCCAAGCGGACGAGGTGATAATATTACAGGATGAATATTCAGACCGCTGTTTCTTGCATCGCAATAACTACCTGTTGGATAATTCCGCCTATCTCGTAGTCTTTTACGACAGCACCCCGACGGGTGGAACAGCCTACACGTTACGCCAAGCAATGGAACGGAAAATAGAGTTCCAAAACGTATGTTACAACCGCAAATAAGGCTCACAAGGGCGGAGCATTCCGCCCGCTACTTTCTTTCGGTGAGCCGAAGCGGTGAAAGAAAGATAGCAAAGAAACCATTTTTATCAACAGAATTTTAATCAACTTAAAAAATAACAGAATTATGAAAGCAACAGTAAATCAATCAGCAGCAGAGAGAAACATCACATTGGTAGCATTGGCAAACATTCAGCCGAGCAGTTTTAACCCCCGCAAGCACTTCGATGAAGCGAACCTGTACGAACTTGCAGGGAGTATCAAGCAGCAGGGAGTTTTACAGCCTATCACCGTGCGCCCCATAGCGGAAACAGACCGCTACGAGATTGTTTTCGGTGAGCGCAGATACCGTGCTTCCGTCATGGCGGAAATGGAAGATATACCCGCCATTGTTTCGGAGCTCACGGACGAAGCAGCCGAAGAAATGGCGATAACAGAAAACTTGCAGCGCAAGGACGTGACACCTATCGAGGAAGCCAACGCCTACCAACGCATGATTGAAACAGGAAGGCACACCGTACAGACATTGGCGGTACTTTTCGGCAAGAACGAGAACTATATCCGTACCCGTCTGAAATTCACCGCCCTAATTCCCGAAATCGCCACCCTTTTGGAAACGGACGAACTGACTATCAGCGTGGCAACCGAGATTTGCCGGTACGGGGAGGATATACAAAAAGAGGTGTACGAGAAACATTTGCAGGACGGTAACGCATACAACGGTTGGCGGGGGCTGAAAGCTGCCGATGTTGCCAAGCGGATAGAGAGCAATTATACCACCGATTTACGGTATTACTCCTTTGACAAGACCGAGTGCGCCACATGCGCCCACAACACGAACAACCTGTTGTTGTTCTGTGACGGAGGGTGCGGACATTGCGCCAACCGCACGTGTCTTGCCGAAATGAACGCATCTTTCCTCATGGAGAAAGCCGTTCAAATCATGCGGCAGAATCCGAACGTTTCACTTTGCCGTGACCGTTACACCACAAACGACACTGTAATAGAACGGTTAATCGCTTTGGGCTACGAGGTCGAAAACCTTGAAATGTACACCGTTTTCCCCAACAGCCCCCAAGAACCCAAAGCCGAGAATTTTAACGACACCAAAAAGTACGAGGAAGCCCGTACCCGTTACGAGCAGCAATGGGCTGACTACATGGAGAAGGAGGAAGAAATCACCCGCAGGAGCGAAGCTGGAGAAATCACCGTTTACGCCAAGATAGGGCAAAAGGAGATTGTTTTCTGCTATGTGGAGAACGTGACGGAACAGGCAGCGGACGGGACAGCTGTACAAGCACCGCTTTCACCCGTGGAGAAATTGGAGAAACAGGACGACCGTAACAAGGAGATAGCCCTTGAAAAAACGGTTGAAGATACCAAACGGCAAATAATGGAAGCCGACATCACGGGCGGTAAATTCGGTGCGGACGAGGAAAAGATACTTTATTTCTTCATGCTATCCCATTTGCGGGAGGAACATTTTACAGCCGTAGGCATCACCGAAGAAGGGAGACACTACCTTACGGACGAGGATAAAATGAATATTGTGTCTAATCTCACCGTCAAGATAAAAACTATCATCCGCAGGGATTATCTGATAGCCAATTTCCGAAGCGCATACGGCAACAATACCGAAGCATCCCTTTTACTTGACTTCGCCCGTAAGCACATGCCCGAAGAACTTTCAGCCATCGAAAGCGGATATAACGAAGTTTACGAGAAACGACACCAGCGCATCGAGGAACGCAAAGCCGTTCTTTTGGTACAGGAAAAGACAAGGGCAAAAGGGCATGAAATCACCCAAGCCGAAGAACAACAGCAACCCGAAGGGATTGCAGCCTAACCAAACAGTGAGCAAGGGCGGAGCAATCCGCCCACTACTTTCTTTCGTGAGCCGAAGCGGGAAAGAAAGATAGCAAAGAAACCGAATTGTAAACCATTTAATTTTTAAACTTATGCGAACCGTACAAAAGACCTATACACTGTTTAACATTGCGGAACTGGAGGGCGAAGCTGTGGAAAAAGCCTACACGGATTGGCTTGCCAAAGGGCAGGAATACCCGTATGCAACTTTCAACAGCAACACGCTCGAAGCCTTCTGCAACCTCTTCCGTGTCGCCTGCACGTACTATCGTTACGACAGTCATACCTACCGTTACCGTTTCCACACCAAGTGCGAGGAAAGCATGGAAGAACTTTCGGGTATTCGCTTGCGGACATTCATCTATAATAATTTCCATTACGGGCTGTACTATCCCAAGACCTATTGGATGAAAGACAACAAGAAGAAACGTAAGAGTCGTATATCCGTCGTTTCCGAGTGCCCCCTTACAGGCTTTATCATGGATGAAATCATGTTGCAGCCCCTCATGGAATTTTTGCAACACCCTGACAAACGGAATTTTAAGGAACTCATGGGCGATTGTTTGGAAGCCTTTTTCCGTTCATGCCGTGACGATTGCGAGTATTGCGAAAGCGAGGAATATTTCAAGGACGAGAGCCACCGGAGAAATTGGGAATATTTGAAGGACGGAACACTATTCAAAGAAACAGCATGAAACAGGAAATCAGACAAAATAATATAACCATACTCCACAGCGAGGACGGTTGCAGTATTCCCGTCATTTTCAACAATCTCACGGGAAAGAACTTGAAAGGGAAGGAATATGCAGACTATATACGTTACATAGCCATTCCCGACATGGGATTTACTTACGGGAAGATAGAATATTATTCAGACGGAAAATTAATCACAATGGGAGAAATCAAGCCATAACATTCTCCTTTTGTTCCATCGCCGGAAGTCCGGGACGGGTAGCGATCCGCCCAGACTTCTTTTTTACCGTTCCTTTGTTTTTCACCGAATATTTTGCCAGACTTCTTTCTTTCGTGAGCCGTAGCGGAAAAGAAAAGAAGCAAAAGAAACCTCTTTTTCAACCGAATTTTCTACTACTTTCTTCCGTGAGTTGTAGCAGGAAAGTAAAGTAGCAAAAAAGTAACTTTATTTAAGTGCAATTATATCGTTCACTTCATTCTCTACTCCTTGCTCTTTATATTGTGAACTAATATTGAATTGAATAATTTCACGCTCTTTTTTCCAATGAATTATAGCATGAAAAGCTATCGTTACTTGTACCTTAGTTTCATTATCACTAATTTTCCATTCATCTTTTAGAGATTTATTTTCTGGCAAACTCAAATCAATAATAGAAGTGTATAAGTTTATATTTTCATTTATTAATTGTAGCTGTTCTTTCTTTATGTCATCCGAATTAGGCTTTTGATAACTTATATAAGGCAAATATTTTTTTTTCAAAACGAACAACACGTTTCTAATATTAGATGTAGAATGTAATTTGCAAAAATATGCTTCAAAATGCTCTTTTAATAGATGATCTATTGGAATATCTATATTAATTGCAATTATAATTATATCATCAATATTTACACTATTCAAACTCCTTTCTATACCTTTTACTACGTTATTTGAATTTAAAAGATAGCTTCTCGTTTTTGCCATAATAAATGAATTAGGAATATAACGTTTTATCACTTCTCTCGCCAAATGACCAGCAAAAACAGAATCATAATTCAAATGTGGTATATCATTATCTACAAAAGCTGATTTTTCAAAAAGTATTTGTGAACCAGATATTGCAGTTTTTATTTCATTATCTATTTCTTTATCTTCTTTATGAATAAATATTTTGTCATATTTTTTAAACGCATTGCTTACAATATTATTAGTCGTATCGTTGAATATCTTTATCTTATCTTTTGACAAAGGAGTATTTTTCTTTAAATTGTTAATTTTTAAATTAATAGTATTAGTTAGTCCCTCTATGAATTTATAAACCGATTCCTTTTTTATTAATTCTCTATAACCCAATTGCTCTAACAACTCTGAATTATATGTTATTTCCAAGAAGTAATGTTCAAACATAGGCAGCAACTCTTTTAATTGTAATAATTCATATATCTTATCAGAGAAACGAGGTAGTGAAGTAAAATCTTGATAAGTATAGCTTTTATTGAGTGAAAACTGCCGTATAAATAAAATTACTATATATTTACATATCCAGTTATTTACTTGGCGTCTTATTCCCAAGTTATCAAGCTCTGGGAAATAATATTTCACGTCCATAGGTGGATTATTTCTTAAATCATCATAGAATATTTGAAACCATCTAAAAACCTCAGTCATTGTTTGAGGCAACAGTGGGTATGAAGCAGGCATGCTTTGTGAATATGTAAGAATATATTTCAATGTATTGTACTGTTTACCATACAATAAGAGTCCACCTAAAGCATAATGAAATTCTAAAAAACGGTCTCTTTCCCTTTCTCTCTCCTCTCTTTCTTTAGTATTGGTTACTTGATAATCAGTATTATATATTGGATCTATTTCTTCCAGTTTATAAGTATAATACTGAAAAGAGTTAGCCCAAAACAATTTAATTAATCGAGGATTTGTATATATGTTATAAATATTCAACCATAGTTGAGAATATGTAGCCTCTGATATTTTGATTTGTTCAAAATCATCTCCTAATAACCATATTCCACTAACAGCACGATGCTCAATAGCTAAAAGTTTAGAATTTTGTTTGTTACTTAAATCCCTATTTAATCTATATATCATTGTATATAAATCAATAGGATAAACTAAATCCTGTGTTTTATCATGCTTTTTGCGAATGGTAGTAAATAACTCGTGATAAAAATTCAATAAGGTTTCTTGTAAATGTTCATCTTGTTTTTCTATTGTATAATAAGTAAAATCGTTTATAGCTTTCAAACAATATGAATTTACCTCTGAATCTTTATCAGTGTTTGAATATTTATTAATTATATGTTTTAAGATAGCAGTGGCTTTTCCGTTAAATAACAGCACTTTATTTAGCCATATAAAAAAGATAGTAGTCAAACAAGAAGTAGATAATAATACCAATATATCCGCAGAATTATTGATAATCCAATTATCCCAGCCGAATAATGGTTCCAATCTAAAAACTAAAAAGACTAATATTAGAATATTTAAATATAGCATAAATTGAAAAGTTGATACCTTTTTACTCCCCAATTTAATTTCATTTTGCGGGAACTCTGTATTGAATACATTTGATAAATAATCCGAAGAATATTTATCTCCAATATTGGAAATCTTATCTATTATAATTGGATAAGCGATACCAAGAATAGCAGTATCTATGGCAATACATATTTCAGCAATATTCTCTAAACTCATTTATACTAATATTTTAAATTATGCAAATTTACTCATTCAGTCTTAGAAACTGGTTATTAATTAATAAGAAATTTAATCATGTATCAAATTAGCCCATCAAAAAATAATTTAACAGGCTAATTTTGTCATTGGCATTTTATCCAGCCATCACATTCTCAACCCCCGTTTCCATTCCTGCCGGATAGCGGAGAAAGAAAACTCCTGCTTCTCCTTGTCGAACTTCACAGCCTTGTCTTTCTGCATCCCGTCTGGCGTTTCCATCCGGCGCACGTTCAGCGGCTTCCCGTTATAGAAGTCCGTCATTTGCCGGTATGCGTTTTTCCCTCTGTCCGTGCTTTCATCATTTTGCAAAGTGAGTACACGTTGCATCCATTTTTTACGCTTTCCGGCACAAGTTCTGGGCGTATCTCCAGTAATTCCGGGTACAACGTCGCAGCCGTCAGGCTAACCTCCGACAAGCGTTCCGCCCATGGGATCATGGCTAACGACTACCAGCTATGGGCGGCACACGTTACATATACTTCCAGTGTTTTCAGGCTGTTTTTTCCACCGCCACTTTCATCCGCTCCGGTGTTTGCAGGTGTACGGGTAAAATGCTTAGACACTTTCCATCTATTGACAACAGGTAATCCGCCATCGCATCGTTCATCACTTCCGCACGGATAGCGGTTGCCACCTCATAAATGTTCATCATGTCGCTTTTGTAGCATTTTTTCGGCATATCCAGACATACATCCGAGAATAGGATGTAATGAAACAATCCTAAATGTCCATTTCCCAAATCCGCCCCCCGTATCTAATGCCCGGCGGCACATTTCAGGTGTATTCACCTCTTCCGGCACATGTTCCAACTGCCAGCCTTCTTCCTCGATGGCAGCACGGCATACCTCTGCCGTGCGTTCATGCCTGCATATAAATTCCAAAGGAACTTGTTTCATTTCCTCTCCCATTCGATTTTTTCTCTATGTTTGGTTAATGATTTCACCAGTTCGTCCATATCACCGTGCATCCGGCTCAATCCCTTTTCTACCGTTAGGTTCTCAAAGACAATCTGCTTCGGCAATAGCCGATGGCAGAAGTAGCTCGACCCGAACGGCACTCTATTCAGGTCATTGTACTGTACCCGTTTGTCGAATAGCAGTAATTCCAGTTCTTTCTCCTTGAACAGTCGGCAGGGCGCAGAATCGTTCAGCCAGAAGTTAGACATCAGCAGGGCAAACGGCTTGCCGAAACTAAGGCAACGCTCGAATATCGCTACCTTGTTACTGAACGGAGGATTAGAAACGATTACGTCCCAATGTTCCGGTTCATACTTGAAAAAATCCTGCCCAGTGCAAATATGGGAATGAACCACTTTAAATCTATGCTCTTTCATTGTTAGTACAAATTCGCTGTGTTCCGTATCGAACGGACACCATACCTTTGTCTTTTTGGAAAGATACTTGATGATCGGCAACACCGCATAGCGGGGCGTGTACTTCTCGTCACTCTTGTTGCTACCCAGATATTTTGAATAATCCATCGCTGCTATCTCTTTTTTTCCGAATTATCATTGTTATACGAAAATTCCAGTTCCACCGTCTGCCCGAACGAATCCTCCACCCAGACCGTGAAGCCGCTCTGCTCGTCCGACTGCGAGGTATAGTACAGCCGGAACGTCTCTTTCGTGAGCGGGTAGCGGTCATTGGGCAGCAACACCGTGCCGTCCTCCGTTTTCAACGTCCCTTTTCCGTCATAGAGAAACCACCGGATAGTGTACCGGGTATCTTCCCAGCGTCCTTCCCGTTTGAGTTCACAGCGGATTTCCGCCGTCTCGTTCACCTTCAGTTTCTTCGGGACGGGCATCGTCTCTACGGTGAACGGGTATTTCGTCTGAATATCCAGCTTGTCATTACAGGCAGCGACAAGCACGAGGGCGGCCACCATGTAGCAGCCCACGAGCATTTGATAAAATCTTTTCTTCATATACATTATTATATTATAGTAGTTATCGAATCATAAACCGGACGCCCACGCCTATCTGCGAGTGGAATCTTCCGCAATCACCCCCGAACAGCATCCTTTGCCGCCCGTTTACCAGCAGCACGACCTTATCCGTCAGGTAGGCGGAAAGTTCCAGCGTCAGCGCACCGCCATAGATGAAATTGTCCCCGTCCGTGAGCAGCGAACCGTCCGGCAGACGGCTTTCACCCCAGTTCACCGTTTCATACCCGGCAAGGGCGGACAAGCCCAGTGCGGCGAAGAATGTCTTTTTCCGGTCAGAGAGGAAGTTCAGGTAATACCCGCCTTCCCCCGTGAACTGGCTTGCCGGATAAAGGTTTCCCCGGTAGTCATACCGCTTTTCCAGATACTCCGCACCGATCACCCAATGGTGGGCGTTCTTCGTGTAGGTGCTTACCGCTATCCCGGCATGGTAGCCGAAACCGTCGCCGCTTTTCCAGCGCATATTGTCCGATAGTCCGCCCGTGAACTGGATTCCCCTCATTCCCGGCAGGCATCTTTGGGCGTGTGCCTGGTTAAAATGCAGGCACACCCCGAAGAGCATGATAATGAACAGTACTCTTTTCATGTGTTATTTTATTTTCAGTTCGTTAATTACTTTTGCCACCACAAGGTCGGCGTTCTCCACCCGGATAGTTTGGTGTCTGCCCCCGTTCTTCTCGAAGAGTTCGATTACCAGAATCTTGTCGTCCGGTATGGTGAACTGCGGAACGACATACACCGTGCGCACGTTGCTTTTCCCGTTCGTCACCAGCACCTCGTTATAGCTGCGTACCGGATCGAGTACCCTCTCCTGAATGGCGGTGCGCTTCGGTACTTTCTTGTCCACGATCTTGAACTTGATAAAGTCCGTGTTGAAAGCCACGTTCGACCGATTTCTCGTTTCCGTGTGGAAATAGAACAGCCCGTTATGCGAATGGATGGACTTCAAGAGGAACTGCACCCCGAAGCGTTTGCAACCCAAATGTTTGATTTCCCGTTTGTCCGCTTTATAGATGCCCTGCATAATCAGTTTCACCAGCAGCGGGCTTTCACTGCCCAGTTCACGGAAATAGATGTTCATGCGTGTGTGGCTGAAATCCGTCGTGTCCTCATTTTCCAGAAAGTCCTTCATTTCGATGTTCAGCATTTCCGGCTCATGGGCGTAACGGGCGTTGAAACTGTAAAAACTTCCGTCTTCACAAATTACCGAGAAATTCGTTTCACCCGGAAACCCTTCCGTCGTGGCTTTCACCCTGACCACATTTTCCGCCCCGTCCGCTTTCCCGGCAATAATCCAATTACTGCCCAAGTCCACATACTTCACCGCTGACGGGAAAATGATATGCAACGTTTTTGCAAACGTCACCTGCACCCCGTAAGGTGTCACCATCTGCCGATAGGGTAGCTTCTGCGTTATCCCTTGATACAGGTCATTTCCGGCAACCGTCTGTACCGTGTCGTTCACTTGTGCGTTCGCACCCATCACCACGCCCATAAGCAGGGCGACCAATCCTAAAATCTTTTTCATTGTCTTTTCTTTTTTAATTTGGTTCATATTCTGTTTCCTGTTATTGTTGTTTGGCATACAGCATCAGTTCGTAGCCCGCTTTCAGATGCACTTTCACCGTGCGGAATTTCTTGGCGAGGTATTGGCTGCCGCCCTGCATCACGCCCCTTGTCAAATCCATTGCGATCTGCTGTCCCGCACTCTGCGCAAACGATATGCTTGTCCCCAGCCCGCCGCCGATGTTCGCGAGGGCTTCCTTTGCCGCTTCCTGTTCCAGTGACGAGGGCACGGACAAGCCTTTTTGTCCGTCGCTGTCATACACCGCCAGTTCCACGGGCAGCAGGTTGCCCCGGTATTCGATGGACGATACCACGATGTCCAGCCGTTCCCCCTGTACCTTGCCCGTTCCCGAAACAAGGGTGTTCTGCGGGATCACAAGGTTTCCCGCTTGCAGCGGTTCGAGCAGCCGGAGCTTCACCGTCTGACCGTCCATGATGGTCTGGTCTTGGTGGATGCACGCCCGGATGGTGTTTTTTCCCATAGCGTAACCGTCGCCCACTGCCGTGTTGAACCCGTAGTTTCTCGGCTGGCTGTATGCCCGCATGAACTCCGCATCGCTCATCGGCTGTTGCAGTCCCGACACCGTTTGCAGCCGTGCCGCCTGTACCGCAACAGCGGGCTTTCCCGTCCTTTGCCCGTTACTTTGTCCGGTAACGGGAACTTGCACGATTGTGCCGTTTTGTCCCGCCTGCCCGTTCTGTCCCATATACTTGGCGGCAAGCTCGTAGCTCTTTTCCATCAGGGCGACTTGCTCGTCTATGCCGCCCGCCTGTTCCTGTTGCGCATCCAGCCGGGCGGTCAGTTCCTCCACCTGCTTTTTCAGTTCCTCCTTTTCCTCGTCCACCTTCGGCGTTTCGTAGAACGTGCCTAATTGTCGGTTGATGTCCCGGTAAGCAGCCGTTGAAGAACTTACGCCGCCTGCCCGTGAGCTTCCCGAATAATCCTTGAACGGCTCCCGTTCCGGTTCGCTGTCCGGCAGTTCCAGTTCCACCCCGTCCGCATTATTATTGCCCGAAAAGGCGAAATCTTCCAGCGAACGCACCTTGTCCGCCTGTTTCTTTTCCAGCCCGGCTTGCTCGTAGGCTTTCCGCTTGTCGCCAATGATCCCGTCATTCTTCGGCAAGGGAATGTCAGCGTTGAACGCCCCGACCGTTTCCCCGCTTTCGTCCTTTTCGTCCGAAGGGGCGAAGATCAGCCACATCGAGCCGAGGAACAGCAGCCCCATTAACGGGTACACCAGCAGCTTTTTCCGTTGTTGCATCTGTTTGGGCGTTAGTTCTTTGGCAGGCTTCCTGTCCTTTGCACCGCTTTTCTTCCCTTTGTTCTCCGTCCCCGTTTCCGGGGCTGCGGCATCGCTCACCGTCACGTGTTGCGTTGCCGTTTCTTTTTCCTGATTCTGTTCTTCCATGATTTACTGATTGTTAAAAGGATTGATTATACTGTCATTCTTTAGCCGGATTTGGTCGATATGCTCTATCCCCAGTTCCCGACCGTCACTTTTGCCGATGTTGTAGATGGCGGCGACGGTCATATAGACCGACAACCCGCCGAACACCACGAACATCACAAGGATAACCACCACCCGCTGATCCGGCGTGATACACCCGCACAGGCGGCGGAGCTTTTCGTCCGCCCGGTCTTGTATATCAGCAATGACCTTTGCCATAAATTTCCCGACCATGCCGTTAGCGTTTGATGGTTTGCAAATCCTTGTTTTCGGTAATCTCGAAGCCCTCGATGATGAACCCCTGCGGGTTGTTGTCACTCCTTACGGCATCCAACAACCGGCAGCGGGTGACAAGGCTTCTTTCCGTCACCGAGCTTTCCCGGAGGATAATCTGACGGGCGAACGTCCGCACGTTGTACGGGTACTTGTCAAAGTCGCACCGCACGCTGTCGATCTGCACCATCTGGTTGATATTCCCCGAAATCACCCGGTTGTAATACCCCTTTTCCGAAAGGTCTTTGTAGTAGTTGAATGCGCTCTTGTCCGCCAGCATCAGCGAGCGTTTGATATTGCTTTCGATAGCCGACTTGTCGGGTGACAACGTGAAGAACAGTTCGTGAAACCTGCGCACGTGTTCCCGTGCTTCCACCGGGCGGTTCTGCTGCACGTCCTGCGAGAGTGCCAGCATCAGCGACTTCCCGTTATCCAAGACGTATATTTTCTCCCGTTGCTTTTCAGCGAAGCTGTACGACTTCCAAAGGGCGAAGCCCGTCACCACCGCACACAGGCAGATGAACACCAGTGCAAAGAGCCGTATCTGCCTGAAACTCGTTTCTATATTCTTTAATGACTTAAATTCCATTTCTTGATTGATTTTTTAGTTACTTGATAAGTTTTCCGGCAACATTCCCCACGGCAGCACCCGCTCCGGCAGCGGCGACATTTCCCGCTTTGGCGGCAGTCGTATTCATCGCACGGTTCGCACCGCTTACGCCGCCCGCCATGATGATCCAGTTCGCAACGGTAGGTATCGTGAAGTACCCGAATATCCCGATAATCAGGAATACCATATACACCGTATTCGTGCTGTCCGGTATAAAGGTGGGATCGCTCATCGCCTCTATGTCTTTGGTGAGCATAAGCACCTGAATCCTTGCCAGTACCGAACTGAACAGGTCGCTCACGGGCAGCCACATATAGACGGAGATATACCGGGTTATCCACTGTATCAGGGTGCTTTGGAATCCATCATAGACGCTTATCGCAAAAGCGATAGGCCCTAAGATGGAGAGGACGATCAGAAAGAACGTCCGTATCGTGTCTATCACCAGCCCGGCGGACTGGAACAGCAGTTCCAAGAGTTCCTGAAACCATTTGCGTATGTTCTGTTTCATCCGATACTCGGCACGGTCTATGTACATGCCGCCCATCGTTATCAGGTCGCCAGCCGACCAGCCGAGTTCATCCAGTTTCTTGTCGAACTCTTCCTTATCCACGAGGTACGCCGTTTCCGGATTCCGCTTGTTCGCTTCATATTCCAGTTTGTCTTTCTGTTCCCGGTACTTGTTCATGTCGAAGGTCTGTGTTTCCAGCATCCCGTGGCAGCCTTTCACCACGGGCGAAAGCACCGTGTTTATCGTACCCAGTACGAACGTCGGGAAGAACATGATACACAGCCCAATGGCGAACGGGCGCAGCAGCGGGTACACGTCGATAGGTTCGGCACGGGCAAGGGCTTGCCACACTTTGGCGGCGACGTAGAACAGCGCACCCAACCCGGCTATCCCTTTAGCTACGCCCGTCAGGTTGGAGCATAACGGCATCATTTCCTGATATAGCGTGTGCAATATCTGGTGCAGGTTCTCAAAGTCTATTGATAATAACATCATCTTACCTTATTATATATATGTACAGGAATCCGTTCTTACCAGTAGCGTTCGTCCGCCGAGCCGTACAGAGCCATCACCCGGTCGGTGTCCTTCTTCTTTTTCGCCCGCAGGTAACTCACCGAAATATTCTTGTTCGTGTAGTATTGCACGAGATTGCGGTATTCCAGCAGCCTTTTATAGCTTTGGTCGATAATCGCCAGCCGTTCCGCATCCGAGAGCGACATTCCGGTGATATTCACCACGTTTTTCAAATCCTGCAACACGTCCGCACTCTCGGTCAGCAGCTTTGCGTAACCAAAAGAGATCGTGCTTAGCTCGTCCGGCGTATAGTTCGGATCGCCCAGCATCTTCTGGTAGTTCCGTACATAGATTTCCGAAATATCCGCCACCAGTTCAATGCTTTTCTTTACCTTTACACCGCCCTTAATCACGTCGTGTACATCCTTTAGCGCATCATAGTACCGCTTCCCTTGTTCAAATACTTTGGCGGTTTCCTTGAACCCGTCCAATGTGTTTTTCGCCGTCGTAGAGGTCTGCGCAATCTGTTTGACGGTATTGATAATCCCTTGCGCCAAGTTTCCCGGATCGCTCACAACCCACTGTGCGTTAGCCGTACCCGCTGCCAGCAGGCACGCCAACCCCATGACTATCGCTTTTATCTGTTTCATACTCTTATTTGTTTAATTGATGGTTACTCCGTTTATATTCTCCGCCGGGCGACAGGTGTATGCGGTCTTTCTCCTTGTCGTAGGTCAGCATCACAGCCAGCCCCGTTTCGATGAAGAAGTAGCCGTCTGTCTCCCGTATCAGGTACGTTTCCGTCCGGGTGCTTCCCGCATGGCTTTTCTTTATCACTGTTACCCGGTATTGCCCGTTTTCTTCCGAAAGGGTAAAGGGCGGCTTACTGCCCGTGCTTACCCAGTCGCCCCGCATCTTTTCCAGTTTGTCGGCATTCGTTTCCTTGCAGGAAATAACGAATGCCAATGCCACCGTCACCGCTGACAGCAGCAGGATTAAATTCAATCGTTTCATAATGATTTCGTTTTTAATGATGATTTGTACAACCAGCCGTTTATACGTTTAGCCGTTTAGTCATTTAGCCAACCAACCGTTTAATCGTTTAGCCAGCCGTCCGGCTGTTCAGTCGTTCAGCCGATTAACCAGCCAGCCAATCAACCAGCCGGCTACCCGTACATCCGGTTATTCATTTATTTACCCATTAGCATATCGGCACATTGTCCCATTGGCACATTATTTACTTGTACTTCGTTTCCGCCAGCCGCTTGATGGCAAGTTCCAAGTCGCCGCCCAACTCTTCCGCAAGATTGAACACCTCCGTTTTCTCGCTCTCTTCGGTGGTGTACGTCAGGTACTCGGCAGGCGACACTTCCGTGGCATATACCGCCGACTGTACCCCGTTCAGCCCGATCCACACTTCCTTGTATTTCCGTCCGGGATGATTGGCAAGGTTGATGGACAAAATTTGCGCTTTCTCCTTTTCCGTCAGTCCGAGCATCGCCTGTATGCCATCGAACTTGTTCATGTACTTTTTCTGGTCGAGCAGTATCTTGCAATCACTGTTATTGATGATCGCTTCCTTCACGATGGGCGACGAGATTATATCGTCCACCTCCTGCGTAACTACCACTGCTTCACCGTAATACTTGCGGACGGTCTTGTAGAGATATTTCAGATATTCACTCATGCTCGGCGAAGAAAGGGCTTTCCACGCTTCCTCACAGATAAGCATTTTTCGCACCCCTTTCAACCTACGCATCTTGTTCAGGAAGGCTTCCATGATGATAATCGTTACCACCGGGAAAAGCTCGGAATTATCCTTCACGGCATCAATTTCAAAGACGATAAACCGCTTGTTCAGCAGGTCGATGTTCTCTTTCGAGTTCAGCAGGAAATCGTAACGACCGCCTTTGTAATATTGCCGCAGCGTGGTAAGGAAGTTGTCGATATTGAAATCATCCCGGCCTACCTTGATGTCCCTTTTCGCCAGTTCCGCACGGTAATCCTCCAGCATATACTCGTAGAAGGTATCGAACGAGGGCACGATGCTCCGGTCTTGCTGTATCTTGCGGATGTATGCCGACACCGCACTGCCCAGCTCGCCGCTTTCCGTCTTCGTGATTTTCTCGTCTTCGCTCTTCCACAGCGTCAGCAGCAACGTCTTTATACTGTCCTTTTTCTCCACACTAAACTTGTAATCGTCGGTGAAAAAAGGATTGAAACTGATGGGCTTATCTTCCGAATACGTGTAATACACCCCGTCCTCGCCCTTTGTCTTGCGGTGTATCAGTTCGCACAACCCCTGATACGAGTTACCTGTGTCGATCAGTACCACGTGGCTATTCTGCTCGTAATACTGCCGGACTAAATGGTTCATAAAGAACGACTTTCCCGAACCCGAAGGCCCCAAGACGAACTTGTTGCGGTTCGTGATTACGCCTCTTTTCATCGGCAAGTCTGAAATATCCAGATGCAGCGGTCTGCCCGTCACCCTGTCCACCATCTTGATACCGAAAGGCGATAATGAATCTTTATAGTTTGTTTCTTCCGTGAAGAAACACAGGGCTTGCGGGATGAACGTGTAGAAACTTTCCTCGAAAGGAAAATCCCCCTCGTTACCCGGTATGCCCGCCCAGAACAGCGTCGGCACGTCCGTTGTGTTATGCCGGGGCTTGCACTCCATAAGGGCAAGCTGGCTGCCCACATCATTCTTGATGTGTTTCAGTTCTTCCTGGTCGTCCGACCATGCCATCACGTTGCAATGGCAACGTACCGAGGTCAGCCCCTTGCTGTGCGCTTCGTTCAGGTATTCCTCTATCCATTCCCGGTTAATTTGGTTCGACCGGGAATAACGGGATAGCGACTGCATATTTCGGGCGGTCTGCTCGAAGCGTTTCAGGCTCTCCGTGTGGTCGTCGATAAAGAGGTACTGGTTGTAGCAATGGTTACAGGAGAGCAGCACGCCCACCGGGGCGGCGAAACTCAACCTGCAATCGCTCCGGTCGGTGGACAACCGTTCATAGCGGCTGTCCGTGCCTACCTTGCCCGGCAAGTCCTCCACGTCCGAAAGGGTGTGCAGGCAAAGGATGTCGTCGCCTATCCGCATTTCTTCCGGGTTCAACTGGATGTCCTTCAGTACCGTAGTATCGCTTTGCGAGAGGGAGAAATATTTCTCCACGATGCCCGCCGTCGTTTCCGTCCCGACGATCTCGTCCGTCGTCAGGCGGCGGAGCGTGATAAACCCGCTGTCGTTCATGATTCGCTCGAACTGCCCGACCGCTTCATGGAATTTCGTTACCGTTTCCTTGTCCTCGATCTCCTTCGGGATAATCTTTCCCTTGCACAGCGTGCTGAACGTGCTTTCCTGACGGCTGCGCGTCTTCGTTGTCTTGGTAAGGAACAGGTAGCAGAAATGGTTAAGGAACGGGCGTTCGTTGAAGTGCCTCTCAAACGAGCGGGACAAGAAGCTAAGGTCGTCCCTGTTAATCTCCGGCTGGTACTTCTCCTCGATAAAAAAGTCCTGCTTATGCACGATGGAGTAGTCCGGCAGTACCTTTACCGCCTTGTGCCACGCCGAATGTATCGCCTCGTACTCCGTTTGGGTGACGGTGAACAGTTCCGGCAGTTCCACTTGGAAGGCTACCGTCACGTCCGCATCCTTGCTCACGATGCAGCCGTTCTCCACAGCCAAAAGCGGGAACTTGCTTTCCAGCGTTGCCGCTTTCATTACGTTTCTCATTCTTTCTTGTTTTTGGTAGTAAATAATCGGGGAATTTTCAGTCGGTTCAGTACGTACCTCGGATGCCGTTTGCGGGCGGCGGCTTTCATCAGCCCGTGCGTGCCGTACCGGGCGTTCAGCCGGAAGGTGAGCCACACCAGCAGCGTGGCCGCAGCCACGCCGAAGCCGATGCACACCCACTGGTTCACGCCTGCCATGTACAGAATTACAAATACCACGAACACGGCGAGCAGCCCGGTGGCAAACACGAAAAGATACTGGCTTTCCAAGCCCTTGAACTCCACATTCCTGCCAATCCCCTTGTTGATTTCAAAGTTCATAAACTGCTTGTTTACAGGAAGAATGAACGCAAAATTGTGGCGGCTACAATCAGGAAGATACAAGCCCCGAACCAGCTCGCCGCCGTCTTGCTCGTGTCAGGATCTCCGCTGCTAAACTTGCCATATACTTTTACTCCCCCGATTAACCCGACCACCGCACCGATCGCGTAAATCAGCTTCGTGCCCGGATTAAAATAACTTGTCACCATCTGCGTGGCTTCGGTGATACCCGCTTGTCCGTTACCCTGTGCCATTGCACCTGCGGCAGCCATTACAAGGCTTGCCATCAAAAAGATTCTCTTCTTTGTCATTGTCTTAAAAAATTAAATTAAACATCGTTGTTATTCATCAGTCGGGCGACACGCTGCCGTGCCCCTTCAAACTCATCCAGCATTTCATCCCACACATCTGAACCCATCACGACGGGCAGCACTTCACGGGCTTGCTGTTTCTCTTGCTCGTTCGCAGCGTCCGTTACCATGATCCGGTGTACCTTCTTCAAGTCCTCGAAGGTGTACCCGGTGGCAAAGTCGGGGTTGCCGTCAGGGTAATAAGCCCCCAGTCCTTCTTCCTCTTCCACCTCTTCGGGCGTGGGTACATATTCCTCTTCTTCCGCCTCGTCCTCTTCCGGCTCTACCTCGATGTCGGAGTAGTCCGCATCATCATCCGCCGGGGCGGTTTCTTCCGGTTGTTCCGCACCGTCAGCCGCAGGTTCTTCGGTAGCCGTTTCCGGCTGTTTTTCCGTATCGTTTCCGGGCGTTCCGGGTGCGAAATTATCCGTTTTATCCGCTTGATTATCAGCGTGTCTTTGCTTGTCGTTCGGCTCGTCCGTTTGTCTTTTCCGGTAGGTGCTTTTTCCGATAACCGTGTACGGTTCGTCCGTTTTTTCCTCCGGTTCGTCGTCGGCTTCTTCCGTATCCGTTTTCCAAAAAGACCGCATCAAATCGTGACGGAAGTATTGCCACAGCACGGCAAGGTAGTAGAGCAAGATTACGGAGATTATCATTTTCAGTATCATGGCAGTCCCTCCCGGCATTAGAATAAGTTTTCTATTTTTCCGGCGTATGCCACCTCGATTTCTTCCCGGTACTGCTCGAAGTGCTGTGCCAGCACGTTGTCTATGTAGGCGGAAAGCGACACTTTGCCGCCCGTCAGCATCATGGAGATTTTGGCAATTCGTTCGTGATACTCACGCCGCACGTACACGGGCTTGCCGTAACGGGCGGGTATATCCATCCCTTTGAGAAAGGTGCTGTCGTAGTCCGCCGTCTGCTTTGCTTTGCGCCGCTTTCCGTCCGGCACTTTCCCGTCAGCCACCTTTGGGGCAACCCTGTTTTCCATTGGCACAGCAGTTTCCCTTTTCTCTGTTTCCTGTTCCTGTTCTTCCGCCTCTTGTCCTGTTTCCTCTGTTTCCTGTGCATCACCGTTACTTTGCAGCTTTTCTGTTTCGCCAGCCATCATCCGCATAAGCAGTTCTTCGTCGATGGGCTTATCTGCTTGTCGCTTTTTCATAGCCTGATAGTTTGAGGATGGATATTATTTCATGTGCCAATTCGGGTATGCCGCTGCCCGCAGCCATCCGCTTGTCGGGAGCGAACAGCGTGGAGCGGAACACCGTCCGGTTTTCCGCATCCAGTTCCTTGCGAAAGCGTTTCGTGTCCGGTATCTGGGTAGTGAGCATCGGCAGCCCCATTCCGGCGATTACTTTTTCATACCGTCCGTACAGTTCGCTTTTTTCCCGTTTATCTACCAGATTCCAAAAGAGGTACAAGCCTTTTAAACGGCTTGTTTCCTTGCCTAACATCATCCGTTGCAGCACGTCCAAGAAAGCGAGCGTGCTTTCCAGTACCGTTTGGTCGGCACTCACCGGAGCAAAGATGTAATCCATTTGCGCAATGGTCCGCAATATGCCCGACGAGTTCACCGTACCGGGCAGGTCAAAGAACAGCAGGTCATAGTTTCCACTGTCCGCCAGTTCCGCCGCCATGTCCGGCGCACGTTCCACCCGGCACTTCTGAACCGGATAGGCGGCACGTCCCGGCTCACGCATCTGCTCGTATGCCATCCGTTTCAGGTACTCGTTTTCCAGTACCGCCCGGCTGTCCCTCTCCCGCATCTCATACAGGCTGTGTTGCGGAAAGTCACAGTCGATCACCGCCAGCGGACACCCGCAGTTGTAGTGCAGGTAACTCGCCACCAGCACCGTGATAGCCGTTTTACCGCTACCGCCCTTTTGTGTGGCGAAAGCCACGTTCAAAGTCTGTTTATCCATATCGTCAATCAATTAGTTATTCATTCGGTTGCCTAAGCAATCGGTTATCTGTTCATTCATTCAGTCACTCAATCGGTCAGCCAATCGTCCGGCTGTTTGTTCATCCGGCTAATTCATCATGCGTTCAGCCGTTTGCCCGTTCATTCACCCAATCATCCGGCTGTTCATCCGTTTAATCGTTTAGCCGTTTAGTCATTTGGCTGTTTAGCCAATCATCCGGCTAACCGTTCAGTCATTCGTCCGCTTATTCATCCGACAAAGCCATCATCCGTTTAACTGCTTGTTTGGCTGACTATCCACTCGCTTGACCGTCCGTTTATCCGTCTGTTCGGATAGCCGTTTTGCCGTTTCCACGGCGCAAAGGAATATCAAATTATCGGTAGATTATTCGTTTGATTATCAGCCTGTCACGCATTGTCTTTCCACTCGTAGAGTTGTCGCATCCGGGCATAATGACCGGACGGAAAAAGGGCTGTTACTTTGCAGTCGTGAACCAAAATTCAGAGAAGATGAACAAGAGTAGTAACCGCCCGAAGGACTGCCGGGTCAGTCCGCAACAGACAAGGGCATCCCCAATCTGTCCGGTAGGACGGATTTTATTTTCAACCGAAAATAGCAAGTTGTGTGCTGCGGCACTCGCTTTGCTTTCCGTGCCTCACCACCACCTTGCCCCGCTGGTGCAAAATCCTCCGAAGTCGGATTTTCCTTTGCGGGGGAGAGCCGTAAGCATACGGCAGTTTCAACCCATGTTTCACTTAAAATTTGATAGAACTATGGATAGTCAGAAGAAGTATTCCAACAATCACGGGCGCAAGCCCAAAACCGACAAGATACGCCATCGCTACGTCTTCCGTCTGGACGACAGGGACAACGCCCGTTTCCTTGCCCTTTTCGATGAATCCGGCAAGGCAACCCGTGCCGAATTTATCGTTTCCGCACTCTTCGGCAGGGAGATAAAGGTCGTGAAACTCGATAAGGGCACGCAGGATTTCTACATGCGCCTGACCTCTTTTCACTCCCAGTTTCGCAGCATCGGCGTGAACTACAACCAATGCGTGCGTGCGCTCAAATCCAATTTCTCGGAGAAGAAAGCCCTCGCTTTCCTTTATAAACTGGAGCAGCACACCCTCGAACTGGTGGAACTTAGCAAACAGATTTCCGCACTGGTGGAAGAGTTTCAGACCAAATACCCGGTCAGATGATAGCCAAGATTTCACATGGTAGCAGTCTGTACGGCGTGCTTTCGTACAACCAGTTGAAGGTGGACGAACTTCATGCCGACGTGCTTTTCGGTAACCGGATTATCGAGCCGCAGGGCGATACCCCCTACGCCATAGAGCATATTTCCCGCTCGTTCGAGGACTACCTGACCGCCAACCGCAAGACCGAGAAACCCATTCTGCACATTTCGCTCAATCCCGATCCGAAAGATTGCGTGAGTGAAGAGCAGTTTATCAAGTTGGCGGAAGAGTATATGCGGCGCATGGGCTTCGGCGACCAGCCTTATATTGTCTATCGCCACAACGACATCGGGCGTGAACACCTGCACATCGTTTCCGTCCGGGTGGACGAAACCGGGCGTGCCATTTCCGACAGCTACGAACACGAGCGTTCGATGGCCGTCTGCCGGGAACTGGAACAGCAGTTCAGCCTTACCCCGGCAACTAAGAAAGAATGGAAGGAAGGGCTGCCCTTGTCGCCCGTCGATTACGACAGTGGCAACCTCAAAGGGCAGTTGGCGGGCGTGATCCGTCCAATAGCCCGTGAGTGGCGTTTCCAGTCGCTCGGCGAGTACCGTGCCGTGCTTTCGCTTTATGGCATTTCGGTGGATGAAGTCAAAGGGGAATATGGCGGACGGGAGTATCACGGCTTGTCCTATTCGGCAACCGACAAGGAAGGTAACAAAGTAGGCAAGCCTTTCAAATCCTCCATCTTCGGCAAGGAGGCAGGCATCGACGCACTGGAAAAGCGTATGCAGGTTTCCGCTGCATGGGTGAAGAAGCACAAGGACATTGCCACCGACACCGCCGCCCGCATAGCGGCAGCCATGCAGACCGCAGGACATGACCGGGCACTTTTCGAGCGTGAACTCATGCGGCAGGGTATCGGCGTGGTGTTCCGTCAGAACGAAGCCGGGCGCATCTATGGCGCAACCTTTATCGACCATGCCGACAAGACCGTTTTCAACGGTTCCCGTCTGGGCAAGGAGTTTTCAGCAGGTGTATTCAACGACCTTTTCAATGGGCAGGACGGTACGCACCCCGTACAACAGCAGGGACATTCCAGCGCACCTGAATGGCAAGAACGTGATACAGTGTACCAGCCCGACCATAAGGACAGCACCGCCGAAAATGTGGCAAACGCTTTCAGCCTGTTCGCACCCGTGCAGGGTGGTGTATCTGGTAACCAGCCCGCACCCCAGCAACGGAAAAGAAAGAAGAAGCGCAGGTACGGCAGGCAGCAATAATAAGAACTACAAGAATTACCCGCATGGTTTCCCGACCTCATTTTCGCAGCGTAAAGCGAACGCCCGTAGTGTAGCGTTAAAAAGAAAAAGCTGTTTGAGCGTAGCGAAAAGTCCGTTTAAGTGAGAGCAGAGTCAAACTTGTTTGAACTATGCCGAGCGTAGGACTTTCGCCGTAGGCAATTCTTTTTCTTTAGCGGAACGGAGGAAGAGAGTAGCGGAGAAAATGCAGTCTTGATTTTTTCTTTTTGGTACTTTTTCTTTTGTATCAAGACAAAAACAGTGCAAATCGAACGCAATCAAGTTTACTTGAATTGCTGAGATGCAGCCTGTTTTATGAAAAAGAAAAAAGTACATAAACAAAACGAAGTTTTATCTTTAATTTTCAACGATTTATGCAAAACGAAGACGATTTGCGTGGACTTGCCAAAGTAATGGAGTTCATGCGTACGATAAGCATCCTGTTTGTCGTGATTAATATTTACTGGTTCTGTTACCAGTCCATCCGGGAGTGGGGCATTAATATCGGCGTGGTCGATAGAATCCTGCTCGGTTTCCAGCATACCGCCGGGCTGTTCTCCAATATCCTTTGGACGAAACTTTTTGCCGTGGTGTTCCTTGCCTTGTCCTGTTTAGGCACAAAGGGCGTGAAGGAGCAAAAGATCACTTGGCGGAAGATTATTCTTTCCGGTGTGTCGGGCTTGCTGCTGTTCTTTTTCAACTGGTGGCTCTTGGCACTCCCTTTGCCGCTATCGGCAAACACGGTGTTCTATGTCGCCACCCTCACGGCAGGATATATCCTGCTGCTCATGGCAGGGCTGTGGATGTCCCGCCTGCTCAAAACCAACCTGCTTGAAGACGTGTTCAACGTCGAGAACGAGAGCTTTATGCAGGAGACGGAACTCAAAGAGAACGAGTATTCCGTCAATCTCCGCACCCGCTTCTGGTTCAGGGGAAAGACGCATGACGGATGGATTAACCTTGTTAATATTTTTCGTGCGACGATGGTGTTGGGAACACCGGGCAGCGGGAAGTCCTACGCAATTATTAATCAATACATTAAGCAGGTTATAGAGAAAGGTTTTTCCGTTTTCTTGTATGATTTCAAATATCCCGACCTTTCCGAAATTGCTTACAACCACCTGCTTAACAATCTGGACGGTTACAAGGTCAAGCCGAAATTCTACGTGATAAATTTCGATGATCCGGCGGGTAGCCACCGTTGCAATCCCATTCACCCGGACTTTATGACGGACATATCCGATGCCTACGAGAGTGCGTACACGATTATGTTAAATTTGAACCGCACATGGATCAGCAAGCAGGGCGACTTCTTCGTAGAATCACCTATCATTCTGTTAGCCAGTATTATATGGTATTTAAAAATCTACAAGAACGGCAAGTACTGCACCTTCCCCCATGCCATAGAGTTCCTGAACCGGAAATACGCTGATATTTTCCCCATCCTCACCAGTTACCCCGAACTGGAGAACTATTTAAGTCCTTTTATGGACGCTTGGGAATCCTCGGCAGTGGAGCAGTTGCAGGGGCAGATAGCTAGTGCTAAAATTCCGCTTTCCCGTATGATTTCCCCGGCTCTCTATTGGGTAATGACGGCGGATGATTTCACGCTCGACATCAACAACCCGGAAGAACCGAAAGTGCTGGTTGTCGGCAACAATCCCGACAGGCAGGGCATTTACGGTGCAGCTCTCGGTCTGTACAACTCCCGTATCGTGAAGTTAATCAACAAGAAGAAACGGCTCAAATCCGCCGTAATCATAGACGAGTTACCCACCATTTACATGCGTGGGCTGGATAACCTGATTGCCACCGCCCGAAGCAACAAGGTAGCCGTCATGCTCGGCTTTCAGGATTTCAGCCAGTTAAAAAGGGACTACGGCGACAAGGAGAGTGCCGTGATCTGCAATACCGTTGGGAATGTTTTTGCAGGTCAGGTGGTTGCCGAAACCGCCAAAACCTTGTCGGAGCGTTTCGGCAAAGTCTTGCAGAAACGACAGAACATGACGATCAACCGGAACGAAACTTCCGTTTCCATCAATACCCAGATGGATAGCCTTATCCCGGCTTCCAAAATCAGTAACTTGACACAGGGAATGTTTGTCGGTGCAGTAGCGGACAATTTCGACGAACGCATTGAGCAGAAGATTTTCCACGCCGAGATTGTTGTGGACAACGAGCAGGTCAAACGGGAAACCGCCCGTTACGTGAAGATACCGCAGATTATCGACTTCACCGACAAGCAGGGTAACGACACCATGCAGCAGCAGATTGAACAGAACTACTACCGTATCAAGAACGAAGTCAAACAGATTGTCTCTGACGAAATAGAGCGGATCAAAGCTACCCCGGAGCTATCACACTTGATAAAGGGCAAGTAATGTACAGAAACAGACGAACCGTTGGCATTATTCTGTCTGCCAACGGTTTATTTGTATTCTCAATAAGGATGTCCTGCACTAATTTTCCCTAATTAATTACTTTTTCTCCTCAATTAGAGCGATTTTAGCTTTTTTATTCGTATCTTTGCAGTGCCCATCTACAATTAGAAGGGGTTTCGAGGCTCGTTTTGGCAAGATCCAATTCGGAGCCTTGCGTTTTTATAAGACTTCATCCAGCTTCTTTTTCAGCATTTTTTTTATCTTTTTCTCACCGCTTGGTCTGTTCAGGTAATAGGCTGTCAACAGGTAATACCCGTAAGGGCTTCGTTGCGGTTCGAGAACGATTACATATTTTTCCACTGTATCATATACATATGTCCGGTAGATATTCTTACGGTGCTTCATGTCTCTTTCTTCACAACTGAATATTTCCAATACATGGGAAGTCCTTTCCTCGATATGATGTCGAATCCAGTGCAAACGGCAGGAACGATCTGGCTCGAAAACCCTTTTCTTCGTCACAGCACCTTCCGGCTCCTTGTCATCGGTTGTTGTTAGATGCATGAATTCTCGCTGCATGTCTATATCTCCGTCCGATTTGATAGGATAGATGCGTTTGGCACGAAACATGAATATTTCGTTATCTTCTATGTCTCGACAATACACCCTGTATAGTGAATCCTTGCGTTCCTTCTCCCCCAGATGCAGGATTTCCAGCAGTTCCGGGTATTTCTTTAACAAATTGAATGGCATAGGCTTACTTTTGCAAGTTGATAAAGAAAAGGTTGAACTTCTTATTTTTCAAGGGAGTGGTACATAATAGAGAAAGGTTTGTCTGTTTCCTTATTTTTTCGACAATCAGACGTTTTGCCCGTACCTTTCCTTCAATGGTTCCCCGTTGGATGCGCAAGTGGTAGTTTATCGCTCCCATAAGGATGTCCGCCAACTGGATAAAATGTACTTGATGCGACTTGACAAAATTAAAATCCCGTATAGCCGAATTGTATTTCAATATTTCCGCCAGCTTATGTAATTTCCGTTGGCTGCACGTGTCTTTGATGTCAAAATAGACATTATAGGTACTATCCATGTCCATTTGATGGTGCAATAACTGGTAATACATCCGAAAATAAAAATCATTGTAACTGTATTCTGTCCGTGTATTGTCTATTTCCGACTTATCCACAATGACCGCACGGAATTTCATATTGGTCATAAAGAAATAATCCACTATTTCATTATAAAGGGCAAAGGTTTTGTCCGAGATATTCGTCCATTTCAATTCCCCTTCGCACCCGTGTTTCTTTTTAATTTCCCGTATCTGCTTTTTGGCGAGAGTCATTTCATTGTACGGTATGCTTACATAACCGTATATCATATAAGGCTGTCCGTCATTTTCCAGATGCGTACTCTCGTCACAATATATGTTATAGGTCCTATGATTACACTCCATGGTGGTATTCATTTAACAATCAAAGTACAAAGATAGGGATAAAAAGTCATTCCCAAGAGAATACGTGCACTTTTTACTTTCTGTTTACGAATAAGTTACAGAGTATTTTATAGAATTATCAGTACCATGAATCATTTTCAAACTTAGAATTTGGACTAAAACAACAAATAAAAGAGCCGAAATGGAAAGTCATATTTGTTAAAAAGTCCTCATCTTTGCAAAATAATAAACTCTTATGAATTATGAAAAAAGGAATTGTATGCCTGTTGTTCTCAGGCCTTGTTGTTTGTCACACGAATGCTCAGACAGCTGTAGAAGGAAACAAGTTTTTGGATAATTGGTCTATTGGAATTAGTGCAGGAGGAACAACCCCTTTGACACATCACGCTTTCTTTGGAAACATGCGTCCAATCACGGGGATAGAACTGAATAAACAATTGACACCGATTTTCGGTTTCGGGCTGGAGGCTGTCGGAAGTTTTAACACTTCACGAAGCAGGACTGCTTTCGACCGCTCCAATGTCAGCCTGCTGGGACTGGTGAACCTGAACAATCTCTTTGGGACCTATACCGGAGTCCCCAGACCTTTTGAAATCGAAGCGGTGGCTGGAATCGGATGGCTACATTATTACATGAACCGGAGTACGGGAGTGGATCAGAACAGTATGTCAACAAAACTGGGCCTGAACTTTAATTTCAACCTGGGAGAGAATAAGGCATGGACATTGGCACTGAAACCTGCCCTGGTCTATGACATGAACGCTATGGGTTCCGAAGCCGTACGTTTCCATTCCGAACGGGCTGTATGGGAAATATCCATGGGGCTGAAGTATCATTTCGGATGTAGTAACGGGAAACACCATTTTACAAAGGTGAGACCTTACGACCAGCAGGAGGTAGATATGTTAAATACAAAAATTAATGAACTTCATGCACAGGCTGGTAAGAACGCTGCGGCATTGCAGGAGGCAGCACGCAAGGTAACGGAACTGGAGGCCGCGCTGGACAAATGCCTCAACCAAGAGCCTAAAATAGTGAAAGACACCATTGACAACACCAAGAAGACGTTGGAATCCGTCATAACTTTCCGCCAGGGCAGGACAACCGTTGACAACTCCCAACTCCCGAATGTCGAACGTATCGCTACTTATTTAAAGAGCCATAAGGAAGCAAGCGTGGTCATCAAGGGATATGCCTCCCCCGAGGGAAGTGTGGAAGTTAACGAGCGGATCGCCCGACAAAGAGCGGAGGCCGTGAAAAAAATGCTGGTGAGCAGGTATGGAATTGCAGGAGAACGGATTGTGACCGAGGGCCAGGGAGTGGGTAACATGTTCGAGGAACCTGATTGGAATCGGGTGAGTATCTGCACAATCAATGCAGCAAGTGATAAGTAGTATGACTTGATATGAAAAATTTCTATGATCATCCGGTAATGATGATAGAAACTGAAAAACTTTTAAAGAGGATGATATGGATGCTCTGTGCATTTCATTAATCCTCTTTTATTTAGAGAAAGATCTAATTAGAAGAGTATGTCTGGAAATAATTTTATTAGAAATTCCTCCCCTGTCATATGACTGGACTCTGGCAAACAGCCTCCTTCTGTTGTATCAATCTCCACCGGTCAATAAAGTTCAGGGATTAGGATTGCCCGGAATTTACAATAAACGATAAATAATCTTGTGAATTAAAATATGTAACATGACTAAAGCAGACATTATTAACCGTATCTCCAAAGAACAGGGGATCGACCGCCAAACCGTCACCTTGGTAATTGAGGGCTTCATGAAATGTGTGAAAGATACGCTCGGCAGGGAGAAAAGTGTATTCCTGCGTGAATTCGGCACCTTTTCTTTGAAGAGAAGGGCAGCCAGGAAAGTCCAGAATATCTCTCAACATACAACGATATTACTCCCCGAACGCCATGTTCCACATTTCAAACCTTCGGAATCTTTTTTAGCTTTTCGGAAAGAGGATAATCGAAAATAGCTCAGACTGGAATCGTTCCTTTTCGTTGTCAGGGAGGGGTGATTTTTGATGTGATTCATGGGAGTTTATCAATCATGTTCTGCTCCTGTTTTCCGATACCTTTCGGACATGGACGACAGGAGCATAGATGGCAGGATGATCATTTAGATTTCCAGTAAACCTGTAAATTGACTGTTATGCGTATTTTCAATCTTTCATTGCTGACCTCCATGTTCGTCCCCTTCCCGCTACCTGCTCAGGTAAGCGAGCATACATAGAGGTAACCGGTACTTCCGAGATAGAAATCGTGCCTGACAGGATTCATTACATTATTGGAATAAGGAAATATTTCAAGGAAAAGTTCGATGGCGTATCCTAGTCGTAAGAATATCGGGCGAAGGCCCTCTTGGCAGGATAGAAGAGATATTGAAACGGGGTTGGGAAACAGTCGGAGTTCCACGAAAGACAATCCGCACATAGGTCGTGGATGATAATTGGTATAAGCTGGAACAGGATTTTGGGGTTTCCAAAACATTCGATGTCACGTTACGTGATTTCAAGCAGATTGATGAAATTTCAAAATGGATGGACACACAAAAGAGATTCATATGATATATATAGATGAACCGGAACATAGGGATATCCTGTCTTATTACAGGACAGGGAAAATAGAAGCACTGAAAGCAGCACGGGAAAAGGCAGTTTATTTGCTGGAAGCGATGGGTAAGGGACCGGGTGAGGGTATCCGCATCATGGTAGAGAGGGATGTTGGAGAGGAACTGTTTGCCAGGGCCACATATCATCGGTTTCCTCGCTTCCGTTCGAGAGAGGCCACACGATAAAAAAAAGAGATTCGATGCTGGTCCGATTCGGAATCATGGACTGGTAAACCGTTATTGTAACGAATTCCAGCAGCCACCAGAATGTCCTCAAGAGAAGATACCGAGTATCCAGTGTATGCTGGAAGGGAGTTGGAACCTGTGATGAAATACCCGGTCATTTTCTCAGACTTGTAAATAGATTAATAAATTTAACTCACGATAATGGAAGATTATTACTTTATTATGAATGCCGGGGTAAAAGCCGGAGGGGAAATCACCCATGCGATTTTAGAAGGGAAAATTGTATCCGCACCAAAAGGATACGATGCCTTCACTGGGATTGAAGCAGCTAAGGAGAAGCTGGTCTGCGGGGAGATCCGTCGTCAAATGAAAGAATTCGGTATCGAGCTTGAAATCGTACCGGTAAATACAGATTTTTTACTACAATGAAGGAATATTGCGTTTATTGGTTTGAAAATGGGGAACCGAGGCACGAAGTGTTTTCCTGCCTGAGCGGGGCAGAGATGTTCTCCTGTATGATAAGAGGACGGGAAGGTGTGGAACACGTGGAAATATCTGAGGAGGATTTCCTTGACCCGGAGGAACTCCAGGAAATATATCCCGGAGATTTCTCTTGAATGTATGACATGAATCCGTGAAGTGTCTTTTGCCGTAACCTGGCGATAAAAGGAACATATCTGGTTACAAAATCGAACAGAATTAACCCTTATTGAATATCCACCGGTTAATCGTATACGCAAGATGAAAGCTCCACGGAAAATTAACACATGAACCAGTGGCCTCCTTCTTGTGTGTTGTTCCCTTATTTTCCTTTCAAGCGAAAAGGAAGAGATCGGGGAAACCGTAGTAAATCGGAAAACATGATTCATGTATCTGCCGTGATCCACTGACCTGACAGGCTATTTTTATACCAATATCGTGGATATAGAGGAGTGTGTAAGCAGAAAGGGACTGGAGCATGAAAGAATTCTCGTGTTTATGTCCACGAGTTCCACGAAAGCTGCGATATTTGAAATCATACATTCCAAAGGGAAGTGCGAGCGTAAAACGCTGAAAAAGTATGGTCCCCCGAAGAGATTACAGTAGAGGGCATAACGGGGACATTGAACGACGTGCAGGAATTAGCTCCTGCTTCGGTGTACGCCATGATCATAGGTTCCCATGGCATGGGATGACTTCCCGCGGATGGTACATAGGCGCGTTCCCTTTTTAGGATTAAAAAGCACTGGGAGTACTAGGAGTAGCTGCTGACACGCTATTTCGGGGACTGACCCGGGAGTACCAAACGGACGTGTGTGCCCTGGCTCGGGGGATTGTAGGCGCGGAAATCAAAATGGGTTACATCCTGTTTGACGATTGCTACATATCACCGTGGAGGTTGCCAATGAACTGAAGAAGTCACAGGATTCTTCATAGCCTCTACCAGTGAAATGATGACATACGGAATGCCTTACGCCACTGTGGGGGAGTTCCTGCTGGGAAGTCCTGATTACGGATCCCTTTGCGAAGAATTCCACAACTTTTATTCAACCTATGAAATGATGCCCTGCGGGACACTGGCTGTGACAGATTGCTCTGAATGGGATAATATGGCTGCTATCATGAAAAGTATCAATGACAGGTATGTTTTCGATAATTCCCTGCAAGGAGAGCTCCAGGGAGTGGACGGATACACGCCCGTCATCTTTTACGATTTTGCCGATTATATCCTCACCCTCTGTTCTGACCCTGTTCTGATCGCTCGGTTCTGGGAACAGTTGGACCGGCTTGTTACCTATAAACCCCATACGGGTAAATTATATTCCAGGGACAGAGGCCTCTTCTCATACGCACTTTCTCGGGCATAACGATCTCGGCCCCGAGCACTAATCCCATGGCCTTGCTGAAAGGTATGACCTCTTGGTACAAGGCCACACACGAATACCCCCGTGGAAAACGGACAAATGAAAATACCCGCGTATTACGCAAATATTCCCCTTTCTTCATAAAATTTCCGATAAGTTCGGACAGGATCGAAAATAATTCTACACGTATGTACCATATAAAATTTTGCAGTGATATTCTTATTTACAGTTTGTTCGGGTAGAAAGGTCACGAGAAAATCAAAACTTCAATTACTCTCGAACCGGAATGTGACAAATCTACGAACAGGAGGACAAACGAGGATACCTAAGCCGTAAATTGCACGTTTCCAGTATTCATCCCATATCTTTACGTCCGGTTTCAATCGGAACCTTAAAAATATTCACCATTTAATTTTTTCAGATTATGGACGAACAACCGGACAGCAGCCAGCAGTTAATGGACATCCTGCTCGTCATGGACGAGAAAGGCACGCTCCAAGCCGTCAGCGGAG